>ENA-UESD01002799-UESD01002799.1-human-gut-metagenome-genome-assembly--contig:-NODE-2799-length-11905-cov-5.525025_pt1 | contig 11905 bp, 9 predicted proteins | sample MGYA00242985_ERZ507986 | MGnify/ENA primary metagenome ERZ507986 (study PRJEB26167, sample SAMN06115408) | human gut metagenome | host: Homo sapiens | place: China:Guangxi | collected 2016-04-06... | reverse complement strand
CTAAAGCAAGGATTATTAAAGAATTAGATGATAATATCCAAAAATATCGCGAAATCTATAAAATTACGGATAGGGATGTTGTTAACTTATCAACTCGTATCGCAAGCAGGCAAATAAAAGATGTGCAAGAGCTTAATGAACTTGCACATAAAGATGAGGCTGCATTTGCGGCAAGGGTCAAAGATGAATCTATGCGGCAGGAGCAAATTGAGGTAAATCGTGCCCAAAAATTTGATAATCTATTTCAAATGCTTCAAGGTGAGATAAAAGAAATTAAGGATAATCAAGTAAAAATGCAACAAAAGTATAATGAACGTATGCACGAACTTGAAAGCAAAGAAGCCGAGTTAAAAAATAGTGAAAAAATTATATACCAAGAAAATGAAGTTCTAAAAGCAGACAAAGATCAACTTGTTTCAGAGAAAGAAGGTATAAAAAAGGAAAAGGAGATATTTGAGATGAAAATCAAGAATTTATGGGAGCAAGAAAATAAACAACGAGCAGAACAAAAAGAAAAAATTCTTGATTATGAAATTGCAAAATCAAAAACTCGTTCTACAACTTTATTTGTAGTTGGTTTGTTCATAATGATTATTACGTTAGGGGCAATGTCTTATTACTATTTTGTTGCTGCAGATGATACAGTACAAGTGATTAATGATTTTTGTAATTTCAAACCCATTTCTTTTGTGATAACGTTCATTCTTGCACTATTTAATTACTTTACTATTTCAAATTTTTATAATTGGCATTACAATCCTTCATTCGTTGTCAACAAAAAGAAGTTGGTGAAAATTCCTGATTGTTATAAACCAATTAGTTTTGAAGACTATATGCATGAAAAATAGTGCTAGGGTAATGATTCCAACTTAATGATCAAAAATAGTATGGCGATTTAAATTTAGTTACTTGTCAATAAACAACCTGAAAGTTGTGCCGTCTCAATTATTTATAGTACTTTTGCCTACAAAATAGGGCAAAGGTATTTTTGATGCATATAATGGCAGAAGAAAAGATAGGCAACGCATTGGAAGTAAAAGAGGAAACGGTGGAATGCAAAAGCAAAGATTGGGTTTGCCATTCGCAGGCTATAGCAGCAATCATGTCGAACCGAATGGGAGAACTTAGCATGACACAACGAGCGTTGGCCGAGAAGATGAATTGCACTCAGCAATATGTTTCCAAGGTGTTGAAAGGTCGCGAGAATTTGTCATTGGAAACCTTGTGCAAGATAGAAAATGCATTAGGTATCAAAATATTGTAAGCCGGAATAAATAAGTAATAATACCATAATAGGGCACAAGAATATGTCAATACAGAGCGAAGCGGCATTGGAAGCTGGACTTATAGCCACACTTCGGCAAATGGGCTACGAATATGTCCAGATTACTGAAGAAGACAATCTTTATGCCAATTTCAAACGGCAGTTGGAAATTCACAACAAGAAACAATTGGCGGAAGTTGGTCGTAACTCATTTACGGATGAAGAGTTTGAGAAGATAGTGATATATCTTGAAGGTGGTACTCGCTTTGAAAAGGCAAAGAAACTTCGTGACCTATATCCTCTTGATACTGCTAACGGACAGCGCATTTGGGTAGAATTCCTTAATCGTACCCAATGGTGTCAGAACGAGTTTCAGGTGTCGAATCAGATTACGGTGGAGGGACGAAAGAAGTGTCGCTATGATGTGACGATTCTTATCAATGGCCTCCCTCTGGTTCAGATTGAATTGAAGCGTCGGGGTGTAGAACTCAAGCAGGCATACAATCAGATACAACGCTATCATAAGACATCCTTTCATGGGCTGTTCGACTATATTCAGCTATTTGTTATCTCCAATGGCGTAAACACTCGTTATTTTGCCAATAATCCCAATGGTGGATATAAATTCACGTTCAACTGGACGGATGCGGCAAATATGCCATTCAATGAACTGGATAAGTTTGCTGTATTTTTCTTGGAAAAGTGTACGCTCGGTAAGATTATCGGAAAATATATCGTATTGCATGAAGGGGATAAATGCTTGATGGTACTTCGCCCATACCAGTTCTATGCTGTAGAAAAGATATTGGATCGGGTACAGAACTCCAACGATAACGGTTATATCTGGCATACTACAGGCGCAGGAAAAACCTTGACTTCATTCAAGACAGCACAGCTTGTTTCGGAGTTGGATGATGTAGATAAGGTCATGTTCGTTGTTGACCGTCATGACCTTGACACACAAACGCAGTCGGAATATGAAGCCTTTGAACCGGGAGCTGTTGACGGTACGGACAATACGGATGAACTGGTAAAACGGCTGCATAGTAACTCCAAGATTATCATTACCACTATTCAGAAACTCAATGCTGCCGTAAGTAAGACATGGTACAGCAGCAAGATAGATTCGATACGCCACTCCCGTATCGTGATGATATTTGATGAGTGTCACCGCAGTCACTTCGGGGAGAGTCATAAGAAGATTATGCAATTCTTCGATAATGCCCAGATATTCGGATTTACTGGAACTCCTATTTTTACAGAGAATGCAGTTGATGGGCATACGACCAAAGAGGTGTTCGGCAACTGTCTACATCGTTATCTGATTAAAGATGCCATTGCCGATGAAAATGTTCTCGGTTTCCTTGTAGAATATTATCATGGCAGTGAGGAAGTGCAGAACGGCAGTGCCAATCGCATGACGGAAATCGCCAAATTCATCCTTAATAATTTCAATAAGTCAACATTTGACGGAGAGTTCGATGCATTGTTTGCTGTACAGTCCGTACCGATGCTTATCCGTTATTACAAGATATTCAAGGAACTGAATCCCAAGATTCGTATAGGTGCAGTTTTTACTTATGCAGCCAATGGAAGTCAAGATGATGATCTGACAGGAATGGGTACAGGTTCTTATCTGAATGACAGTGCCGGTGAGGTTGATGAACTGCAAGCCATCATGGATGACTACAATGAAATGTTCGGGACATCGTTTACGACAGAGAACTTCCGTGCATATTATGATGACATTAACCTGCGTATGAAAAAGAAGCGAGCTGATATGAAGCCGCTTGATCTTTGTCTGGTCGTCGGAATGTTCCTTACCGGTTTTGACAGCAAGAAACTCAATACGCTTTATGTAGACAAGAATATGGAATACCACGGCTTGTTGCAGGCATTCAGCCGGACAAACCGTGTGCTGAATGAAAAGAAACGCTTCGGAAAGATTGTGTGTTTCCGTGATTTGAAAAGCAATGTTGATACCGCTATCAAATTGTTCAGCAACAGTAACAATCCGGAAGAAATAGTGCGACCTCCGTTTGAAGAAGTCAAACAGGAATACAAGGAGCTTGCTACCAATTTTTTGAAGAAATATCCGGATACAAATTGCATAGACCTTTTGCAGAGTGAAAAAGCTAAGAAAGAGTTTGTTTTGGCGTTCCGTGATATTATCCGTAAACATGCTGAAATACAGATATACGAGGATTATAATGAAGAGTCTGATGATCTCGGCATGACGGAACAGCAATTTATGGATTTCAGAAGTAAGTATCTTGATATCCATGATACTTTTGCACTCGTTGATCCAGCACCGTCACCCAAACCGGATGATGATACAGATGTTCCGGATGACGGAGACCTCGGTGATGTGGATTTCTGCCTTGAACTCCTACATAGCGACATTATCAATGTGGCATATATCCTTGAACTCATTGCAGAACTTGACCCATATAGTGCCGATTACGCAGAACGCCGTCAGAATATCATTGATACGATGATTAAAGACGCAGAAATGCGCAGCAAAGCCAAACTTATCGATGGTTTCATTCAAAAGAATGTGGATGACGATAAGGAAAACTTCATGATTCAGCGAGGTAAAGCTGACGGTACAAGCGATTTGGAAGAACGGTTGAACCACTATATTGCCGTTGAGCGAGAAAATGCCGTCAACTCATTGGCTAAGGAAGAGGAAATATCGTCATCGGTATTGAATCACTTCCTCAAAGAATATGACTACCTGCAAAAAGAGCAGCCGGAAATCATACAAAAAGCATTGAAAGAGAAGCATCTCGGATTGATAAAGACGAGAAAGGCGTTGACGAGGATTTTAGACAGATTGCGTAATATCATACGCACTTTCAGTTGGGATTAAAAGAAATACTGATATGGTAAAGACAAATGAACCCGGATATGTGTATATCTTGACTAATCCAAGTTTTCGTGAGGATTGGGTCAAGATCGGTAAAAGTGCGCGGCCTGTAGATATACGTTCCAAGGAACTTGACAACACGGCTGTTCTGTTGCCTTTTGAGATTTATGCAACCATTCAGACGGTCAAATATAACGATGTTGAAAAGCATGTACACAAGACTATTGATCGGTTGACGGATTTGCGTATTCGTCAGAATCGGGAGTTTTTCAATGTACCGCCTCAAATAGCTTTGGATATATTCAATGACATAGCCAAGATGATTGATGATGCGGTTGTTACGGTCTATGTAGATAATAAACCGGTTTGTCATAACGAAAAAGATTCATTGCCTGTCGTGCAGAAACGAACCGTAAAGCGAGGACGTTTCAAATTCAGCATGGTCGGTATTAAAATAGGGGAATGTGTTACCTTTATTCCTACGGATACGGAAGTCAAGGTAGCAAGCGATGATTCCGTTGAATACGAAGGTCGTATTTATAAATTGTCCCCTTTTGTCGGTACGTTTATGCCGGAAGAGAAACGAAATACATCGGGTGCATATCAAGGGGCAAAATATTTCTCATATAAAGGGAAAGTGCTGGATGACCTGAGAAGTATAATAGAGAGCAATATACCATTGCCGGAAAGTGATGTAATACAAGATAATATAGAGCAATAAAGATATGAGCGAAGAACTGCAACAGAAACTCCGTGACCAGCTTTGGGAGGTCGCAAACCGTTTGCGTGGCAATATGTCGGCAAGCGATTTTATGTATTTTACCTTGGGATTCATCTTCTACAAATACCTGTCGGAGAAGATAGAAACATACGCTAACAGTGCGTTGGATGATGATGAAGTTACATTCAAGGAATTATGGGAAATGACCGATTCGGATGCACCGGAATTGCAGGAAGAGGTTAAGAACCAGTGCTTGGAAAATATAGGCTACTTCATTGAACCGAAGTTCTTGTTTTCGTCCGTAATTGAGGCTATCAAGCGGAAAGAAAATGTTCTTCCTATGTTGGAACGCTCGTTGAAGCGTATAGAAGACAGCACTTTGGGACAGGATAGTGAAGAGGATTTTGGTGGATTGTTCTCGGACATTGATTTGGCTTCGCCTAAATTGGGAAAAACAGCAGATGATAAAAACACGCTCGTCAGCAATGTGCTTCTTGCATTGGACGATATTGACTTTGGTGTAGAGGCCTCGCAAGAAATTGATATTTTGGGCGATGCTTACGAATATATGATTAGCCAGTTTGCAGCCGGCGCAGGCAAGAAAGCCGGAGAGTTCTATACTCCGCAAGAGGTCAGCCGTATATTGGCGGAGATTGTTACTCTTGGGCATAACCGTTTGCGTAATGTTTATGATCCTACTTGTGGTAGTGGTTCGCTATTGCTCCGTGCGGCAAGTATCGGTAAGGCAGCATATATCTACGGACAAGAGAAAAATCCGACTACCTACAATCTTGCTCGAATGAATATGTTGCTACATGGCATCCGGTTCAGCAGCTTCAAAATAGAGAATGGTGATACGCTTGAATGGGATGCATTCGATGATATGCAGTTCGATGCAGTGGTTGCAAATCCTCCGTTCTCTGCCGAATGGAGTGCAGCCGATAAATTCAACAACGACGACCGTTTTAGTAAAGCAGGTCGACTTGCGCCTAAGAAAACGGCCGATTATGCTTTTATCCTGCATATGGTCTATCATCTCAATGAAGGTGGTACGATGGCTTGCGTTGCTCCGCATGGAGTATTGTTTCGAGGGAATGCAGAGGGCGTTATACGCCGTTTCCTGATAGAGAAGAAAAACTATATTGATGCCATTATCGGGCTGCCTGCCAATATTTTCTATGGTACAAGCATTCCGACCTGTATTCTCGTATTGAAGAAATGCCGTAAGGAAGACGATAATATCCTGTTCATTGATGCCAGCAAAGAGTTTGAAAAGGTCAAGACCCAAAACAAACTCCGCCCTCAGCATATCCAGAAGATTGTAGAAACCTACCGCGACCGCAAGGAGATTGAAAAGTACAGTCACCTCGCTACTTTACAGGAGGTCGCCGAAAATGACTATAACCTGAATATTTCTCGTTATGTCGATACTTTTGAGGAAGAAGAGCCTATCGACATCAAAGCAGTCATGGCTGAAATAACGGAATTGGAAGCCAAGCGAGCCGAACTGGATAAGGAGATAGAGATCTATTTGAAAGAATTGGGGCTGGTTGAATAATTACACTATGGCAGAGATAGACAACATCCCTGAAATGCGTCCATCATTCGACAATATACGCCGTCAGGATGGGGGCGGAAACGAATACTGGAGTTCACGTGACCTTTGCGCTGCTATGGGCTATTCGGCTTATTGGAAATTCCAAAGAGTCATAGACAAAGCTATCAAGGTGGCAGGTGAAAAAGGAATGAATGTTGACGACCATTTCAACCAAACGGTTGATATGGTAAGAATTGGAAGCGGCTCATTCCGTAAGGTCAATATTTTCCGTCTGTCTCGTATGGCATGTATGATTGTTGCCGAAAATGCCGATGTCAAAAAAGTGTTGGTACAACAAGCTCGCGATTATTTTACTCGAACAATTTCGACAAACGAATTGATGCAAAATTCGTTGAATTCTAACATTTTGCTGTATAAAACAGCGCAAGGCGAAGTGCGAATAGAAGTGATATTCAACAGTGAAACATTTTGGATGTCACAAAAGCGTATGGCCGATTTGTTCGGGGTGGATGTACGGACTGTCAACTATCATCTTGGTCAGATTTACGAAACAGGTGAGCTTACTAAAGAGGCAACTATCCGAAAAATTGGGATAATTCAATCAGAGGGAAAACGGGATGTGGAGCGTACACCGCTGTTCTATAATTTGGATGCCATTATTGCAGTAGGTTATCGTGTCAATAGCTATCAGGCCACTCAGTTCCGTATCTGGGCTACATCTGTATTGAAGGAGTTTATTATTAAAGGATATGCGCTTGATGATGAACGCTTGAAGCAGGGAAAACACTTTGGCAAAGATTATTTTGATGATTTGCTGGAGCGCATTCGTGAGATACGCACATCAGAACGCAGATACTACCAAAAGATAACAGACATCTATGCTGAATGCAGTGCCGATTACGATCCGAAATCGGATTGTACCAAATTGTTTTTCAAGATGGTGCAAAACATGATGCACTTGGCTGTAACTCATCGTACCGCTGCCGAAATAGTGTATGAACGTGCCGACTCGGAAATGCCACACATGGGATTGACCACTTGGAAGAAAGCTCCCGATGGCAGAGTCCAGAAGTCTGATACGATTGTGGCAAAGAACTACTTGTCAGACAAAGAGGTTTTAGAACTCAACGGCATAACTAACGCATTTCTTGAATTTGCAGAGCAGCGTGCCCAACGCCATATTATTACAACGATGGCAGACTGGAAGCAGCGTCTTGAACAGTTTCTTGCTACAATGGACTATCAAGCACAAGATTCAGCCGGTAAAGTTTCTCAAGAAGAAGCACGAGAGAAGGCGTATGGTGAGTATGAAAAATATAAAGTGATTCAAGACCGCTCGTTTATCTCTGATTTCGACCGGTTTAATGATGGTGACAAATTGTTGCCGTTTGATATCAATCCCGATAAAGAATAATGATTATGGCAGATAATAACGAAAATAAAGTCCTCAATGTTCCCCATTTGAGATTTCCGGAGTTTACGGAGGAGTGGGAGGAAACTACATTGGGCAAAATTTCAGAGATAGTGAAACTCGCCCAAATACGGATGGATTTAGGAAGAATAATGTAAACTATTGGGTTTTCAGGGAGATAGGCAATATTATTCTACATTTGTAAACGTGTGCTTTGAAGCTGTTTTTTGAATAGTTAAGCGGAAAAATTGCTACCTATCCGTTGCCCATTCCAGTTGTATGGAGTTGTTTGAAAATCCTTTTTGCTCCGACCATAAAGAACGCAGTTTTATCATTTTGGCTTAGCGAAGGTACTTATTTTTTTTGAGATATGAAAAATATAGGTTCCGGAAGTCAATGGTGATAGCTTTGTCTATGTTTGACGATATTTTACATGCCGATGATTAACTCTGTCTCCGTTAATTTTGCAAACAATGGAACAGATTATGAATCAAACAGATGTAAAGGTTTCGTTCTACCTTAAAAAGAGCGAGGCGGATGCCAAGGGAAATTGTCCCGTAATGGCACGGCTTATTGTCGGCAAGTACTCTGAAACAGCATTCAGTGTTAAGCTTCGTGTGCCACAGTCTTTGTGGTTATCTGGACGTGCCTGTGGGAAAAGCGCTGCGGCCCGAGACATAAATAACAGGCTGGATGAAATACGTGCAGCTGCTTTCAGTATCTATGCGGAACAATCCGCAAACCGTGAAGTTGTTACTGCAGAAGAAGTAAAACACCAGCTTTTGGGAATGGCTTCGGAACAGGAAACCTTGTTAAGCTATTTCAGGCTTTTCATGAGAAATTTCGAGAAACGTGTTGGGATTAACCGGACGGAAAGCAGCTTGAACGGTTATCGAAATTCCTATGATCATCTGGTTCGTTTCTTACAGTCACAATACAAGTTGTCAGACATTCCTTTTGCAGCATTAGACCGTTCTTTCATTGAAAAATTCGATTTGCATTTGCGTACGGAATGTCATTTGGCTCCAGGAACGATTGTAAATCTTACTGTAAGGCTGAAAACAATTGTCGGAGAAGCGATTGCGGACGGTATCATTACAGCGTTTCCTTTTGTGGGTTATGAACCGACGCATCCGCAATCGGAACAAAAATATCTTACAACAGAGGAATTGAACAGAATCATGACCACCCCTTTGCATAGTCGCACCCTTTATCATGTACGGGATTTGTTTTTGTTTTCCTGCTATACTGGTATTCCTTATAGCGATATGTGTATGCTGACAAATGAGAATCTTTCCCTTGCTGAAGATGGCATTTGGTGGATTAGGAGTTCACGCAAGAAAACCGGTGTAGATTTTGAAATACCGCTTATGGAATTGCCGCTTCATATCATTGAAAAGTACCGGGATGTGGCTCCTGAGGGAAAGCTTCTTCCTATGTATTCCAACAGTTCGTTGAACCATTATTTGAAACAGATAGCCGTACTCTGTGGCATAGAACGCAAGCTGGTCTTCCACGTGGCCCGTCATACCTATGCGACCGAAATCACCCTTTCCCATGGTGTACCACTTGAAACGGTCAGCAAGATGTTGGGACACAGCAGAATTGGCACTACACAGCTTTATGCAAAGGTTACAGACAATAAGATAGATACAGATACAAAAGCATTGGATAAAAAAATTGCTGAGAGGTTTTCTGTAGTTATTTGATAATGGCAAAAAATAGGATTATGAAAAGAAATACTGATAATATGGAAATCAAACGTCGCAGTACATTTGCGATATTGTTTTATATAAACCGTACCAAAATCCGTAAAGACGGAACATGTCAGCTGCTGTGCAAGATAAGCATAGATGCCAAATGGGAACAGATAGGAACGAAAGTGTCTGTCAATCCTGCCGTTTGGAATCCGGAAAAGGGACGGGCTGACGGCCGCAGTGAGAATGCTATTACCGTCAACCGGGCCATTGATGATCTGACAAAAGAAATCAAGGAGCATTATAGGCGGATTAAGAACAGTCTGGGATTTATTACGGCAGAGCAGGTAAAGAATGCTGTGATGGGAGTCGGTCAGAAACCGCTAACTCTGCTGGCTCTTTTCAGAGAGCATAACGAGGAGTTCAAGAAGCGTATCGGGGTGGATCGGATAAAGGAAAGTTATGATTCCTACTTGCGCTCATATAAGCACCTTTCTGCTTTTGTGCAGGAAAAACGTGGTATAGAGGATGTTCTTTTACGGAATCTTGATCGTGTTTTTTATGATGACTTTGAACTGTTTCTCAGGACGAACAGGAACTTAAGTCCGAAGACAGTACATGAACACCTTTATAGACTGAAGAAGATGACTATGAGGGCTGTCAGTCAGGGAACAATACGCCGCGATCCTTACTGTCGTCTTCATCCGGAATTACCCAAACGGAAAAGTCGTCATCTGAAATTGGAAGATCTGAAGACACTGCTTACAACCCCGGTCGAGAAGCCACAGCTTCAGTTTGTCCGAGACATGTTCATTTTCTCCACCTTTACCGGACTTGCCTATGCAGATTTGAAAAGACTGACTGTTAATGATATTATACAATCTGAGGATGGTTCGTGGTGGATTCATATCCAACGTCAGAAAACAGGGACATTGTCTTCTGTACGGCTGTTGGATATTCCGTTGAAGATAATTGAAAAGTATCGGGAACAGCGTCATGATGACAAGGTTTTCAATTTATACAAGCGTGAGTATTTCATTATGCTTACCCGTAAGTTAGGTGAGGTATACGGTTTTGAACTCACATTCCATAAGGCGCGACACAATTTCGGAACTCATATAACTCTTTCAATGGGCATTCCAATTGAAACGGTCGGTAAAATGATGGGCCATATGCGAATTGAAACTACGCAGCTTTATGCTAAAGTCACCGACAAGAAAGTAGATGAAGACATGAAACGTCTGAAGGCAGCTGGTCTAAGCCAAACATCCGGCTTATATGAGGAGGATATTATAGTAAGGAAACAGAGACGAAAATCCCAAAGCCAGCTATCAGAAAATAAAGAAACGACCTTGTAACGAGGCCGTTTCTTTTGCATTGTTTCATACCCATCGCTGTTCTTCCCTGCATCTTTTATATGCGTCGTCAAGAACTTTCTGTATGTCTGACTCTTTGTAAAGGGCTTTTCCCTGCACAAGGTAGTAAGGTATCACACCGAGGGTCCGGTATTCCTGCAAGGTACGCCGGCTTACTTTCAACAGCTTTGAAAGTTCCTCGTCCGTGAGGAAATAATCACTGTGGAATGCGGGTCTCGGAGCCGTCCTTATTGCGTCTATCATACGCTCCATGTTTTCCAGCCCTTTGAAAATAGTATCAATCCGCTGGTCCTTTCTGTCTATAAGATCGTAACTCATGGCTTTCTTTTTTGTGGGTGATAACTTGATTCCAACATGTTTTGCACATCTTCCGGCTTGTAGAAGAACTTGTTCTTGACCCGGGTGAAAGGCAACAGCCCTTTCTCACGATATACCTGAAGCGTTCTCTTTGATATGCGGAGAATCCCGCATACCTCCTGATTGTCCATCCATTTTTTCAGTCCTGCATCTTTGGCCGGATTGCATATACCAGTGACTTTTTTCTCTATCATGCTGAATCGGACAACCAGTTCGTCAAATGTCCGTTTGTCTATACATATAATTTCCATACTGCCGTTTTGTTAGAATTGAATACCGAGTTCCTTTTTAATTTTTGCCGGAAGTACCTTTCCTTTCCTGCTCAGGAAGTCCTGGACTTCCGAAGCCTTGTAATAGGTACGTCCGTCAATCATGTAGTAGGTGACGAGTTTCTTCTGGCGGTAGCGTGCAAGTGTACGCTTGGTAACACCAAGGAGCTCGCACATATCCTGGTTGTCAAGCAGCTTGTCACCCTCAAGAGCGGCCGTCTGCCTGTTCATGCGGTTCAGCCTGTCATCTATCCTGTCAAACCGTTCCATTATCTGATGGAGCATCATCTGGAATGTCTCCCTGTTTATCTGTATCATAATGAATTCTGTTTTTAGTGTAATAATTCCATTTTTTACACCGTGTTGCGCAACAGGTTTCATTA
>ENA-UESD01002787-UESD01002787.1-human-gut-metagenome-genome-assembly--contig:-NODE-2787-length-11949-cov-8.388056_pt1 | contig 11949 bp, 7 predicted proteins | sample MGYA00242985_ERZ507986 | MGnify/ENA primary metagenome ERZ507986 (study PRJEB26167, sample SAMN06115408) | human gut metagenome | host: Homo sapiens | place: China:Guangxi | collected 2016-04-06... | reverse complement strand
ACAAACTGAAAACAAACGCCTTAATGCAAACAAAAGCATTTCGGGCAGGTAACGGATAAGTAACAAAACTCACCGTCAAACCTGCCCGATTCTGCTTTTTTATTGCTTGGAGCATATGCAGAATAGAGAATTAAATACTTGCAAACAAGATATTTACTCTTTTCTGCATTCTCGTTTACCTACAAATACCGAACCGGCCGGGACCCTGCCTTTTTTGCGTTCGGTGACGGGAGGGGCGTCAGTATGCCCACTCGAAATTGTCAATGTAGAGGACGTTCGACTTGCAGCCGGTCATGAAGTCGCCGTAGGCGCTCGTCGAGCAGGAGATGACGAGCTGATAGAGGCCGCTGGGCTTGGCTTCCCGGTCGTAGAAGTGGAGTTCGAGCTCCGTGTCGATCATCCGGTCGCCGGTCGAGCTCTCGTCGATGAAGAGCGACCCGTAGGCGATGATCTTACCCTGTTCGGTCGAAGCGGCTTCCTGCGGGTCCCAGGTGCCGGTGGGAGGTTCCGTGCCCGATCCGACTTCGCGGCGGGCGTTCCAGTCCACGATGGCGACCATGATGCGGGCCCGGTCCTGGTCCCCCATGCCGATCGGCGCGCCGAACTTCTTGTCGATGTCAACGGGGCCGATATGCTCGGCGAAGTACTGCACCTTCAGGGCTCTGGGACGGGCTTTCCAAGCGTAGGTCTGGCCGAACGATACGACGCCCCGGGTGATGAGGTCCTTCTGGAAAAGTCCCGTGAAGAGGTTGCCCGAGGCGAGGACTCCCACGGCGGAGGTGGCCTGCAATTTGGCGCGCATGCCGCCGGCGAAAGGCGCCTGCGTACACAGTCCCTTGGTGAAGGTGTTGTTGCCGCTGCCCCAGAATTCGGCCGTCTTGTTGTACTGCGTCCAGCAGCTCATCGAGGCGTCTTCCATGTCGCCGTTGGGGATGGTGTTGCCCGCGGGGGCCGTGTACTCCAATGGAGCGCCCTGCTCGCTGCCGCCGACCAGCAGCCGGAATTCGTAGGTGTGGCCTGCGAACAATCCCTTTTTTGGCACCAGTTTGTAAACGGTCAGTCCGTTCGGATTGGTTTCCGTTTTCCATTCGGGGGCGATCGTCGCCGTCAGGATGCCGGCGTCGTAGCCGCTCTCCTGCATCGGCTGCCACTCCGTGTCGCCCTTGATGCGGTATTCCAGCGCGGCGTCCGAGGCGTACTCCTCGGCGGAGATGAGCGCTGTGACCGTACCCGTATTCTGCCACAGGTCGGCTTCCCGAAGCGCCACTTTCACGTTGGTCGTCTCCACGTAAAGCATCCACCGCTCGGTGACGCCGTGGCAGGTAACGTCCACGAAGCGCACCGATTCGAAACTGCTGCCCGAAAGCTCTTCGAGCGAGGGCGAATAGGTGGTGATCTCCGCCGGGCCGAGTTTGAGCTCCTCGATTTCGATATGCCCCAGATCGGTGTCGTCGGGGACATAGACCCTGACGATGCGGTTTTCGGTGTTGATCTCCGTGGCGCCGATCTGTCCCGTCACGCTGAAGCGCCGCTCGATGGTCTGCACGGCGCGGATCGTCCAGTCGTAGTCCTGATAGAGCGACAGCGTGGTGTAGATCGGCGAGAGCAGGTTGAACGTGCCGGTCAGCTCCTGCGAACTGCGCACCTGATCCAGAAGTTCCGCCTTGTTCAGCTCGATGCTGTGTACGACGGCGTCGTAGGTCACGGCGTCGATCTTCACGTTGCGGATGTCGGTGGCTTCGTCGAGCGTGAGGGTGACGACCCGCGAGGTGACGTTGTTTTCCGAGACCGAGAAGCCCTCTCCCTCGACGTTGGCGATGCGCAGTTCGACGACGGGGTAGGGAATGTCGTTGCTGATGCACGACGCTGCGAGGAGCGCCGCGGCCGCTGCGAATGCTGTTTTCAGGTATCTGGTCATAACTTTACTTCTTTTTCTTGTCCCACAGGTGTATCGTCATGCCGAAGTTGATGGCGGCGATGTTGAGCCGGAAGCGCATGTTCGAAGCCTCGCGCGAGCCGGTTTTTTTGCCGCTCTCGTCCTTTTGCGTGACGGAGTTGTACTGGATGCCGCCCAGCCCGAACGACACCGTGGCGCAGACGTTGGGGAAGATATAGACGGCCGCTCCCGGATTAAACGCCAATTTCACCTGCGTATTGTCGCTGTACGTGGTTTTCATCTCGTCGTTCGACGTGTTCGGCTGGTAGGAGAACTTCGAGGAGCCGGTAGCCAGCGAGAGTTCGAACTCGGCGAACAGACCGAAACGCCCCTTCGGATCGAGCCCCGCATAGGAGCGGTGGAAGATGCCGAACGAATAGTTGTCGCTGTTGATGTCGAGTTTGGGAATCTGCCCCGAGGCGTCGTTGCTTTCGCCGAGGTCGTAGCGGGCGTTGTCGAGGCTTCCGCCCATGTGGCGGTAGCCGAAACGCACGCCCAGACAGTTGTTGTCGCGGTAGAAGTAACCCACGAACGGTTTTACGGTGGCGATCGAACCGTCGGCATTGATGCCGTCGATCAGCAGCATGATGTCCGTGTCGTCGCTCGACAGCGTGCCGTAGGAGGCGGTCAGACCCATTATCACCTCGCCCTTGTAGGCGAATTTGAGCTTGTTGATCTCGCGGTCCATGCGCCGGCGCGTGGGCAGGAAGCGCTGCTGTTTCTTCGGCTCGGCGGGAGACGCGGAGATGCCGGAGGCCGCCGGGGCGCTCTCTGCCGCCGGGGTGTTCTCCGGGACCGGAACCGACGGCGTTTCGGCGGCGGCCGTGAAGGCGAGGCATGTCGAAAGGAGGAAAAGTATGATTCGTGTCATTGCTGTGCCGTTTTTAGAGGTAGAAAGCCATGCCGAGGCCGATCGAGAAGATGTTGACCTTGAAGTTCATCATGCTCGTGTTGCGGTTGCCCACGGTGACCTGGTTGTGAACCTGCTTGGCATGGTTGTAGGTGATACCCATCACGCCGACGTTCACCTCGACGGCCATGTTGTTGGTCGCAAAGGCCACGATGCCCGGCGAGATGCCCAGCGAGAGGGTGTAGCCCGTCTCGTAGGTGCCTTTCACGGGCGAATCGTTGGCGAATCGGGCCTGCGTGCCGCCGGCCGAGAGCGACATCTCGTTGAACAGCGCGAAACGTTTGTTGCGCCCCAGCGGGATGTACTGGCGCCAAATCGCCGCCGCCGAATAGGTCTGGCGCAGCGCGTAGTAGTCTTTGGCCACGATGTTCGTGCCCGTCTCCGAGTCGCCGAAGTGGAGTTCGGCGTTGTCCAGTTTGAGCAGCGTCCGCGAGTAGATGAAACGGCCTCCGAGAGCCATGTTGTCGCGCACGGCATAGGCGATCAGGGGGCTGATGCGGAAGGTGTAGCCTTTCGAGTTGATGCCCTCGACCACCAGGAATTTGTAGTTGTCGTTGGTGTGGGTCGAGTAGGACGCTGTGCCGCCGAAGACCCATTGTCCTTTGGGGACGAACAGGTTGTGGGTGTCGGTGAGTCCGCGTTCGCGGCGCATTTCGTTGATTGTCTTCGGAACCGGGCCGGCCGCATCGGTGTTCGGGGCTGTTTCCTGTGCGCGCAGGGCCTGCGCCGCGGCCGAGAGGCACAGCACGAGGACGAGCGGGCGGATGAATAGTTTGCGCATCGGATTGCGTTTATTTGGTTAATAGACCCATTCGAAGTCATCGACGTACATGACGTTGCCCAGACAACCTACTTTGTAATCGCCATATGTACTCGTGGAGCAGGAAATTATGAGCGAGTAGCTTTTTGAGGGCTTCGTTTCTGGATCGTAATAGCAGATGGGGATATCAATGGAAACCATCTCATCACCTTCGGTCGAATCCTTTATCAGAAGCGAACCGTAAGCGATGATTTTGCCCTCGGCCGTTTCGTTTGTCTTCGCCGGGTCCCAAGTTCCCGTGGGGGCATTCATGCCTGTCGAGGTTTGGTGGCGCGAGTTCCAATCGACGATAGCCACGTAAATGCGTGAACGGTCCTGACCGTCCTGAATGTATTCATGCTCGTCGGTAATGGTGCCCTTGTTTACGGCGCCCACGGTTGCGTGGCATTTTACGCGCATGGCCGTCGGACGTGCCTGCCAGTCGTACGGCATGCCGAAACTTACCGTACCCAGCAGGCTTGCGAATTTGAACGTTGCGGAGAACAGATTACCTGCGGCCAGCAGGCTGAAAGCCGACTGTGACTGGAGTACGGCACAATGGTTGCCTCCCATGCCGGGTTTAGTTCCCTGCGAACAAAGGCCAGAGGTGGCTGCATTGCCGCTGCCCCAGAACGTAGTTGTTTCAGACGTGCTTTTCCCGAAACAGGGCAGGTTGCCGTCCTCCATGTCGCCGCCCGGAATGGTCTGACCTTCGGCTGTGGTGAGGTCCGTATTGTAGGTCGTGTCGTCGCCCAGGACGGCGCGGAATTCGTAGCTGCCGCCGGCCCAGATGCCGGTGCCTGCCGTCGGAGTGTAGACCTTCAGCCCGGCTTCGTTCGTCGATTCGGTCCATTTGGGGCGGTAGGTGGCGGTGTAACAGCCGTTTCCGTCGGCCGTTCCCTCCGTTTCCAGCCACGATTCCCCGTTTTTCAGCCCGAAGGTGACGGCTGAGACGTTCGGATCGACGACCACGGCCCGCAGCGTGACCGTGTTGGCCCAGAGGTCGTAATCCTCTTTTCCGACCGGCAGGATTCCCTGCACGCGGAGTTCCGAGGCGACGGTGGCTTCGGCGTCCTTTGTGTCGGCGATGTGGAACGAGGCAGAGTGACTGCCTGCGGGACATCCTGCGAGGAACGCTTCGGAAAGGGTGACCGTCAGGCTGAGGTCGTTGTCGCGGACGACGGTGATTCCCTCGGCCGGAGCGTCGCTCATCATCAGGTCGTAGGTCTGTTCGCCGAACCGGAGTTCCGCGGTTTTCAGGGGCGCCATGGCCGCGAGTTTGTAGCTTCGCGTCCAGGTGTCGCCGGGGATGTAGCCCTGAGGCTGGGCGATGTCGAAGCCGTCGCCCTCGATGGTGGGGTCGGGACTGAAAATGATCGTGTCGTCCTGCTCGTCGGGGTTGGTGTTGACCTTGATGACGACGCATTGGATGAACCCCGGCAGGTCCTTCGAGAACAGGCAGGTGAAGACATACTTGCCTCCGGCCTGGATGTTCTCCTGCCGGCCCTCCATGACGATCTGCCCGCGTTCGGAGTGGGTGCCTTCGAAATGCCAGACGAAAGTCGTCACCCCTTCGGGCAGGGTGAAGTAACCCGTGGCGTCGGAGGTGTATTTCAGCGCCGGGACGGCCTCCTGCTCGGCTTTTTCCTCGTCGAAAGCGTCGTCGGCGACGATCCAGAAGCGGAAGTCCGTGCCGAAAGCCGTGGCGACCGAGGCGTCGAATTTCACTTCGGCGGCGGTGTTCTGCCTGCGGCAGTTCACGTCGGCTTCGGTCGTCTCCCCGGGGGTGACGGTGAAGGTCTCTTCGCCTTTGTAGAAACGTTTGGTGAACGAGGCGGGGACAGCCTCCCCGGCTTCGACGGCGATCCGGTATTCCCCGGCGATGAGCTCCAGTTGCTTCACGAAGGTTTCGGAGGTGTATTTGCGGATCAGTTCATTGCGCGAATTGTAGATGCGTGCGACCAGATGGTCTTTCGGGTCATATTCCGCGTCGGCTTCGGCGCGGGTGGTCGAAATGTTCATTTCGAGTACGCCCGTGCCCGCTGCGCCGCCTTCGCCCGTCGCCTCCTTGGAGCAGGATGCGGCGACGGTCAAGACCGTGCAGAGCAGCAGAGCGGCGTGTGTGATATGCTTTTTCATGGTGCGGACGGGTTAGGGCAGGGGATGAACGTAGAGCTGAAGGGTCTCGATGGTCGTTTGTCCCGCCTTGTCCGTAATTGTGAGTTTGAAGTCGTTGTTACAGTCGGAGGCGACCTGCTGCATCAGCGCAACGAATGGCGTGATGGAGATCGTCGGCAAGACGGTTTTGCCCGCAACCTCTTCGTTGACCGGGAACCCGAATCCGCTCAGGATGGCGGCGACTTCCTCCGGGCTGTTGCTTCCGGCGGCGGGAACGTTGCAGAGGTCGAATACGGCGGGGATGCCTACGCTCAGCAACTCTTCGGGAGTCAGTTTTTCGGAGATGATCTCCACGACCAGCGATTGGATGCCCGCTTCGGCCGTGATGTCGATGTCGATCGTTTCACCGCCGAAGATCTCGTGCCGCTGGGTGAGGTCGTGCCCCTGCCAGGCGACGGTCGGCTTTGCCGTGCCTTTGCTGACCACGAGGCGGAGCTCCGCCGAGGTCGAGAGGCCCTTGGCGTCGGTCAGCGTGCAGGCGAAGGTGTGGGTGCCTTCGAACCCGGGATTGGCGTAGAGCATCGGAATCTGTCCCGCGATGTCGAACTGTTTGGAGGTCGCGCCGCGGAGCTTGTCGCCCAGCGGAAGCCCGAAGCCCGAGAGAATCGCATAGGCGGGGCCCTGCGTGGTGGCGCAGAGGTCGAGCGAATGGGGAATCTGAATCTCCGTGAGAGCGTCCATGAAGGCGGAGTTCGTCGATGAGAAGGTCAGCACGAGCGATTCGATGCCGTTGGGGGCGGTCAGATTCAGCGCGAAGGGCTCGGTGCACTTGCCGTCGGCGTCGAACATCGAGGAGGTGATCCGGAACGGTTCCGTGAGGTCGTGCCCGGGCCATTCGATCGCCGGGGCCAAGGGGTCGGGACCCTCTTCGAAGATCGGTTCCCAGACGTTCGCCGTGCCGTCGATCCGAATCTCCTCGTCCATTATGAAATTCTTAACGTCGATGTCGAATTTGATCCCGCCTTTGTCGGCATAGGTGATTACGAGCGTGATCTTGCGCCACTGTCCGGCCTTGACGTTGGGGATCTCCTTGTTGAACTGGAGGGGCGTTTCGGGCGTTTCGGCGAAAGCTCCCGTCAGGTTGAACTTGAGCGTGTTGAGCTCTGCGAGGGAGGTGAAATAGGCCGCGCGCGTCTCACCCTTGACAAAGACCATCGACGTTTCGCCCAGCGAGATCGTGGAGATTGTTTCGGCGGTGAACTGGTCCGCGAGGTCTTTCGAGCACGTGAGCGTCACCTTGATGTTGCTCAGCGTGCAGACGATCTCTTCGAGGACGGTGTCCTCGTTTTTTTCGATCGCAAAATCGCGTGCCGCGAAATAGACCGGATGGTCCCAGTCGGCGAGTTTCGAGGAGGGTTCCTCCGAACGGACCTCCAGTTTGTAGCTGCCCGTCGGAAGCACCATCTTGCCGTCGGTCGCCGCCGTTTCGGTTCGCAGATTGGCATACGTGTCCTTGTAGACCGTCGTGCCTTCGGCGTCGAAGATCTCGACGATGAATTCATCGACATCGGGCTGTGCCTCTTCGGCGCGCGTCTGGGGCTTGACCGTTTCGCCCGACGTGTCGTCGGGCTGCGTGTCGGTCTGGTCGTCGTAGATGACGCGCATCGTCATGCCGGCCATCGACAGATAGCCCGTGCCGTCCTCCGGTGCAGGGGTGGTGCCGGGTTCGTTCTTGTAGGCCGGTTCCTCGTTCACGCAGCCTGCCGCGAAGAGAATCGCCGTGATGGCTGCCGTCAGGATGATGGAAAAAGTCTTCATATTTCGTCGTTTTTTATTTGCTTGGAATGGCCTCTTCGTTCAGTTCGACGGGGATTACCCGCGTTTCGCCTTCGCCCTCGCCGAGGACGATGTTCAGCGAGGCGCTGCCGGCGTTCGATGCGTCGAAGGTGAAGATGTGGCAGGTGGCCGCCACGGTGGCGTCGAGCGTCTCGGCGGGGAAGGTGTAGAGGGGGCCTTCCTTCTCGCCGTCCTGGCTTTGGCTGCGGGCCGTGCCGCTGACCGTGAGCGTCGTGCCCGTCTTCACCCAGATGCGCTCCGGGTCTCCGGTTCCGTCGGGACGGAACGTGAATTCGTTGCCCGAACCGGTCGTCACGGTAAACTCGGCATCGTGGTAGAATTTAGCGAAAGCCTCCGTAATCCGGACGAAGGTCTGCGATTTGGCGACATGGGCCGTCACTTGGGCGGTGTTGACGCGGCGGGCCGCTACGTCGATGTCGGTCGAACCGGAGAAATAGGGCTTGTCGGGTCCTTCGGTTTCGGGATCGCCGTGCTCGACGGCTATTTTGTAGGGGCCTTCGGCGAAGACGTTTTCTTCGGCCTCGAAAGCCGCGACGCTCTCCCATGAGCGGTCGAAATCGGCGCCCGTGATCCGCAGGGCGAATTCGCTGCCGTCCGGGGCCGTGATTTCGGTGCGGGTTGCCTTCGGGGAGGCTTTTGCCTCGGCGTCGATCGAGAGATCGGTTCGGCAGGCGATGCGGATCGTGCCGCAACCCCCCCCCGCGTTCGTTTCATTCGTTTCGTTACATCCCGCGACTGCGACGGCCGCCGATGCAAGGATGCTGATAAGATGTCTTTTCATGGCGGTTATTCGTTGGCGATGGATACTTTGATATTGTCGAGGTAAACGTTGTCGTAATTGAACCAGCTTCCATTCTTGCCGGCGGTTTTCCATGCGATGAACTGCGCATTGGTGAAATCTCCGATTCGGACGGTGTGAGATGTCGGGATATTTGTGGTTGAGGCGTTGGAATTGTCACTCAACGAAATCGGTGTGCTGCTATTGATTGCATCGTCGATACCGGTGCCCGTCGCGCGACCCACGGTGAGGCTCATCGAGGAGCTTTTGTTCTTTTTCCAGTCTCCGTTGAACGTGACCGAGATCGTGACGGTTTTGCCGTCTTTGATGTTCGTGAGTTTGCAGGAGTTCAAACGGGAGTGGTACGGTCCTGCGGCATTGCTGTAACTACGGAGAGCAATACAGGTCTCTTTCCATCCTTGCGAGCGGTTGCCGGCTATCCATCCGGGAAGTCCCGAACCGGAGAGGTCTTTCGTTGACGTTTCCAGAGAGAAATCCTCGGTCAGGTTCGAGAAATCCTCCTCCATCAGATAAGGTACGCTCAGGGTTGCGATGGTGTTCGTGCCCCCTGCCATCAGTTCCGGGATGACGAACGAACTGCCGCTGAGCAGGGCGTTCTCCGATTCGTAGCTGACGGCGACGGACTGACCCGCGAGGGCTTCGGGAAATTCGTCGAACACAAAGTCGAAATTGCCGGCCGTCTCCACCGGGAAGGTGAGCACGTTGGACCCCCCCCCGCTCAGATCGACACCTTCGGCGGCGGTCAGCGTGAAGCTGGTGATATTTTCACCGAGGGTGCTCTTGCCGGTGTCGGGCAGGCTGACGCGCAGGGTAGTGGGGCCGACGGGCGGAATGCTGTAAGAGATCGGGGTGGTGTGCCCCTCTGCGAAATGCTTCCCGGGGAACGTCTTCGGCCGCGATTCGCGGGTGGTGCCCGTGGCCGTGATGGTCACCTCCTGCTCCGACGTGAGTTCCACCGGCGCGATGACGGCATAGACCGTATCGCCGGGCTTCTTCGGGGTGTCGAAGCTGAGTGTCAGGATGTTGCTGCCGTCGGTCAGCTGCGGTGCGGCGGAGGGATCGGCGGCGTCCACCGTCAGGGTGCCCGCGACGGGTTCGGGGAAGGTCAGCGTGATCTTCGAAATCTCTTCGCCGAGGTCGTTCGACGGAATGCGGATCATTAGCACGTGGACCTTGTGATCGAATTCGAGGTTCACCATCTCGCTGTTGTCGCCCTGTTGCAGGGCCGTGCCTACGACCGGAGCCGCGACCATGATGTCGCAGTCGCCGCTGAACGTGCCGTCCTGCTCGGCGGGAATCCGGTAGCTGGCCTTCAGACCCTCGGCCGAGACGGGTTCGGGCGATACGGCATAGTAGACGTAGGTGTCCTCCGGCATCTCCGGGACGGTGGCCGTGAATTTGGCCGTATTGTACTCCGCGTTGTAGTGCCAGAGCTTGAAAACCTGCCGGTCGATCGTCGTCTGCGCCTGGGAGTTGACGGCCCAGAGCACGATCCGGTCGTTGTTGGCCCACCGGACCAATTCGCCTTCTTCGTCCAGTTCGGTGCGGGTCTGCGCCCCGGTCCGAATCCCGATCTTCGGGCCCGAGCCTATCGAAACTTCGATGGTACCTGCTGCGGGCTTCGTGTCTGCTGCGGGAGTCTCGGAGCATGACGCGAACACCAGCGGCAGCGCAAGCAAGGTTGTCCAGATTCGTTGCATAGCGTAAGTTCTTTTACCTGAATGTCTACAAAAATAGGTACACGTCCGGTTTAGTGGAAATAAATTCAATGAACACCCGGTTTTTCATCACGAAAAGCCCTGTTTCCGGAAATTTTTCCGGAAGGATCGTATCCCTGAAAAGCCGTTCCGCCGGGGCGGTGTGCGTATGTGCCGGGGCTCTCCGCCTCCGGCGCGTAAAAAAGGCCGTCCTTTTCTGGGACGGCCTGAATTGCAGGGCTCGGGCTTGTCATTTCACGTATTTGTCGAGCCAGCCGAAGAATTCGCGGTTCCAGACCAGCGAGTTCTGGGGTTTGAAGACCTGATGCGCCTCGTTCTCAAACTCCACGATCCGTGCCCGGATGCCGCGTACGCGGGCAGCCGTGAAGGCTTCGAGCGACTGGGTGTAGGGAATGCGGAAATCCTTCTCGCCGGTGAAGATCAGGATCGGGGTGTCCCATTTCGTCACGAACTTGTGCGGCGAATTGGCGTAGGAGCGCTGCGCCGTGGCGTTCTTCGTGTCCCAGTAGGGGCCTCCGTAATCGTTGTTGACAAAGAATAACTCTTCGGTCTCGCCGTACATCGAGTCGAAATCGAAGATGCCGCAGTGGGCGATGAAGGCTTTGAAGCGCTTCTCGTGGCATCCGGCGAGGAAGTAGACCGAGTAGCCGCCGTACGAGGCGCCCACGCAGCCCATGCGTTCGCGGTCGGCCCACGGTTCGCGGGCCACGTCGTCGATGGCCGAGAGGTAGTCGCGGATGTTCTGTCCCGAGTAGTCGCCCGAGATCTGGTCGAGCCACTCCTGTCCGAACGAGGGCAGGCCGCGGCGGTTGGGAGCCACGACGACATAGCCCTGCGCGGCCATCAGCTGGAAGTTCCAACGGTAGCTCCAGAACTGCGAGACGACGCTCTGCGGACCGCCCTGGCAGTAGAGCAGCACGGGGTATTTCTTCGAGGCGTCGAAGTCGGGCGGCAGGATGACCCACGCGAGCATCTGTTGGCCGTCGGTGGTCTTCACCCAGCGTTTCTGCACCTCGCCCATCCGGATGTTGTCGTAAACGGGTTTGTTAATGGCCGACACCTGCGTCAGCGTGCCGTCCGCCGGGTTCACGTCGAAGAACTCCGTGGCCATCGAGATCGTGCACATCTCGGCGGCGATCCGGCCCGATGTCATCGTGAAGGCGTTGATGTCGTGGTCGCCGCGGGTGACGACCTCCACTTCGCCGACCGACGGCTCGATGCGGCAGATCTGGTGCGTGGCCTCGATCGGAGCGATGAACCAGAGACGGTCGTTGCCCTCCCAGACGACGTTCATGGCGTTGTAGTCGAAATCCTCCGTCAGGTCCTGCATCTCTCCCGACGCGCAGTCGTAGAGGAAGAGCCGCGCCTTGTCCGACTCGTTGCCCGGACGGCGCTGCGAGAGGAAGGCGATCTTCGAATCGTCGGGCGACCAGACGGGATATTTGTCGTAGCCGACCATCTCGGCCAGGTCGAGGCTGGCTTCACCCTGACATTCGGATTTGCCCGTGAGCGGTTTGCAGATGTTCTTCGTTTCGCCCGACGCGAGGTCGTAGACGAAGATGTCCGAATCGGTCGATACGGCGTATTCGGTGCCCGTCAGCGGTTTGCAGGTGTAGGCCAGCTTGTCGCCGGCGTTGCTCCAGGCGATTTCGGCCATGTCGAAATAGGGGGCCAGCGGGGCGTCCCACTGTGCGTCGGGCATGATGTCCTTGCCGCCCGTCACGAGCCCCTTGCCCAGCTCGCCGACGAAGATGTGGCGGTATTCGCCCTCGTCCCAGTAGTCCCAGTGGCGGGCCATCAGGTCGTCGTAGA
>ENA-UESD01002773-UESD01002773.1-human-gut-metagenome-genome-assembly--contig:-NODE-2773-length-12010-cov-3.629515_pt1 | contig 12010 bp, 17 predicted proteins | sample MGYA00242985_ERZ507986 | MGnify/ENA primary metagenome ERZ507986 (study PRJEB26167, sample SAMN06115408) | human gut metagenome | host: Homo sapiens | place: China:Guangxi | collected 2016-04-06... | reverse complement strand
AGGTTGTCTCTCCACAGCGGCATGACGCCGTAGCGCATCAAAAGCGGCAGCACAACGAGCGCGGCAAGCCACCCGATGATAAGCCATGTGACTTCTTTTTTCGTTGTGGGCAGCCTGAGCGTCCGGTAATCGATGATTAGGAGCCCTTTTTGCTGGATTAAAATTCAAAATAGTAATTACTTAATACGATAATTCCATTTTGATGCTTTCACATCGCCACAAGGATTGAAATGAGCGTCACACCCCACCAGAGCGTAATAAGTTCTCCCATCCTCTTCCGTATAATGTGCCATAGCTACAACATTAGGGGTCTCACCAAGAAAGGAACCCAGCACCCCCGCCTTGTCGTAATTTGCAAATGCTTCTTCAACAGAATCTGCCTCGCTAAGAATACCAGCCCAAATACGAGCTTTGTCATGGTACTTTGCGCCTGCCAGTGCCTGCTCTTCGGTCATGTCACCATAAGCCCATACCGCATCACCGCAGTTCTTCCCGGATTCTGCACGGTAGCGATTCAGAACCGACAGACAGTCGTAGTCAAATACTGCACCGGAAAGGTCGAGGGTACATTCCGTGTGATAGCCATTCTTGTTAGCGGTTGCCGTATAACCAAGAGTGGGCTTATCAGCCCGCTTCTGGATACCCGCTGCCTGAATAGCAGCAGGGTCAGAAAAGTACAGGTCATCATACACAAGCTCAATTCCACTCTGGACAGTCTCAGGCAGCGTCTTGATATAGGTAGCCACATCAGAGGGGACAGTAGCCGTACTTCCCTGCTCAGGTTTCGTCTCGGGCTGGCTGGGAGTGACCTCCTGGAACGTAGCGCCCACCACATTTTCAAGATAGCGAATCAGGATAACTGCAATCTGCGCTCTGGTGGCTGTACCGCTCGGACTTAAAGTGGTATTGCTGGTTCCGCCAACAACCTTATTGGAAACCGCCCATGCAAAGCCGTTGACCGCATACGCGGCAACCTGATTTTTGTCATTGAACGTAGAAAGGGCAGAGGTGTCTGCTTCGGGATGCCCCGCCACATTGTAAAGAATTGCAAATAAAAGACAAATCCGAACCCATCCCCGATTAGGAACAAGTTCGGATTTTTTCGTTTTGGCAGAGATTGCTGGACTCGAATCAGGCACTGCCTTTTATCATGGCAAAAAAGTTATTGGCTAACCAGCAAAATCAGTGTGTACTTTTGCGTGTACCTCAGTCATTGGTTTTCAGGCTTTTCGGATGCCAAGTACACGTCCGTCACATCTGCGCGGCCGTGGCCCAGCAGGTGAGACACATCCAGCTTCGCGCGGTACTCTGTAGCCCCGCCATCCAACGCTTCCCGATACTGCCGGGCCGCATAGCTGTGCCGCATCCCGTGGTGTGTCAGCGGCCGGGGATTTGTCCCCTGGTCCGGACGGTGCGCCCGGAGGAACGCCTGAAAATCGTAGATATAGGCGTCGGTCGCCACATCGTCCGGCACAAACAGCTTATGCCCCCGCCGGACGGCGGCTTTTCGCTCCCGCAGCGCCTGCTTTGCCGCTGCCGCCGTCACAGGGACGCTTCGGACACGTCCGCCCTTGCCCTTGACCGTCAGCAGTCCAGACCGCTCCCACGCCTCTACGGCAGCCGTATCGAGACGGCAGGCCTCATGGATACGTAGGCCGACGTAAAAGGTGAGCGTGGCAATGGCGGCATAATCCTCCCGGCCTTCTTCCCGGCAGGCCGATGTAAAGGCGGTAAACTGCTCCGGTGTCCAGTGCCGGTCAGTCCCCTGAAGCTTTCGGCGCTCCAACGGCGCCTGATCTGATAGATCCCCGTTGGAGGGCAGCTTATATTTAGCCTCCCCCAGCTTATCGTGCCAGAACCGAATCGCCGCCAGCTCCGTCTTGATGGTGCTGGCCGCCTTACCGTTCTCCTGCAGGTGGCGAACGTAGGCAACCAGATGCTTGCCAGAGATATTGGCCAGCTTCTGCAAATGGTAAACATCAGCGAGGAACCTGCAGAACCGCTGCATGGCCTCGTAATAACGTTGCCGGGTCTTATAGCTGCCTTGCCGGTTGTGCCGCTCCAGCTTGTCCAGCTGAGCCAGGAGGGCGTGATAGATGCCCTCGTTCTGAGTGTGGATCATATGCAACTTCCTTTCCAAATGGGTATAGTACCCCCAATCGTTCGCGGTCCCTGTTTCCGCCTCGTTTTCGGAAGACGGATGCGTCAAAGCCTTGCCGCGTAAGGCTCCGTGGGTGACGCTTGCCCACTGTCTCTGATTGGTTTTGGTGAGTAAGACGCCGCATGGGACGCACAAACGTCCTGCTGTAGCCAGTGGCCACAGCGGCGGCAGGCACTACCGTGCAGACGGATGCGGCCAGCGGCCGCGCGTGCCATGTGCTGCCGGCAGACAGCAATGCCGGGGTAATGCTCCCACGCTGCCGGACATGAGAGACAAACAATTTGATTCGCATACGCTCTACCTCCTTTCGAAAAATATAAAGAGCTAAAACAACCTAATCAGGTTTGTTTTAGCTCTTCGTTTTATATATTCTCTTTGCTCTTTGTTAGAATGAACTCTCTTGTACGATATCACTACATGATCCAATAGTAAAATATACTATCAATCACAAAAATAATCAAATTTAGAAACAACTGCCGCAAGCAGCAGGGAAGAAACATGCCCATAACAGGCTAAGAGAGACATTTACAATATGATTATACGGCGCGCACTTTCAGGAGTCAAGAAAAAAATTCGCCCACGGCGCAGGGCGGTTCTCGTTTTGGTTTTAGGCCGGGTCCGGGCAGCCGGGCTGGGGGCAAAAACCTTTTACAGGGTCACGAGCGTCGCACAGCTGGCCGCTTTGCAGAGGCCGAAACCGGCCTCCCGGAACACCCACCAGACAAAGGCCATAGCCATTGGCGATGGCGGCGGTATCGGCCTTGGCCGCTGCGATCTCTTCGGCGGTCAGCTCATGCTTACCGGGTTCCAGGCGGATATTGGCATTCAGCTCTGCCGGGGCGACGTACTCCGCCAGACTGCCAGCTCCCTAATGACGTACCATACCGTCATCCAAATGAGACAGCGGATGCGTGTTTCTTCTTCATTTTCTGAGCAAAAAAGATGTGGAGAACGCTCCACTCATTCTTAATTTTCCTCCGATTTTCGTGACTGCGGAGCATCAAAACAGGGGAGAGCTCCGCAGTTGAATTGCATCAAACCCAGTCAGGAGTACTCAAAAAAAGAGACAGCAGAATGTGTTTTTTTGCTCGCGCAGGACGCGCTTTGTGACTCGCGCTGGACACATTCCGCCATCTTTTTTCTCTCGTAAAAGGGCCGATAAATAAACTTTTCCGATGAGAATTTGGATGCTTTCAGTCGTCTTTGTAGAGCGTAAAGCTGTTGACTTCAAAGATGAAAATGCCGGTTGCGAGGGCGGAATTATCAGAAAAAAGCTGCCATCGTTGGCGCGCTTGAGCGGAAATTCCGCAGCATTTTTGCCAGCGAAACAGCTTGCATATCGTGCGCGCAAGCAGCCGCAGATGCGTCGCTCAGCGGTCGAACTGCGCAGATCGCACAGCTTCATTCCGCTGAAAGCAGCGTCAATTCCGGCGAAAAACCGGCTGGGTTCTATGAAGAACTCACTCAAAAAACAGAGCCGAAATTCGCAAAAACGAGTTCAGTTTTCTTCGAAACCGACGATATTTTTCGTGCGTGTTTCGCTATAACTCATCTCTAAAAACAGAGGACTGCCGCGTCAGAACCATCGAATAATTTGCGATTTCTCATCAAAAAAAGCGGCGAACACGCCGCCGGAAACGCTCGAAAAATTTGAAAACGCACATCTCATTTATATCAATTTTATCTGCCAGTGAGCTTTCAGAAGCACGAATTGCATTGCCGTTTGCTATTGCTGACGGCCTTTGTCTGCCGCACGCAGCAGCGCCGCCGCTTGATTGTGATCGCGCAATTTTTCTACAAGTAGCGTGTCAGCGCTCTGGCGGATGTCGGAGGTGTGAAGGTGTTCCGGGCGCCTTCCGGATACGGCACTGACGAACTGACCATCGTGGACAGTGAGTGGTCTGTCCCTTCCTCTACGATGATTTATGCAACCGGATTAAAAGGTGATGTTTGGCAAGCCCTATTAAATAGGGTATCCTACATACAAAAAGGTGGAGTAAAGTTATCATTGGCAAAATAAAAAGGGAAGCGGCATACGCCACTTCCCAAGGAACTCAAATCTCGGTAAAATGTGGTTTGACAAAAAAACACTTCCGATGAGAGGAGTTCCGAAGTTATGATAGACCGCGTAGGATAACTGAAAGAATGCGGTGTTTGTCGCAGAGAAACCGAGGCGGTATAACAGGTCATATACTTCGGCAATATCCGTTATGTCGTTCATGCAGCATCTGTCCCCTCCAATGCTTGAACCTGTTTCATAAACTGCTGAATCAGCACACGCTGCGCATCCGCCTCCAGCATAGAAAAGAGAAACAGCAAGGTCGGGGCGGAGGCGGCGTACTTCCCACGTTCCAAGTCGCTATATGCGCGGCTGGAAATGCGAAGCTGCTCTGCCATGGCTTCCTGCGTCAGCGACTTCTGCTGCCGCAGGGAATACAGTTCCTTGGAGAGAAGCTCTGCGAGCAGCGCCGGGTATGGTTTCATTCAGAAAACCTCCATAGTTAAATTGACTATGGAGATTTTATGTCGAAATGAAGTTCACTTCCACGAAGCACGCTTCATACTTCCCGCTCAGTCCTTGTGAAGAAAACCGAGTTAAAGTACGAAAAACAGTACTTATATAATGAAACAACAGAACATCCCATGCGCGGCAGCGCAGATTGTAGGAGAAGCCATGAACGTTAAAAAACCTGCCGATTACAGTGTCATGTACCGAAAACTTACGGAAATTCTCGCCTGAAAACTTCCGTAGATGGATGAAATCTGCGCCATCGGTAAAGCCATCGGTCAGCGCCCGGAAAAGGGCGCGGCGATCGCAGCGGCAGAGTTTTTGCAGACGAATTTCCCTGACCGCACAGGCTTTTCCCCGCGCAACGTGCGCCAGATGCGTGATTTCTATCGGACTTATGAAAATCGGCTGGACATTGAATGTGGTCATTGTGGAGGCAGCGCTGGCAAGAGATGAGCGAAAATGGTATCTGGAGCAGGCGCTATGCCGTGGATGGTCAAAAACGCAGCTATTGAACGCCATACGCAGTGGCATAGATTCCACAGAGCATTTAGAACAGTTCGACTCGCCCGAGAAGCAGGTCGATCAGGTTGCAGTGGAAAATCCCGTTTTCATCGTAGAAGTTATGCGGGATATCCATACGAACGATGATTTTTTTGAAAAAATCCTTGGTAAGCAGCAGAGAATCAAGCTCCGACGCATTCTTTTGCTCCGTGTCCATCCGGAATGCAGACTGAATATAGATTTTCCGGTCAGCATCATTGACCACAAAGTCGATCTCCTTTTGCGTATTGGCACCTTTTGTTCGATCGGTTACAACGCCGACATCGACCGAGTAGCCGCGCCGCAAAAGCTCGTTGTAGATCAGGTTTTCCATGATATGACCGGGATCATACTGTCGGTAATTCAGCCGTGCATTGCGAAGACCGATGTCCGTATAGTAGTACTTGTTCGGATAGTTAAAATAGGTCTTGCCCTTGACATCATAGCGCTTTGCTACGGAAATCAGAAACGAGTCAACAATATCCTGCACATAGTTAGAAACAAGCGCGGGATTGACCTTCTCGTTTTTCATGCTGGCGATAGCGTTTGCGATGTTCGTTGGATTCGTCAGGGAGCTGATCTGAGAGGCAAGGAAATTGAGAATGTCATTCAGAATATCCTCACGCTCGATGCCATTTCGCTCAACAATATCTTTTACATACAGCTCCGTGTAGAGAGAGGACAAATAATCCTTTTTATCCTTATCATCCTGCATGGCAAGCAGGCGCGGCATACCGCCGTACAGCATATAAGTGTCCAGTGCCTTGCGTTCATCACCACCGACAGCGGAGTAAAACTCTTCAAAGCAAAGCGGGAATACATGGATCTGCGTGGCGCGGTCACGGAACTCCGTTGCAATATCCTTGGACAGTCCCTTGGAATTGCTGCCGGTCACATAGACATCGAGATTTTTATATGCTTTCAGCTCGTTGAGCATATCGTAGATCGTGACCTCGATCCCGCCGTTTTCCTGATCGATGACTTTAGCGGTGAGCTGAACTTCGTCAATGAACAGATAGAGCTTTTTATCCTGCTGTCCAAGCACCAACTGCTCCACGTACTCACAGAGCGTAATGGGATTGCGGTATTTATAATACCGCCGCTGATCCAGTTCGATTTTAATGATTTGCGTGGCATCCGTGCCGTGATTGCGAAAGAAGATACTCGAAAAACAGATCGAAAAGCAGTACGGACTTGCCGCATCTGCGTATGCCTGTGATGACCTTTATCTCGCCGTTCCACATACTGTGGATCAGTCGGTTCATATAGGAATCTCGTTTAACCATGCATTTCACCTCGTACTTAGGACGAAACCGTCCGAACTTCTATGTGTAGTATACCACGATTTTTGAAAAATATCAAGGCTATACGAAAAAGTTCACAAAGAAGTTGTGACGGAAACGGACTAAGTTCGAGGTGAAGCTGCCCGATATGGGTCAAATGCCGTCCGGGATAATATCGTCGATGTAATGCTCTCGTGCCGGGGAGGCCTGCCCGTTATACTGCTTGTGGCACTCCCATAAGTCCAGCAGCAGACCAAACGGCATCAGCCACACCTCATCCTGGCTGAGATGCAGGTGGGCAAGGCCGTAATAAAGAAGCTGGGTAAACAGCTCCGCATCGGAGACCGTTACCCGACTTGCGCGTTTTTTGCGTCTTTCTCGCTTTCCACATTCCGCTTGGTGCCCTTGTAGAGCGCCTCCGTAATGGCGGTTTTGTATCCGGCGAGGTCGAGGGGCGTGGTCAGAAGCTCCACCACATCCTCCGTGAGCAGCTCCTTGGGATGCTCTTTATCCTTGAGGTTGTGAATGAGGATGCTCTGATTTGCCAGAAGCGTGATGAGCCACACGATCTCTCCGATGGCCATTTCAAAGTTCTCGGACTTCATCAGCTTCTCGCCGAGGTTTTCCAGCCCGCCATAGCGACCGGCGATCTCCTTGGTGGCTTTGGTTGTGAGGAGCAGCGTGTACTCCTCGTCACCGATGTTGATAACTGCGGTTCTTTCGTTATCCATTGTGCGTTACCTCCGTTAACCTTGTTTTTCGGGTGTCGTGGTATAGGTCGGCTCATAGACTTCCTTATACCAGTTCGTGATAGTCGCAGCGGTCACATCGCCCTCCAGTGCCTCCGCTTTCCACGGGTGCTTGCCGCCTGCGTCTGCCTTGTTGCGGCGCAGAATGGTGCCTTCAATGGTCGGCGTGGAGAAGGTAATGCTGTCGCCCTTGGTGGCAAGGTTCGTCGCCGGAATACCGAATTTCACGCGGTACAGCCAGTAATACTTGTACTTGCCGTTGGACTTCTTGGCGCGGAAGCCCACCGCCACAGGGTCGCCGCCGTCCTCGGATGCGGAAATCAGCACCTTGTTTTTGTCGATGGTTGCACCCGTGAGGTCGGATGCCGCCGTAGAGCCGATATCGTCAATGCCGAGGGAGAGCGTGCCGGATTTGAATTCCTTTACGATCTCCGAAGCACCGTCGTCGGCGTATAGAGTTGCCTCTGCCAGTTCCACCGAAAGGTCAGCGGAGATGGCTTTGGCAAGCTGGGACGGCGTACCGTAGGTTTCCTCACCGGCGTCGTTTTCGGTGATTTTTGCGTAATACAGTCTGTCAAGACCGATAGTCGCCATAACTTATTCCTCCAGTTCGTAGATTTGCGCCACGTCAATGGCGTAGTGATGATAGCCGGTCTCGGTCTCAAAGCCGATGTACCGGCGGTCGGTAATATAAAAGTTCGCGCCCAGTAAGGCACGGACGAGTGTATTTTTCAGTTTGGTGTAGCTGCCCTTTGTGAAGAGGGACAGCCGTGCCTCCTGCGTTTCGCAGCCGGGAGCGTTGTCGGCGTGAAGCTCGAAGTTGTCCGACAGCGGCGTGATGACCAGATATGTGTCCAGTGCTTTGCCGGAGAACACACCCGTTTCAACGGGAGCCCCACAACTTTTTGCGATGGTTTGTAAATCGGATAGCAGGCTCACAGCTTTTCCACCTCCTCATCCAGTGCCTTGGTCATGGCATCGATGCATTCCTGCCGGGACGCCGTTTTCGCAGGTTTCAGAAACGGTTTTGCAGGCTGACCGTGCTTGCCGTATTCGAGAATGTTGGCAAGTTTGGCGTTGCTGCCGCCGTCCGAGCGGGGTTCTGCGAAGCCGACCTTGATGTCGTGGTTACCGTCCCGGTTCAGCTTGGAGGGAGAAAGGCCGAGTGCGCCCTCCAGTTCGCCCGTGGTGCGGGATTTGAACTTTGTCCCTCTGCCGATAACGGATGAGAGATTGCTTTTGACCTTCTTCAGCACGACTTCGCCACCGGCCTGCAGGATGGTATCTGCCACACTGTCAAAGTTGCTGCCGAGCTTGGAGATCTTCAGGAGAAAATCCTCCGGCATTTTCATTTCAGCTTTTGCCAATGGTGGGTTCACTCCTTTTCGCTAAAACCTCGATGTACATCCCACGGCCTTTGACATTCTCTACGGACACAATGTCGTAGCGGCAGTCATCGCAGATGAGAAAATGGTCGGTAGTGACCGTCAGCCCAGGAATACACCGAAAGCGGAACAGGTCGGTCGCTTCGCTGAATGCAGCGAGGTTCGCCCAACGCTGACTGCCGTGCCGGCCTTCCCGGTACACACGGACGGAAGCGAGGACTTCATCCTCGGAATGGATGAAGCCCTCGCTGTCCTTGATTTGACGGGTTTCTACGATGTCGGCAAAGCCGTTCATTTTTCCAAAACTCATACCTGCCACCGCCTATCCAAGCGGAGCAGCAGATTGACCGTGTTCCACACCTGCTGTGCCGCTCCGGTGTTATCCGCAAAGAAGCCGCCCGTGCTGCCGTCCCGGCTTTCATAGAAGTGGGACGACAGCATAATGACGGCTTGCTCTGTGGTGGCTGGCATGGGATTCTCCTTATAGAACCCCTCCGGGATGTGCTGGTAGCTTTCGGCGTAAGAAACAGCGGCGGTGATGTAGCTTTTCAGCAAGGCATCATCCGCCGTGTGTTCCAGGATAAGGTTGGCTTTCACTTTGGAAAGAAGCTCGTCCATCACCGCCGCCTCCTCTCATCAGGCAGATGCCATTTTGAGCAGCTTGACTGCTTCGGGCAACACCAGCTTTCCGTCCACACGCTCCTTTGCGACAAAGCCGACCATGCCATTTCCAGCAAACAGCTCCTTCAGTTCCGCAATAGAACGAGAGCCACGGTCACCGATGTTGTAGTAACTGAAGTCGCCGAATGCGACTGCGGCCTTGCCGGGAGCAGGGACAGGGAAATACGCAGAGGTGTAAACCTTGTAACCCAGCACACGGTCAGGCTCACCCGCCTGCAGAGAGGGCTGCCACAGATACTGACCCGTGCTGTCCTTCAGCTTGCGGAGCTCTGCGACGCAGACATCGTTGGCAAGGAACACGGCGTTCTTACGGTAGGGACGCTTAAGGGAGTACACCAGATCGATTACCTCGTCGGCTGCCACTTTGCCAGAAGATTTCGTTGTCACCCCGACCTGTGCGCCGCCGGTTTCGGCGAGAATACCCAGGGGCTGACCGGTGCCGGTGCCGTTGATGAACGCATCCTCCTCGGCATTGGCCAGAGCCTTGCCGAACTGCTCCAGAATGTAGTTTTCCAGATTGAATGCGTTATCGTAGAGCAGCTCCTCGGTCACCTTTACAGCAACATGGAGCTTGTGGGCATCCAGGATGATCTGGTCGAAGGTAGCGTCACCGAAAGTCAGTGCGCCGCCCTCCTCGATCCACGCAGCCGCAGGCTTGGTGGCTGCGATGTTGATTTTGTGCTCACCGCTGGTGGTGATAGCAGTGCCGAGAGAACGCATAACGTTTTCCTCGTTGAGCACCTGAATGAGACGGCTGTCATACTCATCCGGCACCAGATAGCCGCCATTGGCATCGATGCCCTCCTGCAGCACATTACTGATCTGACGGAAGTTGGTACGCAGAGCGTTGAGCATACCGCTGCGGTAGGCATCGGTGGCACGGAAGCTCTTAGGCTGCTTATCCTCGGTGGTCTTTCCGTTCAGGGGCTTTTCGGTGATGGGCGCAGAAGTGGGCTTGGAAAGCTGAGCCTCCATCGCTGCCATAGCCTCCATGCGCTCGATTTCAGTGCCGTAGTCCTGAACCTTCTTTTCCATCTGGGCATAGGTCGCAGAATCCTCATCGGAAAGCAGACCGTCCTTGTCACGCTTGGTCTCCACAAATGCCTTTGCAGCGTTCCAAGCCTGGTTGCGCTTTTCACGCAGTTCATTGATTGTCATATTGCATTACCTCCAGTTTTTAATAAGGTTGAGCCGTTCCATCAAATCGGTGGCTTTTTGTGTACGGTTGGGTTTGGGTTCAATGGCGCACTTTGCGGCGATCTTCTCCATGAGGGAGTTCACCACGTTTGCCTTGGAATACAGCATGGAAACGGTGGGTGCGGCTATGTCCTCAGTCTCATCGGCGCGGCTCATGATCCCGTCCGCAAAGCCGAGTTCCACAGCCTTGTTTGCGTCCATCCAAGTTTCGGCATCCATGAGGTGCGAGAGCTTGGCACGGGAAAGCCCCGTCTTGATTTCATAGGCGTTTATAATAGAATCCTTAACACTTGAGAGCATCTCGATAGCTTTCTGCATTTCCTCCGAATTGCCGAATGCCGCCGTCATGGGGTTGTGGATCATGAGCATGGACACCGGGGACACCAGCACCTTCGTGCCTGCCATAGCGATGACGGACGCTGCGGATGCCGCAATGCCATCGATTTTCACGGTCACATCGCCCTTATAATCCATGAGCATATTGTAGATTTGAGCCGCCGCCACGCAGTCGCCGCCGGGGCTGTTGATCCAGACGGTGATGTTGCCGCTGCCGGACATCAATTCGTCCTTGAAAAGCTGCGGGGTGACATCATCGTCAAACCAGCTTTGCTCGGCGATGGTTCCGTTCAGGAACAGCGTCCTTTCCGCTGTCTCCGTCTGGTTCTTCCAATTCCAAAATTTCTTCATCGGTTTTTTCCTCCTTTCCGTCATCGGTAGGTGTATTTGCAAAAGCCCCGGCATTTTTCAGCGGGAGCATATTGCCGTTAATGAGGTACAAATCGCCGCCATCCTCTGCCGGGATACGGTCGAGGTTTTCCAACTCTCGGATGTCGTTGGCGGACATCCAGCCGTTCTGGCGGCCGATGGCGTACCCGTTCATGCGGCTCTGGTAATCGCCGCGAAGCAAGCCTTCCAGATTGAACTTCACAAAATACACAGCTTTTTCGTCCTTGGACAAAAGCGACCGCTGGATTGATTGCTCCCAGCGGATGACCCAGGGGTCAAGGGTGTATTTCACAAACTCAAGGGACTGCTGCTCAATATTAGAAAAGCTCGATTTTTCCAGGTCGCCGACCATGTGGGGCGGAACTCGGAAAATTCGAGCAATTTCATTGATTTGGAATTTTCGTGTTTCGAGAAACTGTGCCTGCTCCGGCGAAATGCCGATTGGCGTATATTTCATACCTTCTTCCAGTACGGCAATCTTATTGGCGTTGCCGCTGCCGCCGAAGGTGGACTGCCAGCTTTCCCGCACACGCTGCGGGTCTTTGATCGTGCCGGGGTGTTCCAACACACCGCCCGGTGCGGCACCGTTGGCGAAGAATTTCGCGCCATACTCCTCACAGGCGATAGCCATGCCGATGGCATTCTTCGCCATAGCGATGGGACTGTAGCCCACTAGCCCGTCAAAACCCAGACCGGGGATATGCAGCACATCCGTGGGCTGAAGCGTTACGGCGAATTCTTTATCCTTGATGGCTTCATCCGACCCTCGGTAATAG
>ENA-UESD01002764-UESD01002764.1-human-gut-metagenome-genome-assembly--contig:-NODE-2764-length-12034-cov-25.672409_pt1 | contig 12034 bp, 10 predicted proteins | sample MGYA00242985_ERZ507986 | MGnify/ENA primary metagenome ERZ507986 (study PRJEB26167, sample SAMN06115408) | human gut metagenome | host: Homo sapiens | place: China:Guangxi | collected 2016-04-06... | reverse complement strand
ACAGCAGAAGAAAGGGCCAAAATAACGACAGCGAGAGATAAGCTTAGGCGTTTCATAAAAAATCCGTTGCGTGCATCACAATTGCGAGATTTTATTGTAGAGATTTATCTGAGATTGTGCGTTTCTAGATCTTCATTATTTTAAAAATCCTCAATAAAACATAAGGTTAATGTTGAAATTGAGGATTTTTGTGGTAGACTAGATCATTGTATATGGAGATCTATCAATGGCAAATCCGAAGCTTCCTCCGATTCTGATCAATAAGGCAGGTTCCGTTTATTACGTTTACATCTATAAAAACGTTTGGGATAGAGAACTCAAGCGAAGCAAAAGAGGTGAATCCAAAAAGATTGGGACAATCCTTGGCGGACAAAAGGACGGAAAAATTCGTTTTGATGAAGCTTTCCTTCAAGAACATCCTGAATTTCGGAACTATCAGGTTGAGAGGAAAGGAAAAGATTATGTCTTTACTCAGATCTCCGAAGAAGGCATCACTCTTGAACAGGCTCGCAACATAAAGAAGCTTCACGCCGGAGCTACTTGGGCCTTAGATCAGATCGTTGCCGACTCTCCTGTCGGAGAGTTCTTAAAGGAGTGCTTCCCAAGGAACAAAGACTATAAAAAGATCCTTTCCTTAGCATACTTTTTAATCCTTAATCAGAACAACAGCGTTAGCTTCTATGAAAGCTTTGCAGAGACGACGAGACTGCCGTATCCGCGGCCGCTGAGCCCCTCGGCAGTAACTCGCCTCTTCCAGAGGATAGAGCTGCGCGATGTCCAGCGTTACTTCCTGCTGATGCGCAGTTATCTTCAAGAAGACGAAGACAACAAGATCATTCTTGCCCTGGACTCGACCTCAATCTCTTCTTATTCCACGCGCTTAACTCATATTGAATACGGTAAAAACAAAGACGATGATGCGCTGCCGCAGCTAAACGTTCTCTTCTTGGTAGACCAGAAGTCCGGGCTTCCGATTTTTTATCGCTTTTATGACGGAAATGTTCCTGATGTCAGCACCATTCGTCATACGATTGCCGATCAGGCACTTCTAAACATGCAGAACGTCGTTCTGGTTGCTGACAAAGGCTACAACAGCGTAAAGAACATCAACGACTGTCTGATCAATAAAGTTGAGTTCATCTTTAATGTCCGTCTGGGGACTAAAGGCTGTCTGGCCAGAGAGCTTATCGATGAACACAGAAAAGAGTTTGCAGACCTCAACAGCGGCGATCCTTACATCAGAAAGAACATCGCTACAGCAAAGGTGAATTGGAAATACGATCCGCGGCCGGTAGATGGAAAACCGGCATCAAACTCTGCGACAGCCGAGCTTTATTACCACATGTTCTACGACCCGGTTATCTATCAGGAAGCGGCCAATAAGCTCACGGAATCGCTTCTCACGATTAAAAAGAAACTCATCGAAGAGGAAGCTCTCAGCGAACAAGAAGAAGAGCTGAAAGAAAAATTCTTCCGGAACGATAAAGAAAAAGGCTTGGTTATTGTTAACCGACGGGTAGACGAATACTTGAAGTACAAGGGATTTAGAGTCTTAGTCACAGACTCGGAGAAAGATCCGGTTAAGGCCTGGACGGCTTATGCGGACTGCTGGCGCGTAGAGGATGCCTTTGCAACGCTCAAGGACCGACTCGGCTGTAATCGAATCAGGTGCTCTAACAACAAGGCACTGCAGGGGAAAACCTTCGTACAGTTCATTGCGACCGGCTTGTCGCTGATGGTTTGTTCGAGAATCCGCAGCTATATGAAGGAAAACAAGAAAGCAGGAAAACTGAACCTGGTCTACGAGAGCGATTCAAAGATCCTTCAGGTTCTAAATAACGTCATGCAAACTCGCTTTAACCACGGCTACTACTTCGACGAAGTTGCCGGTAAAAAGATTAAATACTTTGAAGCGTTAGGTGTTGGAGTTCCGGGAGCCGGGCCCGAGACACCGGAAGATGTTCAGGAAGAACCAGAAGCCGAAACGTTATTAGGTACGGATATTGAAATTTAACGAGGATGCCGGAGCCGAACTCCGGCTAGATCACTGAAAAACGCAAAATCTCAGTTCGCTACTTGGATGGAACATTCCGGAAACGCGTTACTGTTGCCTTAGCAATGACGGCGAGCAACGTCAGGCTTATTTATGCCGTTTGTCATCAAAGACTGGTGATACACTTTCCTTGCGACCACCTGAGGCATATCGGCGTCTGCTTTGGGGGCAGAATCCGTCGTGGACGTAAAGTCGTGGGTCTCGGTTGTCGTGCTCAGATAAGTTCCGATCTCTGGCAACTGCGGAGGTCTGATCCGACTGGTGTGGCCGAGCTGTCCTGAAGGCCACACTTCTGAGCTTTCTACCCTTCCGATAATTCTGCCGATTTCACAAAGGTCGGCGGGAGCCACTTCAGAGTTCTTTTTTCACGGCCTGCACCCATAAGAAAGGTGTGCCAATGCGCTCTTCTGATGTGAGGTCGGACGGTGCCGTGAATGGTATGCCCGCTTGCAGCTTCTCTTTCCCGGTACTGCCGGATAAGATTGCCGAACTCCTCTCCCAGAGGCATAAAACGGGGACGCTCCGGCGGAAAGATTGTCTCGGGTCTTCTTCTCGGTCTTTTGACTGTCGGCGCGGAAACCGACATACAACGGTTCACGTCGGGCGTCTCTGTCAACAGGTAGGCCAATTTAGCCGTTAATTCCTTCCGATAAAGAGAGAATCCGGGAATGCCTCCGTCGTCCTGAGCCTCGGCAACACTGCCGATAAGATCCCGCAGAGGCAACGCCTGTTTTTTGTCCCGAGTGTTGAATCTTGCCAAGCCGACCGCAAAGTTGGGAAGTTCCGATTCCCGATCCATTAACACGGGTAGGAAAACGAAACTGTTACGGCCGTTAAAGCCTATCGGATCGTCGGTGGCAAATCCGACAATGCAGCCAAGAATGTCCGCTCCGTCATCGCGGTAAGGCTTTTCTAACGGTATCAGGACGGGAGAGCCTAAAAACTTGCAGCACTGCTCAAGCGAAATCATCAGCCCCGAATCATCGGTGTCGAAGAGTTCCCCGAGCATATCCAAATCAAACTGCGCCACGGTTTTCGTGTACCACCAGCCGACAAGCACCACGCCGCTTGAAACCTGAAAATACCTGTCTTCCTCCGGCAGGTGCTCCATCGCTTCTTTAAAACCTGGAATCGGAGGAAGTACGAGCGGTTGGGCGCCAACGATCAGCAGCTCCCCCGTTTTCTCCTGATCGCTGTACATTTTGGCGAGATTCTGACCGCTGTAAACATCCAAAAGACCGGAAATTCGCTTTATCCCCTGAAGGGCTGCTGATGTAGCGTCTCTTGTCGTTTGATCAATCAGCATTTTTATTCCCGCCTTTTTCTTTTCCCAGGGTTTTCATTTCTTCCAGAGCTTTTCGGCGAATCCAAGTGGATCCGCCCCGGCTTTTGATGTACTCGACCACGGCTTTGGGAAGGTAGAAAAGCACATTTTTCCCGCCTTCAGGCGTTTTGCGGGGCCTTCCCATCGGCTTACCCGATTTGCTTACTGTCTTTTCGTGAATCCCGTCCGGCATACCCAAGTCCATTCACCCGTAATGTCGTCATAACCCTCGATTGGATCTTCGGCATCATACGTGAATTCCGCTTCGTAATTTTTAAGCAATTCAGCGTATTGAGGGAATTCTGACTCTTCTATCAAATCTTTATTGAGAAGCCTGCTGACAAGTTTGTCCTTAATCGTGAAAAACTTGTAGCCTTCCGCCTTTTCCAGGTACTTCATGTTTGCGGGAACATAAGTATCGAAATTTTCATAACTGTGGTAGGGACTGTATTCTTTGGTCGGGTCGTCGATTACGAGCTGTTCAAGCTCTTCGAGCCAATCCTTTTTCTCTTCTTCGTCGTATTCCGATTCGGTTAAAAACTCAATCGCTTGGTCTTTGCTGTTGAAAAAGAAGAAATCGGCCACTCCGTCAGTCTTCTCGATAAAGGAATCAAGACGAAGCTGGAAGTAATCGAGATCATCATCGTCCAGGCCCAGGTCACGGGCTTGTTATTGTCGGCAAAATCCTGAATTTCAATTTCGGATTCGGTGTCCCGAATCGTCATGTTGTAGCGGTCCGCCATTGATTCCATTGAAAAACCGGATCTAGGAGAAAAACAAATTCTCGGAGTTTCGAGGTCCCTGACGATTTCACGAATTTTATCGAGCTTTGCCATTTAACGCCTCAGTTGAAGATTAATCATCCCTACCCATAATTATACATATGTATAAGTCGAAGGATTTGATTTATCTTTTTTGCGGATCCGTGCCTTGTTGGATAGAATCGAAGCGCTGACATATGCAACGTTCCCCGCGTAAGCGGGATTGAAAAGGGACCCGCTTAGGTCCCTTTCGTCTATTCGCCTGGCGAAACGGAGATGCTCATTTCGCCGGCGTTTTAATCACTAAAACCGCTCCGATCAGAAGCTGTACTTCACTCCTGCCAGAACTTCGATTTCCTTCGTGTAGCGGGATCCGTGTTCGCGTTCAACATGACCGAAAACCTTCAGATTCTTGCTGACCGTCCAATCGGTTCCCGCACCGTAGTAGAAGCGTGTCTTAAGCAGGTCTTCCTTGAATTTCACGTTGTTCACGTGAAGAGTTCCATTGCCCAAGAACTCGTGTTTCACACCGGCTTTCGCATACACCTGCCCTTTCTGTAAACCCTGAGCATTTGTAAAGTCCTTACCGACATTGACGCCCAGACGACCCGTCAGAGAGTTGAAGTTTTTCTGCTTCACTCTCATTTCGTTGCTCATCGCAAAATTGTCACCTTTGAGGTGATAGTAAGAGAGCTGTACCTGAGGTTCGACAAACCACGGAGACTCTTTCTCTCCAAAGCTCATTTTCTTACCGCCCTCGGCAGAAACGCCGAAGCCCCAATTATGGTAAGAGCCTTTTACCGGAGAGCTGTCCAGCATATTGGTCTTGATACGTTGATGATAGTGATCCGCACTCAAGACAAAATCGGCATAACAGCCAACACCGTTCTGCCAAGCGGCATAGAGGTTAAAGCCTTCGGAGTGAGCGTCGCCCTTGGCTCTGAAATTCGTGTCATGGGTCTTCTGGTTGGCGGTAACGTACTTGAAGTTGCCGCCGAGAATCCAGCCGTCAACAGCTTTGTCAAAGCCCAAGTTAAAGCGGTAGGCATCCTGCTTGAATCCCTTACCGGAGAAGCCCGAAATGCGGTCTTTTTGTCCTGCAACGGAGGCCCACAAACCGTCTTTCACATTGCCTCGGATTTCACCGAGTCGCTTGCGCAGGTCGGAAAGCTGACTCAAATACAAGGCGTTCTGTGCTCCCATTCCGGCCATTGCAACCACTGCCTCGGCTGTCGGAGACAGAATCGGATCTTCGCCCGGTGTGCCGGGATCTTCAGGGGACGGAGGCGTTACAGGATCTTTGCCTGTACGAACCAGATACCATTCCGTGGCTCCTGCTTCCGTTGCGGAATCACGTTTTTCCAACGTGTACAGATAAGTACCGACATCCACTTTTCCGCCGTCATTGGCAAGAGCGTAAGAGCCTTCTCCGTCAAGCTGCTGAACCAGGAACGAATCCATTGCCTGCTTGGACGGCTCCGTACCCAGGCTCTTTACCATCAAGGAGTGGGCACCCGTGCCTTGCTTCACGATCAGTTGGTCGGTTTTATCGAGGTCAATGTCCGTTCTCATGTGGATGAGACCGCCGGAACCGTTCAATGTGTCCACCTTCAGGGTCACAAAGTCGGGATTGGTATCTCCGCTGCGGATTTTAGGTGCTTCTCCCAAATAAATAACACCGTCATTTAACGTGAGCGTTCCGTGGAGAGTATTGTTCTTAGGAACCTGCCAAAAAGCCTTATCGGAGAAGGTAAGGTTGGTCACGCCGAAGACCGTTGCAGTTGTTCCAAGAGGCGTCTCCGGTGTCAGTCCAATAAAGTGAGAGTTTGAGTTAAGAAATTGCACTTCCACCAAGGACAGGTTTCCTTCATGCCCCCCCCCGTAAGACAAAATATCATTTTCCAACTGCACAACGGAAGCGGAACTTCCTGATCCGTTAACGATGACCTTACCTCCGTGCAAAGCAGAAATTGCATAGGCTTCTGCGCCTTCTCCGGAAGCTCCTGAATCAGCGTTCTTATCACCGACCGTTGCGCTCACATTCCGGATTTGCAAACCTTTGTCGAAATAAATTTCGGCGTTGCCTCCGTGGGCCTCAGCCCCGCTGACATAAGCGTAAGAATCATCTCCTTTTGTTAAAGCCTGTGCAGAGATGTCTCTGATGACGGCATCACTGTTGACTGTGACCTGCGTTAGGAAATGGTTAGAAAAGACATCCATACTGTCAGCATGAATACCGTATGCCTCCGCTTGAGATCCTTCGGCTAAAAGACGAATGTCATGAAACTCAGTTTTACCTCCAAAGGTAACTTGCGGTTCGTAATTGCTGTTGCCCGGATTTAAGCGCAAACCATAAATGCCGCCGCTATGGACATGAACATTCATACTGATGTCCGTTTTGCCGTCAATCTTTGCATTGGCCCCTTCCAAAGACATGAAAGCAAACCCGTAGTTGACTATGTAAGTCGTCTTCAGAACATCGGTAAAACCGATTAAATCTCCTTCTACGTAGAAATTGTTTTGATCTCGGTTATTTCCTCCAGCGTGTGCAGTGTTGTCCCAGAGCTGTATTACGCCGGCCGAGTCTAAGTAAGAATTCGCATAATGCTCAATATTGAGATTTCCATTAACGTGAAGCAAAGCATGGGTTGCTCCGTTGTTGTTTTCGTTAACGATCACAGCAGCTTCGCCTCGGCTGTCTTTAGTTCCCTGCTTAATAAAAAGTGTATTCCCGCTTCCTTTCTCGAAAATATTAAGTTCTCCGTCCCCGGCGATTACTATCGAAGATTCGTTGGCGTAATTTCTGTTGGGTATGAAAACGAGGTTGATGTCTCCTTTAGGCTCAAAACTGAAGTTAAAGTTTTCGCCTTTATTTCCTTCAAGTCTGATTTCCGAAATATTTTGCGGTCCGTCAACGGGCAAACTGACGTTACCAGAGAGTCCTGATTTGTCATATAAGTACCCGGACGCAGTGGAAATTGCCACAGAGCCGGCAGACGCCGAAGTACAGCACACCGCCAAAAGAGCGGCGGAGACCAATGCTGAAAGTGTTTTTTTAGGATAAGCAGTAGCAAAAGCTTCGGACTTCGAAGAAACGAAGTCAGAGTTCAACCTCGGGAAACGCATAGAAATTACTCCTTAATTTGCGTATATTTTGTAAGGGTTATGACCCCTACTGTTTTTGATGTAATAGTTTTCTGACTATATCAGACCGGCACGCAAAAAACCACATACAAAATAAGGAGATAAAGACTGTTGGATAAGGGTTTTCCACTCGTAACCCCGGGTTTCCCGCAAGATAGACACGCTTTGACCCAAAAAGAGGTTAGATCAAAGCAAAGTGGCTTTTTTCAAGTGGGAACAGCGGAAGGAAAACCTCTTCCTTGGCAGCCGATCCGAAGCAATTTCTGCTTCGGTAACGCGGACGGTAGAAAATCAGTTTCCGGACAAGTCAGCCGACTTCACGAAGATCGGCGGAACCCATTTAACTTCCGACTCTGTGCATCCTTTTCCCGTCAGGAACGTATGCCAATGCGCACGTCGGATGTGCGGTCTCACTGTCCCTTTGAAGGCCGAAGAAGATGAAGCGACGACTTCTTTGTACTTTCTGATACCGTTGCCGAAATCTTCCCCCAACGCCACCATCCTGGGCTTTTCGGGAGCAAATATCGTTGAAGGTTTTCTGCGGCGTCGAACGATTTCCGGAGCCGAGACGGACATACAACGGTTCACGTCCGGCGTTTTCGTCATCAGATAGGCGAGTTTGGAAAAAAGTTCATGTTCGTACAAATCGAATCCGATGAAGTTTGATCTGGTTCTCAACACTTCAAAAATTTTTGAAAGGTTGTAAGTCGGATCGACTGATGATTCTCTTTGAAGCGTAGGTGCTCCGACTGAGAAATACACTTCACCGGTTGCTTTCTTTCGAAGCAAAGGCAAAAACATTATTTGCGATTGTTTTACTTTCTTCCCGTCAGCAAATTGATAATCCATTCCCCATTCAAAAAAACCGATCATGCAGCCGAGAATTTCAAACTCTCCGGATTCGTATGGTTTTTCAAAGGGTATAAGTACAGGATTTCCCAAAAATCTCGCAAACTGTGAAATGCTGATTTGCAAATCCACCTGCTCCGTTGCAAGAAGTTCTTCCACCATCTCCTTATCAAACACGGCAATAGTTCGCGTGAACCACCAGGCTACCAAGACGGAGGCGAAGAAAAATTTCTTGTACTCTTTAATGCTTGAGGTTTTAAATTTCAATAAACCGTCGGGGGTTGGCGGAATCAAAGGCTGTGCGCCGACAATCAGTCGGATTGTTTCCGATTCCTGAAGTTCGTAAAGGTGTGCCAAAGCCGTTCCTGTGTAGTCCTTCAGGAGTACATTCATTCCTCTGATGGCGCGAACGGCTTCGGATGCAACGGCTGTTGCTGTGTCTATATCAGTCATTTTCTTCAGACGGAAAAATTAATTGACGGTCGAAAGACAAGAAATTGTACCCAATCTACATTTTCTGATTTCTTCGCCCAAGTGCCGGAATGTCGGAGTATCGGGAGGGACCATTACGGCTCGATCTTTGCGTATATAAGACATTTTTGGAGGACGTGCTGAGAGACAACGATTAACGTCCGGAGTTTCAGTCAGCAAAAAGGCAATCTTCGAGAAGAGTTCATGTTGATAGAGTTCAATCCCGGGGGAGCTTCTCCAATTTTTGACAGTATCTTCAATCAACTTAGAAAACTTCATCGGAGAATCAGGCTGGATATTCATCTGGTAATCCAGAGTAATGGGAGAGAAGTACGATTTCCCCGAAGAGCGATCTCTGAGAAGCGGCAACAGCATTATTTCTGAATACCTTAACTTCTTATCCTCAAAGAAGAATTCCTCAATGCTATAAAAGCCGAAAACGCAACCGAGGACATCTGCTTCGCAGATTTCATAAGGTTCCTCAAACGGGATTAGCACGGGGCTACCCAAAAACCTTAATAATTGCTCGTATGAAACGTATAAATCTTTAAGGTCAGACCCCAAAAGCTCGGGTAAAACATCATCGTAAAAAACAGCCACCGTTCTTGTGTACCACCAGCCTACCAATACAGATTCTGCATAAAACTTTTCAAGACCTTTTTCGTCTTGTTTACTTAGGGCCATCCGTCCTTCATGAGTCGGAGGTGAAAAGACTCGTGAGCAACTAACTCTATTCTGTAGACGTGATAGACTACACGTCTTTGGTGAAATCGGGGTGTAGCTCAGCCTGGTAGAGTACTGCGTTCGGGACGCAGGTGTCGGAGGTTCAAATCCTCTCACCCCGACCATCACATTTTTATATCAGTTCTCGTCTTTGCGCTCTTCAAAATCTTCTCCGTTTTGTACAAATGATTTTCAATAAATGAACTTAATTTGGCAATTTGGAGCTTAAGTTCTTTGAATGGGATTGACCTTTTCTCGCGATCGTCCACCAATATATTCAAGGCATGAGCAATTTGATTTAAGTTGACTCCGATTTTATTCATCGCAACTGTCGAATCGATAACGGCCTCCCTTTCTTTTTCCAACAACATTATCGTACCTAGAAGATCCTTTCTAAGAAGCAACGTAAGGTAAGCTTGTTTAGAAACGCCGAACTCTTTGGCTCTGCAATCTAATGCGGCCAGCTCACTTTTTGTTAACCTTAAGAAAAGAGGAATCTTTTTCTCTTCTGGGAATTCTTCTGCTTTGGCTTCAGAAAAAACAGTCTTAATAACACTTTTGTCCGAAGAGTTTTTCTGGCCTTTCAGCTTTTCTTCGATAGTTGCATTAATAAATGCCGAAAGACTTTCTCCGGATTTTTTCGCATACTCCTTGGCAGCATCTTTTGTTTCCGTTTGAACGCGAGCCGTAAGAACACTGGTTTTCTTTTCTGAACCTCTTTTTGGCATGACAAACCTTTTTGGAATTAACTCAGATCGTGTGTAACGTATCCACCGAACGCTTCCGCGTTCGACCGCCTTGGCGGTGTGGCAGGACAACCGAAAATGAAATTTTCGACCGAGCCCTCGGCGAGGTGTTGATGCATCTATGGTATCAAATGTATACATTTGATATCAAGATGCGATCCTGCCTTAGCAGTAGTTAGTCGTATATCCTCAGTAGTTATCCACAATCCAGCTTGCCAAAATTGTGGGTAACTACTCTGACTGCTGAGAGTTGTCCTCATTTTCCTCGGTGAGCGCTTGTCTCCGAAACTGGCCGTAGCGAACCGGAAAATTGTGGGCAACTCGAAGCCGCAAAGTTGATACGGATCAACTTTTAGCCTCTCGCAAAGAGGGAGGCTCTATCTTTTGAAAAATCCGTCAGTAACCCATGCTGGCGGAATTTTCCTCTCTTCAGCTTTGCCGGCAGAGCCGGAATGCTGAAGCTGATGTCCGATCTGATTTTCAGGAAAAGTTGTTCCGGAACAACTTTCTTTCGACTCGACTTTCTTAACTATGAAAAAAAGACCACAATAAAACAGTCTATCGGGTCAAAAATAAGACCGCGGAGAAAGCGGCCTCTTTTATTTAAAAGTCAATTATTTTGTATTTAGTGCGTCTTTAAAAAGTTTTCCTGCAACAAATTTCGGCTGAATCGAAGCTGGGATTTTAAGTTCTGCACCTGTTGCAGGATTACGACCAACACGAGCCTCGCGCTTGGCTGACTTAAAAGTGCCGAAACCCACTAAAGTGACTTCATCGCCGGATTTAACCGTTTTGATGATTTGACCCATCAGTGCTTCAAAAACCTCTTTGACATCAGCTTTAGGTTTGCCGGAAACTTCTGCTACAGTGGCTACCAATTCAGTTTTATTCATTTATTTCTCCAAAATAATTGAGACAGGACTGACTTATTTTACCCAATCGGTAGAGCGCGACATATTTCTTTTCGCTGCGTCTCGCTGCGATAGTCGTACATAGAAGTAGTAGTGACTGAAGCGTGACCCATAGCCCGCTGCAAAACGAACACATCACAACCATTCGCCAGCATAGTGGTTGCAAAAGTTCTTCTAAGATCATGGGGCTTTACTTTTTCCAAACCAGCCAAGGTCGCTCTTTTTTGAAGAATCCGATAAATCGAACCGGAGAGCATTTCTTTGAAAATGAAGCTGTCTTCTTTGGCTCCGGGACAAACTCTAGGGAAAAAGACTTCCTGCCCCACTCCTCGAACTTCAACCCACTTATCTATCACCGAGTCCAAAGCTTTAGGGAGAAAAACGATTCTTTCTTTGTTTCCTTTGCCGATGAACGTAAATGATCTCCGGCTACAATCCCAGTTGCTCATCTTCAAGGACACAACTTCAGCCCTTCTGAGGCCGCAGCCGAACATGAGCGCAAAGATGGCTTTATCTCGAACACCAGCCTTTGTGCCGTCTTCACAGGCCTTCAACAATGCCCTGCACTCTTTCGTATTCAGACTTCTACCTTTCGGCAATCGCTGGTACTTCACTGCTTTGATAGCTTGAATTTTTAAATAAGCAGACTGAGGCAAATAGTCGTGTGACCAGGCTGCCTTCGCGACCGCCTTAAATGCATTGAGATAAAGATTCACTGTTGCACCGGAACAATTTCTTGCAGTTAAGTTTTTTTTGATCAATGTCCAGTGGCTTGTCCTCAGTTTTGACCAATCAATCAATTCGTAATTTTCATGTCCAAGAACCCGTGCGATATTTTTTATGCAGTTTTGCATTGCTATCGAAGAACGACGGGAGCCGAGAGACGATAGATACAACTCGACCGGATTCTGCTTCCAGCCAGTGGATGCAGTTGGTATTTGACTTCCTCCCCTCCATAAATGAAGAGGATTCCTGCCGCTTCTCCGACAGCCGTAGCTTAATGTCGAAGTTGCCTCGGCGGGTTTCTGCTTCAGCGGGATTGCCCAAAGGAG
>ENA-UESD01002763-UESD01002763.1-human-gut-metagenome-genome-assembly--contig:-NODE-2763-length-12035-cov-2.239839_pt1 | contig 12035 bp, 15 predicted proteins | sample MGYA00242985_ERZ507986 | MGnify/ENA primary metagenome ERZ507986 (study PRJEB26167, sample SAMN06115408) | human gut metagenome | host: Homo sapiens | place: China:Guangxi | collected 2016-04-06... | reverse complement strand
GCTCCGGAGTCTATCTATGCCGCGTTGGACAAATCCTTCACCAAGTATGGTTTTCGCAGAGAAACGCTCTCTGATGGGACGATCTGCTATTACGGAAATGGGATGCCTCGTGACTATGGTACGTTTGGCCGGCTCATCACCACTCTGAAGGACAAAGAATGGTTTATGGCCTACCTTGTCAAATGGCTTTGGTACAATAGTGATGACGGTGAAAACGAAACAGACTTCACTGTGGAGGATGTTCTCTATCACTATGCCCACCGTGAGAGCGCTGCATAATGGCGAGGAAAGAAGCCAAGCGTTTTAAGGCTCTCTACTTTGATTTGCGAATCAAGGATTTGGAGGAATACTACTCCAAGACCCGGCCAAAGGGCGCTTACGAATTGATAAAAAAGTTCCTGACGAAACGGAATTTTTCCCATGAACAGTATTCCGGCTACCATTCCCGTTACAAAACAACGGATTTGGAGATATTCGATCTGATTCACGATATGAGCGATACTTTCCCGTGGCTCCAGCACTGCGTCAATCACTTTGAAGTGACCAACGTGGGGACTAACCATGATCTCATGGGGCTGTTCGTTGAAAAAGTCGAAGATCCCGTCAGTCTGTGATTGCTGTCGAAATGTGTCTCGAATTGAGACACATTTTGAAAAACGCCCCACCGATGGCTCACGGCGGGGCGGCTGATGGGTTCGCTGGCACTGCGTTAGACGCGCCGCGCTCCCAATATGGCAAAAGCCGCTGACAGCGGCTTTTGGGGTGTCCTCCCCTTGATTACCCAATGAGCCAGCGAACAGCCCGGTCAAGGCTCAGCCAGTGCGCGCACTGGCTGACTCCGCGCATGATTGCGCCAGCAATCGTGCGGCCTTGACGGGGGTGGGCGGTGGCTCATACTCCCCAAAGGGGAGACACCCCCTGTTGTCGGGACTTTACCGGGTAGGACGATGTACCGGGGCACGGCTGCGCTGTTTGCCCATCTCCAGATTTTTCTCAATGGAGCGCCCAAACTGCTTACTGGTATCCTGAATATTATCGAGAGCCTGTCGGCACTCCTGCGGTTCCCAGCCCTCATAGAGAGCAGCGAGGTTCGACATATCCGGCATAGGCCGTTCAATCCCGTATCTGCGGCAGAGGATATAGGAAATGCTCTGTGCGTCCAACTCACACTCGCCGCGGTCATAGCTGGCATTGGCGCCCTTGGCATGGAAACGGCTGTGGGCTACCTCGGCGGTAATCGCCGCAAAGGCTTCGTTGTCGGGGTAGTCCGGGTTGATGGCCAGTTCCAGATTGGCCGAATCATAAAAGGCGGGCGCGGGAAGCTCCTTGTCAATGACCACCGGCACAACGGCATAATTCAGAACGGTGGTCAACGCCGCCTCCATTTCCTTACTGTCATTCTGCAATGTGATCCGGGAAATATCCCGGCCCTGCGTCTGCTTGATGTCATAGGCATCCGCCAGCGTATAACCGCGCCCCATAGGAGAGCGGGCAAAAATTTTCACGCCGTTGTTCTTCTCGCTGTCCATAACGGAACGGTTCAGCGTTTTCCAGCGGTCACGGGTTCCGAACACGGTGGCCTCCGGGTTCCCAAACATCACCAGCGCGATATTGCCGGCGCTGTAAGAGGGGTTGTCCCCCTGCATCTCCAGATAGCGGGCGTATGCTTCGGGATTGCTGGTGATCTCCGTGATTCCGGCATCCTGCATCGCCGTAGTATTTTCCCTCTCGGCCTGCTGGGCTTCTTTCCACTTCGTATCGTTTTCGGCCTTACGGCTCACGATCTGCTCCAGATTTGCCATACAAAAAATTCCTCCTGTTATCTTGATTTCTGCTGTGTGGGCTGGGAACGCTGCTTCGCCTGACCGTCCCGCATCCCCGCAGCGGTTTTCTGCAACACAGCCAATCGGCCTTTTACCGTGGGAATATCGCTGATTTTCTCAGCCGTATCAGTAGTCCTCGTCGTCTGGCTCATTCTCGATACTGTCGAGCCATTCCCGCGCTCTGGTGAGGAGTTCCCTTGTTGAGTGCGGGGAGCGTCTTTTTTTACGGTATCGTCCTCCTGCGTCTGCGTGGGGGCGGGATAGCCCCGGCGCTGCATGAACAGATTGACCGGGGATACAAAATCCGTATTGGTGACGAGCGCCACCACACCGTCATCCTCCTTTGTATCCCGGATCGCGGCAAAGAGGATATTGGGCTTGGCGTATTTGCGGAAGTCGTTCAAATCCTCGGCCTTGATGCAAAAGGTTTTCAATTCCTTGCCCTCCCGCAGCAGGCGCTTCATACTGGTCTTTCCCACCAGCTTTTTATTATCCTTCGCCAGAGCATATAAAAAGGCGGTCAGGTTTTTACAGCCTGCCGCCAACAGCTTGATGCTTTCCTCCGTCAGCTGGATACTCTCCTTTACCATCAGGTCGGCCACTTCTCCACTTGCGTCCATTTTCTTTCACCTCCCGGTTTTCAAATATTCGATCAGATCCACCATCGTACACTGCGGGGCATACCGTACACAGCGGGTTATCAGCTGCTTGATGTGCCCCTCCCGCTGAGTATCGGGGAGCCGTTCAAAAAGCACCACATCCCGGACAAGTTCAGGATAGTCCATTAAAATCACGCTCCCACGGTGGATGCCGCTTTCCATATACTCCACATGAAGCGTCAGTGCCAGAACCGGCCAGCAGGTCTGTACCTCAAATAGAGTGAGAAACCCATTGGCATCGCTGCCAGCGGTGTAGACCTCGGACAGGGGCATCAACCGAAAGCGGTCTTTCCGGGCCAGAAAGAGATAATCGTTGTATCGGCTCTGCTCCAAAATCTCCAACTCCGCCTTCAGGCTATCACGGTCAATGGGTTGGTACGTCGCGGTCAGCTCCAGCACTTTGTTCAGGTCTGCTTTTATCAGCTTTTTCATGGTCGCTCCTTTCCTTTGAAATTTCCATCTGTGCCCGCACCGTGGGAATATCGTTTTCAATGCGGGCGCACAGCTTCAGCTCCCGGCGCAGTACCCGCAGCCGTGCGGTGATCGTGCCGATCTCCTCGGAACAAGCCGTATCATCCGGGGCTTTTCGGCGCAGGCGGTACAAATCGGCCCGGCGGTCAGTCAGAGCGTCGATCTCCGCTTGCAGCGCCTCCTGCTGCATGGTCAGCTGCTCCACACTGTCGATGCGGTTTTTGTAAAGATAAAAGAACTGCTCTTGGTAGCGGTCAAACTTAATGGCCTCTGCCCGTGAGACTGGGGTCTTGCGCCGGGATGGCGGCTTCCTCAGCAGATAAAGATATTTCAGGTACAGAAGCCGGAAGCCCCGTGCGCGGCCTGCCTTTAATGGCAAACGGCCTTTCACACGGTAGCACCGCCCGTAGGGGAAATACCTCTGCGGCAGGATGGGTGTGCGGCTGCTGATCTGCGGCGCTGCGGCGGTGCGTCCGGCGGTCAGACGCGATAATATCTCCGCTTCACTGTACCCCGCTCCCAGCTTGTCCAGCCGGAGAAATCGCGCGCCGCCCGGCGGCTTGACCGCCGCATGGGTTACTTGGGGATACCGCTTGACTTGATAGCCCATTTTCACCAACTCTCCCCAAAAAGAACGCATGGTGTAGGCGTTGGCGATGGCAGTGTCTATGTCCGCACGAGTCAGCCCCCGGAAATTTGGCTTCCCCGTCTTTTCTGCCGCCCACTCGGCACGGCTGACAGCTGGCTCACTGGGTTCGATGACGGACAAACCATGCTCCAGACATATCGCATCCGATGTGCCCCGGATACCCACCCCGGAGCCGCCCAGCAAGTCCGAAATACGGTCACGGTACATGGAACCGTCCACAAAGGACACGCTGTTGAATACGATATGAGAGTGCAGATGTGCTTTGTCCAGATGTGTGGATACCACGACCTCGTATCTCTCTGCCAAAAGGCGCAGGGCCAGCTCTACGCCTATCGCATGGGCCTGCTCCGGCGTGACCTCGCCGGGGGCGAAGGACTGGATCACATGATAGCCCTTGCGCTTGCGGTCGAGCTTCCCCCAACGGCGCTTGGTATCCGTCATGTCCGCATAGGCTCTCTCCCGGTCACAGTTCAGTGCGGTTTCAAAGCAGTCCTGCTCGGTCTTATCCCGGTTCATAGCGTAGTTCAGTACCGTTTCCAAAGAGGTCTTTTCCGCGTTCTGCGTATAGCCCAGGCACCTGTCCAATCGGCTATGAATGACAATGATCTTTGTGTATGCCATTCAAAGCCGTTCCCTTACAAGCCGTGTGGCCTGCCGCACCAGATGCAGTGCTTCCGTGATCTCGTCACCGGTGGCGGCACCTCTGGCGTTGGCTTGATGGGCCAGTTGGTTGATGTTATTCCCGATGGCGGACAACGCGCGGAGCAGATCGGCATAGGCGTCGGGGGGACGAGGGCGGAGATTTACGCCCATAATGAGCTGCCGCACCAGCGGCTCCTTTTTCAGCCCGGTCACTTCTGCCTGTCGGCACAGGTGTGCGTACTCCGCAGCGTTCAGGCGAAGTGTCATAGTTTTATATGGCTTTATCGGCTTGTTCCCCCTTTCGAATAGACAGATTGTTTTTCTCTCGCACTTTGCGGGTTTGCGAAACGGTGCGGCCCGCTTCCCGCTCCGCCCAATAGTCCGGGTGATACTGCTGGATGATTCGGTTGATTCCTTCTTCAAACTTTGCCGGGTCGCTGATTCGATCCGGCAGCGTCCACATCCCACGATCCAGCAGCTCACGAAGCACCACCTGCTCACAGCAATCCTCTTCAAACCAAAGGCAGCCGTTTTCACGAAAGCCGCATTTACGCGCGGCGCCGGACAGCTCAAGATAGGCGGGCCATTCCGCCATGATGCCGCCGTGGCCGGGTGCCGTGATGAGGTGGATGCCGGGATACAGCGTTTCAAGGGCTTGTATTTCGCCCCACGGTGAATGGTCGGTTTGCACGGGCACATCACTCTCCTTACAAAAAAATAATGTGTCTCAAATCGAGACACATTTCGACGGGTGGCACGGGGTTTTAGGGGTACGCCCCTAACCAGCGGAATTTTGATGTCAAAATTCCATGCTGGCTGGGACAGCGACGCAGAGCGCCGCTGTCCTACCGTGTCGGGATATGCTTCTTTTTGGCCGCGGTTTTCCTTTGCTCCTTCCGATATTTTTCAGGCGGCTTGACGGGTGGCTCTGCCATATCTATATCATCCAGGCAGTTTAGCAGAGCATCCACCTGCCCTTGATCCGGGCGGTCTGACTCCGGCGCTTCCACAGTGTAGCCCGGCATCAGCTGCCCATTGATGGAAAAGCGCTCCTTGTGCTCCTGCGGAATGGGCGGGCAGATCTCTGTGAACAGGACGGCGTAGGCTGCAATACGGCCTTGCAGATATTTCTCCATAGACGCTCTATCCCGGAAAATTTTTCTGTCCTGACCGGCTATCTTCCAGCCATCGCCGGAATAGTCCGGGTTATGCGGCGTGTTGAATGTAACTGACCATGTGAGTTCCCATGATTTCGGGACAGATTTTTCCAGCGTCCTATCCCATTCGGTGTGTTCATACTCGCGCCATGAAAAGCGGTACACCATATTGCTCATTTCATGGTTGCCATATTCATTGACCGTCCATCGGTTTGAGGTATGAGGTGTAGGCGGCGTTTTGACATATTCCAGCGCCTTCATGTACTGTTGGGTCTGCTGTGCCTGTTTTGACCATGCTTCCACTGCGGCATCAATACGCTGACATAGTTCTTTTTCACGGACAATACTCTCGGCTTTGCGTTCCAGCAATTCATCCACGCTGCACTCGATCAATTCACAAAAGCCATCGCGGCCGCGTTGAAAACTGATGTACTCGCGGACTTCCAACTCCCGCCCCGGTTCTAAACGGCTGTATCCCATGACACACCGCCTATCTTACTGGAACAGACTTTTTGCGTTCAGCCTTCTTTTCAGAAATATGCACTTTCGGCTTCTCCGCTGGAGGTACTGCGGCATCCGCGTCATCCAGACAGGCCAGCAGGTCATCAACGGCCTTCTTGTTGGGTTCTTCCTTATCTGGTGGAGCCAGCGTGTACCCTGCCGCCAAATAGCCGTTGATACTGAACATCCGTCTGCACTCATTGGGGACTGGTGGGGAGATTTCTCGGAACAGGTGACAATACAGGTCAAACCGGCCTTGGATATAATGCTGTGCGGCCTCCATGCTGGGGTATTTTTTCTTATCCTGCCGCGCGACATAGATACTGTCTCCCCAATAATTCCGGTAGTTGCTGTCTGGCTGTTTAGGTGCGTTGTAGATGATTCCCCAGCTGACGAGGTAAACATCGGCGGCCTTTTCATAGGAGATTTTATATCGCATTTTATAGGTGCGGTTGCTGATCTCCCATATCCCGTTTTTGTCCTGTTTCCACTCATTGGAGGTATGCTCGACCTCTGGCGTTTGCAGATATTCCAGCGCCCGTTCCAGCAGCATCGTCTGTGCGGCCTGTTCATCCCACGCCGCCGCAAGTTTTTTTAGCTGGGCGTACAGCTCTTTTTCCAGCGTAATGCTGGCCTCCTTGCGCTGTGTGACTTCCTCTCTCGTCAGCGTGACCAGCGGGGCGATATGAGGGCCGGCCCGCCAATCGTTGAAAGAAATGTTATGCAGGATCGTCATTTTCTGGCCGGGCGTAATATCGTCCTGATATGCGTTCAAATAATAAAAGCTGTCCTCACTGTCCTTTTCAGGCATGGGCTCAACACCTCCTATCTGGCCGGAGTGTCCGGCCCCTTTTTTGTTTTGGGCTGCCAGCCCTTTTGCAAGCGATGTTCCATCGAAATAACGCGGTACAATTCCGCCTCGCTTTTGGGGCAGCAGCGAAAATTCTGAATGGCTCCATACTCAAAGAAAATTTCTTCCCGCTGCTTTCTGTACTGCTCCATCGGCATACGAAACTTCTCCCCGGAGTAAAAAGTAAGCTCCACATCATCAAAGGGGATCGCTACTTTTATGACCCGCTGTACCTGTTCCCGGTAATTCAGCTTCACAACATGACCCATAGGGGCTGTGCCGCGCCGCCCAGTGATGGTAACGCGATAGGCTTCGATGCCATCGGGCATATCCGCATAGTGTGTCCAAATCTTATACCCGTCGCTGTCTCGGAGAAAGACATCCCGTTCCAGCACACACCATGTCCCGTTAGGGCGAGACATGAAGTAGAATATCCGTTCATCCATATAGGGGCTGTTCAGTGCGTCACGCAGCTTCTGAGCATCCAGTTCAAAATCTTTTCTGTAATGCTGCGTATTCCGGGACACCACTTCGTCCAGAAACGCGATCAAACTGATTTCTTTTCCCATAACGCACCTCATCGAATCGGTGCAGGACGGCGGGGTGCGGCTTTATGGAGCACCTTTTTCTTGGGCGGTCGTTTGACTGGGGATAGCCATTTGGCTTCAAAATCAGCCAGCGTCATACGCTCGCCGCAGAACTGGCCTTCAAAATCACCGGGGGACAAATCGAGATACCCATTGGGCGGAATGGGAACAGGGCTTGCGGTCAGGACGGTGCCGAAATGCTCCACCGTGATATGCCGGGCAAGCAGGCAAGGTTGGCTCCAATCCTGTTCACTGGTCTGCATATCATAGGCATACACGCCTTTGGGGATAGTGGTTCGGTCTACTCGGAGGGTAGTGAAAAGGCCGGGGATGCCTAAAATCTCCACGGCCTCATAGTGTTCTTTCCGGGCGTCAACTGCGCTCATAGGCATTTCTCCTTTTTGTTCGCTGTTTTTTCTGTGTAGGCGGGGGCAGTTCTTTCGGTGGGTCGATACCGTCGATCAGTTCTGCGGCGGTATTACGGATCAGTTCTAATGACGCTTTCAGCTGCGATAGATTCTTTCCGTGGCTCCATCCGGCCACATAGCCGAAAGAGTAATCAGCGGTATCAATCCCGAAATGCTGACAGACTACATAAGCCACGCTTTCAGCCTCCATTTCCCGGACAAAGCGCCGCTTGCGCTGTGGTGGTGTTTCACCGTCACCGTCCTCTATTGGTGCATGGAGTTTAGCGTGACTGACCTCATGAATCATGGTCTTGATGGTCTGCACCTGGCTCATATCCGGCTGCACCAAAATGCGCTGCTCTACGAAATTGCAGCAGCCATAGGCAGCGCCGGGAAAGGCTTCGATGTTGATAGGATAGGGGGAGAGAGCACAAATTGCCTCGGTCATACGCTCGTAGTCCGCCACATCTCCGGTCAGCTTATGGACAAGCTCCGACAGCGGCTTTCCCTCGGTCTGGCTCACATCGAACACGGTGACTGTCCGAAAACCTACGCGCTGCACCAGTTGGATGGTCGTGGCTGTGGAGCCGTCTGGGGCCGTTTCCTCCACTTCCTCCCGTCTGCGGTAAGGGCAGGGGGCGAGTATGGTGATGCCACGCTCGCCCCGCTTGACCTGTCGGCCAAAGTTCCTTCTCCAATCGTGATAACCCGCAACATGGGTGGCATTTGGGCATTGCATGAAAATCAGCATGGTATTGCCAAAGCTATAATAGTGGAATTTCGACATGGCAGTAAGATAAGCTGCGTATTGACCGCTTTGAAAAATATCTGACACGCCCTGCTCCAATTGATCTGTCAGCGCCTTCAGCCGTTCGCTTGGGGAAGTATATTCCTGCATGACAGCTCACTCCCGGCCCGGAGGGTCATTCCGGCCTTTCTCTTGGCCGGAGTTGCCTACCGCTTTGGGCTGAATTTTCATCGTGATGGGAGTATTGCCTGTTGCTCCAATCAGGATTTCAGCACAGTGAAATTCCTTCTTGTAGGCTTTGATCTGCGCTGCGGTCAAAGAGCAAAAATCTTCCTCACCTAAGCCGCACACAAAGAACGGGCCAAGTACACCGCCATATCCGCCGGGAACGCTTCGGTTGTACGGCATCCCCAAAAGAATACCCTCATCATTGCAGACAACTGCGGCCCTATCCTCAAAGGGGTAGATGGCCTGAATCATTCCGCCTACGACCTCCTGCATTTCATCTAAGCCGTTGATCTCCGCCTCATACGGAGCATACCCCGGTTTAACAATTACAACCGTCATGCTCCGTCACCTCTCCGGCTCAGATTTCTTCTTAGGTTCCTTCTCGGTCTGCATCTTCATTTTCTGGCGTTCCAGCGCCTTTTTGCGAAGATCCATCGCCTCGAACATCGTGCGCTTGACCGTAGCGACGGTGGTTCCCTTGTCCGGGAAGTAGGGGCGCAACTCGTCATCTTGAAAAGTTACCTTCAACGGCGGGTCGATTTCCCGCTTGGTGGGCGCAACGGAGTTCTCAATTTTCTGTGCAGTGAGCGTACCGGCACGGCTTTCCTCCTTCAACTTGACCGCCTCCGTCTTGGATGGAACTTTTCCGCCCTCTTTTTCTATGGCGTCCGCAAGTGTTTTCTGCTCGGTGGGCTTCATGTGGGAAATCTGCTCGGCGGTATCCAGCGGCAGTTCCTTTTTATCCACCATTTTTTTCAGCGGCTCCTCCAACTGATTAACGCGCATCAATCGCTGCACGCTGGCGCGGCTCATGCCTAAATCTTCTCCCACCTGCTCATCGCTGCGCTTCATCGGTTCCTTACCCGCCAGAATATCCGCCTTGGAGCGGCGTCCGGCCTTGCGTTTCAGTGCGTCCATTTTCATCTGTGCGGCACGGGCCAGTTCGGAGATAGGAATATCCTTACGGTGGAGGTTTCCGTCTACGCATTGGATCTGTGCGTCATCCTCGTCCACACGCTCGATCAGAACAGGAATAGGGTAATTCAGCTGTGCGCCGATGTCATGGCGGCGATGACCGGAAATGATCTCAAGGCCACCGTTGCGACCGGGCCGACAGAGGACAGGTTCACGAATACCATAGGTCTTGATGGACTCAAACAGGTCTTTATAGTCCTGCGTCTCACGGTTCACCGTAAAGGGATGATCCAGAAAGTCCTTCAGATATGCCGGATGAACGGCCATGCTGTAAATCTCTCCCTCACCGGGAACAGGTAACTTGAAAAAATCCGCTTCCGCAGGGGCATCCAGCCGATCCTCAAACACCTTGGTCACGGCAGACCCTTTCGGCCCGTCTGCGGTGCGGGTCGCCGCTGCGGCCTCCTTCGGCTGTTCTGTGGGTTTCTGCGGCTCTGCTGCTTTAGTCGGTTCGGCAGGCTTCTTGCCCTCGTCCGGGGGGGCGGGGGTGGCAGCAGGCTTGCTCTCCTTGACCGCCTTACCGTTCTTGGCAGGCTCAACGGGTTTCTTGCCCTCGTCAGGCTTGACGGGAGTAAGCGGTGCAGCGGCAGACTTGCCGTCCTTGGCCGCTTTGTCATCCTTGGCAGGCTCGGCGGGCTTCTTCACCTCGTCAGGCTTGGGGGGAGTAATCGGAGCCGCAGCGGGCTTGCCATCCTTAGCCGCCTTATCGTCCTTGGCGGGTTCGGCGGACTTCTTCGCCTCGTCAGGTTTGGCGGGAGTGACCGGGGGCGCAGTGGGCTTTCCATCCTTGGCCGCCTTATCGTCCTTGGCCGGTTCAGCAGGCTTCTTCACTTCACCGTGCTTGACAGCGGCGGGCGATAGAATGGGCGGTTTGGTTTCTTTGGCAGGAATAGGCGGTGCGGGAGTGGGCGGCGCTCCGGCAACAGGCGTCCGAAACGCACCAATCAGCGGGTTTTTCTTTTCGTTGGACATTGATTTACCTCCATATTCAAGTTTTATGTCGAAAAATGCGTCTCATTTTGAGCCACATTTTCAACCAAAATCAAAGGCCGAAGTCGTGTTGGACTTCGGCCTGATAGTAGTTATTCATGGTCAGCGGGGCGTTGAACAGCGTGGTGAGCAGGTATGCGCGGATATTACGGACTTGTGTGGTATTGCGGCGCAGACACTCAAACACATAGACCATCAACGAGTAGTCCAGCCGGTAGAAGCGGGCTTGCACCTGCGACAGCGGTATGTTTTCTCCGCCGATCCGCACGGTTGACTGTGTGGAACACATCACATCTGCCATTAGCCCCACAACCTCATCCACATCGTCGGCATTGAACTGTTGACAAAGAAATGGGTACTCGATATTCTTTTTGATCTCTCTCAGATACTCACTTCTATCCATCCATCCCGGCTGCTCGGCGGAAGGCAATGGATGGATAGATTGATTTTTATAGCTAAAATCAGTTTGATTAGATTCAATATAATTACCGTCTGTTTTTCCGAAGTCTGCACTTCGGAAAAACGGAAGTCTTGACTTCGGATTATCAGAACACTTGACTTCTGATTTTCCGACTTCTTGACTTCCGATTTTCGGAAGTCTGGGAGTCTCCTGCGGCGCAAGGGGTTCAGCGGTTATCTGGCGTGTGGTGAAGCGCTTGACATAGATTTTTGTCGGCCTACCTTGGCCCTGTTTCACACGCTCGATCAACCCGCAGCCTTTATCTGTGTCCAACTCAGACAGCAGTTTGACAGCCTTTTCATGGCCGCAGTTCAAGTCCTCTTGTATCTCATCCAGCGTGTAAAAAATATAGACCCGCCCAGCGTCATCATACCAGCCGTTCCGGGCAGACAGGCCCATTCGGTCAAGCAGGAGGCCATACAGCAGTTTCGCGTCTGTGGAGATTTTTTGAACTGCTGCCCGGTGACAAGCTGGCGGGGGATGCGGTAAAAAGAAAATTGACTGCTTTCGTCTCCGTAGTAGTAGTCAAATACAGTTGAGCCGTCCACTTTTCCACCTCCTAAAATAAAAAAAGCACCCTCCAACGAGAGTGCTTTGGATGCGAACATATCGTCCGAAATCTTCAATTTTCAACATTCCCCCAAGGGGATGCGAACCGTATTGTTGCCGTTGTGTTGACATCCCAACAATATGCGAGTTATAATGCAAGAAAGTTTCTTTGACCTATTTGTAGACATTTTCAGCCTAAGAATGAAACGAGGCCATATACATTTTCTAATTTTTTGCGACAAAATTCTGTGTATGAGTGTCGATTTTCGGGTGGTTTGGGGGGCATATAAGTGAACCGTTTGGGAGAGCGTACGGTTCGCATCCGTAAGGTCGAGCGTT
>ENA-UESD01002754-UESD01002754.1-human-gut-metagenome-genome-assembly--contig:-NODE-2754-length-12078-cov-6.076577_pt1 | contig 12078 bp, 11 predicted proteins | sample MGYA00242985_ERZ507986 | MGnify/ENA primary metagenome ERZ507986 (study PRJEB26167, sample SAMN06115408) | human gut metagenome | host: Homo sapiens | place: China:Guangxi | collected 2016-04-06... | reverse complement strand
TAATGGTGTCCGCTTTTCTCTTAAAACAACGGAATCTTGGATACTTTTTCTTGCTGTTTATCTTTTTGAAAAGTGTTATACACAATTTTGTAAAAGGTTGATTTCAAATCTGATATAATGATGTAAAGTAGGTGTTATAAATGATAAAGCAGTATAAATTCGCAATTTGTGATGATGATATTCAATTTTGCAATAAGATTAAATCATATATTATTGAATATTATGGAGAAAACAAGGTGGAAATATCTATTTTTAATTTGGGAGAGGATTTTATTAAATCAAAAGTTAAATATGACTGTATTTTTTTAGATATTGAAATGATCAACTTGAATGGTATAGAGATTGCGACTATGATTCGCAACTACGACTTAGACACATATATAATAATAGTTTCTGGATTTCCTAAATATAAAAATGTAGCCTATAGATTGCATGTATTTGATTATCTTGATAAACCACTGGATAAAACGATGCTATTTAAAACTTTAGATGATATGACTATACTATTACAAAATAGTCAGATAGATATCTATGAATATTTTCAAACAAACCATGGTTTAGTAAAATTAAAGGTAAATGATATCATGTATTTTGAATATAGTGAACGTAAAATAAATCTGTACACAAATAACGATAGTATTTATCAATTTTATGATACCATCTATAAATTGGAAGAAAGATTTAAACAGTACCATTTTATTAGTCCACATAAAGCTTTTTTAGTCAATATAGACTATATTCAAAACATCCATTTGAACGATTTAATTTTAGAAAAAGATATTATTATACCCATTTCTAAATTGAAAAAGAAACAAATCAAAGACGCATATTTAAATGCGATATCAAAAGAAATGGATCAATAGATTTATGATATATCAAAAAATTTTTGTTGATATACTGCTACTGTTTAATGGAATGATTTTGAATTATCTATATTTTCATTTCTATGATTCTCGATACATTTTGCGATTGTCTAAGTTTCAGAAAATGTTGACAGTTTGTTTACTCGCCTTGATGTTTGTTTTTGTTTATTCTGATTTTGGATACTGCAGTTATATCTTTACAAGTTTGCTTGGCTTTTTATTTATTCGTATTTTCTATCATTTTGAAGAAAAAAGCGAATATATTACTCAAGTCGTATTTTTCTTTATACTTATGTTTTCTGATTTATTTGCATCAATATTCACCAATCTTATTATTCGCTTTTTTGACATGCAAAGAAATTCTGTATTAGAATTGAGTTATTTTTCTATTTTGTTAACTACATTAATTATTATTATGGGTATGAATTTTTGAGGGTGGTTTTCCTTGATTTTGGGAAATCATCCTCTTTTCTTTATGTGTAGTTAAAGGTGGGATTTTGCACAGTTAAGGGTGGAATTATCCCACATTAGATGATATAATTCCTGTGACAACTTATATTGATTGCATAGTTAAAGGTGGTTTTCTAAAAAGTTAGGGGTGGTATTATGCCAAGCAATTATGATATTGGATTGCCTGAATTCGATGTGATTGACAGGGTAGAAGGTGCAAACGGAGATTATATCTATATTCTTGAGTTAAAAGAAGAACTCAAGGAACGTTATAAAACATGTCCTCAGTGTGGAGCTAGAATGCATGTTCATAAAAAGACCAACAGACAAGTGCAAGATTTGGGAGAAAGAGGACATAATGTAGGGCTTCTTATTAAATCAGTAAGGTATCGGTGCAGTAATCCAGAATGCAACTATACCTGTGGTGAAGACTATCCATCAATATATTCATCAGGAAAGCTTACCAATCGACTCAGAGAAACCATAAAAGATGATGCTCTTTTGCGTCCCTTCAAAGAGGTTGCTGTAGAATATGGTGTATCACCCTCTGCTGTCAGTACTCTTTTTAAAGAAAAGGCTGAAGAACTGAAACAGGATTATGAGGTTTATGCTCCGAAAGTTCTTGGCATTGATGAGGTACACTTAGATACAACATATTATGGCGTATACGTTGATATTGAACGAAACAATATAATTGAGATAACTGAAAGTAGAAGTAAGGCTACTGTCAAAAGATTTATCAGAAGTCTTCCTGATTATGATACGAAAATTGAGGTAGTTACAATGGATATGTGGCGACCGTATCGAGATGCTGTTTATGAAACTCTTCCTGGTGTCCCCGTGGTGATTGATAAATTCCATGTGATAAAAGAACTGAATAAACAGCTTGATGCTGTCAGAGCTTCTATTTCACGAAACATAAGAGACGATGGCACAAGAATTTCTTTAAAAAACAATCGTTTCTTAATGCTAAAAGCGCAGGAAGATTTAAACCCAAGGCAGGCAGCCATGCTAAGACAGCTACTTCAAACATATCCTCAATTTGCCGACCCATATGATATGAAAGAAACTTTTAGAGCTATCTATTTTGCAGAAAGCAGAGCAGAGGCTGAAGAAACATATCAGGAATGGTTGAAAATCTACAAAGATAATAATATGACATGCTATGATAATTTTATTGCAACTGTAGCAAATTGGCACACTGAAATCTTCAACTATTTTGATTATAGATATACAAATGCTGGAACTGAAAGTATGAACAATCGAATCCGTGAAATTGATGGAGCTGGTCGAGGTTATAGCTTTGAAGTTTTGAGAGATAAGATGGTGCTTCGTCCTTATATTGCTAGGCGTTCAGGAGCTGTTGATTTTAGCATTTTAGATGAGGATGATTAGATGCGAAAATATGAAGTAGGAGATATTGTGTTCTTCATATCGAACGGATATCACATCAGAGAAGCTACTGTAATTCGAGGTGGCTCTGGCTTTTGCACAATTAAGTTCAACGACAACGAGACACCGGCAGGAACCAGAGTACGAGAATCCAAGCTATTTAAAACTAAGCAGGAAGCTGAAATTGTTGTTGCAAAAACGCATAACACACTGCTATACTAGGTTTAGTTGGATGAGTCATAAATCATAACCCTTGTAAATCATCCAACATTTCCTATTTCTAGAGCTGGCATTTAACCCTTTCCGCCAGCTCTTTTTTTTACTCAGATATTATTTTGGTTATGTTTGTGATATAATTTAATTAATGAATTCGCATACATATATGCGATTATGGAGGGTTATGTATGAAAAGTGCTATTAAAAAGGTTATCGCAGCATGCGTTGTTTGCGGTGCAATGGTCACAGGTTTATCTGTACCTGTAACTACTAATGTGGAGGCAACAACGATTCAAGCAAAGAAGCAAAAGAAATCTGCTTCAAAACTGGAAATTGTTGATAGTGGTTACTATGTACAACCAACGGATGAATACAGTGATACAGCTTATGTTTATTTCTGGGCAAAAATTAAGAATAATGACAAAAAGAAAAGCATTGATTTCCCAGTTATTACAGCTACAGCAAAAGATGAATCAGGAAATGTATTAGGTTCAAGTTCTCAAACTGGTATGTCTATTGCTCCTAAAGATACAGTTGTACTAACAAGTATGATGGATACAGGTGATACTCCTGCAACAACAGTGGAAATCAAAGCAAAAAAACCTAAATTCACATCAAGAAAAGCAATTAAATCTAATGTGTTTGAAACAACGAATATTACCGAAGTTCCTCAAGAGTATACATGTGCTAAATTAACAGGTGAAGTTACTTATAAGGGTAAAAAAGATTTAGACGGAATAGCTATTACAGCTATTTACAAATCTGGTGACAAATCAGTATTTGCTGAAACTACTTATTTAAACGATATAGAAGCTGGTTCTACAGAAGCATTTGAAATTAATCCATTATCAAATGAACTTCCAGACCACGATTCAGTGGAAGTTTACGTACAAAACTGGTAACATAAAAAGCAAGATTCCTTTTAAAGAGTCTTGCTTTTTTTGTTCAATGAACGTCTTATGAAATGCTTTTTCATAAGACTCAAAATGCTCTAAATTTTACACATAAGATAAAAAAAAGAGACATTCTAAGTGAATATCTCCAGATTCAATTCCTATACGATTCTAATTTTCACATTTTAATTCTTTAATCCCATACTCGTGAATTATATTCTCAGGAGCATTAGAATCAGCAGGATATAGTATTCCAGAAGCTGCATACTCATATTGTTCTAGTTCCAATACCGCTGGGTCAAAAGGTTTAACATCTACGTTGTATTCAGTGTAAATATTGTCTTCATCTGCAATCAAATCTGCTTTTATGCATTCATCAATTTCATCAGCAGCATCATCTATTGTCTCTCCGTACGCAACTCCAATTAATTCATGTTGGCTCACATTTTCTTCTAAATGTTTTAATGACCTAAAAATTTCATATCTGTTCATGTATCTTTCTCCTATTATCTTCTTGTGCATGAGTATAACATTGCATTTGAACTCAAGCAAGAATTAAGACTGTAGCTCTAGTTTAAATAAATTGCATAAAATGCTGCTTTAACAGGTTTAACTTGGTAGTCTTTTTTAAATACTCACTATCAACCAGCATTCCTATTTTTTTGTTGATGTTAGAATCTTTATATTTGCTATTTTCTATTTTTCTCAAACAAATTTCAAGAATTAATGTTGTTTTCACATTGGATTGCTACAATGGATTGTAGGAGGTCTTAAATGATGAACAACAAACGTATATTACCGTCAATTGGGTTGGAAGGGACAAAGGAAGAGTTGCTTGAATTCCTATCAGATTTTGAAATCAACAAGATTGCCATCTCATTCGTGGGCAATCAAATGATATTTACTACATCGGTTCCAGTAGATAAAGAACTCATGGAAGTGTATGAGCAAGCTTATGGAATCTCGCAGGCAAAATAAAAGGCTCTAATCAAACGACTAGAGTCTTTTTGCTAACAGAACATCTGCTGTAACAGACCTTTTTTCATTTCTTCCCACGCTGCTAATGTTGCTTTCTGCTTCTCGATTACATCATCTAATGCATGCACACACTCAACAATTTTATTTTGTTCATCCTCACATGGAACAAAACATTTAATTTCTGAAAATGCTGGAAATTTTAAATTCCATGTATCAGATGTCAATCCTTGTGAATATCTCTGAAACATATGCAACATAAATTTTTGTTTGAACAACGTTTCAAAAAAATAGCTATTGTTCCCATCTAACGCAGTAACAACTGTATATGCTGGACTTACAATTCCGTCATACTCTGATACACCTTCTGCACCTTGCCACATTCTCATTGTATTGTATGCTAAATCATTCTTTTTTATCACTTTATAATTTGATTTATTTTCAGATGCAATATTTCTTTTATCAGTTTCACTTTGTCTTACAATTCCTTGTGCAATGGTAACTGATAACAATGCTTCTCCTCCTTTTGCACGTTCTGTTTGTTCTACAAACACATCCCCCAACTTTTTTTTCTCCCAATCAGGGAACTCACTTCCGTCATCAGCTTTGAATCTGACTTCCTGACTGAATAGCTTCTGCATTACGCCTTTTTTGCGTTCTTCCCAAGCTTCGACAGTTGCTTTTTGTTTTTCAATGACTGTATCAATTGTAGATAAGAAATCAGCGATTTTCTGCTGTTCTGGAAGTGATGCCATATTAACTGTTACAGAACTCAATATTTCCTGTCCAACATTAATATGTTGAGCACCTTGTGCTTTCCTCATGATTTGCTTTCTTACACCAAATGTATTTAATATTGCATTCATATACAGTGGATTATAATTTTCTGTTCTTTTACCTCTAATTACAAACCCACTAAATGTTGCGGGTCTCTCTTTATCCATATATACATTAGCACGTCCAGCATCTTGCACATTTTCCGAACTTCTTTGAAAAACAGCATCGCCATATTCAACTTTAAAGGTCTGCAATGTCATCTCATCAACGTCCACTGAACCTTTAATGACTTCATACGTTAAATGAGAATTATTTAAAATATCCATTACGCTAATACATTTTGTACCACTTCCAAATTTATCGCCACTTGCATTGATTCCATTTTTAAAAGACATAAGCGAACTCATTTTTCTTTCTTCCCAATCTAGAAAATCTGTTCCATCATCCTTCTTAAACTTCAGCATTTACTTCACCCCTTTCTACAATTCTGCACTTTTCATTTTACTCATGTTATATGATATTGAATTAGAATCCCACTGGGTTATATGTTTAATGTCAATCACACAAACTTCTGGTAAATCAGGTTTCTTGTCACCCTGTAGAACCTCATAATATTTAAATGGTGCATACCAGATGAGATAATCAATTCTTAATTTTTTCAAGATATTTACAAACATACTATCCCAAAACCAATAATGAGGTTGCCCTTTCACTACACCATCATCCATCACTGATTCCATTTCAAAATAAGCCGATGATTCATCTAATACTAAAAAAATTGTCTCATATCCGGGATGGTTTTTTCTATATAAGTCAATTTGATTATTATGTTTCATAAGGACACGTTCAAAATTAGAACAGTAAAATTTATAATTATGGTCTTCATCTGTCGGCAAATCCGTAATAGCATTTACAATAACATTTTTTATATTCGGAAAACTATCCAATATACCACTTTTACGGATTTCTTTTTGCATTAGACTTTCTTGTTGGTTTGTCGGATTTACAATTTTACCATTCTTACTTTCAAAAGCATGGTCGTCTATTCTCATTACATCCATCATGAATTTTAATTCATTATTATAAAAATCAGGCGGTGGGTCTGACTTTCCAGAGGAATTAATCCATAATTTCCATTCTTCAGCATCATGAATCGAAGTAAAAATTTCTTTCACGACAGTAATATCATTTGAAAGAAAAACCTTATTCAATTCTACATCTTGTAAGGACTCAATAATTTTTGATTCATCATCAAAAAAATTCATACTTTCACCTGCCTTTACAGTCCAAGCTGTCTCATAAAACTTTCAGCCTTGTCAATGGCAGCTATTGTTTCTGAGTCCAGTGTCTGAATCTTTGATTTTACAGCATCCAAATCAACAGGCTCCTCTTCTTCGAACGTATCTACGTAACGAGGAATATTGCAGTTGAAGTCATTATCTTTTTTTACTTCAGACAAAGGTGCTTTATATGCAAATTTATCAATGCTCTCGCGTTTTTTATATCCTTCTACAATGCGATTAATATCTTCTTCTGCTAGTTCGTTCATATTCTTACCCTTTTTGAAGTATTTGCTGGCATCCATGAAGAAGATGTTGTCCGAATCACCATTACGGTTCTTTTTTAGAATCATCACGATTGTGGGAATAGAAGTTCCATGAAAAAGGTTGACTGGGAGGCCAATAATCGCATCTACAACATTTAATGTTCCAATCAAGTATTCACGAATCTTTTTCTCAGCTCCACCACGGAATAAAACGCCATGAGGAAGCAATACAGCAATTCGTCCATCATTTGACATATGATAAACCATATGCTCAACGAATCCTAAATCGGCATAACTTTTGGGAGGCAAAGCGCATGATGCGAATCGAGGGTCGTTTTCAAAAGACTTTAAAAAATCAAATTTTAAACTGTAAGGAGGATTAGCTACCTGCAATTGGAAGCCTTCAGAAACGTTTTTGAAGTTATCATGAGCTAAAGTATCATCGTTATATGTTGTGAAACTTCTATAAGGAATACCATGCATCAACAGGTTCATACGAAGCAGATTATAGGTTGTTCCATTCTTTTCCTGAGCATAGAAGTGGGATACATTATGAGTAGAAAGTTCTTTCTGAACTTCAAGAAGCAACGAACCAGAACCAGCTGCACAGTCACATACGGAACGAGCACTTTCTAGTCCTACAGTTACAAGTTTTGCTAAAAGCTCAGATGCACATGTTGGTGTAAAGAACTCGCCACCTTTCTTGCCAGCGTCAGAAGCAAATAGAGCAATCAACTGCATATAGGCGGTTCCAAGTACATCAAACTGAGCATCCTTGAAATTGAATGGAATATCTGCAACCTTTAACATTACTTTACTAATTAAAGCTGTTCTTTCGGAAACTTCTTTCCCTAAATCCTTATCCTGAAGGTTCATATCATCGAACAGCTTGTCAAAAGCAGCTTCTGATTCTTGCCCTAATGTAGATTCTGTCAACTTTTGAATCGCTTTTTCAAGATAAGCAATAGAGAAGGTATTTCCTTCGATTTCATCAATTAAAGATTTGAACAAATACTGAGGTTCAATAACGTATCCAAGATGGTCGATAGCCCATCCTTTTACTACATCTGAATATTCTGGACTGTTCAATGCCTCGATGTATGTGATTCCATCCTGCGCCAAAAGGTCATCCATGTATCCTTCTGTTCTTTCAGATAAATATCTATAGAATATAATTCCTAAAATATAGTTTTTGAACTTTGAGGAATCCATGCTTCCTCTTAAATCACAGGCAATCGCCCACAGGCTTTTTGCAAGCTCTTGGGATTTCTCATTAATATCTTCTGCTGCCATTTAGCATCCTCCTTTATGAAAAGCGAAGGACAACCATTAGTTGCCCTCAGCTGTAAATTTGTCAAACATATCTTCAATGAATAACTGTAAATCATTGATGATTTTTGTTGTTTTAAGCAATCCAAGATTCAACGATTTAATCTGATTTCGAATCATTTCTCTTGAGATTGAGTTTTCATCCGTAAAATACTTATTCAATAAGTCTGAGACAAGCTTTGCACTGATTCCGTGGTCTTCGGCAAAGTTTTTGATTGATGATTCAAGCATTTCTCGTTCGTACTGTTCGAATGCTGCTTCGATATCTTCATCAGGGTCCAAATCAAAGAATCGAGTCGTGATGAAGCTTTTCATGATGTCCTGCTTGTAACGCATCTTTTCGTTATCCGAACGCTCGATTTCACGAAGTACCAAATCAATTGACTTTTCCATTTCTTCCTTGTTGTTTCGGTTGATATCTTTCAAAAGGTTCAAGATATAGACTACATTGATTTTATCTGTACGAACCAATTCGATGTTGAAGTCGATATCAGCAAGAATGGATTCCTTGCCAGTTTTCTCGCTTTTCTTCATTTCATCATAGAAAGTTAAATACCATCCTTTGTAATCAGCGTAGTTCTGTTCATCAAGGATTGCATCAATATCGTCCCAATCAAATTTGCTGAACGTCTTTAATACTGCCAAAGTATGAGCAATCTTACGGAAAGCAAATACATAGTCACGCTGTTGATTCTCATCGACCAGCTCACCAGCATCATCTGGAGTTGGCGTAATCTGACGTAAATCTTCACACTGCTTACGGTACTCTGATAGGTAATATTCATAAGATTCAAGCAGGTACTCATTTGGGTCTCCATCACCAGAGAATAGCTTCAATGCGTCATCCTGAGCCTTTTTGATATTACGGTACGTGATGATTTGTCCAAACTGTTTTGTCACCTTGCTGACACGGTTTGTACGACTGTATGCCTGTACCAGATTATGCCATACCAAGTTCTTATCCAGAATCAATGTATTTGTCGCCTTGCTGTCGAATCCAGTAAGGAACATATCTACAACAAGAAGTAAATCAACCTGTGGTAAATCCTTTTGCTTTAGACGTTTAGCAATATCTTTTCGATAACCATCGAATGTTTCAATGTCAAAGCTTGTACCAAATATCTCGTTATAGTCTTTCATACATTCTTCTAAGTATTGTCTAGAATACTTATCCTGTCCCTCATCCAAGTCCTCGTTTGCTGTGAATGTGAAGATAGCTGCAATTTTCTTGCCGTCAGGATTGTGGTTCTTCATATAGTGATAATATTCCATCAACGTCTTGATTTTATCTGTAGCAAAGATAGCTGTGTATACATCTTTACCTTCAGGATGTATGTGTCTATCCAAGTTCTTTAGGATATCATCAGCCACAAAGGCAATACGTTGAGGGTCGTGATACAACTCATCAATGTCGATGTGATGCTGTTTACAATACTCAGGGTCATCAATCTTAGTTGGGTCTAAACCTTCCTTTTGAATCTGCTTTGCTGAGATGGAACGCATGTATTCAACAGAGAAGCGAAGTACGTTACCATCCGCAATGGCTTCCTTAATCATGTATTTATGGATACATGCATCCACTTTATCTCCTGAATAGAATACATCTGCAGTTGTTCTTCCAGTAGCTCCTTTGTTTTCTTTGAAGATAGGAGTTCCAGTGAATCCGATATAATTCGCATTCTGGAAGTGCTTTTTGATTTCAGCATGCATCTTTCCAAACTGTGAACGATGACATTCATCTATGATGAAGATACATTTCTTTGTTTTGTATGTATCCATAATATCTGTGTAACGTTTGTTTCTTAGAGCGTTAGCCATCTTCTGAATCGTTGTGATAATCATCTTTTTAGATGAATCCTCAAGCATTTTAACAAGCTCTTTCGTACTGTCTGTAGCATCTACACAACCTGGGTCAAAACTGTTGTATTCGTCAACTGTCTGGTCATCCAAGTCCTTGCGGTCAATTAGGAAGAATACTTTGTCAATTCTACGGTCGTCTCGAAGTGTTGTAGCAAGCATGTAGCTAGAAATCGTTTTACCACTACCTGTACAGGCAAAATTGAAGCCGTTCATATTTGAAAGCATGATTCTATCAATCGAACGCTTAACAGAGTAGATTTGATATGGTCTTAAAACAATCAATGTCGGTTCTGTCTTTTTAATAATCATGAACTTCGTTAACATCTCTGTAATGTTGAATTTCGTTAGGAAATCAGACGTAAACTCCATCAATCTGTTGATTCTCTTGTTTACACTGTCAGTCCAGTAGAATACTAGTGATTTCAGAACGTTTTGTTCTTCACCGTCTACATCACGTTCATTTACATTGGCAAAATACTTTGTTTGCGTGCTGTTTGACACAACGAAAATCTGGATGTATCTGAATAATCCTTTGAATGAGAAGCGTCTGTATCTGTTGATTTGGTTAACTGCCTCATTGATTTCAACTCCTGGACGTTTTAATTCAACTTGGACAAGAGGCAATCCATTAATCAATAAGGTTACATCATAACGATTCTTGTAAATAACATCTTTCATGTGAGCTTTATCCATCGTTATTTGATGTGCTACCTGAAATATGTTACGAGTTGAATCATCTGTTATGAACTCCAAATAAACACTCTTTCCATTATCCAACTCTAAAACCCATTGTTCTCTTAATATCTTGGCTGATTCATAAACGGTATGACCATCCAATCGAAGCATGACCTTATCAAACTCAGCATCAGAAAGCTTTGCTTCTCCTTTAGCTTCCTTTAGTACTTTCTCATTCAACTTACATAGCTGAATCCTGAAATTCTTGATTACATCATCATAATTGTTTAACTGGACATAGCCATATCCCATAGTAGTAAGTTTATCAATAAAGATATCTTCTACTTCATATTCACTTTGTGCTCTAGGCATATCTTAGCCTCCTTTACAGATTTAAAATCCCACCTTTAACTTTACAGATAGTATATCATACTTTTAAAGCAATTCCCACCATAACAGCATTTGTTTTCCCACCTTTAAGTTTTCAATGAAAAAGAGCATAAAAAAAGGAGATGGTTAAAATCCCACCCCTAAATGTGCAAACCCAAGAAAACTATCTTAAAAATAAGTGTGGCTTCGACGCTTTCTTTTCTGATGGCATTCTCCACAGCAGTTCCTAACTCTGTCGTTTACGCGGAAGAATCGGGGATCGAGAGTGAGATTGCTCAGGACTATGCAGCGACACTTAGCCAGACACAAAATGGAACGACCTCTTTTGTAACCGATGGAAACAAGACGAAGGGTCCTACAACTCATGTACAGGGTGACAAAGTTGAAGTTGCTGTTGAACCAGATGAAGGATTCAATACAGCTAAAATTGAAGTCAAAAACACTGACGGAACAGTTGTAGCCTCTCTTGAAGATGGTAAAGTCACTGCAAATGATAAAGGCAATTATACTTTCGAAATGCCTGCTAGTGATGTTACTATCAGTGTTAGTTTTGAAGCCGTAAAAAAAGAAACGGCTGACGCTGAAACAAAAACAACCGGAAGCGAAACTAAAACAGAAAAAAGGGAAGCAGAAGAAGTTAAAGAAGTAGTCAAAGCTAACATATTTGACGAATTTAACAAAGACTCTCTCGTATCCAAAGAGGTAGTTGATC
>ENA-UESD01002751-UESD01002751.1-human-gut-metagenome-genome-assembly--contig:-NODE-2751-length-12084-cov-4.167152_pt1 | contig 12084 bp, 10 predicted proteins | sample MGYA00242985_ERZ507986 | MGnify/ENA primary metagenome ERZ507986 (study PRJEB26167, sample SAMN06115408) | human gut metagenome | host: Homo sapiens | place: China:Guangxi | collected 2016-04-06... | reverse complement strand
CATTCGGTGGAAATTCTGGTTGGCAAACGGATCGGCGACTATGCTGATCTCATTCGCAACATTGATGTCGTCATTGAGCGTTTCCGATGACTGAAGACGCCTGGTGTTACGGATCAAGTCTCCGAAGTACATCCGCTCCGTGATCTTTTCCACATATACACCAGGCGCCGTTTCCACCGTTTCAGCATAGCCTACCGGTCCGTAAAATTTTGCCATTTTGAATTTTCTCCCTTAGATGCCTTCGTGACCGGCATCCTCGGTCTGGCCGGAAGAGGCCTTCACGGGCTCTTCCAGTGCGATAGCAGACCACAGTCTGGTCAGCGCGCCGGACAGACGAGTCTCGATCAGGTACTTCTCCTGGTTGAAGTCGATGTCGAACTGGTTGAAGCGGGTGATCTCGCCGCCCTTGGTAGAGCCGACGGTGTAGTCGCTCAGGTTGACGAAGATACCCAGCAGGTTATGCTTCTTGCCGGTCTTGTCGGTGCGGGCCAGACCCTCGAACTGCTCAGCAGTGTGCAGCTCGTTGATGTTCAGCGCGGCAGCCAGATCAGCCTTGGAGTTGTAGATGCGGCGACCGTTGGTGTCACGGGCCAGCAGCATCACATTCACCAGATGCGGCGTGCAGAAGAAGTCGGGAGTGCCGGTACCCTTGAACTTCTCGCGGGAGTAAAGGGCAGCCGTGATGATCGCCTCGGCGTAGATGTAGTTCTCGCCGAAACGGGAAGCAGTGCCGGTACCCTGAAGCTCGTTGCGGGCAGCCTCGATGTCCACATCATAGTGGATGGTGTAGAGATCGTCGTCATTCCAGATAGAACGGACATGCTCCTCAGAGATCTTGTGCTCATCCGCCTCATCGCGACCGTCACCGATCAGGATAGCGGTAGCGACCTCTTCCAGCAGAGTCTGACGCATCACACCGTACTGGTACTCGACCACATCGAAATCGGTGATGTCGATGTGGTCGTCGCGGTGCATGGAGTCAGTGATGTAGATAGTCTGCGGATCGGTGGTGCGCTTCATCAGCTTCATGTTGCCGCTTCCGGAAACCGTAATCCTCAACGTCAACGCGTCATTCGTCTTCACTTCGCTCGGAGTAAGGGAAGCACTGATATTGAATTTGCCCACCGCTCCGGAGAAATTAGCAGGCCGTGGCGAAGGCAAAGGATCTACCTGCAAGGTCAGAGAAGGAGCCACAATGGTTTTCTTCACCTCGACCATGGTACTCCCCCCGTTGAAAAACGCATCAATCGGGTCGATATTACGATTTTGCTGCACCACAATCCCCTCGAACTTGATGGAAGGAATCGTCATCTTTCCGCTACGTTGGGGAAAGAGCACATATTGCCGCCATACCACCGTACCGTACCTGCGCCCATTGTGCTCTTCCATTTTCAGGCTCTTCTGTTGGGGCAGCTCTATTTCCTGTGTATGAAAACCCTCCAAATCCGGCATGCCACCGGCCAACTGCGACAGGTTGACCAAAGAGTAGACCTTATAAGTCAGCACTACCGCCTCTTGTTCATACAAGCGTTGCTTGTCGGCCGTAACCGTAATGAAAAGGTCTTTTCCGGTAATCTTAGCCCCGGCATCTTGCATCTGCATCCGTTCGTGCTGTCCGCCCCCTTGCTGGCGAGACTGTGCCCCCCCGCCACTGCCGGGGACAACCTCTATGTTCACGGTATTGGAACGGTATTGCTTTCCGTTCACAGTAGCCGTAGCGGCCGGAATGGTATAAGTACCGGTCTTCAATGCACTTAATATATAAGTATAGGTTACCGAACTGCTCTGCGAAGTCTTTCCATTAATCATTTGAAAACTGGACTGTGAGGAGCGGCTCGGCCCCATGTCTACACTAAACCCTTTCAGGGTAGGCAAATGGAAATTACTGACATCCTGTGTGTTCACGGTGAAACTCAACCTAAACTGCTCACCTTCCTCCACCACATCCGGTGCCGCGGCCTTTATCTGTACGGCTGCCCGTATCCCGACTGTCAGACAACATAACCAAAGTAATGCGATATATTTCTTCATTCCTATTTCCTTTATTGTTTAGTCGTTACCATTGTTTCTCCAATTTTCTCTGTCGCGGTTTGGCCATGGCCTTCCTGATGCGCTCCTGTGTATCTTTCTCATCTTGCATGGCTGCGTTCAACAGTTGTTCGGCATTCTCTTTCGACATGTTCTCTTCATTCTGCTGTGACTGCTTTTGCTGTTGCTTCTGTTGGTCTTCTTTTTTGTCTTTATTCTCCTGTTTGTCCTTTTTACTGCTATTCTTGTCTTCTTCTTTGTTCTTGTCCTTTCCGTCCTTATTCTCTTTATTGTCGTTTTGCTGGTCCTGCTGTGGATTGTTTTTCAACTGGTGTTGGCATAAGACCAAATTATAGCGGCTTTCGTTGTCCGCAGGATTCCGCCGCAAGGCGTTCTTATAACACTCTATGGCGGGTCCGAACTGCTTTTGGCTTTGCAGAATCACTCCCATATTATGATATATGGAAGCCAACCGTCCCTTGTTTGTCTCCACTTTCACGGCCTGTTCGTATGCCTGCATGGCTTCCTTGGGCTTTTGCTGTCTCAACAACGCATTTCCCAAATTGAAATGTGCCTGAGGGAAACGACTGTTGGCTTCAATGGCTTTACGGTAATCCACCTCGGCTTTTGTGTACATACTGTCGCGATACAACCGGTTTCCACTCCTCAAATAGTCACGGTCTGTTTTCTTCTGCGCCCATAAAAGAGATACCGTCAGACACAAGCACAAAGCCAATCCATATTTATATATCCCACGTAACATGTCTTTCTTCCTTATTTACGAAACAACTTTATATTCTTAAACAACGGATTCTTACGTTCCACAATCAACACATCCAACACGAGCGCAAGCAAAACCAACAAAGCTACGGCTTGGAACTGCTCATCGTATTCCGAATAGACCGCACTTTCCATCTCCTTCTTAGCCAACTTATCCACATAGCCCGATAATTGTTCCTGTGCGGATGAACTGTTATCCACATAAATATAGGCTCCTTGACCGGCAGCCGCAATTTCCCGGCACATCGACTCGTTCAACTTGGAAACCACTACATTCCCCGAATTGTCTGTGATATACTGCGAACTTCCGGGCATGGGTATGGGTGCGCCTTGCGGAGAACCGACTCCCAAGACATAGACTTTTATTCCCTTTTCCGCTGCCGCTTTGGCCATCTCCACAGCTCCTCCCTCATTGTCCTCTCCATCGGTAATCACAAAAATAGCCTTGCTCACGTCCTGATTGGGCGTAAAACTTTTCATGGCCAAATCAATAGCCTGCTTGATATCCGTTCCTTGCGTGGTAATCATGGATGGATTTATCGTTTCCAAAAACATCTTGGCCGACACGTAATCACTTGTTATAGGCAACTGGGTATAGGCCTCTCCGGCATACACGATCAATCCGATCTTATCATCCGTCATTTTATCCACAATATTGCTTACCAGCATTTTGGATTTTTCCAAACGGCTCGGCGTTACATCTTCAGCCATCATCGAATTGGATATGTCCATGGCTATAATGGCCTCTATTCCCTGACGCTTACGGGTATCCATTTTTGTCCCGAACTGCGGACGGGCCAAAGTGAATATCAACAATGCCAAAGCCGCAAGCATCAACCACGTCTTCACCTCACGCCGGGCTGCCGAAACATCCGGCATCAAGCCTTTCAGGAGTTCGATGTCGCCATAACGAAGCAGACGCTTCCTGCGGTAATAGTTTGTGGCATAGTGCAGACCTGCCAATAAGGGTATCAGCAGAAGCAAGTACAAATATAATGGTTCTTCAAAACGAAACATAATCAGAATGAATTAAGGTATTTTCTTCAATATGGTCATACGTAACAGGATTTCAAGTAGCAACGCAACAGCAGCCAACCAGGCAAACAAGGCGTATGCTTCATAACGCTTGCTGTATTGCTTGACATTCAGCTTCGTTTTCTCTAACTTGTCAATATCCTTATACACATCCTCCAACTTCTTATTGTCCGTAGCCCGATAAAATTCACCGTCTGTCTTCCCGGCTATGGCTGCCAACGTCTTGGTATCGATTTCTACCGGCACATTCAGATATTGCACACCGCCTGCTACCGGCATGGGATAAGGTGCCAAACCATTGGTACCCACACCAATCGTGTACACTCGTATTCCGAAACTCTTGGCAATCTCTGCCGCAGTCAAGGGCGAAATATCTCCGGCATTATTCGTTCCGTCCGTCAACAAGATAATCACCTTGCTTTTGGCCTTGCTGTCTTTCAAGCGGGAAACGGCATTGGCGATTCCCATTCCTACGGCTGTTCCGTCCTGAATCATCCCCCGCTGAGCCATATCGGTCTTGATTCCATGGAAGAGGTTCAGCAATACGGCATGATCCGTGGTCATCGGACATTGGGTAAATGCCTCGGCCGCAAAAATAGTCAGACCGATATTGTCGTTCGGCCTGCCCGCTATAAATTCGGAAGCCACCTGTTTGGCTGCTTCCAAACGGTTCGGCTTCAGGTCCTCGGCCAGCATACTGGTAGAAACGTCAACTGCCAACATAATGTCTATGCCCTCAACCTGAGTGTTTTTCCAACTGTTACTGGTTTGGGGGCGAGCCAATATGATAATGACCATCACAAACGTAAACAAACGCAGTATGAAAGGTACATGAATCAGATGGTTCTTATAACTCTTGGGCGCATAACGGTATGCCGTCGTATCCGACACCAACAACGTAGGTTCTTTTTTCTTGTTCTTCAGCACATACCATAAAATATAAGGTATGAGCAGAAGCAAGAGAAAAAAATATTCAATATTCGCAAACGTCATAATCACTTATAAATTTTAAACGACCAAGTCATACACCATCCAAAGAATCCAGCCCAACAAGGCCAACGCGGCCAACGTAAGCAATACCAACGCCAAACGCATACTCATCAATGTCCGGCGACTGCGTTTCTGTTCAATCGTTACTTCGTCCGGCTCCGGCACGGCATTTTCATCCGCTTCCACCTTTGTCTGGTTGATAAACTCAATGGCATTCACTAGATTTGCATCATTCTCATTAATCAATGTATTGTATTTGGCAAATTTGACCAAATCGGCAGTCTGGAACAGCATGCGCAATTCGTCCAGACTTTCAGAAGTCTGCTCTTTCAACAAGCGGTCGATAATCTCGGTCGAGGTCATCTCCATGGCATTGAAACCATAACGCTTCTCGATATAGGTACGCAGAATAGCGGTCAGCCGAGTATAATATTCCTTAGAATCTTCTTTCGCCCAAACTTTCTCTGCCTTGATTTGGTCAATTTCCTCCATGGCCTTCGTATGCGGCAAAACCTTAGGAGCTAACTTGATAATCTTGATGATAGGCTTATTATCCCGATAACGTATATAAAAATAAGCCAAGCCGAGAACCCATACAAGCAAAAGTACGGACAAAGCGAATATCAAAGACCAATCCGTCCACGAGAAAGGAACGGCCATAATTTCTTTAGGCCCATAGAATCGGTCAACATGAACCGTATCGACAGGAATCGACAACACCCTCAAAGCCAAATTCTTCGACTGATATTCCTTCCCATCAACTTTCACTACAAGGGGAGGCAAATAATACAAAGCCGAATCAAAAGAGGTTACGATATAGCTTTGGGAAACCAAACGACGAGCTCCTTCATTCAATTGCTGCGTGTCCGCCTTGGCAACTTCTACCACCTCTACCCCGGGAGTCAGCATATCTCCGGCTTTCACCTGTGGCATTACCAGCTTGGATTTAGTATCCGTACTGACATCCAAAGTTATACGGGTCTGTTCCCCTACCCAAAGTTCCAATGAATCTATCCTGACATCCACCGTCACCTGTGCTTCAACAACGCTTGCCATCAAAAGAAACGGCAGAAGCAACCACAGTCGAACGGCTCTTTTATTTTTATTATGGTAACTTTTCATCTTCAATTTCGTTTGGCAAATAAAGTCATCAACGAAGACACATAATCTTGATCCGTACGAATAGAAACCGAATCCACATTACTCTTCGTAAACGTATCCTGCAACAAATTCTGCCTATTCTTCCACCAGTCATGATGAGCCTTCCGCACTTTGCGGCTGGACGTATCAATATATTGTTCATGTCCGGTTTCCGCATCGCACACCTTCATCAATCCGACATCCGGTAAGTCTGCCATCCGGCGGTCAAAAACCTGAATAGCCACCACATCATGCTTTCGGTTGGCTACGGTCAAAGCCGTACGATAGTCTTTTCTATCTATGAAATCACTCAATAAGAATGCCGTACAACGCCGCTTAATGGCCTGAGTAAGGTACTCTATCGCCTGACCGATATCCGTAGACTTGCTTTGAGGAGTAAAATCCAACAGTTCACGTATGATACGCAAAATATGCTTGCGTCCCTTTTTCGGAGGAATGAACTTTTCAATCCTGTCCGAAAAGAAAATCACTCCGATCTTATCGTTGTTTTGTATGGCAGAAAAAGCCAAAGTCGCAGCAATCTCCGCCACCATTTCCCGCTTGGTCTGAGAAACTGTTCCGAAACTCAAACTGCCCGAAACATCGATCACAAGCATGACCGTCAGCTCACGTTCCTCCTCGAACACTTTGACGAAAGGCCGGTTAAAACGTGCCGTCACATTCCAATCTATGTCGCGAATATCGTCTCCGTACTGGTATTCCCTCACTTCAGAGAAAGCCATACCACGCCCTTTGAAGGCCGAGTGATATTCGCCGGCAAAAATATTGTTCGACAGCCCTCTCGTTTTAATTTCGATTTGACGGACTCGCTTTAAAATCTCACTTGTATCCATTCACAACGATGATTAGGGTACCTCTACCTTATTCAATATCTGACTGATGATTTCTTCACTGCTGACATTATTGGCTTCCGCCTCGTATGAAAGCCCGATACGGTGGCGCAAAACATCATGGGCTATAGCCCGTACATCTTCCGGTATCACATATCCCCGACGTTTAATAAAAGCGTAGGCACGAGCCGCCAAAGCCAGATTAATAGAAGCACGCGGAGAACCGCCGAATTCTATATAATTTTTCAAGTCCTTCAAACCGTATTGCTCTGGATAGCGCGTAGCGAAAACGATGTCGGCAATATACTGCTCTATCTTCTCGTCCAAATACACTTCCCTGACTACATTACGTGCTTCGATGATTTCATCAGTGGACAAAATAGGACGCACGACAGTCTTTTCCCCTTTGATTTGCTGACGGATAATTTTCTTTTCCTCTTCCAACTTTGGATAATCAATTATCACTTTCAACATAAAACGGTCCACTTGGGCTTCCGGTAAAGGATAAGTTCCTTCCTGCTCTATCGGGTTCTGAGTGGCCAATACCAAAAAAGGTTCCGGTAATTTATATGTTTCTTTACTGATGGTGACCTGACGTTCCTGCATCGCTTCCAACAAAGCACTCTGCACCTTGGCCGGAGCACGGTTGATTTCGTCCGCCAACACGAAATTGGCAAAAATAGGACCACGCTGAGCGATAAACGTCTCATCTTTTTGGCTGTACATCATCGTACCTATCACATCGGCAGGAAGCAAGTCCGGAGTAAACTGTACTCGACTGAATTTTCCATCTATCAACGATGCCAAAGTCTTTATGGCCAACGTCTTCGCTAAACCGGGTACTCCTTCCAACAATACATGTCCGTCACTCAACAATCCTATTAACAGTGATTCTACCAAATGCTTCTGCCCCACAATCACCTGGTCCATACCGGTTATTAAATTCGTTACAAAAGCACTTTGTTTCTCAATTCGCTCATTCAACTCGCGAATATCTATCGCTTCAGCCATATCTGTTTTATTTGTTTATAAATTATACTCTCGTTTTTCGTGACCCAAAATTAAGCTTTTTAGTACGCACTGACAATATTATATTATTAAAAAAAGTTTCCCAAATATCTATTTAAGAAACTTTTTATGGCAGTTAACGGCGTTTTAATCTTAACTTGGGTATTTTCAACAACATACCTTCAGGCACGAGGTCAGGATTAGCGATTTTATTATACACCACCAGGTAAACTGTAAAATCTTTCGAGCCGTAATATCTCAATGCCAAACCGCGCAAAGTCTCCCCGCTCCTCATACGATGTTCTTCTTGTGTACCTACTATTTCGTATGCCCCGTTTTTCACCTGCGGGTATTCTACAAATACTTTTTGTGTATCCTCCGGTTGCGCTTTCACCTTGTTTGTTTTTTCCGGTATACCCTCCGGCACTTGTACTTTCCGTATGGAACCGGAATCCACCTTCAGAGAATCTTGTTCTTTCGAAATCTGAACCGTATCCTTTTTTAAAGGAACAGGATGCACTACCACCGGCTGCTTTACGACTTTTGGCTGATTCCCATAAAAAAGATGATGATAGCCGATGTAATAACTGATAGCCATCAATAACAATACCAGTAAAACTACAAAAAACATCATCCAAGGCGTCAAATAGACTCGTCTACGACCATGATGTTCGGGTGCCATTTGAACAATATGCTGATTCTCCACAGTTTGATGTTCGACTTTCTGCACCTCTATTTGTTGAGTTGCCACATGCACCTTTTCCACATGGTGAACATCAGCATTGGTATTATTTTTATTGTGCGCCCCTTCTTCCTTTCCTTCCGGTAACACTCCCTCCTGAACGGCTGAAATCGATTCTGCCTTTATTTCGTTCTCCGTGTTTTGCCGCAAAGAAGAAACTCTTTCATCCTCCGTCTCATCATCAACCGACGTATCTGATTTCTCATCTACATTTTCAGAGACAGCCTCGGCCTTATTTTCAACCTCTTCCACTACATCGGAATATTCCTCTATAGAATTCACGGTAGCTTCAGTATCAGTATTCTCATTTTCACCATCTTGAATCTCTACCGCTCCGGTTTCGTCTATAGCCGCTGTTTCTATTGAGACTTCATCTATACCATGATGCCCTTTCGCCTGCATATCCTTCTCTTCCCCCGAAAGGACTTCTTCTGATTCGGATAATACCATTTCATCTGCTTCATCTGCCTCTTCATTCACATCAGATATATTTTCCGCCTCATTATCTTCAGATAAATCTGGAATATCCATCCGCTCCATATCGGCAATATCCGTACCCTCATACAAAACCACCGTCTCAAACTGTGCAAACGGCTTGTTGATGATTTCCTTGAGAATCGTATCCGGGGTAAAGGAGATCTTATCTCTTCCCTCAATGACGATGCGCTCGCCCGTGTTGACATCCACGCTCTCCCGATCCTTCACCGAAGTAACCTTGAAGGTTCCAAGCCATTTCATCTTTACCTGCTTGTCAGCCTGGAGCCCTTCATTGACTACATCAAACATCTTTCTGATGAACAACTCGGCATCCTGCTGACTGATACCCGTTTTCTCAGCTAGCTTCTGTGCCAAGACAGTCAAACTGTTCTTACTCATAAGCTTCTCCTCCATTCTTTAGCTTCTCCTTGACGGCAGCAACAGGACGAAAGCCGAGCACCAGTTTAGGCGGAACCAGCTGTCGCTTCCTGGTGGTAGGATTCACCACCACGCGCTCTAGGCGCTTCTTCACCTCGAACGTACCAAAGTTGGGGATGGAGACCATTTCCCCTTCCTCAAATTCAGCAATCATGGCGTCTATCACCTTGCGCACCATCTTCTGGGTGTCGTCTTGCGAATAACCCGTCTGCTGAGCCAGTTCTGCTATATAGTCCTTATTGTTCATCTTCTGATTCTTTAATTATAATTCTATCTCACTACTTCGCCATACAGGTCGAACTCCTCGCTGCTGGTCATCTTTACCTTGTAGAAACTGCCCACACGCAAGCGTTGGTCTGTTACCTTGATAAGCACCTCTGGGTCAACCTCTGGCGAACAGAACTCAGTTCTGCCGATATAGTAATCTCCTTCCTTGCGGTCGATAACCACCGGCATCGTGAGTCCCACCTTGCCTGCCTCAATCTCGGCACTGATGTCCTGCTGCAGAATCATCAGTTCGTCAAGACGGCGCTGCTTCACATCGGCAGGAACATCATCCTCATAGTTCTTGGCACTGTAGGTTCCCTCCTCCTCAGAATAGGCGAAGGCACCCATGCGCTCGAAACGCTGTTCACGCACAAAGTCGAGCAACTCGTGGAAATCCTCCTCGGTCTCGCCTGGGAAACCTACCATCAGCGTGGTGCGGATATGGATGCCCGGCACGCGGTTGCGGATGATGGTGAGCAGGTCGAGCGTCTCCTGCTTGGTTACGTGGCGATGCATGCGAGTGAGCATGTGGTCGCTGATGTGCTGCAGGGCGATGTCGAGATACTTGCATACGTTTGGCTTCTCGCGCATCACATCGAGCAGATCGAGCGGGAACTGGTTTGGATAAGCGTAATGCAGACGAATCCACTTAACGCCAGGGATGTCGGCCATCTCGCTGATGAGTTCGGTGATATGATGCTTGCCATCGATATCCATGCCGTAGTAGGTAAGTTCCTGAGCGATGATCTGGAATTCCTTCACGCCATCAGCCACTAGTTCGCGCACCTCGTTGAGGATATCTTCCTTAGGACGGGAAACGTGCTTGCCCGTGATGAGCGGAATGGCGCAATAGGCGCAGCGGCGGTCGCAGCCCTCTGAAATCTTGATGTATGCATAGTGGTGAGGGGTGGTAAGATGGCGGCGCTCGTTGCAGGCAGGCACTTCGGCCTTACCCAGCTCCTTGAGCAGTTCCTTGTAGTTGAACTTGCCGTAGAACTTATCCACCTCAGGCATCTCAGCCTCCAATTCCTTCTGATAACGCTGCGAGAGGCAGCCCATCACATAGAGCTTGTTCAGGCGTCCCTCTTCCTTAGCCTGGATAAATTCGAGGATGGTGTCGATGCTTTCCTGCTTGGCATCCTCGATGAAGCCGCATGTGTTGATGACGGCTATCTCGCCCTGAGGGCGCTTTGAATCGTGTACACAATGGTAGCCGTTCGCCTCAAACTGCTTCATCAACAGCTCGCTGTCGACCAGGTTTTTGGAACAGCCCAAAGTTATGATATCTATCTGGTTCTTTTTCATTCACCTATACCTTATTATATATACTAATCAGATTCCCGTTTCTTTTCACATAAATTGCATCCGAAATCTACTTTGATTTCTTGAACAGGGAATCCACGAATTCCTTCTTGTTGAAGAGCTGCATGTCTTCCATTCCCTCACCCAATCCGATGTATTTCACCGGCACCTTGAGCTGGTCGGAGATTCCGATGACCACGCCGCCCTTGGCTGTGCCGTCGAGCTTGGTGATGGCAAGAGAAGTGATATTGGTAACGGCAGCAAACTGCTTGGCCTGCTCGAAGGCGTTCTGACCCGTACTGCCATCCAATACGAGCATCACCTCGTCTGGCGCCTCAGGCATCACCTTCTTCATCACCTCCTTAATCTTCTTCAGCTCGTTCATCAGGTTCACCTTGTTATGCAATCTTCCTGCAGTATCGATGAGCACCACGTCGGCACCATTTGCCTTGGCACTCTGCAGGGTGTCGAAAGCCACGCTTGCAGGGTCGGAACCCATCTGCTGCTTCACCACCGGTACCCCCACGCGGTCGCCCCAGATGGAAATCTGCTCCACGGCTGCGGCACGGAAGGTATCGGCAGCACCCAGATAAACCTTCTTGCCAGCCTTCTTAAACTGGTAGGCAAGCTTACCGATGGTAGTAGTCTTGCCTACTCCATTAACACCCACCACCAGGATAACGTATGGCTTGTGGTCGGAAGGCAAGTCCCAATTCTCATTGTCATCGCTATGGTTCTCTTCCAGGAGACTGGCGATTTCCTCTCTTAAGATTCTGTCGAGCTCTGAGGTAGAAACATACTTGTCGCGAGCCACGCGCTCCTCGATGCGATGAATGATCTTCACCGTAGTCTCTACGCCCACATCCGATGTGATGAGCACCTCTTCGAGGTCGTCGAGCACATCGTCATCTACGGTTGACTTACCAGCCACCGCACGAGCTAATTTGCTAAACACACTCTCCTTGGTTTTTTCAAGTCCCTTATCGAGAGTTTCTTTCTTTTTGTTGCTGAATAATCCGAATAATC
>ENA-UESD01002750-UESD01002750.1-human-gut-metagenome-genome-assembly--contig:-NODE-2750-length-12084-cov-4.576247_pt1 | contig 12084 bp, 9 predicted proteins | sample MGYA00242985_ERZ507986 | MGnify/ENA primary metagenome ERZ507986 (study PRJEB26167, sample SAMN06115408) | human gut metagenome | host: Homo sapiens | place: China:Guangxi | collected 2016-04-06... | reverse complement strand
TGTTCCACAAACAGACAGTGTGGAAGAAGAGTTCAAGAATATCATGTCCGTCATCAAAGAAAAAAGAAGCGCACTCACAGCCGAACTGGAGAAGCAGAAGGAAATGAACCTGCAGGTAAAGCTTTCCATCATCGAAGAGCTGAAGGAGCTGGTTGAATCTCCAGATGACGCCAACAAGAGCTATACGGAGTTCAAGAAACTACAGCAGCAATGGAACGAAGTTAAACTCGTTCCGCAAGCTAAGGTCAACGAGCTTTGGAAAAACTACCAATTGTATGTTGAGAAATTCTATGACCTTCTGAAACTGAACAATGAATTCCGCGAATACGATTTCAAGAAGAATTTGGAAATCAAGACACATCTCTGTGAAGCTGCCGAAAAGCTGGCGGATGAAGCGGATGTAGTTTCAGCTTTCCATCAGTTACAGAAGCTACATCAAGAATTTCGTGATACAGGGCCGGTAGCCAAGGAACTACGCGACGAAATCTGGGCACGTTTCAAAGCTGCCTCTACAACCGTAAATCGACGTCACCAGCAACATTTCGAAGCGTTGAAGGAAGTGGAACAACACAATCTTGACCAAAAGACCGTAATTTGCGAAATCATAGAAGCCATCGACTACAAAGAACTGACAAACTTTGCTTCTTGGGAGAGCAAAACGCAAGAAGTCATCGCACTTCAAAACAAATGGAAGACCATCGGTTTCGCTCCGCAAAAAATGAACGTGAAGATTTTCGAACGTTTCCGCAAAGCGTGCGACGAGTTCTTCCGTAAAAAGGGAGAGTTCTTCAAGACCCTGAAGGAAGGTATGAACGAAAACCTGGAAAAGAAGCGTGCCTTGTGCGAAAAAGCAGAAGCTCTTAAGGACAGTACCGACTGGAAAGTAACTGCCGATGAACTGACCAAACTTCAGAAAGAATGGAAAACCATCGGTCCGGTAGCAAAGAAATATTCGGATGCCGTATGGAAACGTTTCATCTCCGCTTGTGACTACTTCTTCGAACAAAAGAACAAAGCCACTTCTTCACAGCGCAGCGTAGAGCAGGAAAATCTGGAAAAGAAAAAAAACATCATCGAGAAACTGAATGCTATTGATGACCAAATGGATACGGAGGGAGCTACCCAATTGGTACGCGACCTCATGAAAGAGTGGAACGGCGTAGGACATGTACCTTTCAAAGAGAAAGACCGAATCTATAAGCAATACCATAGTCAGATAGACAAATTGTTTGAACGCTTCAACATCAGTGCCTCCAACAAGAAGCTAAGCAATTTCAAGTCGACTATCAGCTCCATTCAGGAAGGTAGTCCACAAGCCCTTTACCGGGAACGTGAGAAGCTGGTACGTGCCTTCGACAATATGAAGAACGAGCTCCAGACATATGAAAACAATCTCGGCTTCCTGACCACTTCTTCCAAGAAGGGAAATAGTCTGCTGACAGAAATCAACCGCAAGGTGGAAAAGCTGAAAGCAGACATCGAGCTTGTGAAAGAAAAGATAAAAGTGGTGGACGAGAACATCAAAAACCAAGGATAACGTAACAAGATAAGACTTAATAAAAAAGGAACCCGCCCCTACAGCTATGCAGCCGTGGGGGCGGGCCTACTTTTATACCCCTTATCAATGATGGAACAGACGGATACCCGTGAACGACATGGCAATGCCATATTTATCGCAAGTTTCAATCACATGGTCATCGCGTACAGAACCACCCGCTTGGGCAATGTAATCTACTCCACTCTTATGGGCACGCTCAATATTGTCTCCAAAAGGGAAGAATGCATCCGAACCCAAAGAAACACCTTTCAATGTATCCAACCAAGCCCGTTTTTCTTCACGGGTCAGCACTTCAGGTTTCTCCGTAAAGAACTGCTGCCAAACACCGTTAGCCAGCACATCGTCATGGTCTTCACTGATATAGACATCAATCGTATTATCACGGTCGGCACGGCGGATTTTCTCTACCCATGGCAAATTCAACACCTTCGGATGCTGGCGTAAATACCAAATGTCGGCCTTGTTGCCCGCCAAGCGAGTACAGTGGATACGGCTCTGCTGGCCGGCACCAATACCGATAGCCTGACCGTCCTTCACATAGCATACAGAATTCGACTGCGTATATTTCAAAGTGATAAGGGCTATCATCAAATCACGTTTCGCTGCTTCCGGGAAATTCTTATTCCGAGTAGGAATATTCGCAAAGAGTTCATCTCCATTCAGCTTTATCTCATTACGTCCCTGCTCAAACGTGATACCAAAGACATCCTTATGTTCAATCGGGGCAGGCTTATAGCCGGGACTTATCTGAATCACATTGTAAGTTCCTTTACGCTTTTCCCTCAAGATAGCCAGTGCTTCGTCCGTATACCCCGGAGCAATAACGCCATCCGAGACCTCGCGGTTAATAAAACGTGCAGTAGCCACGTCGCACACATCACTCAAAGCGATAAAGTCACCATAGGAAGACATACGGTCGGCACCGCGGGCACGCACATATGCGCAAGCAAGCGGAGAGAGCGGAAGATTATCCACAAAATAAATCTTCTTCATTGTCTCGTTGAGTTCCAAGCCGATGGCGGCACCCGCCGGACTGACGTGCTTGAATGAAGTTGCAGCAGGCATACCGGTCGCCTCTTTCAGTTCCTTTACCAACTGCCATCCATTCAAGGCATCCATAAAATTAATATACCCCGGACGTCCATTCAAAACCTCAATAGGTAACTCCCCCTCCTGCATGAAAATGCGGGCCGGCTTCTGGTTAGGGTTACAGCCGTACTTCAGTGCTAATTCTTTTGCCATAAAATTCTGCTTTAATGTTGAAATGCTACAAATTTACAGAATATTTCCGGCTTACAGAAGCCTTGTCACTGAATTTGCCACCGAATACCTACACTGAAATTTTCGTACATGGTCGAAAAGCAACAAAAAACCACTAAAACTTGCGATTTTAGTGGTTTTTTGACTTAAATAAGGTAAGTTCGTTGGGCTACCTGGATTCGAACCAGGAATGACAGGACCAGAATCTGTAGTGTTACCATTACACCATAGCCCAATTGTTATTATTTCCGTTTTGCGGTTGCAAAGATACAAAGATTTCTATAAATCAAAACAAAAACGAGTATTTTTTTCGCAAAAAACTGATAAGATACCGTAATCCAAAGGATTATATAACTAAAAAAAATCAAAAATTGAAAGAGTTTTCCTCTTTTGCGTGTTTGATATGAGAAATCAACGTATATTTGTCAACTGTTTTAATATAATAATGTATAATGAACGAAACGAAGAAACTGATTCAACAGATAACAGAAGGTATTCAAGATAAAAAAGGAAAAAAAATCGTCATCGCAGATCTGACAAAAATCGACGATACAATATGCAATTATTTCGTCATCTGCCAAGGAAACTCTCCCAGCCAAGTGACAGCCATTGTAGAATCCATCAGGGACTTCACACGCAAGGGTGCCGATACCAAGCCCTTTGCCGTAGACGGGCTGCGCAATGCCGAATGGGTAGCTATGGACTACTCGGACATATTGGTGCATGTCTTCCTGCCTGAAACAAGGGAATTCTACAATCTGGAGCACCTATGGGCAGACGCCAAATTAACTCAAATTCCTGACCTCGATTAATCAAAACGTATGGACAATAATACCAACAAGAAACCCAATAAAGTGAATATGCCCAAGTTCAACCTGAACTGGCTGTATATGATTATAGCGATGATGTTGCTGGGGTTGTACCTGACCAATGAAAGTGGTACGGCAACTAAAAACATCTCTTATGATGAATTCCAGCAATATGTACGAGACGGTTATATAAGCAAAGTCATCGGCTACGACGACAATTCCGTCGAAGCATACGTCAAACCCCAGCACGTAGGAAACGTATTTCGTCAGGACTCCAGCCGCGTAGGCAAGAATCCGCTTATTACGACCGAGGCCCCCTCACGCGAGAGCCTAGGTAATTTCCTGCAAAAGGAAAGAGACGACGCCCACTTTGACGGCTCCATTAACTACGAAAAAAAGCGGAACTACTTCGGTGCCATTTTGTGGCAGATTCTCCCCTTTGCATTCCTTATCGGTTTCTGGATTTTCATGTCCCGCCGCATGAGCGGTGGTGGAGGCATGGGCGGAGGTGGAGGCATCTTCAGCGTAGGAAAGTCCAAGGCCCAATTGTTTGAAAAAGGTTCCCCCATCAAGATTACATTCAAGGATGTGGCAGGACTTGCTGAAGCCAAGCAAGAGGTAGAAGAAATTGTCGAGTTCTTGAAAGAGCCCCAGAAATATACCGATTTGGGAGGTAAGATACCCAAGGGCGCCTTGCTGGTAGGCCCTCCGGGAACCGGAAAGACCCTGCTTGCAAAGGCCGTGGCCGGAGAAGCCAACGTACCTTTCTTCTCTTTGGCAGGTTCCGACTTTGTGGAAATGTTTGTCGGCGTGGGAGCTTCCCGTGTCCGCGATTTGTTCCGCCAAGCAAAGGAAAAAGCGCCTTGTATCGTGTTCATCGACGAGATTGACGCTGTAGGGCGTGCCCGTGCCAAAGCAGCCGCTATGGGTGGCAACGACGAGCGCGAGAACACATTGAACCAGTTACTGACCGAGATGGACGGTTTCGGCTCCAATAGTGGTGTTATCATCTTAGCCGCCACCAACCGTGTGGACGTTTTGGATAAGGCATTGCTGCGCGCCGGACGTTTTGACCGCCAGATACATGTAGACCTACCCGACCTTAATGAGCGTAAGGAAGTATTCGGTGTACACCTGCGCCCCATCAAGATAGACAATAGTGTGGATGTAGACCTTCTGGCACGCCAGACTCCCGGATTCTCGGGGGCAGACATTGCCAATGTATGTAACGAAGCAGCTTTGATAGCTGCCCGCCACGGCAAAAAGTTTGTCGGAAAGCAAGACTTTCTGGACGCCGTAGACCGTATTGTGGGTGGGTTGGAAAAGAAAACCAAAATCACTACCGAGGCCGAACGCCGTTCCATTGCCATACACGAAGCCGGCCATGCCAGTATCTCCTGGTTACTGGAATACGCCAATCCACTGATTAAAGTAACCATTGTACCCCGTGGACGTGCTTTGGGCGCGGCTTGGTATCTGCCGGAAGAACGGCAAATTACCACCAAGGAACAGATGCTCGATGAGATGTGTGCCACCTTGGGAGGACGTGCCGCCGAAGACCTATTCTTAGGTAGAATATCCACCGGAGCCATGAATGACTTGGAACGCGTGACCAAGCAGGCGTACGGTATGATTGCCTATCTGGGTATGAGCGAAAAACTCCCCAACCTCTGCTACTATAATAATGAGGAATATTCCTTCAACCGCCCGTATAGCGAAAAGACTGCGGAACTGATTGACGAAGAAGTGAAGCAGATGGTCAACGAACAGTACGAACGTGCCAAGAAAATATTGTCCGAAAACCAAGAAGGGCACAACCGGCTGGCACAACTGCTGATTGACAAAGAAGTAATCTTTGCCGAAGACGTTGAACACATCTTTGGGAAACGTCCATGGGCTTCCCGTTCGGAGGAAATCAGTGCAAACAAGACTGCTGCCGAGCTGAAAAAAGCGGAGCAAGAAGAAGAGCAAAAAGCCATAGAAGCAGAAAAGGAAGTTAAGGAAGAAGAAAAGCATGAAAAATAACTTTATCCAACGTGCCGTTACCGGCGTGTTATTCGTCATAGTATTGGTGGGCTGTATTCTTTACAGCCCCCTTTCGTTCGGTATACTGTTCACCATTATCAGCGTACTGAGCGTACATGAGTTTGCCCAATTAGTCAGCAAGAGCAGCGAAGTAAGCATAAACAAGACCATCACTGCATTGGGAGGAGCCTACCTTTTCCTTGCATTGATGAGTTTCTGTACCCAGCAGTCTGTAGGAGCACGGGTATTCCTTCCTTATTTGGGACTATTGCTCTACATGATGATTACGGAACTTTACCTCAAGAAAAAGAATCCGACGGGTAACTGGGCCTACTCCATGCTAAGCCAATTGTACGTGGCACTCCCCTTTGCCCTGCTGAACGTACTTGCTTTTCAGAATTCCCCGGAAACGGGCAGTGTGACCTACAACCCTATTCTACCGCTTTCCATTTTCGTTTTTATCTGGCTGAGCGATACAGGTGCCTATTGCGTAGCTTCTCTGATAGGCAAACACCGTCTGTTCGAACGCAGCTCACCTAAAAAATCCTGGGAGGGCAGCATCGGCGGCGGAATATTCTCCATCGCTTCCTCTCTTGGCTTTGCACATTTCTTTCCTTTTATGCCAGGATGGCAATGGGTAGGTCTGGCAATCGTTGTCGTCATTTTCGGCACTTGGGGCGATCTGACCGAATCACTCATGAAACGCCAATTGGGCATCAAGGATTCCGGTAACATTCTGCCGGGGCATGGAGGGATGCTCGACCGTTTCGACAGTGCCCTGATGGCAATTCCTGCAGCAGTTGTTTATCTATATGCCTTGACGATGTTCTAACGACGGCTCACATGACCAAACTTACATAAAACAGATATAAAAAGAGCACCCGGGCAAGATGGATGACATCAAAATCCCGGGTGCTCTTTCTAACTATATACTCTCGCAAACTCTTTCTTACTTCAACTGCATATTGGACAAATCCACATTAGTAGTCAGCTTTTCATTACTCCCCGCAGTTTTCAAATCAAAGGTTACTTCCACCTCTCCATTCTCTTCTGAATTGAGTTTCAACTTGATGCCTTTGGTTTCAGAGGGGATGTCCAGACTGTTCAAGTTATAGGAGACAGCACCAGGACTACGACGTCCCGTCAGGTCATCATAATCGTTATAGCGGAGTTCCAAATGGACGTATCCATCTTCGCCATACAAAGCATCATCTTCTTGCGGACGCACCAGGCTGATACGGTGTTTATTATCAGTCGAAGATGGCAGGTTCTGCATGAAAAAAATGTTCATATAGCCACCACTGATGGTGATATCACCTTTATATATAAACACGGGGTCATTACCAAATTCCTCTTCGGTTTCGGGAGTCAGCGTCTCCACCTCTTTCGTCAAGACGTTCTGCAGACGCAGCAGCTTCACAGCATGGTCATATCCTGCATAGTTGTCCCACAAAGGATTGAACACGGTAATCACACGCTGCCCATCCACGGCATCATACCACCCTATGTCCGTATTCACCGGCCAGAGCGTCCCCCAAACATCGCAGTTTAAATAAAAGGCATTTCCCGTAACACGCACAGTGGCCCACAAAGGCGGGGTAAAATCACCCAAAGAATATCCGTCGTTATCATCACATGATTGCAAAGCGGGCATCACTGCCAAACATATTGCCATAAATAACCAATGTAGCTTTTTCATAATCAAAGTCCTTTTCATTTGTTTCTGTATAGAAAATACAAAAGCCGGGCATTTACTGCACCGGCTTTTCCCATTTTAACAAATTCTTAATTTTTCGATTATTCTTCCCTCCTCCTCAGTAATGCCACCATCTCGCGGGCAGCATGTTTGGGTGCCCCTGCCTCTCCCAGACAGGATGCCATATACTCATATCCCTCGAGCATCTGACGGCGGTATTCCTTATCGTACAAAATGCGGTTCAGCTCCGAGCGTACCTGCTCTACCGTCATGGTATCTGCAACCAGCTCTTTCACCACCTCCCGGTTGGCTATGAGATTGACCAGGGAAATGTACTTCACTTTCAGTATATGCCGTTTCAGGAAAGCGATAACCTTCCCTATCGGAGTATGGTAACATACCGCTTGCGGCACACGAAACAGAGCTGTTTCCAGCGTTGCCGTCCCCGAAGTGACCAGTGCAGCCTCTGCCTGCCTCAACAAAGGGAATGTCTTGTTGAAGATAATCTTCACATCCACCCCACCCACATAACGTTTGTAATACTCGGGGGAAATACCCGGAGCACCGGCCAGCACCAGTTGATAATCGGGAAAAGAAGCTGCCGCACGAAGCATGTCGGGCAGATTGTCCTTGATTTCCTGCTTGCGGCTACCAGCCAGCAGAGCAATAACGGGTTTGGCCGAAAGTCCATTTGCCCGGACAAAGTCGTCGAATGTCTCTGAGCTGGAAGCAAGAAAAGCCGTCACTTCATCCACTGTCGGATTGCCGACATAATGTATCGGATACCCGTGCTTCCCTTCAAAAAACTCCACCTCGAACGGTAGGATGGAGAACAGCTCATCCACATCCCGTTTAATATTCTTGATGCGGTATTCCTTCCATGCCCAAATCTTGGGAGAAATATAATAAAAGACAGGAATCCTTGTGTTGGCATGGACAAACTTGGCTATATCCAGATTAAAGCCCGGATAGTCCACCAAAATCAGCACATCCGGCTGCCACGCAACAATATCCTCCTTGCAGCGCTTCATATTGGCAAAGATGGTGCGCAGATGCAGCAGTACGGGAATGAACCCCATATACGCCAACTCTTTGTAATGCTTCACCATCACACCGCCCACTGCAGCCATGAGGTCGCCTCCGAAGAAACGGAACTCCGCTTGCGAGTCCTCCTCCTTCAATGCAGCCATCAGATGGGAGGCATGCAGGTCGCCGGAAGCTTCACCGACAATCAAGTAATACTTCATATCAATTGATAATTGTCAATTAATTCAGAACCATGCTTTCAGTTCATCAATCAAGCCGTATGCCGTTGCATCCACCGTGGTCGGGGTGATTGCCACATAACCGTTATCAAGCGCCCAATGGTCATTCTTCTCATTTTCGGCATCGTTGTTCTCAAACTCGCCGGTCAGCCAGTAGTAATGGGCATCTCCTCTATGGGCAAAGTTTTCCCATTCATTGGTCCATTGCCCCTTGGTTTGTTCGCAAATCTTCACACCCTTCAATTCTTTGGTATCGGGGAAGTTGACATTGAGGCATGTCAACGGAGGGAGTCCTTTCTCCAATACCAGCCGGGCTATCTCGCGGATGTAAGGACCTGCAGGTTCAAAATCAGCGTTCGGCTCATGGTTGCAAAGGGAGAATCCGATGGAAGGCACTCCTTTCAGGCATCCCTCTATCACAACGCCCATCGTACCGGAATAATGCAGGTTTACAGAAGAATTGTCGCCGTGGTTGATGCCGCCTACCACCAAGTCGGGCTTGCGGTCGAGCACCGTATGAAAAGCCAGCTTCACACAATCGGTCGGCGTACCGGAACACTTGTATACCGTCAGCCCAACATCCTTACGGACCAACTGGTAGTGGATAGGTTCCGTTACAGTCAGCGCACACGCACTTCCAGAGCGAGGTGCATCCGGCGCCATTACCACAATCTCGCCCAGCGGACGGAGGAATTTGATTAACTCGCTAATACCTTTCGCAATGATGCCGTCATCATTGGAAATCAATATCAAAGGTCTCTGATTTTCCATAACTTTCTTTTTTATTATCGTGCAAAAGTAGCTAAAAAGGCTTTAAACAGAATACTACAAAGATAATAATTCTTTTGTATTCAAAGATATTTTCAGAAAAGGCTAACTTTGTACCGACAATAATTGGAATATAATCATTCATAAAATCCATGCTATAATGAACACTTCTTGCCATTCTACCATTGCTGCACGCATCGAGACGGCAGCTGCCGCAATTATTCTGTTTCTAACAACCCTGACAAGCTGTGGCAGGAGCAGTTCTCCCGAGCCACTTGACCAATGGAATGACGGGACATCTACGCTTCACACGGCAGACCCGGTCATTGCAGAAGGCCGGAAGCTCTTCAACGACAAAGAATACCAAAATTTCCGACTCACCGGAGAAGCCCTCACACAACCCGGCTCCGAAGCAGGCCTCCTCTTTCATACGGACGGCGAGTCCGGTTATGAAGTGATATTCCGTAACGGAGACATCGACGGCACACGCAAGAGCGGCTCACTCGCCTCGGTGCGCAACCTCTATCGCTCACTCGCAAAAGATGGAGAATGGTTTGACTTCGAGATAACCGTACGCGGACAAAACATCATTGTCTGCATTAACGGAACCGAAGTTGTTTGTTATACCGAACCCGGACACCCATATCGCACAGAGGAGCACGCCCGGCAACTGCTGAGTCAAGGTTCCATTGCCCTGCAAGGCATACACGGCGAAGTGTCATTCCGGAATCTCGCCATCGAACGGCTTGCCAAGGAGGCACGCAACGAAGCCGACACGCTTGCTCCGGTAGACGAGCGCACGGATGAGATAATCAGGCTACAGCAGCACGATTTCCCAGTTATAGACTATCACGTTCACTTGAAAGGAGGGCTGACGAAGGAAATGGCACACGCCATGTCCATGAATTACGGTATCAACTATGGTGTCGCCCCCAATGCCGGAGAAGGAGGCGTAGGACGTATGCTGGCCGATGACAAAGAAGTGTACGACTATTTTAATGAAGTAAAAGGGATGCCATTCCTGTGCGGTGTACAAGGTGAGGGACGCAAATGGACGGCAACTTTCTCGCAGGAAGCTTTGGGGATTTTCGATTACCTGTTTACCGACGCCATGACCATCATAGACCACAAGGGACGTAATTCGCGCATCTACCGGGCCGAAGAAGCACTCTTTGATGACATTACGCTTGAACAGTATATGGACCACCTTGTCGACCAAACAGTCCTGATTCTGACCAACGAGCCAGCCGACATTTATGCCAACCCTACCTTCTTGCCCGATACTATGGCGCATGATTACGACAAGTACTGGACGGACGGACGCATTGAACGCGTATTGGATGTATTGCAACAACATGGAATCGCTCTGGAAATCAATGCACGCTACCGGATTCCCAGTTTCGAGATTATCCGTCGCGCCAAAGCACGTGGAATCAAACTCACATTCGGTACAAACAATGTCGATGCCGACTTCGGACGACTGGAATACTGCGCCGAAGCCATCAAGCAATGCGGCCTCACAGCCGACGATATATGGTTCCCGTCGATGAGCACACGCCGCTCCCGCCCCATTGTCATATACAACCGATTCGAGTAGCAGGGAACAACCGCTGTCATCTTCACCAACAGAAACGATACACCTATGGACATTCTTCTCATCATCTTGGGCATCCTCTGCCTGATTGTCGGATTGGCAGGCTGCATCCTGCCTATGATTCCGGGACCGCCCGTAGCCTATGCAGGCTTGTTGCTTCTACATTTCACGGACAAGGCGCAGTTTTCCACCACGCAGTTACTTTTATGGCTGGCAGCAGTCGTCCTTGTACAGATACTGGATTATTTCGTCCCGATGCTGGGCAGCAAATACAGCGGAGGCAGTCGGTGGGGAACGCGCGGCTGCCTCATAGGCACCATCGTAGGGTTGTTCTTCATGCCTTGGGGCATCATCCTCGGCCCCTTTCTCGGAGCCTTTGCCGGCGAACTGATGGGAGGCAGCAAGACAGACCAGGCCTTGAAATCGGGGCTGGGCTCGCTGCTTGGATTCTTGCTGGGCACAGTAGTGAAATGTGTGATGTGTGCGTACTTCTGCTGGGAGTTCGTCAAAGCCTTGGTCTGACACCAGCTCCTCTCCTTCTGCCCGGGAACAACTTATCCCCCGACCATCTTCCACACGGTAGTCCATCTGCATGAGATGTACATCTCGAGCAACATGAGATGCACGTTTCAAACAACACGAGATGTACATCTCATGCAAGTAGAGAGAATAGTCCAAGCCAATGTCTTCCATTGGTTTACAAATCTTAATCTTCTGCAAGCGAGACAAAAAATCAGCTTCATTTCAAGATAAATACGTATATTTGCCCACTAAACAGAGAAAGAACGCTTTACGCGCAATTTACAAGAAGAAAAACAGCGGTAAACGTCTGTGAGTTATTAACAAAACAGCCGACTTATCAACCGTTTTTGCAATCTTTCTCCAAATTTGTAGGCGCTATCCGGAATTATCACTTATTTCGCTGCCAATAAATATTGAGATTATGGGAAAAATAATTGCTATGGCTAACCAAAAGGGTGGTGTAGGCAAGACTACGACGACAATCAACCTCGCAGCCTCACTCGCCACGCTTGAAATGAAAGTGCTCGTTGTAGATGCCGACCCGCAGGCCAATGCCTCCTCAAAATTGGGTGTGGACATCAAGCAGT
>ENA-UESD01002749-UESD01002749.1-human-gut-metagenome-genome-assembly--contig:-NODE-2749-length-12086-cov-35.225914_pt1 | contig 12086 bp, 10 predicted proteins | sample MGYA00242985_ERZ507986 | MGnify/ENA primary metagenome ERZ507986 (study PRJEB26167, sample SAMN06115408) | human gut metagenome | host: Homo sapiens | place: China:Guangxi | collected 2016-04-06... | reverse complement strand
ACCTTCAAGCTGGTGCAGGGCCTGATCGGTTTGCTGGAAGGGGTGCTCCGGCCTACGGATCTGCATGTCTGCCACGAGGGATACCAGGCGGGGCGACGGCGTATGAAGTGCCATTCGCATGCTTCGCCGCTCGACCTGCGTTTTGCCGTGGCGACTTCTTGCAATGCCTATTTTTGCTATGTATTCCGCGATATCCTGGACAATCCCAAATACGGGAACGTCAAGGAAGGGTACGATGCCTGGAAAGAGTATGTCGAGAGCTTCGGTTTCGGCCGCAAGCTGGGTTCCGACTTCCTCGACGAGCGCGACGGGTATGTCCCCGACCGGGGCTGGTACGCCCGCCAGTACCGCGGGTCGTGGAATTCGCTGGCGGTCATTTCGCTCGCCATCGGGCAGGATGCGCTGGGCTGCACGCCGTTGCAGCTGGCCAACCTCGCGGCCATCGTCGCCAACCGCGGTTATTACTACATCCCGCATATCGTCAAGAAGGTCGAGGGGCGGGATTCGCTCGACCGCCGTTTCTACGAGCGCCATTATACGAAGGTCGACCCCAAGCATTTCGAGCCGATCGTCGAGGGCATGTGGCGGGGCGTCAACGTCGGCGGCACGTCGATGCTGGCCCGGCTCGAAGGGCTCGATGTCTGCGGTAAGACCGGTACGGCCGAGAACCCCCGCGGGCGCGACCACTCGACCTTCCTGTCGTTCGCACCAAAGGACAACCCGAAGATCGCCATTTCGGTCTATGTCGAGAACGGCGGGTTCGGCGCCTCGGCGGCGCTGCCCATCGCCAGCCTGCTGGAAGAGTATTACCTGACGGATACGATCCGCCGCCCGGCATTGCTGGATTATGTCAGGAACATGACCATAAATTACCCCGCGTATGACCGCTAACCGCCATAACAGTATCTTCTACGGTGTCGACCTCTGGACAGTCCTGCTCTATGTCCTGATCGTGATGGCGGGGTGGGTGTCGATCACTTCGGCCTCGTACGACGAGGGTACGGCCGATGTCTTCTCCTTTTCGCACTTCTACATGAAACAGCTGATGTGGATCGGCGTGGCATGGACTACGGCGGTCGTCGTGCTGTTGCTCGACGATCGGTTTTACCATATGTTCGCCTACCCGGCCTATTTCGCGGGCCTTGCGCTGTTGGTCGGTGCATTGCTGTTCGGCCGCGAGGTCAACGGCGCCAAGGCGTGGTTCGAGTTCGGGTCGTTCCGCATGCAGCCGGTCGAGTTCGTGAAGATCGCTACGGCATTGGCGCTCGCCCGCGTGATGAGCGCCTATTCGTTCTCGATCAACCGGCCGGGCGACCTGTTCAAGGTCGGGATGGTGATCTGCGTCCCGCTGTTTATCATCATCCTGCAGAACGATACCGGTTCGGGCATCGTGCTCGGGTCGTTCCTCTTCGTGCTCTACCGCGAAGGGCTGAACAAATGGCTCTGCATCCCGGTGCTGCTGATCGCCGCGCTGTTCATCGTCTCGTTCCTCCTCTCGCCGATGACACTGCTCGTGACGCTGATTCTGGTCTGCACGCTCTCCGAGGCGATGATGAACGGCCAGTGGCGTTCGCGCCTCGTGTTCCTGGCCGCGGTGATGCTGTCGGCCATCCTGCTATGCCTCGTGATGGCGCTGATCGCCCCCGGAACGCTCGATCTCTACCACAGCCTGCTCACAACGACCCTCGCGGCCGTGGTCTTCGCTGCCGTATACGCCTACCGCTCGAATCTCGCCAACATCTTCATCACGCTGGGACTGTTCGTCGGTTCGCTCGTCTTCCTGCCCACCACCGACTACATCTTCAATTCGATTCTCAAACAGCACCAGCGCGACCGTATATTAAGCTTCCTGGGCATCATCAGCGACCCGCTCGGAACCGACTACAACGTCAACCAGGCGAAAATCGCCATCGGCTCGGGCAACTTCTGGGGCAAGGGCTTCCTCGAAGGGACCCAGATCAAATACGGGTTCGTCCCCGAAAAGCACACCGACTTCATCTTCTGCACCGTGGGCGAGGAGTGGGGATTCCTCGGCTCGGTCGTGGTGCTGACGCTGCTGTGCCTGCTGATCCTGCGGCTGATGCGCATGGGCGAACGGCAGCAGGAGCCGTTCGGACGCATCTACTGCTACTGCGTGGCGGCGATCCTGCTGTTCCACGTGCTGGTCAACGTGGGCATGACCATCGGCCTGATGCCCGTGATGGGCATTCCGCTGCCGTTTATGAGCTACGGAGGCTCGTCGCTCATCGCCTTCACGATCCTGCTGTTCATCGCCGTGCGGCTCGACGCCTCGACACGACAATTTTCCGTACACAAACTATAATACCCGATGATTCGCTACAACCCCAAAGGACTGACTACCCCGCAAATCGACGAAAGCCGCCGGCGCCACGGCGACAACGTCATCACCCCGCCGAAGGACGATTCGGCCTGGCGCCTGCTGCTGGAAAAATTCCGCGACCCGATCATCCGCATCCTCCTGCTGGCCGCCGTGCTGTCGCTCATCATCGGATTCGTCCACAAGGACTTCACCGAATCGGTGGGCATCATCTGCGCCATCATCCTCGCCACCTGCGTCGGATTCTGGTTCGAATGGGATGCCCAGCGGCGTTTCCGGAGGCTCAACCAAGTGAACGACGACATCCCCGTGAAGGTGATGCGCGAAGGGTCGATCCGCGAAATTCCGCGACGCGACGTGGTCACGGGCGACGTGGTCTACATCGAGAGCGGCGAGACGATTCCCGCCGACGGCGAACTGGTCGAGGCCGTATCGCTGAAAATCAACGAATCGACGCTCACGGGCGAACCCGAGGTGGACAAGACGGTCAACGAAGCCGACTTCGACCCCGAGGCGACCTATCCCTCGAACGCGGTGCTGCGCGGCACGACCGTGGCGGACGGTTACGGCGTGATGGTCGTAACGGCCGTGGGCGATGCGACCGAAGCCGGGCGCGTCACGGAGCAGTCGACCGTGCAGAGCGAAGAGCAGACGCCCCTCGACCGTCAGCTGACGCGCCTCTCGCGTCTGATCGGCCGGCTGGGCATCCTCCTTTCGGCGCTTATCTTCTGCGTGATGCTCGGAAAGGCGATCTTCGCGGGCGGGCTGCTCGAGAGCGACTGGCTGACCATCTCGCAGCACGTGCTGCAAATCTTCATGGTTTCGGTGGCCATCATCGTCATGGCCGTGCCCGAAGGGCTTCCGATGTCGATCACGCTGTCGCTGGCGATGTCCATGCGACGGATGCTGAAGACCAACAACCTCGTGCGCAAAATGCACGCCTGCGAGACGATGGGCGCCGTGACGGTCATCTGCACCGACAAGACCGGCACGCTGACCCAGAACCGCATGCACGTGCAGGAACTGATCCGCTACGACACGCTTCCCGCACGGGAATTCGCCGAGGTCGTGGCCCTGAACACCACGGCGTTCCTCGACGCTGAAGGCCATATCATCGGCAACCCCACGGAAGGGGCCTTGCTCGAATGGATGCGCGCCGGAGGCGAGGACTACGAACCGCTGCGCGCCGAAGCGAAGATCGTCAACCGGCTGACCTTCTCGACCGAACGCAAATACATGGCCACGATCATCGAAAGCGGCATCTCGGGCCGCCGCATCCTCTGTGTGAAGGGCGCCCCGGAGATCGTACGCACGATGTGCGCCCCGGACGGCAAGGACGCGCAGGTCGCCGAACAGCTCCTCGGGTTCCAGAGCCGCGCCATGCGCACGCTGGCCGTGGCGTGGGCGGAAACCGCGTCGGACGACTGCCTCGAAGCGGTCAAGGCGGGCGGGCTGCACTTCGCGGCGGTGGCCGCCATCTCGGACCCCGTGCGCGAGGACGTCCCGGCGGCCGTCGCACGCTGCCTGGAGGCGGGAATCGGCATCAAGATCGTCACGGGCGACACCCCGGCCACGGCGCGCGAAATCGCCCGCCAGATCGGGCTGTGGAACGACGCCGCGGATGGCGAACGGAACCACATCACCGGCACGGAGTTCGCCGCCATGAGCGACGAGGAGCTGCTGGAACGCGTGCAGGAGCTGAAGATCATGTCCCGGGCCAGGCCGCTGGACAAGCAGCGTCTCGTCAAGCTGTTGCAGCAGCGCGGCGAGGTGGTGGCCGTGACGGGCGACGGCACGAACGACGCCCCAGCGCTCAATTTCGCCAACGTGGGTCTTTCGATGGGCTCGGGAACCTCCGTGGCGAAGGACGCCTCGGACATCACGCTGCAGGACGACTCGTTCGCCTCGATCGCCACGGCCGTCATGTGGGGGCGTTCGCTCTACCGCAATATCCAGCGTTTCGTGCTGTTCCAGCTGACGATCAACTTCGCGGCCATCACCATCTGCTTCATCGGCGCGTTGTTCGGAACCGACATGCCGCTCACGGTGGTGCAGATTCTCTGGGTGAACATCATCATGGACACCTTCGCGGCGATGGCCATGGCCTCGCTGCCGCCCAACCCCGAAGTGATGCGCGACAAACCGCGCCCGAGGGACGAATTCATCATCACCCCCGCCATGGCCCGCACCCTCTTCACGTGCGGCGCGGCGATGGTGGTCGTACTGCTGGGAATGCTCTTCCGGTGGACGATCCTGCAAGGCGGACTCACGGTGGAGCAACTGACCGTGTTCTTCTCGACGTTCGTCTTCCTCCAGTTCTGGAACATGTTCAACGCCAAGGGATTCGAGACGCGCCATTCGGTCTTCACATGTCTCGGCGGCTGCCGCGAATTCTTCCTGATCCTCGCGGCGATCGGCGTGGGACAGGTGCTGATCGTGGAATTCGGAGGCGAGGTGTTCCGCACCGAACCGCTCTCGTGGATGCAATGGGCCGAGGTGATCGGATTCACCTCGCTGCTGGCTGTCGGCGGCGAAATCATCCGTGCAATCCACAGAAAAAGAAAACAGTTGCGATAAAATACGATGCTCAAACGCCTGACCGCCGCCTGCCTGCTCTCATTCGCGGGCCTGGGAGCAGCGGCGCAATTACCGGACAGCGCAGACATGAGCGCCGGAGGGGAGTTCCGACGGCGCATCGACCGCCACACCTCGACAAAAGCCTACCGCATGCTCTTCGTCGGCACGCCGCTGATCGTGGGCGGCGTCGTGATGCAGGCCTACGATTCCGACTTCCGGCGTCTGCGCAACGGGTACAGCCGTTCGTTCCGCCACGACTACGACGACTGGCTCCAGTACGCTCCCGCCGGGGCGATGGTGGCCCTGAAAGCCTGCGGCGTCAGGGGACGCAGTTCATGGGGCCGCATGCTGGTCTCCGACGCCTTTTCGGCGGGACTCATGGCCATCGGGGTCAACTCGCTCAAATACTCCTGCCGTGTGATGCGCCCCGACGGATCGTCGCGCAACTCCTTCCCCTCGGGGCATACGGCGACGGCCTTCATGGCCGCCACGATGCTCCACAAGGAGTACGGCCACCGCAGCCCGTGGTACAGCATCGGGGGCTACACCGTGGCGACGATCACGGGCGTCACCCGTCAGCTCAACAACCGGCACTGGATGAGCGACATCATGGTCGGAGCCGGTATCGGCATCCTCGCCACGGAGCTGGGATATTTCCTCGCAGACCTGATTTTCAAGGAGAAGGGGCTGAACGTCACGGAAACCTACTCGGTCTACGACCGCTGCCGCCGGCCGTCGTTCCTCGGGTTCAGCCTCGGATTCTCGACCGTCCCCGGAAGCTACACGCCCTACCCCGGGATGCACATGCAGTTCCTCTCGGGGCCGGCCGTCTCGGTGCAGGGCGCCTGGTTCGCAACGCCCTACTGGGGTTTCGGCGGCCGCATGTCGTGCACCAACCTGCGCGTGAAAGTCAACGGCGTGGCGCAGAACGACAATCTGGAGTGTGCGTCGATGTACGCGGGACCCTATTTTTCCCACCCCTTTTCGATGCGGTGGCTCGTGGGCGCCAAACTGCTCGGAGGGTGCGAGATCTACAAACCGTGCCGCACGGATTTCCGCAGGCTGGAAAGACGCGCCGGATTCTCCTTCGGAACCGGGCTTTCGACCACTTACCTCGCCACGCAAAACCTCGGCGTGCGCTTCTCGACCGATTACGACGTCGCACCTCCCGTGGTGCGTTCGTCGCGCGAACGGCTTCACAAGCTCACCTTCAGCATGGAGGTCTGCGCGGTATTCTGAAACGCAAAGGGCGGACCCGCAGGTCCGCCCTTTGCGTTTTCTTTCCGGGCCCTTACAGGAACGACTCCCCCTGCGCGGCGCTGCGCAGCCGCCCGGCCGTGACGCCGTCCTTCACCGCAGCAGGGATCGCCACCCCGGAATAGACCGAGACGACGCCGTCCTTCAGCGCGCGGAGCCGCAGTTCCCGCTTCGTCATTTTTTCAACCGCATAGCTGCTGTCCCACGGCGTACCGTCGGCATAGGTCCCCGAAAGCACCTGCCCGGTCGCCGGATCGCCGACAAGGGCGTAGGTCCCGGTGAACCGGGCGTACCCGAACGTCCCGATACTCTGGTAAAGGGTGAATGTCCCGTCTTCGCCGAGTTGCAGGTAAACCGTTCCGGTCAAGGCCGTACCGTCCTTCCAGCGGGTCAGCATCCAGCCGTCGTAGTTCGCCTCGTCCTCACCGCCCTTGTCTCCGCCGCAGCCGACAACCAGCAGAGCCGCGGCCGCCACGGCAAAAAGGCTCAATCCGATTTTCATACCCAAGGCCGTCCCGCTCCTGGTTTCCGCAAAGACGGATTACAAATATAGGGATTGGAACCCGAAATCCAAAGCAGAGCTGCAAAAATCCCCGGCGGCAGATGAAACAGGCGCCCGTTGGCACAAAAAATGCACGTTCCGGACTGCGGCCTTTCCCCCGGCAACACATTATGAAACTGCGTCTCGGTCTGATACTTCTGTTATTCGCGGCATCGGCAGGCATTCTTGTCTGGATGTACTACGCTGCGACGCGCGAACCCCGGTCGCCGAAGGGTTCGCCGTGGGCCGAAACGCTCGCCGACCTGGACGCCTGCTGCCGCCGCAAACACGTCAAATCGGTGCAATACGACCATTTCGCAGGCATCGCGGCCGACGAAGAGCGCCACACGGCCGAACGGCTGTTCCGGGCCATGGCCTTCTCCGAGCAGTTGCAGGAGAACAACTGCGCGACGGCGATCCTCCATCTCGGAGGTCATTACACGCCCCCGGGGAAGATCATCATTTTCGGCGGCACGACCGACGGCAACCTCGAACGGAGCGTCGCCTACGAACGACAGGCCCACGCCGGACGCTCCGGAGCCGACATCCGCCGGGCGATGGAGCGCGGCAACCGCTATGCGGCGCGCATACTGACCTGGGCCTCGGCGGGAGACATGCGGAACATCGCCCTGCTGGAACGCTGCCGGCAGGAGGGACGCAACGCCCCGGACACGGGCCGGTTCGCAGTCTGCCCGAACTGCGGCAACCTCTATCCGTCGGAATACGCCGACTGGTACTGCCCCGCCTGCCTGACGGAGGGAAAAAGGTTCGTCCTCTTCGAGTGAGCCATGCTACATAGGGGGGGGGTGAACGAAGCGAGGCACGAACCGGTAATCCCGTCCGTGCCTCGCAGGTACAAGGGCAAAACGCCCCGTGAAATCAGCGACTACTCCTCGTCGGCGTCCTTCATGGTGTGGTATACGTTCACCACATCGTCGTCCTCTTCGAGTTTCTCGACCAGCTTCTCGACCGATTCGCGGCCTTCGGCGTCAAGCTCCTTCACGTCGGAGGGGATACGCACCGACTCGCCCGAGACGATCTCGAAGCCCTTGTCGTCGAGCCACTTCTGGATGGCGCCGAACGATTCGTAGGGGGCGTAAACCGTGATTCCGTCCTCCTCGGAGTAGAACTCGTCGACCCCCAGGTCGATCATCTCCAGCTCCAGCTCCTCGGGATCGACACCCTCGGCGGCGCGGAACTTGAAGACGCACTTGTGGTCGAACAGGAAGCCCACCGAGCCGCTGTTGCCCAGCGTGCCGCCGCATTTGTTGAAATACATGCGCACGTTGGCCACGGTGCGGTTGGTGTTGTCGGTGGCCGTTTCGACGAGGAACGCAATGCCGTGAGGGCCGTATCCCTCGTAGATCACCTCCTTGTAGTCGGCGGCATCCTTCTCGGTGGCGCGCTTGATGGCCCGTTCGATGTTCTCCTTGGGCATGTTCTCGGCCTTGGCGTTCTGAATCAGAATGCGCAGGCGGGTGTTGCCCGACGGGTCGGAACCTCCGGCCTTGACGGCGATCTCGATCTCTTTGCCCAACTTGGTGAAGGTGCGGGCCATGTGACCCCAGCGTTTCATTTTTCGCGCTTTGCGATACTCAAAGGCTCTTCCCATAAGATTATCGTTTTTTTTCGGATTTTTTCGTTCGTGGTGCAAAGGTATAAAATTCGGAGTTAAAAATTAAAGATTAAAAATTAAAAATTACTTTTGTACCGTATAAAAACACCTGAATCTATGGAGATCAAAAGTCGTTTCGACCATTTCAACATCAACGTAACGGACCTCGACCGCAGCATCGCCTTCTACGACAAGGCCCTCGGGCTGCGGGAAACGGGCCGCAAAGAGGCCTCCGACGGAGGGTTCACGCTGGTCTATCTGGGCGACGGACAAAGCCCCTTCCGCCTGGAGCTTACCTGGCTGCGCGACCACGCCACCGCGCCCTACGAGCTGGGCGAGAACGAGAGCCACCTCTGCATGCGCGTGGCGGGCGACTACGACGCCGTGCGCGAGCACCACCGCGCCATGGGCTGCGTCTGTTACGAAAACCACGACATGGGGCTTTACTTCATCAACGACCCCGACGACTACTGGATCGAAATATTACCCCTGAAATAACCGCCATGCAGACGCAAACCGAAATGCAAAGGGAGGTCGACGAGGCCGTGCGCACGATGCGCGCGGGCGGCATCATCCTCTATCCCACCGACACGGTCTGGGGACTGGGCTGCGACGCCACCTCCGCCGCCGCCGTGGAGCGGATATACCGTCTCAAGCGGAGCGGGAACAAGAAATCAATGCTCGTGCTGTGCGCCTCGGCCGACATGATCGTCCGCTACGTCAACAAGGCCCCGGGAATCGCCTTCGAGGTGATGGAGCTGGCCACCTCGCCCCTGACGGCCATCCTGCCGGGCGCCGCGGGGCTTGCCGAAAACCTCATCCCCGACGAAGGGACGCTCGGCGTGCGCATCCCCGACCACGAATTCTGCCGCCGGATGCTCCGCGCCCTGGGACGGCCCATCGTCTCGACCTCGGCCAACATCTCGGGCGAAGCGACGCCCGTGGGATTGCAGGACGTGGCCCGCGAGATCATCGACGGCGTGGATTTCGTCGTCAACCCCCGTTTCGAAGGCAAACCGACCCGCAAGGCGTCGTCGATCATCGCGTTCGGCGAAGGCGGCGAGGTGAAAATCATCCGCGAATAAGATGGCGCGCACGCTCGAAACCCCGATTCAGAAACGGTTCTCCGACGTGGACCCCTTTCAGCACGTGAACAACGTCTCGCAGCAGATGTATTTCGACGTGGGCAAGATGGAGTTCTACGAAAAGGTGCTGGGCGCGGAGGTGCTGCTCGCAGACCTGCGGATTCTCACCGTCTCGACCTCGACCTCCTACCTGGGGCAGGTCAGGATGCACGACCCCGTGCGGGTGACGACCACCTGCGAACGGGTGGGAACGAAGAGCCTGACGCTCTTCCAGCAACTGCTCGCCGGCGGCGAGGTGCGCAGCGAAAGCCGCTCGGTGATGGTCGTCTTCGACTTCGCACGCCAGCGGAGCGAACCGGTTCCCGACGCCTGGCGCGAACGGCTGCTGGCCGATTAGTGTTCCAGCCGTCCGTCGCTGCGCAGTTTCGGCAGGCCGTGGCGGACATAATACTTATAGCCTACCACCACGAGGATGACGCCCGCGAAGATGAAGACCGAGGCGGTGATGTTCGCGGCGTCGAAATGCGCCTGTCCGCGCGTAATGGCCAGGATGCCCGCGATCACGGGCTGGATGTAGCGGTAGAGCGCCGTGTGCACCGAGGTCAGCTTCTCCGTGCCGCGGTAGAGCAGGTACATGGGCAGGACGGTTCCCAGAATGAGGATATAGCCCAGTTCGGCCTGCGCAAACAGCGGAAGCCGCAGAAACGGTACGTGGTCGATGTATTTCCAGAAGAAGGGCGCCGTTATGGCCAGCCCGATGATGTAGTACCACCCCATCACGACCAGCGTGCCCAGCTTCTCCAGCTGCGGCTTGATAATCACCGTATTGACGGCGATGGCCACCACGGCCGCCAGCACGAACAGGTTGCCCTGGGCGCGGCTGCCGTGGGTAAGCGAGAAGCCGTCGCCGAGAATCAGGATTCCGGCGCCGACGAGTGCGCAGACCACCCCCACGACACGCGTCCCGATATACTTGCGCGGGTGCATCAGGTGATCCATGATCAGCGTGAAGGCCGGGCCGAGCGTGGCGATGACCGAGGCGTCGATGGGCGTGGTGTAAGACGCCCCCCAGAGCAGCATGTACATCCAGCCGTAGACGATCAGCAGCGTGACAATCAGAATGTTGCCCGCATCGCGCCACGTAATGCGGTAGGAGTAGCGGGAGAAAAGGGCGAAAGGAATGAAGAAAACCGCCGCCGAAAGCACCTGCAACATGAATATCTGCTGAAAATCGAGGTAATTGCGCGTGAGGGAGACGTAGAACGAAAAATTCGCTCCGAAAAACACATTGGCGAAAACCAGGTCGAGATTATAGCGCGTTTTACTCACAAAAAGAAAACCGGGCAATTATCGCACCGAATTTTACCTTATATTTGCCCCGGCCAAAAGCCGGGATTCAAGGGCGGTGGCCGAAATCGAGATTCGGAAACGGATCGGCGCCCGCCCCGCTTCAGAACCCCGCTTCTCGAACGGGCTACGAAAGATGGACAAAGGAAAACTGAAAGGACATGCGGCCCTGTGGGTCGCCAACATCGTCTGGGGACTCAACGCCCCGATCGGCAAAAGCGTACTCTGGTCCGAGGCCAACCCCGGAGGGGTCAACCCCTTCGCGTTGAGCGTCTACCGCATGGTGGGCGCGGCGCTGCTGTTCTGGACGGTCTCGCTGCTGCTGCCCCGCGAACGGGTCGCCCGGCGCGACATCGCGCTGCTGCTCCTGGCCTCCGTCTTCGGCATCCAGCTCAACCAGATGCTGTTCCTGTGGGGGCTGTCGCTCACCTCGCCCATCGACACGTCGATCATCGCCACGGTGGTCCCCGTGCTGACGATGGTGCTGGCGACGCTGTTCCTGCGCGAGCCGATCACGTGGCTGAAGGCCGGGGGCGTCTTTCTGGGATGCGCCGGGGCGCTGATCCTGATTCTCGTGAGCCAGCACGGCACAGGACACTCGTCGAGCGTCATGGGCGACGTGCTGTGCATCGTCAGCGCCGTCAGCTACGCCACCTACCTCACGGCCTTCCGCAACGTGATCGTCCGCTACTCGCCCGTGACGACGATGAAGTGGATGTTCCTCTTTGCCGCCATAGTCGCCGTGGTGATCTACTACCGTCCGCTGACCGCGGTCGACTACGCCGGGCTGGCGCCCCGGACCTGGGCCGGAATCGGTTACGTCGTGGTCTGCTCCACGTTCCTCTCCTACCTGATGGTTCCCATCGGCCAGCACCACCTGCGGCCCACGGTCGTGTCGATGTACAACTACGTGCAGCCCGTCGTGGCGGTGCTGTTCACCGTGGCGATCGGACTCGACACCTTCGGATTCACCAAGGCCGGAGCCGCGCTGTGCGTCTTCGCGGGGGTATGGCTGGTAACCAAGTCGAAATCCCGGGCGCAGCTCGACGCCGACCGCCTGAAAGGCGGCAATTAGCCCCTCCCCGGCGACGGCAGCCGCCCCTTCCGCGCCCCTGAAAAAGAGCGCTTCCGAACAGCCGGGGCGAATGCTCCCCGAACCAAAAGGCGAACCCCGCGGGGAACGGGATTAAAAAACTGTAACGATTCGATTTATCGGGTCGTTACAACTTTTTGCATCGGTAAATAAGTGGTGATTACCAACGATTAGCATATATCATCAATGATTATTAAGGCGTTCATTTTGAGCGCCTTTCTTTTTAGCCTTAT
>ENA-UESD01002746-UESD01002746.1-human-gut-metagenome-genome-assembly--contig:-NODE-2746-length-12100-cov-3.089828_pt1 | contig 12100 bp, 11 predicted proteins | sample MGYA00242985_ERZ507986 | MGnify/ENA primary metagenome ERZ507986 (study PRJEB26167, sample SAMN06115408) | human gut metagenome | host: Homo sapiens | place: China:Guangxi | collected 2016-04-06... | reverse complement strand
TTTTGGTTCCGTATCTGGATGCACTGCAGAAGGATTTGCTGCGCAGGGATTGACAATTATTCTAAGATCTCCTATAATAAACAGAGTTTCACTTGCTATCATGCTACCATAGTAGCAAGGTAAAGTATAAAAGCATCAGGGAAATGAGGGCGATCATGAAAAGACAGTTATTGCATACGCCGGAAGGTGTGCGGGATATTTATAATGATGAGTGTGAGAAGAAAATGCTTCTTCAGGACCAGCTATATCATATATTACGTCTGCACGGTTATCATCCGATTGAGAGACACCTACGATGTAGAATGTAAGAAGAAGAGAAAGGTTATGCATGAACTCCATCATATTCTGGAGTTATACAGCTATCACGATATAGAGACACCTACATTTGAGTTTTTTGATATATTCGGACGGGAGATCGGCACCACGCCGTCGAAGGATCTCTACAAGTTTTTTGACCGGGAAGGCAACACGTTGGTGTTAAGACCGGATATCACGCCGTCGATTGCACGCTGTGCCGCAAAGTATTTTGGCGAGGAAGAACTTCCGATCCGGCTGTGCTACATGGGGAATACTTTCATCAATAACAGCAGCTATCAGGGACGACTGAAGGAATGTACACAGCTTGGCGCGGAGCTTTTGGGAGATCCGTCGGTGGATGCGGATGCGGAGATGATCTCCATGGTGATTTCCTGCCTGAAGGCGGCGGGGCTTAAGGAGTTCCAGCTTAGCATCGGACATGCGGATTTCTTCCGGGGACTGATGGAGGCGGCAGGGCTTTTGGAGGAGCAGGAGGAGGAACTGCGCGAACTCATTTCCAACAAGAACTTTTTCGGTGTGGAGGAGTTCGTGGAGACTTTAAACCTCGAGGAGAACTTAAAGAATCTCTTTGGCATGCTCGGGAATCTCTACACGGGTTCGGATGAACTTTCTGCCGCAAGGGAATGTGCAGCATCCTATCCCAGGATCTTAAAGGCGATCGGGGATCTGGAGGAACTTCATAAAATACTGGAAGTCTATGAGGTTTCCCGTTATGTATCGTTTGAACTTGGAACGATCAGCAACTACCAGTATTACACCGGCATTATTTTTGCGGGATATACGTTCGGAAGCGGTGAGGCGATTGTAAAGGGCGGCAGATATGACAGGCTCCTCACCTGTTTTGGAAAAGATTCAGCATCCATCGGCTTTGCGTTTGTGATTGACCAGCTGATGGCTGCACTGCAGAGACAGAAAATTGATGTTCCGGTGGAACGCTGTGTGGAGCTGATGGTCTATAAATCTGCCAAACGGCAGACGGCGATCACCGCAGCGGCAACAGCGCGTGCAGCCGGACGCTGTGTGGAGCTGATGTTGTGGGATGAGACGAAGCAAAAGGAAGATTACGAGGATTATGCGGCGCGCAGCCGGATGATAAACGTGCAGTTTTTCGCGTAGAAGGCAGAGAAGGGAGAGACGTTTTAAATGGAGGACATGAGATATCTGACTTTTGCGCTCGGCAAAGGCAGACTTGCTAAAAAGACACTGGAACTGTTTGAGAAGATCGGCATTACCTGTGAGGAGATGAAGGATAAGGACACGAGAAAGCTGATTTTTGTGAATGAGGAGTTAAAGTTTCGTTTTTTCCTTGCCAAGGGACCGGATGTGCCCACCTACGTAGAATACGGCGCCGCGGACATCGGCATTGTCGGGAAGGATACCATATTGGAGGAGGGACGCAATATCTACGAAGTCTTGGATCTCGGGTTTGGAAAATGCCGGATGTGCATCTGCGGACCGAAGGATGCGGAAGAGTTGCTGAAGCACCATGAACTGATCCGTGTTGCAACCAAGTATCCGCACATCGCCAAGGACTATTTTTACAATAAAAAGCATCAGACGGTGGAGATCATCAAGTTGAACGGTTCCATCGAGCTGGCGCCGATCGTCGGGCTCTCGGAAGTCATCTGCGATATTGTGGAGACCGGCTCGACTCTGCGCGAGAACGGTCTGGTGGTTCTGGAGGAAGTATGTCCGCTGTCTGCGCGGATGGTGGTCAACCAGGTCAGCATGAAGATGGAAAATGAACGGATCACGAAGCTGATCGCGGATTTAAAGAGAGAGATAGAAAGGAAGGATCTGGCATGAGAATCTTAACGTTAACCAAAGAGACACAGCAGAATATACTGGAGAATCTGTTAAAGCGCAGCCCGAACTCCTACGGGGAATACGAGGGGCGTGTGAACGCCATCATCGAGGAGGTGCGCGCCAACCGCGACGCGGCTGTTTTTTCCTACACGAAAAAGTTTGACGGTGCCGATATTGATGCCGGAAATATCCTTGTCACGGAGGAGGAGATCAGGGAAGCCTACGAGAAGGTAGATCCAAAGCTCCTCTCCGTGATCCGCAAGGCACTCGTCAATATCCGAGACTATCACAGCAGACAGCGCCAGAATTCCTGGTTTGATTCACAGGAATCCGGCATTATCTTAGGACAGAAGGTGACTCCGCTTGCGAGAGTCGGCGTGTATGTGCCGGGCGGCAAGGCCGTCTACCCGTCGTCGGTGCTCATGAATGTCATTCCGGCAAAAGTGGCGGGTGTGGAGCAGATCATTATGACGACACCGCCGGGAGCAGACGGGAAAGTCTATCCGTCCACACTCGTGGCGGCAAAGGAGGCGGGCGTGGACGCCATCTATAAGGTGGGCGGCGCGCAGGCGATCGCTGCGATGGCGTTCGGAACCGAGAGCATCCCGAAGGTGGACAAGATTGTAGGTCCGGGAAATATCTATGTGGCACTTGCAAAAAAGGCTGTGTTCGGTTATGTCAGCATCGACTCCATCGCGGGGCCGAGCGAGATCCTTGTCCTTGCGGACGAGACAGCGAATCCGCGTTATGTGGCGGCGGACCTGCTGTCGCAGGCGGAGCATGACGAGATGGCTTCCGCTATTCTGATTACCACAAGCCGCACGCTTGCCGGGCAGGTGGCGGCTGAGATCGACCGCTTTGTGGAGAAGCTGTCGAGAAAGGAGATCATCACAAAATCGCTGGAGAATTACGGATACATTCTGGTTGCCGACAGTCTGGACGATGCGATTGCAACGGTCAATGAGATTGCGTCCGAGCACCTGGAACTTGTGACGAAGAATCCGTTTGAGGTGATGACGAAGATCCGCAACGCCGGAGCAATCTTTATCGGCGAATATTCCTCCGAGCCGCTCGGCGACTACTTTGCGGGACCGAATCATGTGCTTCCGACCAACGGTACGGCGAAGTTTTTCTCGGCGCTTGGCGTGGATGATTTTATCAAGAAATCCAGCATCATTTCCTATTCCAGGGATGCGCTCGAGAATGTATACAAGGACATCATCCAGTTCGCGGAATGCGAGAAACTTACGGCGCATGCCAACTCGATCCGCGTCCGGTTTGAGGAAAATTCTGAACAAAAGTAATTCCTTTTTCGGGAAATCCGTAATATAATAAAAGTTGAAGTGTTGGGAAGGAACGGGAGTTTGTATGAGCAGAACAGCAGATTATGTGCGAAAGACCAAGGAGACAGACATCACGCTCAGTCTGGAACTGGACGGGAGCGGAGTAAGCGAGATCGATACCGGGATCGGCTTTTTCGATCACATGCTCGAGGGCTTTGCCAGACACGGTTTTTTCGATCTGTCGGTCAAGGCGGAGGGCGATCTGATCGTGGATTGTCATCACACGATCGAAGATACCGGAATTGTGCTCGGCAATGCGATCAAAAAGGCGGTCGGGGACAAAAAGGGCATCAAGCGTTACGGAAGCTGTATTCTGCCGATGGACGAGACACTCGTTTTATGCGCGGTAGATCTCTCCGGACGGCCGTATCTGTCCTTCGACGGTAATTTTACCGTAGAGAGAGTCGGATACATGGACACGGAGATGGTGAAGGAGTTCTTCTATGCGATCTCCTACACGGCAGGGATGAATCTGCACATCAAGGTGCTGACGCCGGGCAATAACCATCACATGATTGAGGCGATGTTTAAGGCATTTGCGCGAGCCCTCGACGAGGCGACATCTTATGATCCGCGGATTACGGATATTTTGTCTACGAAGGGCAGTTTATAGAAAGGTATTATATTTTTATGGAACAGAAAAATATCGTTGCAACGATTTACTTAAAGAACGGACAGGCGGTACGGGGGATTGAGGATCACACTCCGCTGGCGGACGTCATCGAGCTGGCAAAGCTTTACAATGACAACGGAATTGACAAGATTATCATCTTCGATCTCTCTGACGATGATGAAGAGCATGAGAAGAATATTCACACGATCAAGAACATCAACCGTAACGTGGAGATCAAGACCTGCGCGGGCGGCAACAACGCCACCAAAACCGAACAGGCTGAACGGCTGATACTTGACCTGCTTGCAGACGGGAAAGAGCTTGCCAGCGAGGACATTGTAAAAGCCGCAGCCGAAGCCGGAATATCCGAAAGGACGGTACAGAACGCCAAGCGCAACATGGGCGGCATTTTAGGCGCAAGGCGTGTCGGCGGTCAATGGTACAACTTCATCAAGAAGAAGCAGCCACCCGAACCCGCAAGCTGAAAGTGCAAAACGCAGACCCTTTGCACTTTGCACTTTCGCACTTTCACTATACCGACCACCGCCCCATGTGCTGACCGCATGGGGCTTTATCTTTGAAAGGAGAGCCTATGAGCAACGAAACCAACACCCGCACCGCCACCCCTACCGCTTCCCCTCTGACCGCACAAGGTACACAGCAGCCCGTTATGGTAAAGAGGATTGGAAAGACAACCTATCGTGTCAAGCTGCATTTCAGCGAAACGAGCAAGGAAACGATGACCGATAAGATTAAGCGGCTTATTTTGAATGATTGTGCAAAAGAGTTTGAACAAAGCGAAAAAATTTCTTAAACACCCTTGACAAAGCGTATCAGAGGTGAACAGCTTCTGCGCACAGACAAACAGGTCGACATTGCCGCCAAGCGCAGTTGCCAGCAGGCCGCCGCCTGCAAGGCAGAGCGCAATGGGGACACTGAAAAACAGGCAGATAAAAAAGCCAATAAACAGGGCTGCAGTGATCATGCCTTCTCCACCTCCTCACTCGGTTCCGGTTTGTCATGCAGGTGCTGAATAAAGTGCACCAGATAGTGCCAAGCACTGATAAACAGGCCACACGGGACACAGCTGTAGACGATACACATCGGAATCCGCATAATCGTGGACACCTGACCCATGGATTGATAGTGTGCAAACATCTTGCAAGAAAGGACAAACAATACCGCAAAGATCACCACAGTGATCGCGTACATAATTTTGATTGCCACGCATTTGGCAGCGCGCGGAAGCATTGTGACAAATGCCTCAACGCCCAAATGATTCTCATGCTTTGCCGCCATTGCACAGCCCCAGAATACGAACCAGCACATCAGATAGCGTGCGGCCTCTTCGCCCCAGGGGAGCGGAGATACAAGGATATAGCGCCAGATGACAATCATGCAGGTCACAACCAGCATTGCAACGCAGATGATGCCACATATGATCGTTTCGGCGATATCCAGAACTCGATCGATCTTGTTGAGCATATAAAACCCGGTCAGTTCAGAGCTGAACGGGAATCCCCCCTTTCTCGGTCTTTCTCTTCACTTTGTTTTCCCGTTCGCCCGCACTGCCTTTGCTCCGGGTGCGGCTTTCTGCCGCACCCGGACAAATCATGCGACCTCGGAAGTCTTATGCAACTGCAGCGGCTTCTTGCTGAATTTTCTCTACCAGTTCCGGATCGATCTGGCCCTCGCCGGTGCCGACATACTTCTCATAAATGGGCGCACAGGCAGCAGCCCATTCGGCAGTATCCACCTCGTAGAAGGTGACGCCGTCTGCTTCCATCTCGGCCTGCAGGGTTTCCAGCATGGTGTCGATCTGCTCATACTGGTAGTCGCGGGCCTCATTGGCGCACTCCATGATGAGCTCCTGTGTCGCGCTGTCCAGGGAATCCCACAGGGACTGGCTCATGGCAAACATGCAGGGACTATAGCCGTGGTTGGTTTCGGTGATGTACTTGCCGACTTCATAGAATTTTGCAGAGTACATGTTGGGCACCGTGGTAGAGGAGATGCCGTCGCAGACACCGGTCTGCAGGGAGGTATAGCAGTCGCCCCAGGCGATGGCAACGCCCGTGGCGCCCAGCGCTGCATAGGTGTCCGTCTGCAGGTTGGACTCAATGGCACGGATCTTCTTGCCCTTCATGTCGTCCAGTGTCTCGATGGGATCCTTGGAGATAATGGCATAGATGCCGTTCTCAAAGTAGCACAGGCCCTTGACAGAGACCTCAGACATCTGGTCCAGGATTCCCTGGCAGGTCTCGCCCTGCAGCACCTCTCGGGCGATCTCCGCGTTTTGGAACAGATACGGCAGATCATAGATGGTCTGCGAATCGGTGAAGTTGGAGCAGGTTGCCGTGGAGCCGACCCAGAAGTCGACTGTGCCCATCTGCAGGCCCTCCATGCACTCTTTCTCCGCGCCCAGAGAACCAGCGTCATAGACCTCAATGGTGATCGCACCGCCGGATTTCTCCTGGATGAGGTCTGCAAACTTGTGCAGTGCAATGCCATAGACGGAGTCGGAAGCCAGCACATTGGCCGCTGTCCAGGTGGCCTGCGGATAGGAGCTATCACCAGTGGTGTCCTGGGAATCGTTGTCCTCCGGAGTGGTGGTTGTGTTGTCCGGGGTCGTGTTGGTGTCTGTTGTGTCGTCGGTGCCGCCGCAGGCGCCCAGAGTCAGCAGCATCGCCACCGCCATTAACAGGGCCAACAATCTTGTCATTCTTTTTTTCATCTTTGTTCCTTCTTTCCTCAACTTAAGAATCTCTGTCTTTTGGTTGTGTGCAGCCAGACCATGAAAGACAGGTCGGAAATCCGCTTGGTCTCCGCGGTTCCCTTACGGCCTATATAAGTAGCAATCACCGTGCCACTTTCTCCATCCATTCCACAAAAATTTTTGAAGCGCCTTTTTACTTTCTGTTTTCACCGGCTGATTCGTCAAATTGCATCCTCAGAAACAAAATTCCTATCAAAAAAGTAAAATTTCATTTTTTGAGCAACCAGAATGCTTTTGGATTATTCATCTTTGAATCATCTGATTTTTTGTCATTTTTATCTCAAATTTTGTTGTTATATTGCACAATTATGAACTTCTTTTGAAGCAGTTGCCAAAACAGGCAAACAGCACACACATTTTTTCGCTTTTTTTGTGAAAAGCGAATCATATTTCAATACGCCGATTCAAATATGATTCGCTTTTCATGAAATTTCCTTCACATTTGGAGTGATTCTAAACTGAATCATCCCGTAAATTTGACAAAAACAGTCTCCATCCGCCGGAAGGTCCCATGATTTATCCTTTTTTCTCTCTTTTTTTAATTTTTCTCTGTTTTGGCATGCTGGTTGCTACTTAAAAAGATGTGAAAGGTAGCCACCGGATCTGTGTGTACGCCAGACATATGGATTCTTTCATCTTTCATTTTTCCTTCCTATAACTCCTTGTGGGCTGAAAACGGCTGCCTTCTCAAAGCGAGCAGGCAGCCGTTTCAGTATTGACAGAGGTGTTTTGTATGACGGAGATTCTGATCAAGGCGTGTTCTTTTTTGCTGATCATCGCAGGTGGATATGGCCTCAAGCGTATGCACTTTTTCTCTGCGTCCGACTATCGGTTGATCTCCAAAATCGTATTGAATCTGACGCTTCCCTGTGCTGTTATCACCTCATTTGCATCCGGGTTTCAACGAGATACATCTCTATATTATATTGTGGCCATCGGCTTGGCCGCCAATGCGATCATGTTTCTCGTCGGCGTACTGCTGGCCAGGAGACAGGATCGGTGCTGCAAATATCTCTACGGGCTGATGATTCCCGGTTACAGCATTGGAACCTTTATCATTCCCTTTGCCCAGAGTTTTGTCGGGCCCTCCGGCGTAGTGGTTGCCTGTATGTTCGATATCGGCAATTCCCTGATGTGTACCGGTTTTACTTATGCCATTTTATCCGGGCGGCTGGAAGCAGGCGGATCCCGGGGCGCACTTCGGCACACCTTACAAAAACTCACCCACTCCACTGCCTTTCTGACCTATTGCGCGCTGCTGCTCCTTTCTATTCTGGGCCTCACCATCCCCGCCTCCATTCTGCAGCTCACCACCACAGTGGGATCAGCCAACAGCTTTCTGAGTTTTCTCATGATCGGTACCATGTTTGAATTACGCCTGGACCGGCTGCACCGCAAGCAAGTCGGCACCGTCGTACTGACTCGTTTGGCCAGTGCCATTGTCTTTGCACTGATTGCGTGGATGTTCCTCCCCTTTTCCACACAGACCCGTTCTGTTCTGGCCATGATCGCCTTTGCGCCGATCCCTGCAACCCCCGTCGCATTGACAGAGCTGGCCACAGGGGACGGGAAGCTCCCCAGTTTGGCCTGTTCCATCACCATTCTGGTCGCCATGGTAGCCGTGACCGCTCTGGCGCTGGCCAGTCCTACTGGACCGGTCTGACTGGGAAGCGCCCGCTTCTCAACTATCTGTTGAAAATATTTCAATTCTTCCGTATAATATACCCTGAGTTTTTGAAGGGTTCCAGGTATGTTTCACAGCAATATGCAGGAGGTGTTCCGGTGATGTCCGGCCTTGCGCAGCAACAGGTTCTCCGACAGGAATTACAGCAATACCAGCTCTTGCAGCTCCAGGTGCTCTCCATGACCGCAGAGGAGCTGAGTGCCTTTCTGGACGAGGCGCAGGCGGAAAACCCGCTGATTGAGCTGACACGCAACTGGGAGCCGTATGAGCAGGAATTGTCTGTCGGCCGCTGGCTCGGCAATCTCGCTCCAGAGCGGCCGGAATACAGTGCCAACGACGATGATCTGACCGTTCCGGATATCCCCTGTGCCGATACTGAGCGCCTGGAGGACCATCTGCGCATGCAGATTCAGTTTTCCCGGCTCCCTGCGCAGCTTTGCACGGCTGTGCAATACCTCATTGGCAATCTGGACGAAAATGGCCGGCTGCCGCTGCAGGCCCAACAGATTGCCGCAGCCTGCCACTGCAGCCCGGCATGTGCTGAGCAGGCCATTCGCCTGGTCCAGTCTCTGGAACCCGCTGGTGTTGCGGCGCGGGATTTGGCAGAATGTTTGCTGTTGCAGCTTCAGGCGCGCCCAACGCGCTCTGCAGCTGCAGAGCGTATTGTCAGCACCTGTCTGGACGCCATTGCAACGATGTCTCCAGCCGGAATTGCGGGAAAGTGTGGCCTTACCACCGCACAGGCCGAACAGGCCATTGCCCTGATTCGTACACTGGACCCCCATCCCTGTGCGGCGTTTCAGTCTGCCGTGGCCCCCTGTGTCGTACCGGATATCAGCGCACAGCCGGACGGCGACTCTGGCTGGAAGCTCTGGCTCAACGACCATTGGATCGGAACCATTGAGATCAGCCACTATTACACGCAGCTTCTGCGCTCGGCCGACGATCCGGATGCCAGATCCTATCTCTCCAACCGTCTGCAGCACGCCAAACAGTTGATGGCCGCCATCGAACGGCGCCGGGATACTACACTGCAGATTGCCCGGACCATTTTAACCATACAGGATGGCTTTTTCCGTCGCGGCGACAGTTTGGTTCCGCTCTCTCTGGAACAGATCGCCGCACAGCTCGGTTGTCATAAATCTACCATCAGCCGTGCTATCCGCGGCAAATATCTGAGTTGGCCCGGCGGCTGTGTTGCGCTGCGTCAGATGATCGTCAGCCCCGCCGTCTGTTCCGGCCAGACACAGGCACGCATTCTCGCTGAAATCCGTACGCTCATCCGTGCGGAAAGTCCAATGCATCCGATGAGTGATCAGGCCATCTCCGATGCACTGGCAGTCCAGGGGATGCAGGTGGCCCGCCGTACCGTTGTCAAGTATCGGGAGATGTTGGGCGTTCCCGGTGCGCACGCGCGCCGGCACCCATACTGATTTTCCCGTCGGAGAAAGGAGCCCTATGAACCTCGCCGAGCTTTCCACGCCAGAGCCACAACAACATACACAGTCCGTCAACCAGTCCCATTTTGATCCGCCGTTGCTCACCGCCTTTGAGATGAGCGATTTCTGCGGAGATGCATTCTATACCGTCCGCCCCGACGGAGTCATCACCAGTGCCAACAAGACCTGCGAGCTCATCTTCGGCGTTCCCCCTGAGGAAATGGTTGGCAAAAATATCGAGACGCTCTGGCAGACAGAGGTATTCGCACCGGCAATTATCTATCGGTTTGGCTACACACAAAATACCGTGAATGATCTGATTGAGCAGCTGGACACACAGGAAATTGTAAAGCCCCCTGACGGGCGCTGGCCCAGGCTCTCTCTGGTCGCGGCCAGTACCAAATGCATTGTCTCCGGTATCTCTCAGCTTCCCCGGACCGGGCGCTATGTGCTGTATGTCTGTGTGCCGGTCTACTCCAACGACGGTCAGGTCTGTTTTGTCGATGCAGTGGTCCGCGATCTCACCTGGACCATGCGGATGCGCAATCAGATTCACAGTCTGGAGCATCAACTGAAATACGAGCACATCCAAAACGCCACCGGTGAGGCACTGATTGGTAACTGCAAACAGATGGATCACATCAAATATCTCATCGGCCAGGTGGCCCGCAGCGATGCAACGGTACTTATCACCGGCGAAACCGGCACCGGTAAAGAGGTGGTGGCCCGCGAAATTGTGGCAAAATCCAACCGTGCCGACAAACCTTACATGTGTATCAACTGCTCCGCGATTCCTGAGACGCTCTTTGAGTCTGAGCTGTTCGGCTATGAAAAAGGCGCCTTTACCGGCGCACTCAACAAGCGGAAAACGGGACTTCTGGAAAGTGCCAACGGCGGTACCGTGCTTCTCGATGAGGTGGAATCGCTGCCGATGATCATGCAGACCAAGCTGCTGCGGGTTTTACAGGAGCGGGAGATCATCCGCGTAGGTGGTGACAGCGCGGTGAAGATCGATATCCGTTTTATTGCAGCCTCCAACCGGGATCTCAAAGCCATGGTGCAGGAGGGAACCTTCCGGGAAGACCTCTATTACCGGCTCAATGTGGTGCCGCTGAATCTGCCGCCGCTCAAAGAACGCGAGGGAGACATCCCCGCCCTTGCCGGCGCCTTTCTGGCAAAATTCAACCAGAAATACAGCCGGGACAAGTTTTTTGAGGCCGGTGCGCTGTTACAGCTGGAGTCCTATGACTGGCCCGGCAATGTCCGCGATCTGGAGCACACCATTGAGCGGCTGGTAGTCATCGGCGAATTTTCCGAAATCACCAGCGCAGATGTCAACGCGGCCATCAACGGCACCCGCGTGGCAAAGGAGCCCATCACAGGCGCAGATCTCAAGACCATGATGGATTCGTATGAAAAGGTCATCATCTCCAATGCCATTCATAAATATCACAGTACACGCAAGGCCGCAGCCGCTCTCAACATCTCCCAACCGACCTTCCAGCGCCGTATGAAATACTTCGGTATCACACCGCCCAGCACAGAAAAGAACTAAAAAACACCCCAGGGATTGCAGCTGCAACCCCCTGGGGTGTTTTTATGATTTATGCTTTCAAATATCATCGGCACAGGATGCCCGCAGCGTCCTATTATGGGTGGTTTTCCCGTATCAGTTGTTCTCCTCGAAGTTCTCGACCTGTTCCATGACCTTGCGGAAGGCCTCTGGACTATGCTCCGGCGGATAACCATTTTTAATCAGGCAAACTTTAATATCGAATTTAAGTTGGTCCCGGATCATCTGGTTGTTGAGCCAATCGGAAAATGAGGATTTCGCTTCAATCATCCCCCTGATCTTTTGGGCCAAAACCTTGCATTTTTCGTTGATAGAAACGCCATCCACGACATGGTCTGTGCCATATTCAAAGTGATATTGGTTGCGCAAAGCAAGCAATATATCATAGAACGCCTTTTCCTCAAAAGTAAGACCTATCTTGCGGAAGCTGGTCCGGTCAGCATGTATCTCCTTAAGGATTTGTAAAGTCTGCTCCGTTACATTCCGAATAACTTCCTCGGATGTTTCCTCTTGGGGAAGCTGTTTGCGCCGTTCATGATACTGCCTAA
>ENA-UESD01002737-UESD01002737.1-human-gut-metagenome-genome-assembly--contig:-NODE-2737-length-12123-cov-5.727627_pt1 | contig 12123 bp, 10 predicted proteins | sample MGYA00242985_ERZ507986 | MGnify/ENA primary metagenome ERZ507986 (study PRJEB26167, sample SAMN06115408) | human gut metagenome | host: Homo sapiens | place: China:Guangxi | collected 2016-04-06... | reverse complement strand
GTGTCGAAAAAGTCTTTTTGGTCCGCCGTGCCGCATAAAAAACGGCCAGCAGCGCTTTGGCTGCTGGCCGTAATTTATATTCTTTCGCCGTCTTTTTGGCGGGGAGCGGGTCCATTCGGAAAGGATCCCTCCCCCCTGCTGTTTGTCCCGTGTTATGCGTTGCCGGCCAGGTAATCCACGGCAAACTGCGCCATGAGCGCGGTTCCCTTGGGAAGCAGGGACTCGTTGACCGTAAACTTTTCGTGGTGGTTGTTGTAGGTCATGCCGTTGGCCTCGTCCCGGCAGCCGATGAAGCCGAACACGGCGGGAATTTCCGCAGCGTAGTTGGCGAAGTCCTCGCTGCCCATCATGGCGGGCATATGGCAGAGCGTCTCCTCGCCGAAGAGCTTGACCACGGCCTTCTGGGCGATCTCTGTGAGGTCATCGTCATCGTTGATCACGGGATGCACCACATGGGCATACTTGAGCACAGCCTTCATGCCCAGACCCTCCGCCGTGTTCTCTACGATCTGCCGCATGGCCTCCTCGTGCTTATCCAGGAAGTAGGCACGGGTGACGCCCTCCATGGTGACATGATTGGCGATCGCGTTGTAGCGATTGCCGCCGGAGATGGTTCCGATGGTGAGCACCACGGGGTCCAGGGGGTTGCTCATGCGGGAGACATACTGCTGGAGGTTATTGATGATCGCCGCAGCGCCGGTGATGGCATCCGCGCCCAGATGGGGCGTGGCCGCATGGGAGGAGGTACCAATCACATCCACCGTGAAGCGGCCGGAGTAGGCCATGCGGGGACCGGCGGTAACGTCGATATAGGGAATATCCAGCGTGCCCCAGACATGCTGGCCGAAGATGGCGTCCACCCCGTCCAGCGCGCCCTCTGCGATCATAGCCTTAGAGCCGATGACGTGCTCCTCCGCAGGCTGGAAGATGAGCCGCACATCGCCGCACAGCTCCTCCCGGTGCTCCTGAAGGAGCTTGGCGGCGCCCAGCAGCATGGCAATGTGGGTATCGTGGCCGCAGGCGTGCATTTTCCCCGGTTCGCAGGAGGCGAAGGGCAGTCCCGTCTCCTCCTGGAAGGACAGCGCGTCCGTGTCTGCCCGCAGGCCCACGGTCTTGCCGGGCTTGCCGCCGTGGATGGTGGCGACCAGACCGTAGCAGTTGACCATATCCCGGATATCGGTGATCCCCAGTGCCTCCAGATCCCGGTGGATGGCGTCCCGGGTGTTCTTCTCCTCCCCGGTCAGCTCCGGATGCTGATGGTAGTAATGCCGACGCTCCACCACATAAGGGGCAGCGTCCTGTGCCAATGCTTTGATGTCCATGGTCCGCTCCTTCCTCAGCTGAATTACTGCTGTGCGGTCTCAGCGAGGTAGTCAGCGGCGAACTGTGCGGCCACCGCGGCGCCGCGGTGGAGGATTGTCTCGTCCACGTCGTACTTCTCGTGATGGTTGCCGTACATATAATCCCAGTCCTTATTGTGGCTGGCCACAAAGCCGTAGATATAGGGGGTGCCGTCCTTGCCAAACCAGGAGAAGTCCTCGCTGCCCATCAGGGGTGCGGGGGTAATGAGGGATTCCTTACCGTAAAGTTTGGTGACGGCGGTCTGGGCGATGCGGTTGAGCTGCTCATCGCTGTTGATGACAGGCTCCGTCATATACTGATAGCTCAGGGTCGCCTTGGCGCCGAAGGCGGCAGCGGTGCACTCGGCCACCTTACGCAGCGCGTCCTCCACCTGCGTGCCGGTGAGGAAGGTACGCACGGTGCCCTCCAGTGTGGCGTGGCCGGCCAGCACGTTCCAGCGGTTGCCGGCCGTGACCTTGCCCACGGTGATGACCAGCGGGTTGAGAGGATCGTTCATCCGGGAGACCAGCTGCTGGATGGACTGGAGAATGGCGCTTGCCACCATCACAGCGTCCACGCCCTCGTGAGGAGCGGAAGCATGAGCGGACTTGCCTTCCACCTCAATGGTGAAGCCGTGGCAGCAGGCCATGAGGTTGCCGGCGGGGAAAGCGATGCCCGGAGCGTCATAGGTGCCCCAGACATGCACGCCGTAAATGGCGTCCACACCGTCCAGCGCATGCTCCTTCATCATCTGCAGAGCGCCCACGGCGGTTTCCTCCGCAGGCTGGAACACCAGGCGCACATCGCCGGAAAGCTCCTCCTTCACCTCGTTGAGGATCTTGGCGGCGCCCAGCAGCATGGCCATGTGATTGTCATGGCCGCAGGCGTGCATCTTGCCCTCGTTGTGGGAGGCGAAGGGCAGGCCGGTCTCCTCCTTGACAGGCAGAGCATCAATATCGGCGCGCAGCGCCACGGTCTTGCCGGGCTTGCCGCCGTGAATGGTGGCGGTCAGGCCGTAGCAGGTCTCCAACTCGTGAATGTCGGTGATGCCCAGTGCCTCCAGATCCTCCTTCAGATGGGCGCGGGTGTTCTTCTCCTCGCCGGAGAGCTCCGGGCAGGTGTGATAATACCGGCGGCGATCAATGATGTAATCGTTGTACTGTTCCGCAAGAGTTTTGATATCCATAATACACAAGATCCTTTCTTCATGTAATCTGTGGTAGCTTTATTGTATCGGTTTTTCCGGGATGGGCAAGAGTGATTTTGTAAACAAAGCTGTCCGGCGGAAAGAGCCGGACAGCTTTGCGGATGACTGGATCAGAACATTTCGGCAAAGATGCCGGCGATTACCACGGAGGTGATGGTCACAGTGGTGAAGCCACCCACGATCATGGGCGGGAACATCTTGCTCATCAGGAATTCCTTCTCCTCCGGGGTCTGCGCCAGAGCGGTGCAGGTGGCCTCGGTGATGATGGCATTGGGCGGGAAGCCGTAAAGCGCGGTCAACGCCGTGGCGGTGGCCATCAGGAAGGAGACCTTCAGGATCTTGGACGCGATGAAGCACAGAATGACCATGCCGATAACGCCCACCACGATCAGGAGGATCATGGGGCCGATGATGCTGCTGAGCATCTCGGGGGTGCAGTCCTTCAGACCGTCGAACACATACATCATCAGAGCGAACATGATGATGCCATAGGAGTTGGCTTTATTGATGGCGTTTTCATCCAGGAAGCCGATGCTGGTGAAGATGACGCCCAGAATCAGAGCGTACACAGCGCCGCTGATCTTCATGTTGATGACGGGGATCACGATAGAGCCCAGCTGGGTCGCCAGCCAGGACACGATGCCCAGCTTCAGCAGGATGACCACAGGGCCATTCCAGTTGGCGGGCAGAGGAGGAATCAGCTTCTTGTGCTCCTCGACAGTGCCGTTGTTGAGTTTGCCGTTGACGGCGTCCACATCGCTGACGGCGCTTTCCAGCTTGTACTCACCGGCGCGATAGCCCTTGAGCAGCTTCTTGCCCTCCAGCTGGAGGCAGACAGCGGTGAGGGGATAACCGGCAAAGCCCTGCACGCAGTACATAGCGATGGCGAAGATGGCAGCTTCAGCAAGGCCATTAGCCTCCGCAGCCTTCATCATGGTGGTGGCAGCAATGATGCCGCCAGTCAGCGGGGGCAGACCGGCAACCACCAGGTCACGGCCGATAATGCCGGGCAGAATGACCAGGCACAGCGCGCACATACCGGCAAGGCCAGCCAGGCACACAACGATGGTCTTCCACTGGGATACCAGCTGCTTGATGGAAATGACCGTGCCCATGTGGGTGATAAGCAGGTAAATGCCGATGGTGCTGCCAAAGGGGATCAGCATGGAGTCGCTTACAACGGTGGTGGGAATAACAGTCCAGAAGCCTACCAGAAGTACGGCGGCGGTGACGAAAACCGATGGGATCCAGGCCTTCGTCAGGTTTGAGACTGCTTCGCCGATGAAATACACGACGCCGCAGATCACAAACGCGAGTGCAAAATTGTACATAGTGTTTCTCCTCTCGTCTCTCCTTACATGACGTACGCTTTTTCGGATTAAAGAGTTAAATCCAAAAAAGTTGTTTTTATGGTACTCTGATCATGGTTAGATGTCAAGATAAATTTTGACAAAATTTAACACCGCCCATGCTTCGGTTTTTTTACTAAAGCACGGGCGGCGCTTTTGCGGAAAGCCTTACGATACAAGGTCTTCCGCTTCTTTATGAAGCAAGGCGCATTGGGAACGCCAAAGCTGCGAGGATGATCCGTTCATCAGCTTCGCAACGAACACACTTTTCTGATTTGTGTATACGCTAATAGCTTGTAAACGGTAAGTAACCTGTACCTTGTATACCTTATACATTAGCTTTAGCGGTCACAAAGCAGCAGGAGCAGAGAACCCCGCGGGGGCGCTCCTGACAGGAGCGCCCTCGCGGCACTTATGTCATATCCATTCAAGTCTCGGGAACGCAGCTCCCGGCGGCAAGATTGTAGATATCGAAATGGGCCTGCTTGTCCAGACCGATATAGCCGCCGGTCTTGCCGTCGCCGATGTGGTTCATCTCCACCAGCTCCGGGATATCTGCCGGGTCTGCACCGATCTCGGCAAAGGTCAGGGGCATCCCGATGGACCGGAGGAATGCCCGGAAGGCCTCGATACCCTCCAGCGCCGTGCGCTTGGGATCGTCGAAGTCCATTTGGCAGCCAAAGACCCGGACAGCCATCTGGGCCAGACGCTTTTCGCCGCCGTGCTCCGCGCAGTAGCGCATCCACGCCGGCATGATGACCGCCAGACCCGCGCCGTGGGCGCAGTCATACTTGGCGGAGAGCACGTGCTCCAGATGATGGCTGTTCCAGTCCTGCTGACGGCCCACGCCCATGATGTCGTTATGGCAGACCATACCGGCCCACATGATGTTCGCCCGGGCCTCGTAGTTGTGGGGATCCTCCATGACCCGGCGGCCCTCGTGGAGCATGGCCAGCAGCACGCCCTCCAGCATCCGGTCTGTCACCTCCACGTCCGGCGTATTGGTGAAATAGCGCTCAAAGGTGTGGGCCATGATGTCCGTGATGCCGCAGGCGGTCTGGTAGGCGGGCAGGCTTTCCGTGAGGGCAGGGTCCAGCACGGAGAAGCAGGGACGGAGGCAGTCGGCTTCCGCGCCGTTTTTCTCCAGCGTCTTCTCGTTGGTGATGATGGAATCCGGGGAGCCTTCGCTGCCGGAGGCGGCAATGGTCAGGACGGTGCCCACAGGCAGAGCCTGCTCCGGCATCTTCCCGGAGAAAAAGTCCCAGAAATCGCCGTCATAGGGTACACCGATGGCAATGGCCTTGGCGGTGTCGATGACACTGCCGCCGCCCACGGCCAGAACAAAGTCGATCTTCTCCCGGCGGCACAGTTCGATTCCCTCATACACAAGGCTGCTGCGGGGATTGGGCTTCACGCCCCCCAGCTCCACGGCGTACAGGTTTTCTTCCTTCAGGCAGGCCATGATCCGGTCCAGCAGGCCGGAGCGTTTGGCGGACTGCCCGCCGTAGACCACCAGCACCCGGCTGCCGCCGAAGCGCTTGACATACCTGCCGGTTTCCGTTTCCCGCTCTTTTCCAAACACAAAGTAGGTGGGACTGTAAAAGTCAAATGCGCGCATGCCCTGCTCCTTTCAATATCCGGTCTTTTTCGCACCGGGCTGACCGTAGGACTGGAACTTCACCATAACCTCGGCCATCTGCTCCTCCGTCAAAACATTGGGCTTGCCAATGCTCATGGCGCGGCACTGGATCTCCGCGATGTATTCCAGATTGCAGGCGAGGCCGTAAGCACCCTTGATGTCCTTGCCGCAGCATACGAGGCCGTGGTTGCCCAGCAGAACACCATCGCTCTTGCCGCAGACCTCCATAGCTGCCTCCGCCAGAGCCTCCGTGCCAAACAGCTGATAGGGGGCACAGGGAACCTCCGCCGCGCCTGCGTCACCGATCACATAGTGTACTGCCCGGATGGGCTCACCCAGTACAGCCAGCGTTGTGCAGTAGACGGAGTGGGTGTGGACAACTGCTCTTGCATGGGGCTTATGCTTATAGAACGTTGTGTGCAGAGCCCACTCGCTGGAGGGCTTCCGCTTACCGTCCACCACCTTGCCGTCCAGATCCAGGATCACAACATCCTCCGGGGTGGTAGAAAAATAGTCCATACCGGAGGGGCTGATAGCCACCAGACCTTTTTCAGCATTGTAAATACTGATATTGCCGCTGGTTCCGGTGCTCAGCCGGGCGGCGCTCATCTTTTTGCCGTATTCAACGACCAGTTCTCTCTCTTCCTGCATCAGCATAGCAAGTCTCTCCTTCCGGTCTTAATAGAACTTCTTGACATCAGAATCAAAATAGTGATCCAGCAGATAGGGCACATAGACACCTTTATCCGTGACCACGCCGGAAATGAGGTGAGGCGGCACCACGTCGAAGGAGGGATAGATGGCCTTGACCTCCGGCACGGTGTTGGGGATGCCCCGATAGCTGAGGACCTGCTGGGGGTCCCGCATCTCGATGACGATGTCATCCTTACTGTGCTTGTCCTGATCGGGGATGCCGGTGACATAATACGGAATACCAAAATACTTGGCCAGAATCGCCATCTGGAACGTGCCGATCTTGTTGGCGATGTGGCCGTCCCGGGCGATGGTGTCCGCCGCGGAGGTGAACAGGTCGATGCCCTCCCGCTCCATGGCGTAGGCCACCATATTGTCGGTGATGACCGTGGTATCAAAGCCCATCTGGGCGAAGCAGCCGGAAGTCAGCCGCGCCCCCTGCAGATAGGGCCGGGTCTCGGCGCAGAACACCTTGAAGTCCTTGTTCTGACAGCGGGCGGCCCGGATCACGGTGCCGATGATGGTCTCGCCAAAGCACTGGGTCAAAATCGTACCCCCCTGCGGGATCAGCTCTGCCAGATGGTCGCCCACGATCTGCATGGTGGAATACCGGCGGTTCAGGGATTCCACCGTGTTCTCCACGATGGCCTCCACGGGGTCCTTCCCTGCCGCCAGCGCCTCCTTGGCCACCTCGGCGCAGCGATAGGTGATCTGGCCGTAGCGATTGGCGGTGGTGGGGCGGGCGTGGGCCAGATCATAGGCCGCCTGCTGCAAGAAGGCATCCTGCTCCGCAGCGCCCTTGTCCCGCACCTGCCACGCGGCTAAGGCCATGCCCATGCCAACGGCGGTGTATGGGCCGGCGCTCTGGGTCACCATGTCCGCGATGGCCTGCACCACCTCCTGATAGGTAGCGCACTCCACGAACCGGACCTCCGTGGGGTAGATCCGCCGGTCTAAAATGCGGACCTTGCCGTTTTCGTACCACGCAACGTTTTCATATTGCAGCAGAAACGGCATATTTTCATCCATTCTGACCATGTGTGCCCCTCCCCTCTGCCAAGATCTTACGGAATTCCTCCGTCACAGCCGCCCCGTTGAGGCCGCCGGCACGGTTTTTGATGAGATAGATGCCCAAATCAATGAGGGCGCGCTCCATGGGGAGCCGCTGGGCCGGGTCCGTGACGGAGGTGACCTCTATCACCTTGGAATCGCCCACCACCCGGCGGATGATCTCCGTACCGGCGTAGCCGTAGGAGTCCGCCATCACGCCGTCCAGATAGGCCTTGCGGAAGGCGGAAGCGCAGTACAGCGGGAAGGTCACCAGCTTGTCATATTCCGCCGCCAGCTTTTCCGCCGTTTTGTCACAGGTCTCCCGGATGGTTTGCTCCAGAGCGGTCTGCGTTTCGGCGCTGCCGCCGGTATAGGCCTTGTTGGCCCACGCGAAAAACAGGTTGCCGATGACATTGCCGATGTCGTAGCCCATGGGGCCGTAGAAGGCGAACTCCGGGTCGATGACCTTGATGCCCTGCTCATTGGCAAAAATAGAGCCGGAATGGAGGTCGCCGTGGATCAGCGCCTGCGCGTTGTTCATAAAGCCGTTCCGCAGGGCGGCGACTTCCCCGTGGAGGGCCTCGTCCTCATAGAGATGCTCCCGCACGAAGTCCTCGTTGCCGGGGGTGACGATATTCTTGTTCCGGGGGTTCATGGGCTGGGCCAGATACGGCTCCGTCAGCACCAGGTCCTCCGTGATGTCGCACAGCTCCGGATTGGTGAAGAATCTGACCTGCTTCTTCTTTTCCTGCCGGTCCATCACCAGATCCGTGGTGGGCAGCAGGGACTGGGCCAGAAAATCGGAGAGATTTTCGCTGAGATGGCCGTAGACCCGGCCCGCCGCCAGCTCCTTGCGGAGATTTTTGTAGGCGGAGATGTCCTCCATGGAGAGGGCGGCCATGGTCTCATCGTAATGATAGACCTCCGGGATGAACTTGGGGGCCAGCCGGGCCTCCAGCATCAGGGTCTCCGCCTCGATCTTGTTGCGGTAGAGATCCAGCGGGCGGCCGGAGGAGCGCAGCAGCTTGTCCGCCTGCTTCACGATGACGGAGCGGCCGTCCCGCCGGGAGCGCACCTGAAACACATAGTTGATGTTGCCGTCACCGATCTCAACGCAATCGGTTTCCTCATCCGGCTGGAAAAAATGGAGCACTTCCACGGCGTACCGCTTCACATCCTCCGGCTTCATTAAGAAAAAGGCGCTGTAATCTGACATAAGGTCCTCCCCTTCTGCAATAGGCGGTCAGTCCGCCATGATGGCCCGGACGGCGGTTTTCGTGTCGGTTTTGGGGAACAGCTCGTAGCCGATGAGGCCCCGGTAGCCCGCCTGCTCCAAGGCGGCGAACACTGCCGGGTAATAAATTTCCCCGGTGCCCGGCTCGTGTCGGCCCGGCGCGTCCGCCACGTGGATGTGGCCGAACTGGTCGGCATAGGCGCGGATATGGTCGCACAGGCTGCCCTCGTTGAGCTGCATGTGGTACACATCGTACAGAACTTTCAAGTTTGGGGAACCGATGAGCCGGGTCAGCTCCGCCGCTGTGCGGGTATGGCGGAGGAAGTTGCCGGGATGGTCGGTGGTGACGTTCAGCGGCTCCAAGTTAATTTGGATACCGCAAGCTTCCGCCCATTCCGCCGCGATCTTCAGCGTATCGAACATAGTGCAGAGCTTCACGGCGTCGCTGAGGTCGTCATAGGGGCAAAGGACCCTTCCTCCCTCCCCCAGACCGTTGGAGTGAACCGTGACGGACCTTGCCCCTATTCTCCTAGCGGCGTCCAGAGAACGCCGCAGAAAGGCCTTGTAGGCCGTTTTCTGGGCAGGGTCGATAAGGGACAGCTCCGCGTCCCCGTTGAAGCCGGAAATGCCGACCCCGGCATCCTCCGCGGCGGCTCGCACGGCGGCGAGATCCTTGTCGGTCCAGCTCCAGAATTCTACAAAATCGAAGCCGTCGGCTTTGGCGGCGCGAAACCGCTCTAAAAAGGGCAGTTCCGTGTACAGTGTCTCGATGCAGGCGGATTTCTGAAAAATCATAGGCCCCTCCCGGTGTTGTTCTCAGGGTCATGATAGCAGGTTCGGGGCGGGCGTGCAACACTTTTTCAAGTCGCTTTTTTAGAGCCTTTGTCGAGAAAACTTGTCTGAATACAACTTTTTTTCACCAGATTTGGATGTTTGAATGCAACTTTTTTGTTATGCGATCATAACAAGGCTTTTTTAAGGGAGGTATTTATGGCAAGCCAACAGACACCCAACTACCGGCTGTCCCGCTGGGCGGGGACGGACCGCATTCTGGTGGAGGAATTCAATGACAACTGGGACAAGATCGACGCGGCGCTTTTTTCCAAGCTGGGCAGGGCCGAGCTGATTACAACCATCACCACTGACGGCACCGGCCGCACCACAGCCACGATCCCGCTGGCCGGGATCGACTGGGACAAGTGGCAGGCGGTGTTTTTTGTAAACAAGCTTTACACTGACACCACCAAAACACTGCGTTTTTTCCGCCTACTCAAATAATCATGGCGTGGAAAGCAAGTGTTCTGACACGTCAGAACCCAACTGCCTGGCCCTTACCACGGCAGGCCCTTTTATGCTGGCCTTTTTCCCGCTGAACGACGGCTCCCGTCCGGTGCGGGCGCTCTACTGGGGCGGCCACGCCGGCATGGGCACAGCCAACTGCACCTACAACGAACTGACGCATCTTCATGCCTTATACAGCGACAGCACGAACTGGTATTTTTCAGCAAAGAGACAATACCCCGTTTGGGGCATTCGATAACAAAGGAAGGGCTCCCCTCACGGGGAACCCTTCCTTTTGCAGTTAAATTTTTACAGAGCCATAGCAGCAGATCCCGCAGGATCAGTCACCATATTTAAAGGACAGTCTCCTGTAAAAATCCTCGTGCGGTTGATTACGCAGTGTAAGCATCACCAGAGGTGAGCTTGTTGTTAGCATAGACAGCGTCCTTCACAGAGGAAATCGTGATCTTCTTGCCAGAGGCCAGAGCGTTGTTCAGGGTGATGGTGGCGGTCTTGCCGGAAACGGTCACGCCGGTAATCACGGCATCGCCATCGGTGGTGAAGGCAGCGTCATCAGCGATGTTGCGGTTGAACTTCACGGTGATGGTCTTGCCATCGGCGCTGGCGGTAGCGGTACCATCCTGAGCCAGAGCTGCAATCGCGGTTGCAGTAGCAGTCAGGGTGACATCCTTGCTCATGGTGATCTTCGCAACCTGAGTCTTGGTGGTATCAGTCAGCACAACGGTATCATAACCAGCAACAGCAACCTCAACACCATAAGCGGCAGGAGCGCTGTCAGCAGCCACATACACATAGACCTCAGTGCCGGCAGCAACACCAGTGGTGGCAGCGGCAGCGGGGATAGTGCTGAAGGTATAGCCAGCAACGGTGGGCAGGGTCACCTTGTACAGTTCAGTCAGCTTATCCATGCCCTCGATGGTGACAACCACAGGAGCGTCATCGGTGATGGTCAGGCCGGAAGCAGACACATCCTTGGAGGTGGCCACATTGGTCACATTGATAGAACCATTGTTCACCAGAGTGGTCTTGCCCTGAGTCACAGTGTACTTCACAGTGCCGGAGGTGGCGGTGGTGTCCAGAGTGAAGTTCAGAGTGTCGGTACCAACAGTCAGAGTCTTGTCCTGACCGGTGACCTTAGCGCCGGTGCCCTTGTACTCGACCTTGACGTCAGAGAAGGTGATGTCGGTCATCTCGAAGGTCAGCTCCTCGTCATCGGGATAACCATAGTCACGATCAGTGAACTTGAAGCTGCCATCGGTCAGGGCTTTACCAGAAGCCTGGTAGGAAATGGTGTCATAGAACTTGCCACTGGCATAAACATCGAGGTTGAACTTCACAGTCGCATTGTCAGCAACATAGCTGGGAGCGGTGTAGTTCACGGTGTAGCGCAGCAGGCCATTGGAAGCGACAGTGTAATCAACGGTAGCAACACCAGCGTCAGCATTGGCGTTCTGGTTGTTGTTGCCATTGGAAGCGGTAGCGGCGGTGACAGTGACATACAGCTCCTTCAGGACCTCGTTGTCGCTATCGGTGGTCTTACCGGCATAGGTGTAGGTGTCGGCAGTAGCCAGAGCATCCACCAGCTCCTTAGCGGTCATGTTAGCGGAAACCTCGTAATCAGCGTCAGCGTCCTTGTTCAGAACGGCAGCGCCCTTGGTGGTCACCAGAGTGATCTTAGCGTCGGAAGCGACAACAAACTTACCGGTGCTGTTGTTGCCCGCAGCCAGAACCAGAGTACCAGCGCTCTGCTTGATGGGATCGCTGGCCTTGGTGCCAGTGCCGTAAACAACAACGTCCTTATCCTGGTTGACCAGCTGGAAGTCGGTGTAACGGTCGCCGCTCTTGGTCAGGTAGTTGGCAACCTTGTAGACGGAGCCGGTCTGAGTCTGGATGATGTTGTCAGCCTCGATCTTGACCTCGTCCTCGCCATTGAGCACGGTGTACTTGTAGAAGGTCTCGTTGCCCTTGGTGACATACTTGCCATCATACTCAACAACATACACGAGGTTGGAGTTCTTGTCGCCGGTGATGGTGGCAGAACCGTCAACATCGATGTAAACCAGAGAAGCATAGCCGTTGGAGGTCTTAACGACAGCAGAAACGGTAGCCTTGCTGGAAGCAGAGGTCAGCTTCACGCCGGGGAAGTTCTTCACGCCGGTGTAAACGGTGATGTCGTCGTCCTTGTCGGAGACCAGAATGACGGTATCGTCGTTAGCCAGAACGCCGTTCAGAGTGCCCTTGATGGGGTTGACCTTGCCGTTCTCGGAAACAACAGTGTCCTTGCCGGAGAAGGAGTCAGCCTTCTGGT
>ENA-UESD01002730-UESD01002730.1-human-gut-metagenome-genome-assembly--contig:-NODE-2730-length-12150-cov-3.451503_pt1 | contig 12150 bp, 2 predicted proteins | sample MGYA00242985_ERZ507986 | MGnify/ENA primary metagenome ERZ507986 (study PRJEB26167, sample SAMN06115408) | human gut metagenome | host: Homo sapiens | place: China:Guangxi | collected 2016-04-06... | reverse complement strand
CTGGCCGATGTGGGCAACTACTTCAAAGAGAAAACGCAGGAGGCCGGAGGCGACGCTGTTGCAGGCTTCTTCCTCGGCATCAAGGACGCTATCTTCGGCGTTGGTGCATGGATTTTAGATAACATTTTCAAGCCGTTCTGGGACGGTATCTGCGCCGCATTTGAGATTCATTCTCCGTCCAAAAAGATGGCCGAAATCGGCGGTTACATTATCGCGGGCCTGTTGGATGGCATCAAGGAACTGCCGTCCAAACTGAAAGCCAAGCTGGATGATGCGCTGGATAAGGTGGTCAGCTGGGGCAGCGACCTGAAGTCCAAGGTCAAGGATGCTGCGGCTGACGCAGTGACCAAGGCTGTTGACGAGTTCAGGGATCTTGCCTCTAAGCTGAAACTGAAACTGGACGCGGCCATCGACAAGGTGAAGGACTTCGCAAAGGATATCGCCTCCCGGATGAAGTCCGGCGCTGCTGACGCTGTGACCGATGCGGCCTCCCAGCTGAGCAATCTGGCAGGCAAGGCCAAAGAAAAATTCGACAACACCATCGCCAGAGCAAAGTCCTTCGCGACCGACCTTATTTCCAAGCTGAAAGGCGGTGCTTCGGACGCTGTGTCTAACGCAGCCTCGCAGCTTGCAACCATGCCGCAGAAGGTCAAGGAAAAGCTCGACCTCGTGATTCAGAAAGCTGTGTCGTTTGCCGCTGACCTGAAGGAAAAGTTCACGAGCGCTGGCAAAAACGCGCTGGCGGGCATCATCAACGGTATTTCCTCCAAAATCGAGGAAGTCAAGACCTCCATCAGCAACGTGGGTCTCGCCCTCATCAACACCTTCAAAACGCTGCTGGGCATCCACTCGCCCTCGCGTGTCTTTGCCGAACAGGGCGGCTTTATCGCTGCCGGTCTTATTATCGGCATGGAGGGTGCAACGGACGATGTCAAGAAAGCTGCTGCACAGCTGGCGGGCGCTGCCGTTGACGCTGCAACGGACGCTGTTGCAGAGGTCGCCCCGACCACGCTGGAAAAAATCAAGGAAAACCTCGAAAAGATAGAGGATGCCTTTGACGATGACACCGGTCTGGGCAAAATCTACAACACCATCAAGAACCTGTTCAGTATCGACTGGTCGGACATCGACACGTCCGATATTTTGGAGTTGGCCAAGAACATCACGACCCTGTTCTTCGACAGTCTGGACAAGAATGTGCGGCTGTCCATTTCCGACTTCATCAACACCTCTCTGGACTACCTGAACAAAGCCTATGAGCAGGAAGGTCTGCCCGGCCTTATCAAAGCGGGAAAGACTATCATCTCCGGTCTGGCCTCTGGTATGGCTGAGGGTATAAAATACATCGTGGCGAACGGCGGCCAGATTTTCAGTGCCCTGAAAGATGGGATTCTGGTGGCTCTGCAAGGTGTCAACGCGGAGCTGCTCATTGCCGTGGGCGTTATCGCCCTCATTGCTGTGGCTATCGCGGGTGCGTGGAAGTATAGCGAGCAGTTCCGGGATTCCGTTCTGAACGCTGTAAACCGCATCAAGAAAGCGATTGAAAAGGTCATGGCAGCCATCAAGAAAGCCCTGACACCCATCGTGGAACTGGTGAAGAATGTGTTCACCATGCTGCAAGGCCTGATCGCACAGCTGTTTGAGCTTGTGGGCAGCATCCTCGCAAAAATCATCGACTGGATTGCGCCGGTCATTACGATCATCGGCAATTTCCTGAGCGATGTTATCACGGTGCTGGGAACCATCATCGGCTATATCGCAAAGCTGCTGACCCCTCTTATCAACGGCATTGGCAAGATTATCTCCACGATTCTGGAATGCCTGCAAAAAATCTGGAACACCCTCAGCGATGCACTGTCCCCGGCATTTGAGGCAATCTGGAAAGTCGTATCGAAAATCTTTGAAACCATCGGGAATCTGCTGCAAACCATAGTGGATGCACTAGCCCCGGCGATTGACGCACTGGCTGAAGCGTTTGGCACTATCCTTGACGCGGTGGCCCGTATCGTTTCTGCGGTCGTAGATGCATTAGCTCCGGTCATTCAGGTCATAGCGGAAGCGCTGGGCGGCATCATCACGGTACTGGCAGAGATTGTCGGCGCGGTCGTGGACGCTCTGGCACCGGCCATCAAGCTGATTGGCGATGTACTGGGAGCGATTTTCGGTGTCATTGCCAAGATCGTCGACCTCGTTTGTGGCATTCTGAAGCCGGTTATTGACGTGATTTGCGGTGCGCTGAAAGCCATCGGTGATGTGATAAACAACATCTTCAATGGCGTGAAGAACTTGACCAGCAAGGCAGTAGAGACTGGTAAGAACATCATTCAGGGCATCGGAACCGGCATCAAGAATGCTGCAACCGGCCTGTGGAATGGCATCAAGAACGTTGGCAACAACATCGTCAACGGCTTCAAGAATTTCTTCGGCATCCACTCACCGTCTAAGCTTATGGCCAGTGAAATCGGTGAGTATCTGCCTGCCGGTATTGACGAGGGCATGAAGGACGCCATGCCTGCCCTGCTGTCCAGTGCAGAGGACCAGATGGGCAATCTGGTTGACACTGTGAAGGACGGCGCAGCAGAGGCCAACGGCGCGATCGCTGGCAGCGGTATGCCGCTGCTGTCCGAAGTTTCGGGCAAGGTCGATATCGTGGACGGTCTGGATGATGTTCTGACCCGGTTTTCCGACAAGGTGGCAGACAGCTTTACAAGCCTGCTTGACCGTCTGACGGAAATCACGCAGAGCGCGAACTTCTTCATTCCTGCGGTTGCGACCGGCATGGTCACGCCGTATGGTGTCAGCGGCAGCGCTGGCGGCGGCTCTGGGAACGTTGTGGAGGAAATCCACGCCTCCAACGAGGAAACGACCCGCACCATCGTGCAGGCCATTGGCAGTGCTACGAACAGCATCTGCGCAGCGGTCGAGCAGTACAGCGGCGTGGAGGTAAGCGTGGATGCTGACAGCCTGTCGCAGCATACTGTGGACTACATCAACCGCAAGACCAGGATGTTCGGTACCTCTCCGCTGCTGACCCCTACGGAAGTATAAGGAGGCAAGAACCCTATGAAACCGATTCTTAAAATCGGAAATCATGACTATACCCAGTGGGTAGCAGAGGGTGGCCTTACCCCCACGGACAGCGATGTGGATTCCAGCAAGTCTGGAAGAAACACGCTGGACGCGGTCATGGTCAGAAACAAGCTGGGCCACAAGATGAAATGGTCCGTCACGCTGATGGATATCCCGGAGGAAGTCGCTGCCCAGCTGTCGAAAGACCTGAGCCAGACATTCTTCAGCGCCACATTGCTGGACCCGGATGCAGGGCGATATCTGACCAAGACCTACTACTGCGCGAACCGGCCCTTCGGTGCGCAGCGGTACGACAAGGCCACGAAGAAAACCTACTATGTCGGCATGGCGTTCAACATGACCGAGCAGTAAGGAGGTGATTCTACGAGACAGAGAACAAAGCTGTGGACGGAGCTGGCGGCTCGCGGGCGGTTCAATCTGGATTCCCGCGCCGTCATAGCTGGAAAAGAATACTATAAAATTTCCGCACCGCAGATCAGTCACAGTCTGGCGACCGAGCCGTTCAGCATCGGCAACTGCAATGCGGCCTCTTTGAAGCTGGACGTTCTTCTGGACGATGGAGAAAGCATACCAGACGGCGCTTCGGTGCGCATCATCGCCCGGCTCACCGATTTGGATGTTACAGAGCACACGGAAACGCTGCAATTCGGCGAGTTCATGGTGGACACCTGCAACAAGGAGGAGAATATCTACTCGCTGTCCTGCTATGATGCGATGCTCAAAACCTCGCAGGCTATGGTGGACGATAACGACAGCGAAAGCGGCTGGCCAAAGTCCATGGCCGTTGTCGTGCAGGAAATTGCGTACCGCATCGGCACGCCGATTGACCCACGCACCCGCATCAACCGAGGGCTGAACTACATGGTTCCTTTCCCGAAAGGCTACACCATGCAGCAGGTCTTAGGATGGATAGGCGCGTGCAACGGCGGCAACTGGACCATCACGGACGATGGAATGCTGCGGCTGGTGACGTTGACCGCACCGCCCACGGAAACCTACCGTATCGTGGATGAATACTATAACGACATCATTACTGGTGACGGCTATGCGCTGGCGTGGGAGCTGTCCAGTGGCAACGGAGAACCCCAGACCCCGGAAACCGGCAGCAGTGTCGGTTCCCTGACCCCAAAAATCTATCCGGTCGTTGACCATGAGTTCAACCGCATCGTCACGGCAGACGGCTTTACGCTGGTCTACGACCAGACCGGCGCAGTTGAAGCTGCGCAAGGCATCGTTCATGTTCCCATGGTGCGCGGCAAAGTCGCGACCGGCAGGCGGCTCAAGGTGTCCAAGGTCACCATGACGGACGAGGAAGGAAATTCTTTTTCCAAGGGCGATGACACCGGATTTGAAATTGCGGTGGATAACTGCCCCTATTCCTGTCAAGGTATCTGCAACGACCTCTATTCCATGTTGAACGGCATTGAGTATGAGCCTTTTACGGCGACAGATGCCCTTTTCGACCCAGCCGCCGAGCTGGGAGATCAGGTCAAAATCGGCGACCAAGTTCACAGCTCCATCTATTCCATGGACGCGACCTTCGATATCGGCTACGCTAACACCATCAGTGCACCGACCAACACCGAGGCGACTCGGCAGTATCCGTATTTAACCCAGCGCGACAAGAACCGGGACAAGGTCTTTCTGGAAATGAGCGCCGACTATGGCGGCGTTGCGATGTCGGCAGATGCCGGTCTGGTTGTCACTAAGACCGGCAGCGCTGCAAAGGCCATGACGGAGGCTCACAGTACACCGGTCTCCCGCGCTGAGGTACAGTATTCGGACGAATACATTGCCATGCGGGCACGGGACACGGAGACCGGGCGCATGGAGGACTGCATCTTTTTCGATGACGAAAAAGAGAAGTACTGCATCACGAAAGCTGTCCTGATAGAACAGGCTGATGAACTGGCAAAGGAGCTGAAAAATTTGGCTGATGAACTGAAATCCATGGAAGGTGGAGAGGGCACAGATGCCGTCACCCTGCCGCAGCTCTTACAGTCCGTCAAGGATGTGCAGGCATCTCTCACAGAGCAGCGCACCACGCTGGCAGGGCTGACAACATCGGCGGCTAACACCAAGGAAACGCTGGCCGCTGTGCAGACTGCACTTTCCGACATCAAGACTGCAGCAGCGGGCATCCGGTCTGTTGTTGACAAGCACACCACCGCGCTGTCGAGTTTACAGGCCGATGTAACGGCTCTGAAAAAGACCGCTGCCGCTCAGTCCACAGAGCTGGCCGAGGTTCACACGGCGGTTGACAAGCACACCACCGCGCTGTCTGCAATGGATGAAAAGCTGACGGCTGCACAAGGGACGCTGGACAATATCCTGACACTCCTGAAAGCAATGTCCGACACACCCAAAGAGCCGAACAACGGAACTGAAACCTAAAAGGAGGGAATCTAATGTCTGAAAAACGCATTCAGGACTTCGCCACGGCGGCTGACGCTCTGGACGATGACCTGCTGCTTATCGCATCGGACGGCAAAACATACAACATCAAGGTCAAGACCCTGAAGGATGCTGTGCAGGGCGATGCCGACCGCGCAGAGGCCGCAGCACAGGAGGCTAAAAACACCGCGCAGCAGGTGGCCGAATCCGTTGGCAACATCGAGCAGCGGGCTGCATCTGCTGAGAGTAAAGCAGCCACTGCGGTCACTGCTGCAAATCAGGCGGTGCAGGATGCAGCGGACGCGAAACAGGCTGCTGCCAACACGGAAAACATGGTGGCAACGGCCAAGACCGCAGCATCCGAGGCCAGCACGGCAGCAGTAAAGGCGGGCGAATCTGCAACCGCTGCGGCATCGTCCGCATCTGCTGCGCAGGAATCTGCATCCAATGCGGCAGCATCTTCCAAAGATGCCGTCACAGCAGCAAACACCGCAACCACCACGGCAGGAGAAGCGAAAAATACTGCCGGAGAGGCAAAAGCGGCAGCGGAACAGGCATCTTCTGATGCTGCAGAAGCTGCTGAAAACATCAAGACCGCGACCGAGGCCGCCTCGAAGTCTGCTGCATCTGCAAAGACCGCAGAGCTTCAGGCAACGGCAGCAGCGGAAACGCTGACCCAGTTTCAGGAAATCATCGAGAATGGCGTTGTTCAGGACGTTCAGTCCGTGGACGATGGCCTGAAGATCACCTACACCAACGGCGGGACCATCACGCTGCCCATCAAGGCTTCTGGCGGGCTGGCGTTCAGCTCGATGGTCTACGACACGGAAACCCACTATCTGCACCTGTACGATGAGAACGAGAAGGACGTTATCGACCCGGTCTACATTCCGGGCGGCGGTGGCGGTGGTGGTGGTGGCGGCTCCTCTGGCGTTACCCTGACGAATGAAACCTACGTCAACGGTGAAAAGGCACTGTCCTTCGCCATTGCACAGGGTCAGACAACCGAACTGACCTACACCTTCACCGATACTGACCCGGACTTCGGCGGCGCTGCTGCTTACTATGTCAACGGCGTTCAGGTGGCAACGGCCAACATTGTGCAGGGGGCAAAGATCACCTTCAACCCGACCGAGTGGCTGGTTGCCGGTGACAACAAAATCCGCGTTGTGGTCACGGATGAAAACGGTGCGACCGGCTCCAAGACATGGACGGTTTCCGTTCTGACCGTTTCCGTATCTGCTACGCTGTCGGAATCCACGCTGTACACGGTCGGAACTGCGTTCCGCATCAGCTACACACCGGTCGGCTCCGGCATGAGCAAGACCACGCACTTCCTCGTTGACGGTAAACAGGTGGCAGAGGCTACCACGACCTACTCTGGCCGTCAGCTGGTGCAGAACCTGACCATCAGCAAGCACGGCGCTCACGACATCGACATCTACACAACCACCACGGCCAGCGGTAGCACCATCACAAGCCCTACCGTGCACTTCTGTATCGCGGTCGTGGATGCTGCAAGCAATGTGCCTATCATCACGGTCAAGGACAAAAAGCCCTCCGGCCGCGTGTATATGACCGCTGCTATCCAGTATATGGTCTATGACCCCAGTACCGAGCAGGCCAGCGTGAAGCAGTCCGTTGACGGCGTAGAAACCGCTCTGACGGTGGGCCGCAGCTTGCAGTCGTGGGCATACAAGCCGCGCACCGAGGGCGAACACGCCCTGAAGCTGACCTGCGGCGAAACGTCCGTCACCATGACCTACACGGCCACCGCGCTGGGCTATGACATCCATCCGGCCAACGTGGACGCGAAGTTTGACTTTGACCCGTCGGGCCGCTCCAACTCCGCAGCAGACCGCGATACATGGGTTTCTAACGGCGTTTCCCTGACTGTGGACAAAGGCTTCGACTGGACGAACGGCGGCTATCAGCAGGACACTGACGGCAACACGGCTTTTGTCATCCGCGCCGGTCATACTGCAACCATCAACTACAACCTGTTCGGCTCGACCAATCTTCAGGGCTATGGCGCGTCTTTCAAGATGATTTACACAGCCAAGAATGTGCGCAAGTTTGACGCTGTGGTCGCACAGTGCCTTTCGGACGGCATCGGTCTGGATGCAAACGCCAAGGAAGTGACCCTGTCCACGGAGCAGACCGGCATCAGCCAGTTTGTCTGCGAGGGCGAACGCACGGAGCTGGTCTACAACATCACAAGCCGCAGCAAGAACAGTGAGCTGTTCTTGAACCTTCAGGGCATTCCGTCCCGGTTCGCTACCTACTCGGAGAGCGACCGTCTAGCCCAGCGCAACCCGGTCCCGCTGACCATCGGCAGCCCGGATTGTGATGTGTGGCTGTACCGCTGCAAGTTCTACGATATCAGCCTCGGCGATGCCGACATGATGGACAACTTCATTGCGGACGCACCCGACCCGGACGAGATGATAGCTCGGTATGAACGGAATTCTGTGGACGATGGCGCGGGCAACATCATCACCGACTGGAACGCATCGTCCATTGATGAAGCCTACATCGACAATCTGGCAAAGTCCCGGCCTGGTCTGCGTGTCATCAAGCTGCGTGTCCCGCGCTTCACGACCGACAAGAACGACAAGGTTTCCGGCAGCAGCGTGGAGCACCTCCTGTATGGCGCTCGCGCAAAGGACTGCTGGAAGAACGAGAGCGTTGTCCACCGTGGGCAGGGCACGTCCTCCAACGCCTACGGCAAGGCGGGCCGCAACATGGACTTCGACTGCAAGGGCAAGTTCGTCTACACCGAAAACGGCGTGGTCATGGAGGCCGACACCTACGACATGACCGAGAACAGTGTGGGCGAAACCTACTTCAACCTCAAGTTGAACATTGCATCCAGCGAGAACATGAACAATGCTATGCTGGCCGAGCTGTTCAACAAGTACCAGCCGTACATCCGCGCCGCCCGGTCTGCGAATTCCAAGGTGCGCGACACGATGGAGTTCCATCCGTGTGTCGTGTTCGTGTACAACGAGAGCGCCGAGGAAGGTTTCACACAGGGCCAGTGGATTTTCTACGGCGTGGGCGATTTCGGCAACTCCAAGAAGGACAAAAAGGCGCAGGGCCTTGACAGCGCAACGCGCCCGAATGAGTGCATCGTGGAGCTGTGCAACAATACCCATGTCTACAACCGCTTCAAGGGCTATGAGGGTGCGGCAGACGCTTCCAGCTGGGAAAGTGATGACAACCCGAACGCTCCCCTGTCCTTCCGCTACATCGCGGACACCTGTGATGAGGCTGTGGCCCGCAACGCATGGAGCGATGTGGTGAAGTGGGTCTATTCGACCGACCGCACAGCAGCGACCGGCAAGGCGCTGGAAAGCTCGGTCACCTACGGCGGCACAGCCTACACCAACGATACGGCAGAATACCGCGCCGCCAAGTTCGTGAACGAGTTTGACCAGCATTTTGAGAGCAAGTCCACCCTGTACCACTACCTGTTCACCTCGTTTTTCACCATGCCGGACAACCGTGCAAAGAATACCTTCCCCCACTGCGAAGATGTGACCGCTGCGCATCCCATCTGGGATTACTGCTTCGGCTACGACTTCGACACGGCCATGGGCAACAACAACGAGGGCGATCTGGCGCTGGACTACGGCATGGAGGACACCGACCAGCTCAACGGCGGCAACGTGTTCAACGCGCAGGATTCTGTCCTGTGGGTCAACGTGCGCGAGCTGCTGACCGACCGTCTGAACGCGATGGTCGCGACCCTGACGGAGCTGTTCGATGCTGACCGCCTGAATGTGGCGTTTGACGCATATCAGTCCCTTCGCCCGGAACGCCTGCTCGTTGCAGATGCACGGCGCAAGTATATCCGGCCCTACGAGGATTTGAAGGAGGGCGGCACGGCCATTACCATGTTCATCCCCATGATGAACGGCGACAAACGGCTCCAGCGGCACTACTTCCTCAAATACAACAGCATCTATTTCGCGTCCAAGTGGAACACGGCTGTTGCCCGGAACGACAAAATCACCCTGCGTGGCTTCGCAAGCCCGACCGGCGAGATTGCCGCGATCACCATCACGCCGTACTCTGACCTGTATGCGTCTATCTTGTTCGGCTCCATCCTGAAGCAGCAGCGTTGCAAGCGCGGCGAGCCGGTGACGTTGAGCATGAGCAAGGACACGGCGCTGAACGATACCGAAATCTACATCTATTCGGCATCCATGCTGGAAGCTGTGGAGGGCATCGCCAGCGTGTACACCAATCAGGCCGATTTTTCCGCAGCCACCAAGCTGCGTTCTATCGTCATAGGCAGCGATGATTCCAGCTATTCCAACGTCAACCTGACCAGCACAATCAAGCTGGACTTCTCCGCGCTGGCCGTGCTGGAAGAACTGCGCATCGACCATTGCCCGAACCTGAACGCGCCGGTCGATGTGTCTGGCTGCGTGGCGCTGAAGGTGGCCAGCTTCAAGGGTACGCCGGTCTCCGCTGTCAACTTCGCTGCTGGCAGCGCTCTGGAAGAATGCTATCTGGAAAGCCCGGTCAGCCTGACGCTGCGCAATATGCAGAACATCAAGAAGTTCGATGTGGCCGACAACTACGCGAACCTGACCGGTCTGCGGCATGAAAACACGCCGTTCCCGGCAGCGTATGACATCGTGAACGCTGCATCCAAGCTGTACACGGTGCGCCTCGCGGGCATCGACTGGCAACTCACCGGAACGGAAATTCTGAACCGCCTGCTGTCCATGGGCGGCTACGATGAAAACGGCCTTGAAATCGGGCGGTCTGCTCTGTCCGGTAAGGTCTACACCTCGGTCATCCGGCAGGCAGAAGTCGAGAGCTATGCAGCAGCATGGCCCGATCTGGCCGTTACCTACGGCGGTACGGTGCAGCAGTATAAGGTAACTTTCTGCAACTATGATGGCACGGCTCTTACGCTGAAGGATGGCAGCCCAGCAGAGTTCCTTGTGGACCGTGGCGCGGACTGTGCAGACCCCATCAGGGCCGGTCTGATGGACACACCGACCAAGGCTTCCACGCAGGCCGAGGTGTTCACCTATGGCGGCTGGGATTCCCCGCTGACGCAGGTGTTGAGCAACCTGACCGTCAAGGCAACCTACACCAGCGTCCCGCAGAAGTATACGGTGCGCTGGTATGCGCAGGCGGGCGTTGTGGTCGGCAGCAAGACCGTTGACTACGACACTGAGGCCGTGCCGCCCGCAGACCCGGAGCGCACGGACGAGGAATCGAGCTTCGTCTACCATCTGTTTGACGGCTGGGACAAGAGCACGGCTCATGTCAAAGAGAATATGGATGTCTATGCGCGTTGGATTCGAGGCACGTTGCCTAACTTCGGCGATGACCTGTCGAACCTGAATCTGGCACAGCTGTACGGTATTCGGCAGTCTGGCCGCGCCTCGCTCTATTTCACGGAGGACAACATCAAGACCCGCGTTCCGTTCACCATGGGCTATGAGCCGCAGTTCGACAACGTAGAATCTGTGCTGCTGGCCGAGAACATGGAGCTGACCGGCTCCACCTCAAAGAATACCGGCGTGAAGATTATGGACAAGGACACTGGCTGGACGCTGGTTGTGGACTGTGTGTTCGACCAGCCGACCTCTGAGGCTTGTGTGGCCGCCTGCTTCACCAAGACCGGATACCACGGCTTCAAGGTCAAGTACAGCAACGGTACGGCGGTCCAGTGGGGTACGAACACGGCGAACAACAGCCGCGGAACCGGCCTGTCTACGATTTCCGGTATCGGTACACAGTACATCGCTGACCAGTACCGTGAGCTGGTTGTGCTGCGTCACGTCAAGGGCAGCCGGAACCTGTTCGTCTATTTCGCAAATCCGAATGGCGACGACATCATTTCCCGCGAACTGACCAAGACCATCGACACGGCATCTGACGCGACCCTCATGCTGGGTTGTGACAATGACGGTAAGAACTTTGCGACCGGCTTCCTGTACCGGTGCAAGCTCTGGAAAGACGACCTCGGTGAGACTGAGTGCCTGAAGATGGCAGCATGGCCGCGTGAGGAAAGCTATCTGGAAGTCGTTGGCACTGGCGGCGCAACCAAGACCGGCGGCGGTACGACCTCCATCGACCTGATTCACGCGGGTCTGCTGAACGGCTATCACCGCATGAACCCGACCAACAGCAACGATGGTGGCTGGCCCGCATCCGAGATGCGCAGCTGGCTCCAGAAGCGCTATCTGGCCGGTTTGCCTTCGGCGCTGCGCCGGATGCTGGTGTCCGTGCACATCTCGTCCGTGGATTACGGCGCTGGAACTGCTGGCATTCTGGAAACGGAAGATAAGGTTTATCTGCCGTCTTTGCGTGAGATGAACGGCGAAAACTCGGAACCGTTCGTGTACTGCGGCGAGCGGATTCCGTGGTTCACGTCTGACCGGACGCGAATCAAATTTGCTGGTTATACGCTGGCCGAGAACCCGACCTATACGGTATCTAGCACCGCGCCCAAGAACCCAAAAAAGGGGGATGTATGGATTTGTACTGCCGACAGTAACGTGGGATATCTCTGGAACGGACACGCATGGGTTAGGGCGCGGTGGTATTGGCTTCGCGATGCTTCGGTGTCCAACTCTACCTACTTCAACTATGTGTACGGCACCGGCTGGGCGGGCAACACCAACGCCGCAACGG
>ENA-UESD01002723-UESD01002723.1-human-gut-metagenome-genome-assembly--contig:-NODE-2723-length-12160-cov-20.520070_pt1 | contig 12160 bp, 9 predicted proteins | sample MGYA00242985_ERZ507986 | MGnify/ENA primary metagenome ERZ507986 (study PRJEB26167, sample SAMN06115408) | human gut metagenome | host: Homo sapiens | place: China:Guangxi | collected 2016-04-06... | reverse complement strand
GAATATGCTGGTAATTAAAGATTTACACTCGGATATTTCTGATTAGTTTTGGTTGTTCTATGGTTATAAATACAATTACGGAAAGCCATGTCTCCTATGCTTGTCACGCTTTCCGGTATGGTGATGGAGATTAGGCTGTAGCAATCCTCGAAAGCATGGTCTCCTATACTTGTCACGCCTTGTTCTATCCGCGCTGTTTTGATGTTGCCTCTTTGTGAGAACCATGGAGAACTAACGTCATAGGCATAGTCATTCATTTCCCCTGTTCCGCTGATGGTCAGCGTGCCGTCGTCGGTGAGGGTCCAGGTGAGGTTGTTACCGCAAGTGCCGGATTCGATGGCCGCGGCTTGTGCCGGCAGGATGACGCATGCCAGGCACAGGAGCAGGGCTCCTAAATAAAATGTTCGTTTCATCATTTTGATTGTTTTTATTGGTTAAATAAAAAGACGGTGTATCAGAACGGGAGTCTGCCGTGTCACTTTCTACATCCGGAAAGGCCCTTCCGGTCTTTCTCCAAAAGGATTTTCCGGTCTTTCCTCAGAAGTGCCTTGCATCCTATCCATTCTGATACACTCAGTCCAAAAATGAGAGGGGGCATTTTAAAATCCCCCCATGTTTCCTAATTCCTTACCTGCATTTGCCGGTCTCAATAGAACGTCACTTTACCGCTTGCCTTGCCGCATTGCAGCAGATATACTCCGGCGGGCATGCTCAGGACGGTGGCCTTGCCGCTGTAGACCAGATTGCCCTGCATGTCGTAGAGCCTTACGGAAAGTTCTTGCGGGTTGTGCAGCAAACCGTCATACACCCGGATGCTTTCCGGCAGGACCGATGCGTGAAGTCCGGTAGAACTCAGGGCTTGCAGGTTGAACTCTTTCCACACATCAGCGTTCCGGTAGGCCGTCAGACTGTCCTCGGGTACATATACCGGTATGTCATGGTTGACCCCATCGAAAGCATCTATGTTGACTGTTGGAGGTGTAATGGCCAGCACGGCCATTTGGGTCAGGCCGCTGCAATCCGAGAAAGCATAGTCCCCTATACTTGTCACGTCTTGTTCTATCACAGCCGTTTTGATGTTGTCATCAAGTGATGATGGCCATGGAGAGTTAAAGTTGTAGTTATTCATTTCTCCAGTTCCGTTGATGGTCAGTGTGCCATCGTCGGTGAGGGTCCAGGTAAGGTTGTTACCGCAAGTGCCGGACTCTACGATCTCGGCTTGTGCCGGCAGGATGACGCATGTCAGACACAAGAGCAGGACTCCTAAAAAAAGTTCGTTTCATTGTTTTGATTGTTCTTGTTTGCTGAATTCAAGCTGATTACGTGGCAGCATCCAAATTCTTTGTTCATTAATGATTTATATTATTCTTTCGGGGTCATATAATCCAATCTTTTCCTGCCCGGAGTTTAAGATATTCAAAACGTGCGTTGCCCGTTTCCGTATTATACCTCCTAAATCCATATATTTAGGGAAGAATCGCCTGATCAGTCCATTGGTATTCTTGTTGGCGTTTCTTACACTAGAATGATATGGTTTCGCAAAGTAAATATTTTTCTGGTTCCTTTGCAATCTTTTTGTAAGAATAATTCTTTCGATTGAAGTTGTTCAGGTGACTATCCCTTGTGGATTTAAAATTAAATCTGGAACAAATGCTCAAAAATCTTTGGATGTATCTGGGAGCGTTCTTATTATATCGTAGACTATATTGTGGCCAATTCGGTCGTATTCGGTGTGATTACCAATATTTATTGGATGAAAATCTCTTTCAGTTGGTACTGCGGGATGTCTGCCTGCATACGGATCAGTGTATAGCGGTCCTTGTTGTCGTAGACTAAGGTATAGTCGCGGCTTCCTTTTTTATAGACCGATATCTTTCGGTCGCCTTTATTGATTTGCATCAGGACCTTATTGTCCGATCCCAGAATCTTTTTCCGGACAATTCCTTGTGCGTTCTGGCTTTCTTTCCAAGAGTCTTTCTGTTCCTCCTCCAGTCTCTCTTCCTGAGCCTTTCTCAGTTTACGGATGGCTCTGCCTTTTGTGGCTGAAAGATACTCCAGAGAGTTTACGCGCCCCCAGAACAGACTGGAAAGATTGATGTCTGGATTATCAATGCTCTTCCAATCGGTATTGCGTATCATATCCTGTGTGTAATAGAAAGATTCAACGCCCGATACCTGAGACATCTTGTTATAAAGTTCACTCTGCGCCTGTGCGGTCAGTGAAGCAACCAGAGCGCAGACAAAAAATGCGATCTTTTTCATGATAGGTCTTAGTTTAAATAGTTTATTGTATACCGCAAAAATAGAAACATTCTTCTAGAAAACAATGAAAGTAATAAAAAAAGCAAAACACCCGACTATTCTTTTTTTCTTTACGGATTTCCTTATACTTTTGATTCTTGTTTGAATATGCCGGTTTTCAGAACTTTTACCGGACTGTTACTGATGAAAAAAAATTTAGATGAAGTCATGAAACGAAAAAGAATGATTCTTGGGCTATGCTGCTGCGCGTTGGGCAGCGTTGCGGCTCAGGCTCAGAATCCCGAACAGCATTCCGATACCGCCTTTCAGGTGAAAGGAGTGCTTGTTGACTCCCTGTTACAGGAAAAAGAACCCTATGCCACCATCCGGGTGGTGCGCCCCGATGCTCCCGAAAAAGTGGTGCGTATGGCCGTGACCGGTCTGGACGGAGTGTTCCAGCTCTCTCTCCCTGCGGAAGGGACCTACCGTATTTCCATCTCTTCGATGGGAAAGCGCACGCTTGTCCGTGAGTTTACCTGTACCGCCTCGCAGAAAATGATTGATTTAGGGACACTTTATACCTCAGAAACCGCCGAGGTGTTGAAAAATACCGAGGTCGTGGCCCAGAAACTTCTGGTCAAGGCCGAGATAGACCGTCTGACCTATAATGTGGAGGATGACCCCGATGCACAGACCAACACCACGCTGGAGATGCTCCGCAAGGTGCCTTTGGTAACCGTAGACGGCGAAGACAACATTCAGGTGAACGGCTCGGGAAGCTTCAAGGTACATGTAAACGGCAAGCCGAATACCCTGATGAGCAACAACCCGAAGGAAGTGTTGCGCAGTCTGCCGGCCAGTACCATCAAACGCATTGAAGTGATTACCGATCCCGGGGCCAAATATGATGCCGAAGGAGTGGGCGGTATTCTGAATATTGTGACCACCGATGCCCGGATGCAGGGCTATAATGCCACGCTGGGAGTCCAGGCACGCAATACGGGGCTGGGTGGTAATGCCTATGTCACGGCCCAGATGGGAAAATTTACCGTGAGCGGTAACTATTCCTATAGCCGTCACCATACCCCTACCGGATATAATACCAGTGAGCGCGAAGATTTTACTTCGGAAGAATTCCGTCATCTGCTTCAGGACGGAACTTCCAAATCAAATAGTTCTTTTCAATTCGGAAGCCTGGAAGCCAGTTACGAAATAGACACGCTGAATCTGATTACCCTTTCGGCCAACCTCTTCGAAGGAGGCTATTCTGCTGATGGAAATACCCTGACTCAGATGAGGCGGACTGACCAGACGGAGCGTTACCGCTACCGGATGCTCAACGACGCACAGAACGACTGGATGAATCTGGGCGTGAATCTGGATTATCAGCACACTTTCCGCAAGCCCGGAGAATATCTCACCCTGTCCTACAAGATGAACACCTCGCCCAATGAAAATGAGACGGACACCCGTTACGAAGAAATCACCGATGTGCCTTATGCCCTTCGGCGGCAGTCGTACGACAACAAGGCGCACACATCCGAGCATACCGCTCAGGTGGACTATGTGCTTCCGGTCAACGAGAAGCACTCTTTTGATGCCGGTATGAAATACATCTACCGCCTGAACAGCAGCGACAGTCATTCATTGCAGGAGGACGACCAGGGCGTGATGGTGGAGCAGGAGCAACTCTCCTCACAGTATGAGCAGGGACAGAACATTCTGGCCGCTTATGCCGACTATCAGCTCAAATGGAAACAGATGGGACTGCGCGCCGGAGTGCGTTATGAACACACCTTTATGAATGTGGAATATGCCTTGCAGCCCGAACGCGACTTTCAGGCCGGTTTCAACGACTGGGTGCCCAGCGTGAATCTGTCTTATATGCTGGGGCAGACCTCTACTTTGCGCCTCAATTACAACATGCGTATCAACCGTCCCGGCATCTGGTATCTGAACCCGTTCCGCGACACCAGCAATCCGGTGTCCGTGCGTTACGGTAATCCCGATCTGGATACCGAGAAAGCACATATCACCGGTCTGTCCTACAGCTATTTTTCGGCCAAGTTCAGTCTGAACGCCAGCCTGTCCTACCGTTATGTGGGCAATGGCATCGAGTCCTACTCGTTTATGAACGAAGGGGTGCAGGAAACGACCTATGGCAATGTGGGCAAGACCCACCAGACCACCTTGTCGCTGTGGGCCAACTGGAATCCCGGAAGCAAGACCCGTCTGTCGGTAAACCTGTCCGGAGTGCATTCCGTGTTACATAGTGCACAGCTGTCTGCGGACAACCGCGGTTTTTCCGGTAATCTCTTCCTGAATGCCCAGCAGACCCTGCCCTGGGACTTGCGCCTGAGTCTCTTTGGAGGAGGCAGCACCCCGAGACAGACCTTGCAGGGCGAAGGAGCCTCTTATTACTTTTACGGATTGAACCTGAGCCGTTCGTTCCTGAAAGAAAAACGCCTGAATGTGTCCCTGTATGCCAATAACTTCTTAAATAAGTATCAGACCACGACACACGAAACGCTTACCGAAACATTCCGGTTGCAGAGCAAGAGCAAATACTCGGCCATGAATTTCGGTTGCAGTGTGAGCTGGCGTTTCGGTGACCTGAAGGCACAGGTGAAAAAGACTGAGCGCAGCATTCAGAATGATGATGTGAAGGCAGGAGGAAGCAATGCTTCTTCCGGTAGCGAAACTCCAGGTAATAGTTAAAAATGTAACGTTAAAAAAGAATAAGCATTTTTTGAAAAAGAGTGAACGCGCGCTTCCATATCTGAAATTTACGTATATTTGGAAGCTAATACCAATAATATAAACCCCTATATCATGAAGCATTTTTTACCTTTTAGTATGTTGCTCGCGGGAGCAGCTCTTCCTGGTAGCGTTTGGGCACAGGAAGGAAACACCAATCTGGTCCCCTCACAGGAGCATCCGAACATCATTCTGTTTTTGGTAGACGATATGGGATGGCAGGAGACATCCGTTCCTTTCTATAAGGAAGAAACTCCGCTGAACCGTCGTTATAACACTCCGAATATGGAGAAGATGGCCCAAAATGGAGTAAAATTCATGCAGGCATACGCTTGCGCCATTTCTTCGCCGACTCGATGCAGTCTGATGTCGGGAATGAATGCAGCCCGTCACCGTGTGACCAACTGGACGTTGAATTACAATACGCAGACCGATGCGAACAGCAATGTGATTCAGCTCCCAAGCTGGAACTTTAACGGTATTCAGCCGGCTGCCAAGGCCACCGCACACGATTTGGCCAACGGAACTCCGATTACAGCATTCCCGGAGATTTTGCAGAAAGCCGGTTATTACACCATCCATTGCGGAAAGGCTCATTTCGGTTCTGAAACGACTACCGGTGCCGATCCTTCCAATTTCGGCTTTGATGTAAACATTGCCGGAGCCGCGAATGGAGGACCGGGAAGTTATCTGGCCGAGAATGAATACGGTTCGGGCAGTTTTCATGTGTCTGGTTTGGAGAAATATTACAACACCGGAACCTTCCTGACCGAGGCATTGACCCTTGAAGCATTGAAGGCGATAGAAAAGCCTATCAACGAAAACAGGCCGTTCTATCTGTATATGTCGCATTATGCCATCCATACTCCTTATGATGCCGACACCCGTTATACGGGAAACTATACCAATTATTTTGATGAGCAGCTTCAGGCAAATCTGAACAATCAGGAAATCAATCATGCAGCCCTGGTAGAAGGTATGGACAAGAGTCTCGGTGATATTCTGAAATATTTGGAAGATCATCCGGATGTGGCCAAGAATACCGTGGTTCTGTTTATGGCCGACAATGGCGGACAGGCTGTTTCCGTGCGTCAGGGACGTGCCAATTACGACCAGAACTGGCCGGCACGCGGCGGTAAGGGTTCTGCCTACGAAGGCGGTGTGCACGAGCCGATGATGCTCTACTGGCCGGGCAATGACAAGGTTCAGCCGGGTACGGAAAACCAGAGCCGCATTATGATCGAGGACTTCTTCCCGACAATTCTGGATCTGGCCGGAGTAGAGGATTATGAGACTGTTCAGAAGGTAGACGGAAAGAGTTTTGCCGACATTCTGCGCGACCCGTCTATTGAACGCACCCGTACCAACATCTGGCACTTCCCGAACCTGTGGGGTGAAAGTCAGGACAAGGCCGAGGGTTATGGTGCCTATTCTGCTATCCTGAAGGGCGATTACCGCATGATTTATTTCTGGGAGAGCCAGGAAAGACGCTTGTATAATATCAAGGAAGATATCGGTGAGCGGAACAATCTGGCAAAAACCGAGCCGGAGTTGCTGAAGGAACTCTCTAAAGAACTGACCGACTCTTTGAAGGCTTACGATGCACAGCGTCCGTCTTATAAGGAAACAGGAGAAGTGATTCCTTGGCCGGATGAGGCTCCAGCGCCGGTAGAAATCGGTGAGGCAGTGCCTGTTACTCCCGGTATTTTCAAGTACAGTACCGAAGATGTGAAATATTATTACCGGATTTCCGATAACCGCGGCAGTCAAAGCGGTAACAGCAATTTCTATTGGACACTTGGCGAGCACAATGGCTATAAGGCCATTCAGGCCACTCAGGAGCAGTTTGCCAATGCCTACGATGCTACCCAGCAGTATTTCTATTTCATGCCGGGATCTGATGAAACCCATTTCACCATGTACACGGTAGATGGCCGCAAGGTGAATTATGTGGACGGAAAAACCGGTTCCGGTTGGAACGGCGGTAATATCGGTTCGGATGTGACGACTCCTTATATGCAGTATGATACTGAGGCATCCGGCGAATTTCAGTTGATTTCTATCGGTTCTATCGGACGCTATGCCATCAAGGCACCGAACGGCGATATTCTGAACGACCGCGGTACCGGAAACGGAAGTGCAGCCAACATGAAGTGGGTGATCAATACTTATTCCGGAATTACGTTGAACGACGCGGGCAGCAACTATAAGTTTACTGCCGTTCCGGGAAATTCCATCAGCGGTCTGATTACCGAACTTTATAAAAAATATCAGAAGAATGCCGACTATGTGGGTGCCCATGACATCAGTACGGTAACTCCGATTTACGAAGAAGCACTGAAAGATCCTGATCTGGAGGATCTGAAAGCCATGGAAGATGCCTATGCCCAGACTCCTACCTTGGAGATGGAAACCGGAAAAATCTACCGTTTGCGTAACTACATGCGTAAAATCTCTACCGGAAATACAGCCTGCAACGGTGCCGGCGGTTATCTGGAGCAGATGGATGTGAACAATCCGGATCACAACTTGTGCAAGAACGGCGGTTATTCTGCTGTGGATGCCAATAATGCTCATGCCAATGCTTTGTGGCGTGCCGTACCGGCTGGAGCAGAAGGAACTTTCTATCTGCTGAATCTGAACACCGGAAAGTATATTTCCAAAACCGGAGTGGCCAATAATGCCTATGCTCAGGCTACAGAGAATGAATCTGAGGCTTTGGCCCTGAAGCTGGTTCCCTATGGTGACTTGCAGTTCAAGGTGGCTGTTGCTTCGAACGAATCTCTGCGTCTGCATATTTCCGGTCTGGCAAATTCAGGCAGTTCTGCACGTCTGATGTTCTATAACGGTGAGGACAAGGGTACCGCATCAGCCTGGTACATGATTCATGCCCGCGACATTGACGTTACCACGAAAAAGTCTGCTGACGGCAATTTCGCATCCGCTTATCTGCCGGTTGCCGTAGACATGCCGGAAGGTCTGAAGGCCTACAGCGGAAAGGTGAACGGTGAAGTGCTGACACTGACCGAGATCAACGGTACGGTACCGGCTGAAACCGGTATGGTGCTGAAAGGTGAGGAAGCCAAGGCCTATACGCTGCCGATTGTAGACGACGAGGTGTCTCCATTGGAAAACAACGAACTGCAGGGCTCTCTGATTTATAAGGCCACTGAAGGTATGCCTTACTTCCTGTTGTCCGTAACCGAGGATAAGGCCGACTATCAGCCGGTAACCGCCGACTATCTCACCGGCAACGCAGCCTGGGTAGACGGAACCGGAATCACTGCGCCTAACGGTCTGGCTCTGGATATGGGCGTACATGTCGGTATTGATCAGGTTGAGGCCGACAAGAAAGATGCCAAGATTTACGATCTTACCGGTCGTCGTGTAAAACGTCCGGCAAAGGGTATTTATATTCAGAACGGTCAGAAAGTGATTTACTAAACCGCATTATTTCAGAAATAAGGAAAGTGCTCGCGGCTATCCCGGACAGGGGCCGCCGGGCACTTTCTTTTTATTTGTACGTGTCAATATTTAAAAAGTAGCAAAAAAGCAAGAAATAGTTAGCATTTTAGATATTTCTTTTTATTTTTGTGAACGATATGTCTGCTGAAGTTTATTTCTTTAAGCGGAGATATCCGGAAAAGAAATTTGCGTAATAAAAACTAAACTAAAAACGAAGATTATGAAAAAGAAATTGTTTTTGATCCCATGCCTGGCATTGGGAATTTGTGCCGGAACAACCTCTTGTATGGGATCTTTTGGCCTGTTGAACAAATTTGCCTCCTGGAATCAGGGTGCTACCGGAAATAAATTTGTAAACGGATTTATCGGAATCCTGTTGAGCCCGGTTTACGGCTTCTGTTTTGCCGCCGACTGGTTTGTCTTCAACACCATCGAATTCTGGACCGGCTCACAGCTTATTGCTTCAAACACCACCCAGCGCATGGTGGGCAGCAATGGAGATGTTTATCTCGTGAAATCAGACAAGAACGGATATACCATTACGAACGAAACCCGCAAGGACAGCATGCAGCTGGCTTTTGATGCGCAGACCAACGAATGGAGCAGCATCTATAACGGCGAGACCCGCAAGCTGTTCCGTGTGAATGAAAAGGCCAATACGCTGACGGTATATACCCTTCAGGGAGAAACGGTTGAAGTGAGCAATAACGAAGAAGGCATGCAGGAATTGCAGGCATTGCTGAATGTGGCTCCAATGAAAGCCGAATAAACAGCTAACCCTACTTCTGAAAATATACGATAAGGAGCTGCGTCCGCGACCGGAAGGTTATGGATGCAGCTCCTTGTTTTTTAGGTATGACAGGATGAGTTTAGTATTTGCTGAAGCGGGTCACTCCCATAGAAGCCAGGGCCAGCAGACTGCCCGACAGCGCCACACCGCTCCAGCCCCAGTTAGTCCAGGCGGCTCCGGCCAGGAAGGTGCCGAGTGATCCGCCCAGGAAATAAGTGGTCATGAAGATGGTATTGATGCGGTTCGAGGCACTCGGACAGAGGTTGAACATGGTGGTCTGGTTGCTGAGCTGGATGCACTGCATACCGATGTCAATAATCAGAATACCCAGAATCAGATTGATATAGGCATTGCCACCCCAGTAGAACAGAGCCCAGGCCAACAGTTGCAGCAGAGTGCCGATATAATTGAAGCGCCGCACGCCTACCTGCTGCACAAAACGGCCTACAATCGAAGCCGACAGAGCACCGGCCACACCACAGAGTCCTAAGGCACCCACCTCATCACTTCCGGCATAGAAAGGTGCCTGAGCCATTTTGAATGCCAGGGTGGCCCACAGACCCATGAATGAGCCGAAAGCCAGTCCTGAGCGCACGGCATAGATGCGCAGGGCAGGGTAGTCGCGTACCAGCTGGATGAGCGAACGCATCAGCTGACTGTATTTTCCTTTGAAATTACTTTCTGTATTAGGCAGGAGCAACAGAATGACCACGGCCGACACCACCATCAGGACGGCAGCAATGTAATACATCATGCGCCAACCCAGCCATTCGCCTATGTATCCGCTGATGACCCGTGAGGCCAGAATACCCGTGAGCAGACCGGAGATGATGATTCCTACATTCTTGCCCTTGTTCTTCGGTTCGGAATACTGTGCGGCCAGCGGAACGAAAATCTGCGGGATCACGGAGCAGGCACCGGTAACTACCGAGGCCAGATGGATGATATGGATGCTCTGTGCCGAGGCGATGCAGAGCAGCGAGGCCACCAGCAGACTGAAGTTTGTGAGGATGATCCGCTTGCGACTATACAGGTCGCCCAGAGGGATGATGAACAACAGTCCCAGAGCATAGCCGATTTGTGTGAGCAGGGCAATATGGTTGGTATCCATTTCCGAGCATTTCAGGTCCATGCGTATCACGTCCAGCAACGGCTGGTTATAATAAAGATTGGCCACAGAGATACCGGCTATGGTTGCCAGAGTGTAGAGTAATCCTTTGGGGATACCCTGATTTTCCAGTAAGGTATGTTTCATTATGTTTTTTATTTGATGTGAAGCATAAGATTTATGAGTCGGCTGTCTTCATGCGTGCCAGAATCCGCGGAAACTGGAAAGCGAAGATCAGGGTGCAGCAGATGGCTGCTGTGGCATCGGATATGGATTCCGCTGCAAACACGCCTTTCATTCCCCAGAAGTGGGGGAGAATCAGTGCCAGCGGAATCAGCAGAATCACTTTACGGAGCAGAGCGATGAATACCGAAATCTTGGCGGCTCCCAGAGCCACAAACATATTCTGGCAGGCGCGTTGCAGTCCGAAGATGCTCATTCCCGACAGGAAGATGGGCAGTACCCGTTCCACGGTTCCGATGAGGCGGGCATCATTGGTAAAGGCCGCTGCCACGGTGTGCGGGAAGAAGAGCATGAACAGGATCAGCACCAGATTGAAGGAGAACATGGTGATGACCACGATGCGGAAGCATTCTTTCAGGCGTTCGCGGTTGCCGTGTCCGTAGTTATAGCTCGCCACCGGTACAAAGCCCTGGGCAAAGCCGGTGAGCGGTACGCTGACAAAGAGCATGGCACTCTGCATGATGGCCAGTGCGCTGATATAGATGTCGCCGAACTCCTTGAGGCTGCTGTTCAGCACAAAGCCCACCAGACTCTCGGTGCTGGCCATGATAAAAGGAGAGACACCTAACCCAAGGATAGAAAGCACGATGCCGCGTTTCCACTTCATGTACCGCCTTTCCAGACGCAGGGAGGCACTCTGTGAGGTCAGGAAACGGAGCACCCACGCTGCGCTGCAGGCCTGTGAAATGATGGTGGCCCAGGCTGCTCCTTTCACTCCCATATCGAAGGTGAAGATAAAAAGCGGGTCGAGGGCTATATTCAGGACGGCTCCGATGATGACGGACCACATGGCTATGGCCGGTCGCCCCTGTGTGTTGATAAAAGTGTTCAGTCCGACGGACAGCTCCACGAAGAGTGTTCCCAACAGATAGATGGACAGATAATCGCGGGCATAACCGATGGTATGTTCCGATGCTCCGGCAAAGGAGAGGATCGGGTCCATAAACAAGTAGGTCGTGATGGAGGTGACACAGGTAAAGAGCAGCAGGAGTATGAAACCGTTGCCCAAAATTCTTCCGGCACGCTCGCGGTCGCCTTGTCCCAAAGCGATGGCAGCGAGTGGGGCACCACCTCCGCCCACGATGGCGGAGAAAGAGGAAATCAGGATGATGATGGAACTGGTTACTCCGATTCCGGCCAGTGCTTCAGTACCTATTTCCGGAATATGGCCGATGTAAATACGGTCGACAATACTATACAAAAGGTTGACGAACTGAGCCGCGACCGCTGGCAGTGCCATACGGAAGATGAGCGGCAGCATGCGGTCGGTACCTAAACGTTCTTCATAAAGTCTGTTCATAGGTTTGCTTTGTAAGATGGTGCAAAGGTAATCAAAAGAATGGGGAGTTTGCCAATACTTTGATTATATAATTAGCCGTATAAAGTATTTTGCTGCTACATGAGGGACACTTTAGCTGTGTGTCTTTCTCGTTTCAAATGGGGATATAACAAAAGAGGGTGTGTCAAAATACCCTCTTGATAACAGAAGATCGCTATATAGCCGAACTTTCTTATGAAGTGGCCATATAGCGATCTTCATTTGTTTATAGCCTAAA
>ENA-UESD01002714-UESD01002714.1-human-gut-metagenome-genome-assembly--contig:-NODE-2714-length-12181-cov-6.043539_pt1 | contig 12181 bp, 10 predicted proteins | sample MGYA00242985_ERZ507986 | MGnify/ENA primary metagenome ERZ507986 (study PRJEB26167, sample SAMN06115408) | human gut metagenome | host: Homo sapiens | place: China:Guangxi | collected 2016-04-06... | reverse complement strand
TCGCGGATGTAGTTGGTCGCCGTAGATAAGTCGCTTTGATTGATGTATTTATCGCGTGATGTATCTTTCGAGAGGAAGAGTTTGTGATTGGCGATGACGGATTGCCAGTTGGGGGTTATCAGCCCGCGGCTGCTCAATCCCGAGAAAAAGAACGCGACGAGGCGGTTATTGTTTGACCGCACGATCGCTTGGGGCTTGCAAGCGAAAATAGCTTTCAGCTCATCCGCCGACAATGATACGTTGAACATCTTAACGTCGTTGACGGCCGCAGCAAGGTAGGCGATCTGCTCGTCGGTAAGTATCGAATCGAACGGATTCTCCGTTTCTGCAATAGGCGGTACGGCAATAGCTGACTTCGGCGCAGATTCAGACAAGGATATTTCCCTTTGCCGCAAGTAAGCTGCATAACGCTCTCGGACGACAATGTTTACGACAGCAGAAAAATAAGGAAGTTCGGCATCATAGGCCGTGTTATCCCGCTCGTATTGGGAGTAGTCGAACGAGGATACGGAGAATGCAAGGTACTTTTTCTTTTCATCGGCATGCAGCGCCTCGAAGAATCCGCCCTCCCAAAGAAATGCAGGTTCGGAGTAACAGAACCGGAGGTCGGACAATACTGAGTGGTGCAAATACAACTCGGCCAGCTCGTCGGCAATCCGGTTATATTCCAGCCTTTCCTGCTCTTGTCGCTGGTCGGGGTCAAGTCGTGCGGTTTTCGTCGCAATACACTCCTCCAATACCCGGCAAGCGTGTTTGATGCAACGATCGAATATCTTTTGCAGCTCGTCGAACTGCGGTTTCAACTCCATACCTTCCATAATCCGTCTTGTTTCATACGAAGATACGAAAAACTGTTGAAAAAGAAAAACGTGCGAATCATCGTCCGCACGTTTAGCCTCTGTTTCAGTCGGTCAGATTCGGAATCAACCCGATGGCTTCCTCTTTCTTCTTGTCCACGATTTTGGCGTAAATCTGCGTCGTAGCGATATTCTTGTGGCCGAGCAACTTGCTGACGGTATATAAATCGGCGCCCAAAGTCAGCATCATCGTGGCATGGGTATGACGGCTCACGTGAAACGAGATGTGTTTGGTTATTCCGGCGACTTTCGCCCAATGTTGCAACGTGTCGTTCACCGTCCCCTCGTGCGTCAGCGGAAAGATAAAATCACTGCCGTTCGCCTCGCCGCGCTCCGGCAGCCATTTCAACGCTTCGTCTGAAATCGGCAGATAAAGAGGTTCTTTGGTCTTCTGCATCGTAATTTCGATACGGACACGCCCACCGCTCCGTTGCAGGTCGCACCACCTCAATTTGCGAATGTCGCTGACGCGCAGCCCGCACAGGCAACTGAAAAGAAAAGCCCGCTTGACGATCTCGTGCCGACATTCGGTATTTATCAGCGTCTTCAACTCGTCGAGTGTCAGATACTCGCGGCGGCTCGGTTCCTGCCGCACTTTACTTGCGAAATCGAACTCTTTGGTCGGATTGACGGTGATGATCCCCTCTTTGTAAGCACGGTTGATTGCCGTTCTCAAAGTACCGTAATAAGACACGACCGAATTGTTGCTCAACCGCCCTCCGGTTTTCAATACGCCGTATTTGCTGGCTTTCGGCATCTGCCGCAGGTAATCGGTAAACTCCGAGAGAAACTCCTTATCGACGTCCCGAAAAGCGATATAGTCGCCGCGAAACAATCTTAACGCTCGGACGGTATTGAGCACCGTTCGTGCATAGTTCCGGCTTCCCTGCTCGGCGGACTGCTTCCCGATATTTTCCAGATAGAGTTCCGAAGCCAGATGATGGATCTGATCCGGATTCCCGATCAGGATCAGATCGGCAAACCCTTCGCTGATAATCCGGTCGGCAGCCTTCAGGTTTCTCTCTTCCTCGGCCTCGGGCAATACGATCGTCTTGAGATTGCTCTTGGCCTTTTGTTTGATTTTTTCAACAAATTCCATCGCTATTGTAATTTATTCAAAGGTATTGAATTTAGTTCCCAGATAGTAGCCGCCGCAGACGGCCGCAATCGAAAGCACCATGCTCGACCACATATACAGCGCGGCCGGAAGATAGCTGCCCGCCCGAAGCAACGTGACGGTCTCGAGCGAAAAAGTCGAAAACGTCGTACCCCCTCCGCAAAAACCGACGATGCAAAGCAAGGCCCAACCGCCGGACAATCCGAGACCCATCAGCGCGCCGATCAGCAGCGAGCCCGCCACATTGACCGTCAACGTAGAAAACGGAAAGCCGGACGACACCGCCCAAGGCAGCATCAGCCGCGAAATGAGATATCTCAGCGCGCTTCCGGCGAAGCCGCCGGCACCGACCAGCAAAAGAGCTTTCATATTCGTCTGCAATATCATACAAAGGTAATGATTTGCCGACGAAACAAAAAGGTTTTCCTAACTATTTTGTCTTCCTTCTTCCCCTGCGGGCCCGCCATACCTCGATGACGGCGGGCAACACGGAGAGAACGATGATCGCCACGATCAGCAGCTTCAGGTTGCGCTGTACGATATCCAGTCCCCCGAACAGATACCCGGCATAGATGAACAGCGCCACCCACAGAATGCCTCCCGTCACGTTGAATGCCGCGAAGTGACGGTAGCTCATCCGCCCCATACCCGCGACGAACGGCGCGAAAGTCCGGACGACGGGCACGAAGCGGGCGATGACGATCGTCTTCCCGCCGTACTTGTCATAGAAGGCATGCGTCTTTTCCAGATAGCTCTGCTTGAAAATCTTCGAGTTCGGATTACGGAAAAGTTTGGTTCCGAACAATCTCCCGATCTCATAGTTGGATGCATCGCCCAGCACGGCGGCAAAGGCCATCGCGAGCGCCAAAAGATGCACGTTCAGGCCGTTGGTCGGCAGGGCGGCCAAAGCCCCGGCTACGAACAGCAGCGAATCGCCAGGCAAAAAAGGAGTAACGACCAGCCCGGTCTCGCAAAATACGATGACGAACAAAATCGCATAAACCCATATTCCGTACTGAGCCACCAGCGCGGCCAGATGCACGTCGATATGCAGAACGAAATCGATCAGATAATGAATGTATTCCATAACAAATATGCGCTACGGACGCCTCCGGCGACCCGCCTTCGCGTCTTAATCCTCGAACTTGTACCCTACGCCCTTGACCGTTACGATATGCCTGTCTCCGAGCTTCTCCCGCAGTTTGCGGACATGCACGTCGATCGTCCGGTCGCCCACGATCACGTCGCTGCCCCAAACGTTTGCGAAAATTTCCTCCCGCGAGAATACCTTCTGAGGTTTCGAACAGAGCAGGCTCAACAGCTCGAACTCCTTGCGCGGAAGCGTCAACTGACGGCCCTCGCAAAAGACCAAATAGCGCTCCCGATCGATCACGACGCCGCACGACTGCCCGTCGGCATCTCGGACCGTCGAGTCGAATCGTTTGAGCATGGCCCTGATCCGGCTGAGCAGCACCCTGATATGGATCGGCTTGGCGATATAGTCGTCGGCGCCCGCATCGAACCCGGCAATCTGGGAATAGTCCTCGCCCCGAGCCGTCAGAAAGGCTATCAGCGTCCGGCGCAGCGAGTCGTGGGAGCGAATCTCGCGGCAGGTTTCGATCCCGTCCATCTCGGGCATCATCACGTCGAGCAGAATCAGATGAGGCACGACGCGCAGCGCCGTCTCGACCGCCTCGCGTCCGTTCGAGGCCGTAAATACCTCGTAGTCCTCCTTTTCCAGATTGTAGCGTATGAATTCAAGAATGTCGGCTTCGTCGTCGACAAGCAAGATGCGATAGGCCATGGTTGTTTTTGTAATATCGGCACATCGAGCCGCATACGGTTTCATGTTGCAATTTTAATCAATTAATGTGAACATAACGTTAAGAATCCCGGCGAATTTCGCGGGTTCGCTCCCATCCCTTAACTTTTTGGAGACGCCGTGTGATTTTTCCCGAAAAATCATGTACATTTGTCACTTTAGCCGCAGGCTACGAAAAGAATACTCAACAATAAACAGCAAAGCGATGGACACCGACAAGAAAGATCCGTCTGTTCCCGTGGAACAAGTCAATGCCCCCGGCATTGAAGATATGCCTCAATCCGCCCCGGCATCCTCCGAGATCGCCGATGAAGAACAACCGGCCCAAGATCCGGCGCCGAGCACTGAAGCCGGAAACGAAAAACGGCCGGACGCGGCTGCTGCCGAACAGCAGCCCGAAGCCGCAGAGCCGGGCGATACGCAAACGGACGCGGATACTTCCGCGGAAAGAGTCGACTTCTCGGACGAGGACGCCGCACTGGCCGCGAGCGCTCCCGAATTCGATCTGGGCGAAGCCAGCGAGGAGGAGAGCGCCGACCTGAAAAAAGAATCCGGCGACTATACGGGCAAAACGAAAGAGGAACTCTTGTCGGCATTCGAAACGTTGCTCTCGACCCAGCCGGTACAGATCATACGCAACGACGCGGAGGCGATCAAGGTAGCCTTTTACAAAATATACCGGAGCGAGACGGAACAGTTGCGCCGGCAGTTCGTCGAGTCGGGCGGCCTGATCGAGCAATTCGTACCGCCTACGGACGCGGCCGAGCAGCGCCTCAAGGAGCTGTTCGCCGAGTACCGCCGCAAGCGGAACGAGTACATGGCCCGTCTGGACGAGGAGAAAGAAGCCAATTACCGGACCAAGCTGCAGATCATCGAGGAGCTCAAAGAACTGATCGACAGCAACGAAACGCTCAACCATACGTTCAATTCCTTCCGCGAGTTGCAGCGTCACTGGAAGGAGACGGGCCCCGTGCCCCAGACCCACCTGAAAGACTTGTGGGAAACGTACAACATGTACGTTGAGAATTTCTACAATTTCATCAAGATCAACAAGGAACTGCGCGATCTGGACCTGAAGAAGAACTACGAGGCCAAGCTGCAGCTTTGCGAGGAAGCCGATGCGCTCGTACTGGAAACTTCCGTCATCACGGCTTTCCACAAATTGCAGAAACTGCACGAGCAATGGCGCGAGATCGGACCGGTCGCCAACGAATACAAAGAGCCGCTGTGGGACCGTTTCCGCGAGGCGAGCTCGAAAATCAACAAGAGGCATCAGGAGTATTTCGACAACATCAAGGAGGAGCAGAAGCGCAATCTGGAATTGAAAACCCAGCTTTGCGTCCGCACCGAGGAACTCTCGGAGGCTTCGCCGACGACCCGCAAGGAGTGGAACAAGGCGTCGGAACAGCTGATCGAAATTCAAAAGGTATGGAAAACGATCGGCTTCGCACCCAAAAAGGACAATACGAAAATATACGAGCGCTTCCGCACGGCCTGCGACCGCTTTTTCGAGAATAAGCGGAACTTCTACCTGCAGACTAAGGCCGAGATGGAGAACAACCTGCACCTGAAGAACGAAATCTGCGCGGCGGCGGAAGCCGTTATGGACAGCGAGCAATGGAAAAAGACGACCGACGAGCTGATCGCCCTGCAGAAAAAGTGGAAAGAGATCGGTCCCGTTTCGCGCCGCCATTCCGATGCCGTCTGGAAACGCTTCCGCACGGCCTGCGACCATTTCTTCGAGCGCAAGGCGGCCCATTTCTCGGAGATCGACTCCCAATACGAGGAAAACCTGTCGAAAAAACGGGAATTGCTCGAGGAACTGAAAAATTTCTCGGTCGAGGAACGGGACAAGGGCTTCGAGGCGATCAAGGAACTCCAACGCCGCTGGGCCGAGATCGGGTTCGTTCCCATCAAACAGAAGGACGCGATCCAAAGCGAGTACCGCTCGCTGGTGGACGATATCTTCGCGCGGCTCCGCGGCAGCGAGCGGGAACGCCACATGGAGCGTTTCCGAGGCAAGTTGTCGAGCCTGTCCGAAGGAGGCGACCGCCGCATCCGCCACGAACGGGACCGGCTGTACAACAAGATGAAGCAACTGGAAGCCGACATCGCGCTGCTCGAAAACAACATCGGCTTTTTCTCGAAAAGCAAAAACGCGGAGGGAATGATCCGCGACGTGAACGACAAGATCGAGCGCGCCAAGCAGGAAATGGCGACCATCATCGAAAAGATTAATCTGATAGACAAGCAAGGAGAGTAACATCATGGCTGTAGCTAACACGAACAAGACGAAATTCATTTTTGTAACCGGAGGCGTGGCTTCCTCTTTGGGCAAGGGCATCATCTCCGCCTCGCTGGCCAAGCTGCTGCAAGCTCGCGGCTATAAGGTGGCCATCCAGAAACTCGATCCGTATATCAACGTCGATCCCGGCACGCTGAATCCTTACGAGCACGGCGAATGCTACGTAACCGAGGACGGCGCCGAGACCGACCTCGATCTGGGACATTACGAGCGGTTTACGAACATTCCGACTTCTCAGGCCAACAACGTGACCACGGGCCGCATCTATCAGAGCGTAATCAACAAGGAGCGACGGGGCGAGTTTCTGGGCAAGACCGTGCAGGTCATTCCTCACATTACGGATGAAATCAAGCGCCGCATCAAGCTGCTCAGCGCGAAGAAAATCTACGACGTCATCATTACGGAAATCGGCGGCACGGTCGGCGACATCGAGTCCCTGCCGTATATCGAGGCGGTCCGCCAGCTGCGCTACGAGCTGGGGTACAGCAACTCGCTGGTGGTGCATCTGACGCTGATCCCCTACATGGCAGCCTCGGGCGAGCTGAAGACGAAACCTACGCAGCACTCGGTCAAGCAGTTGCTCGAGAACGGGCTGCAACCCGACATTCTGGTGCTGCGCACCGAAAAGCATCTGACCAACGAGATCCGCCGTAAGGTAGCGCTGTTCTGCAACGTGGACGTGAACGCGGTAGTCGAATCGATCGACGTGCCGACGATCTACGAGGTCCCGCTGATGATGCTGAACCAGAAGCTCGACATCGTGGCACTCAACAAATTGCAGTTGCCCGACAACGGAGAACCCGACCTGAAAGCATGGATCGAGTTCGTCGATAAGGTCAAGCACCCGCAGACTCAGGTCAATATCGCTCTGGTGGGCAAGTATACCGAGCTTCCGGATGCCTACAAGTCGATCTCCGAGTCGTTCATTCATGCCGGTGCGGCCAATCATACCAAGGTCAAGCTGCAATACATCAACTCGGAGAAAATCACCGAAGAAAATATCGCCTCACAGCTCAAGGGCATGTGCGGCATTTTGGTGGCTCCGGGGTTCGGACACCGGGGCATCGAGGGCAAAATACTGGCCGTAAGGTACGCCCGCGAAAAGAAAATCCCGTTTTTCGGCATCTGTCTCGGCATGCAGTGCTGCGTGATCGAGTTCGCCCGTCACGTGTTGGGCTACGAAGACGCCAACTCGACCGAAATGGCCAGCACGTCGCATCCGGTCATCGACCTGATGGAGGAGCAGAAGGGAGTTACCGAAAAAGGAGGCACGATGCGTTTGGGAGGCTATCCGTGCACCCTCGAGAAAGGATCGAAGGCCTATGCGGCATACGGCCGCAAGGACATCGTCGAGCGTCATCGCCACCGCTACGAGTTCAACAACGACTACCTCGACGAGTTCGTTCGGGCCGGTCTGAAACCGGTCGGCGTCAATCCGGACACCAATCTGGTCGAAGTGGTCGAAATGCAGGACCATCCGTGGTTCATCGGCGTACAATACCATCCCGAATACAAGAGCACGGCCCTGCATCCGCATCCGCTTTTCGTATCGTTCGTCAAAGCGTCGACCCAGTACTGTAAAGATAACAACGGCTGCAAATAATCTCACGCACAGAACATGGACAAGAAATCGCTATTGGGTCTACTTATCATAGGCGTCATTCTTTTTGTATTCACATGGCATAGCAGCAAGCAGCAGGCGGAAATAGCAAGGCAGCAGGCTTCGATCGACTCGGCGGCCAGAGCCTCGCTGCCGGTCGAGACGGTCGCGTCCGAAATCGATCCCGCATCGCCTTCCCCGACGGCGGACAGCGCGGCTCTGCGGGAGAAACAACAGCGCGAGGAACATTTGGGCCGTTATCTGTACGCGGCGACCGAAGGCACTGAAACATTCTACACGATCGAGAACGACCTGCTGAAAATCCGCTTCTCGAATAAGGGAGGCCGCGTCGCGTCGGTCGAGCTGAAAGACTATAAGACCTACCGTCAAACTCCGCTCCTGCTGTTCGCCGACTCTACCTCGGTGTTCGATCTCTCCTTCTTCATCAAGAAAGGATACAACAACACCCAGATCAACACGAGCGAGTACTATTTCGAACCGGTCGATGCGAACGGATTGGCTTTCGCGCCCGGCGAGGAACAGAAAAACTTCGCCATGCGGCTGAACGTCGATTCCGCATCGTATGTCGAATACCTCTATACGATCCGTCGGGACAACTACATGATCGACTTCGACGTCCGGTTCGTGGGAATGGACGACCTGCTGGCGCCGAATCAGGGCGATCTGGAAATCAACTGGCAGAACGTGGGGCCTCAGAACGAGAAGGGCTTCGATAACGAGAACAACTACACGACGATCGCTTATAATTTCCCGGGCGACAACACGATCGAGGAACTGGGCATGTCGAAGGAGACCAAGGACGAGACGGTCAACTCGAAGATCAAGTGGGTGGCCTTCAAGCAGCAGTTCTTCTCGTCGATTCTGATCGCCGGAAACGACTTCCAGAACGCCACGTTGCAATACGAAACATTCGCGCCGGGCAGCGGAAATATCAAACAGTTCCATGCCCAGCTCTCGGTTCCGTACACTCCGCAGACCGACAGCTACGGCTTCAGTTTTTACTTCGGCCCGAACAAGTACTCGACGCTGAAGAAATACGACGACCTGCATCTGCAGCGGCTCGTGCCGCTGGGCGGCTGGATTATCGGCTGGGTCAACCGCTGGCTCGTGATTCCGACGTTCGACTTTCTGGGCAAATACATCGCAAACTACGGTCTGATCATTCTGCTGCTGACTATCTTCATCAAGATCATCATCTCGCCGCTGACCTACAAGTCCTACCTTTCGACGGCCAAGATGCGGTTACTGAAACCCGAGATGGACAAGATCAACGAGAAATACCCGAAGCAGGAGGACGCGATGAAAAAGCAGCAGGCGATGATGGCGCTTTACAAGAGCGCCGGCGTCAATCCGATGGGCGGGTGCCTCCCGTTGCTGATCCAGTTCCCGATCCTGATCGCGATGTTCCGTTTCTTCCCGGCCTCGATCGAGTTGCGCGGCAAATCGTTCCTCTGGGCCGACGACCTGTCGTCCTACGACAGCATTCTGCATCTTCCGTTCGACATCCCGTTCTACGGCGACCACGTCAGCCTGTTCGCGTTGCTGATGGCCGTATCGGTTTTCATCACCTCGAAGATCAGCTACTCGCAGACCGCCCAAGCAGGTCCGCAGATGGCCGGCATGAAGTTCATGATGCTCTACCTGATGCCGCTGATGCTGCTTTTCTGGTTCAATAACTACTCGAGCGGCCTGAGCTACTACTATCTGGTCAGCAATATCATCACGATGGGGCAGACCTTCGGATTCCGCTATATCGTCAACGAGGACAAGCTTCACCAGCGGATGAAGGAGAACGCGAGAAAACCGAAAAAGATGAGCAAGTTCCAGCAACGCTACGAAGAGCTTATGAAGCAGCGCGAGCAACTGGCGCGACAGCAGGCCGCCGCCAGAAACAAGCGGAAATAGAAACGGCAGGCCCGTTTCCTGCATCGAACCGCGTGCCTTTCAAACGGCACGCGGTTCGTCGTTTTCAACGGGGGTAACAAGGAGTTCGGTCCACCCTCCGATTTCCTGAACGGTATTAGAAAATATCCGATGATACAAGTCTGTACTCGCCGCATATCGAACCCGTCTATGCGAATCGATTTCAGAAGCATGACAGAGAATGTCAGGAAAACAGCACGACGATCATCCGGCTTGGCCGAAAAAAACCGCTGCCTCTTTCTGCATGAACGGCATTTATGCCGAAGATTCTCCGGACGAAGGGTCTGATCGGCTTTCAGGGCAATCGAGCCAGGATGTCATCGTTTCCAAGACTTTTTCCCGGACCGGAGCGGCCGAAAGCACCAGATCGTGCAATCCTCCCTCGATCGTCACACTCGTCACGCAGGAGCCCAGACAACCTGCATAACGCCTTATATCCGCAACGTTCAGCACGGCATCGGCCGAACGGAAGCAATCGTTCCATGTTTTGGCGCGACACGAATCCGCCGAAGAAAGAACGAGTACGGGAATACGCAGTCCGAGACCGCGCCGCAATCGTCGCTGCGCCTTGCGGATCGCGCCGAGCCAAATGAAATAGAGCGGTACGCCGTCGCGCGGTTTCCACTGCGTGTCGAAATCCCATTCCCCGCGCGCCCCCCGATAAACGCTGTCGAAATAGAACGGAGAGAGCTCGTTTTTCTTATGAGCATAGGGCCACAGCCGTCCGAGAACGGCGGCAACAGGAACGGCTACGCGCCTTTTGAACCATGACGCGTTGAACTCGAAAAAAGGACTGTTGAGAATCAGTCGCTCTATGTCGGCACGACGCCGGCCGTCGGAAGCGTACAGCGAAGCGAGCAATCCTCCGGTCGAATGGCCCATCAGAACGATCCGTTCGATCCGGTCCTGACGCATCCGCTCGATCGAACGGTCGATCTCGGGATAATACTCATGCAGATCGCGGCAATAATACGGAGTCTGGCCGGCCTCCAGCGAGCGGCCGTACTTGCGCAGATCGAGCGCATAGAAGCTCCATCCGCGCGCGACGAACCATCGCGCCATGTGCGTCTGGAAAAAATAGTCGACATATCCGTGCAAATACAATACGGCCCGCGACGGAGCGCGCCCGGCCGCAAAGCGGACCAAAGTCGCCGCCACGCTACCTTCGTAATCATCGGGTAAAGGTATCCGGAAAATGCTTGCTTCCATAATATATCCTATCGGCTCAAATCAAAGATAGTGCAAGTTCCCGGCAAAACGAGACGGAAAGGAACGGATTGTGAAGTTTTTTTTAACTTTGTTAGAAATCATTAATATTTCAGAAGATGGACAGAAAACTGAGAATGGGCATGATCGGCGGCGGCAACGGCGCATTCATCGGAGCCATACACCGGGCGGCAGCCCTGATGGACAACCAGATCGAGCTGGTCTGCGGCTGCTTCAGCAGCAGGCCCGACGTCTCGCTGGCTTCCGGGCGGGAATACTTTCTATCCGACGAGCGGATCTACGCCTCGTTCCGCGAGATGATCGAGCGCGAAGCCGCGCTGCCCGAAGGCGTGCGAATGGACTTCGTATCGATCGTAACGCCCAACTTTCTCCATTTCGAGCCGGCTATGGCCGCGCTCGACCGGGGTTTCGACGTCGTGCTCGACAAGCCGATGACATACAGTCTTGACGAAGCCTATCGGTTGCGGGAGAAAATCCGCGAAACGGGCCGCACGCTGGCGCTCACGCATACCTACTCGGGCTATCCGGCCGTCAAAGAGGCTCGGGAAAGAGTTGCAAGCGGCGTATTCGGGAAAATCAGGAAAATATACGTAGAATATCCCCAAGGCTGGCTGTCCGACCGAGCGGAACTGCAACCCGGTTCGAATGCCGGATGGCGGACCGATCCGGCGAGAGCCGGAAAGGCGGGCTGCATGGGCGACATCGGCACGCATGCGCTTCAGTTGGCGGAATATGTTTCCGGACAGCGCTGCGCGAGCCTGTGCGCCGATCTGTCGGCCATTGTCGAGGGTCGCTCGCTGGACGACGACGGAGCGGCCCTGCTCCGCTTCGACGGCGGTGCAAGCGGCGTACTGATCGCCACACAGGTGGCTGCCGGCGAAGAAAACGACATTTCGATCCGCCTATACGGAGAAAAAGGCGGCATGGAATGGCATCAGGCAGAGCCCAATTCGCTGTACGTCAAATGGCCCGACCGCCCGATGGAAGTCGTGCGCACGGGCAACGGCTATATGGGTGCTGCCGCGCGGGCCAATACCCGCACGCCGGGCGGTCACCCCGAAGGCTACATCGAAGCGTTCGCCAACATCTACCGCAATTTCGCACGCACGGTCCGAGCTCGCCGGGAGGGTAGGGAGCCGCAGCCCGAATGGACCGATTTCCCGTCCGTCGAGGACGGTATCCGAGGCATGCAGTTCATCGAAACCATGGTCCGCTCGGGCTCCGATCCGGACCGAAAATGGACGGACTGGGTCGGATAACATTCCGATCCGAGGGGGAATATATAGTACCGAAAAGACCGGGCGCGTTC
>ENA-UESD01002711-UESD01002711.1-human-gut-metagenome-genome-assembly--contig:-NODE-2711-length-12195-cov-3.284123_pt1 | contig 12195 bp, 6 predicted proteins | sample MGYA00242985_ERZ507986 | MGnify/ENA primary metagenome ERZ507986 (study PRJEB26167, sample SAMN06115408) | human gut metagenome | host: Homo sapiens | place: China:Guangxi | collected 2016-04-06... | reverse complement strand
ATTCCCTTTGTTAGTGTTGGCTGTCACTTGTCTTTCTCTTTAGACAGCCAGAGGGTGGAACGAAAGTTTCATGCCGGAGAATAAAAAGAAACGTTAATTCTTTGTAGGATGGAGGTAGGGTAAAACTACCTTTTTTTGTATTACTAATAAATGAATCTGTAATGAAAGAAGAAACACACGATATCAACGAAATCATAATTCGTTATCTGGATGGCTCGGCTGAACTGGAAGAGAAGAGGCTATTGCTTCGATGGCTGAAACAATCGGATGATAATCGGGATGATTTTATTGCAACTCGTGACCTGTGGCTGTCTTGTAATGTCGCTGCCGGAAACGAGCTGGAGATCGATATCGCTTTGGGGAAACTGAAAAACCGTATCTTGTTGGAGCAGGGACGGATGGAGAGGGACTTGCCTGCGAAGAGAAATACATTATCGGTGGTTTTGCGTTGGACGCGGGTTGCTGCCGTCTTGTTGCTTTTGTTGGGAGTCGGTTATGGTATCGGCAGTTGGAGGGAGCATTCCGCTCCTGATGTCATCGTGCAAAACCAACTGATAACGGCAAAAGGAAGCAAAGGCCGGTTCACGTTGCCTGACGGATCGGTGGTTTGGCTGAATTCGGAAACAAAACTGACTTATCCGAATCAATTTACCGGTGACAGACGGTTTGTCTCTTTGGAGGGAGAAGCGTATTTCGAGGTGGCAAAAGATGCGAAAAAACCTTTTGTCGTACAGGCGGGAGAGATAGATGTCGAAGTTTTGGGAACCTGTTTCGATCTCGATAGCTATTCTTCAGGTGAATTTGTAGAGACCGCTTTGCTGAGCGGTAGTGTAAAGATATCGGGAAAAGCTTTGAAAGATCCGGTTTACTTGAAACCGAATGAATTGTTCAGATACCGTAAGTCGGATCAGACCGCTTCTGTCGAAGAAGCCAAAGTCGGTTTGTATACCGATTGGATCAAAGACCGCTTGGTATTTGACAACGACTGTCTGGCTGATATATTAATCAGTATGGAGGGACGCTATAATATGGATATCGAATGTCCGAAGCAGTTTGCGGCTTCCACTCGTCTTTCTTTCACAATCCGGCAGGAGAGCATCGAAGAGGTGATGGAGGCGATGAGTCTGATTGTTCCTATTAGGTATGAGATAAAGAAAAATAAAGTATATATAACTCCTCGAAAATAAATGTTTAACTTTAAAAACAGATTGCTTATGGGAATAGACAAATGATGTTATTGTGAAAAAAGAGGATAGGTGTATGTGAGTTACATTCGTCTGTCGAAAAAATAATTAATCTATCGTCCGGTATTTGGTTTCGGCGATAAAGTTTAACTGAAAATCTATATAGAATATGATTTATTTTAACCGAAAGGGTCTTTTGTATTCTTTTATTCAAAAAGAAACTAGGGTGATGAATTTAGCCCTGTTTATGTTAACTTTCATGTTAAGTGGGCTTTATGCTACAGAGTCTTATTCTCAGACTGTCCGGATTAGCCTCAATATGAAAAACTCAACAGTCAAAGAGGTCTTAAAGAAAATTGAAAATTGCAGTGAGTTTACGTTCTTTTATAATGACGAAATAATAGACGTGGACAAACGTGTCACATTGAATGCTGAGGATCTCAGTATATCTGATATACTGACTACAATTCTCCCGAATTGTAGTTATACGATATCGAATAAAAACATTATCATAACTGTCAAGGAGGCTGGCGTTCACCAGCAGGGAAAGATTGTCACCGGAGTTGTCCGCGATGTTAATGGCGAACCGGTTGTCGGAGCGAATGTTTCGGTAAAGGGCACTACCAACGGGACAATAACCGATATGGACGGGAAATTTACGCTGGAAGGCGTTTCTGCCGATTCTAAACTTTCGGTATCCTATATCGGTTACATGGCCCAAGAGATTGTAGTGGGTAATAAAGGGGCTTTCGAAATCGTATTGAAAGATGACACCCAAGCTCTTGAAGAAGTTGTTGTTGTTGGTTATGCTGCTCAGAAGAAGGTGAATTTGACCGGATCTGTAGCCAGCCTAAATTTTACGGATGAGAAGCTGAGCCGTCCGGTTACCACGATCGCCGCATCGTTGTCAGGTATGGCGGCCGGTGTCAATGTGATGAATACTAGTAGCCAGCCGAATGCCGAAGGTTCTTCCATCTTGATCCGTGGTGTGGGTACGATGAACGATGCTGGCCCGCTGATCCTTGTGGACGGAATGGAGATGAGCCTCAATGAAGTGAATCCAAATGATGTGGCTTCGATCTCCATCTTGAAAGATGCCGCATCTTGTGCCATTTACGGTAACAGAGGGGCTAATGGGGTAATCTTGGTTACGACGAAACGTGGTTCGGATGGAAAAATCAATGTGACCTATTCGGGCAAGTTTTCTTACCAGACTCCGGCCAAACTGATTCGTCAGGTAACGGATTATGCGGATTATATGGAGTTTGTCAACGAAGGTTATCTCAACACGAACCAGGCGGCCAAGTTCTCCCAGTCGACGATCAATGAGTGGCGTGAAGCAGCTAATAACCCGAACGCGACGAATGTTGCTGGCATACCGAATTATGTGACGCATCCGAATACGGATTGGTATGATGTCGTTTATGACCCGAAATGGATGCAGGAACATACTATCAGCTTGACTGGTGCGGAAAAGCGTACTAACTATGCGATTTCGGGTACTTACCTGAATAATCCAGGTTTGGTTATCGAGTCGGGGGTAAAGAAATATTATTTGCGTAGTGACATCGAGTCGAGAGTAACCGATTTCCTGACTGTAGGAATGCGTGCTTGGGGGTATAACGCCGATCAGGATCGCAATAATCTGGGCGATATGTGGGGATTGAACATGCAGAAGGTGACCCCAGGTGTTTATCCTTGTTATGACGGCAAATATGGTGGAATCGAAACTAACGAAGAAGACGGGCAGGCAGGAAACCCATTGCTGAATATGAGTAACTCGTATGGTTACTACAAGCAGAACAAATATTTCGTGAACCCGTATATAGAAGTGAAGTTCTTGAAAGACTTCAAGTTTACAGCCAACTTTTATTATGATCAGTTTACAAACCATCACAGATGGCAACCTTCTGATTATAAAGAACAGTACAGTTTCAACCGTACAATGACTTTGAGTACGCCTCCGACTTCTACGGATATGGCTACTTATAAGGTGTATGATTGGGAAAGACGTGAAAAGTACTGGAAAACCAATATGCTGGTGAGTTGGGCGCATACTTATGGAAAGCACGATGTGGGTGCATTGATCGGTTATGAAGAATCGCGTAACTGGGGAGACGAAGTGGATATTTGTAAGGAAGGTATGTCAAGTGTCAATTTGACAGACTTTGATGCCATGACGGATCCTTATTATATTAAGGGTTCTTCATACGAATATTCTTCTCGTTCTTGGTTCGGTCGCATCAATTATGCATTTGACAATCGTTACTTGTTCGAAATGAACATGCGTTATGATGGTTCTTCTCGTTTTTCTCCCGATTCTCGTTGGGGGCTGTTTCCTTCTTTCTCTGCCGGTTGGCGTATATCTGAAGAGGAATTCATGAAAGATATAGATTGGTTGAGTAATTTGAAGCTGCGTGCATCTTGGGGGAAGTTGGGTAATAATTCCATTGGTAATTACGAGTGGCAGGCACTTTACGGTTCAGGTTACAACTATGCGTTCAATAGCAATAAATCCAATGGTTTAGCCATGACTACTTTCTCCAACTACGCTTTGGAATGGGAGGAAACGGCTATTACCAATATAGGCCTTGATTTCGGTGTTTTGAACAACCGTTTGAACGGAACGATCGAAGTATATGACAAAAAAACGGATGGAATCTTATATCGCCCGACGCTTCCGGAATCTCTGAACCAATTTACTTCTCCGCTCCAGAATCTGGCAGGTGTTAACAACAAAGGGCTTGAAATTACTTTGGGTTGGAATGACCGTGTCGGAGACATCTCTTACTCAGTTTCAGGAAACTTTACTTATAATAAGAATAAAGTGACGAAATATAAAGGGGAGTTGGTCCGCGAATGGCGTACGGATGCCGGCAATAAAGTGTGGTATCAGAATGTTGGTACGGTAGCAAACGGTTCGTCCAACTTGATCGTGGAAGGCCACGAGATGAATGAATATTATATGATGAATCCATACAAAGGTAACGGTTCTTATTTCAATAGTGATGGGACAGTGAATATTAATGGGGGACCGAAAGACGGAATGATCCGTACTGAGGCTGATATGAAATGGTTGCAGGCGATGTTTGATGCTGGTTATAAGTTTTACCCAAACCAAGCGAGCGGCAAAGATAAGATTTGGTATGGGGATATGATTTATGCTGACTATAACGGAGATGGTATTTATGGTAATGATGACGATCGCGATTTTCAAGGTGTTTCTTGGAGACCGAAATACTACTTCGGCTTGCAGGCAAGCATGACATGGAAGGGCTTTGACCTATCGATGAACTGGGCGGGAGCAGCCGGATTCAAGATCGATTATTACAAACAAACGCAAAACAGCGTCAGTGTTACGCACGGATATGGTCTCGGATATGACATTGCTTATGATCACTATTTCTTCGATCCTGAAAATCCGAATGATCCGCGTACGAACATTTATTCCGAAACGCCACGTCTCGTTGGTTATCAGAACAGCGGTCAGGCAAGTGCTACCAGTTCTTGGCATCTGAAGAATGGTAACTACATAAAGCTGAAAAACCTGACGATAGGCTATACCTTTCCGAAAGAATGGATGAAAGTAGCCTTCATTCAGAATGCACGAGTTTATCTGTCTGGCGAAAATTTACTGACAATCACTAAGTTCGAAGGTAGCGATCCGGAACGTATGGCCGGTGACGGTTATATGCCGATCCGCCAGTATACGGTTGGTGTTAATGTGACATTCTAATTAAATTGTGAAAAAAAGTATGGACAAGAATAATTTGGGAATTATAAAAGACATGGCAAAACTTTTTTCAGCAACAATTTTGTCAGGTTTGTTCTTTACAGGTTGTGTAGATATGGATTTGACTCCGAAAAACCAGCCGAGTGAAGGAGAGGTATGGGCAGATGCCACGATGGCTGAACAGACTGTTACCGGCTTATACAATGGATTGAACCATTTGTATAATGATAACTATAATATGTGGTTCGATTGCTTTTCGGCAGTGATGGATCGCGATGCGAACTGGCGTAACTTTGGTATGCTGTTTGGCAACCAGACGACATCAGGAGATGGTCCGAGTTGGATTTGGCATGACAACTATAAGTTTATCATCCGTTGCAATGATGTGATTGCTAATATGCCGGATGTGGTAGGGCTTCCGGAAGCGAAGAAAGCACGTTTGATTGCTGAAGCCAAATTTCTCCGTAGCTATTGGTATTATGAATTGAACTTGCTGTTTGGTGGTGTTCCTTATTATACAGAGCCAATCAAGAACATCGAAGAAGCGAAGGGTAGCCGTCTTTCTATGACGGATCTCTGGAATGAGTTGATTAAGGATTTGACTGATTGCATCAACGAGCCAAATTTGCCGGATAAATACAACAGCGGCGACAATGATTATGGTCACATTACGAAAGGTGCAGCGTATGCGCTCAGAGGCAAGATATACCTGTGGTTGGAGAACTGGGGGGCTGCTGAAGCTGACTTCAAAAAGGTCGGTGATTGTGGTTATCGCCTGTTTACTTCCGGTGCGAATGCCTATAAGATGTTGTTCAAGGAGGTCAATGAGCAGTGTGATGAGATGATCTTCTCTGTCCAGTGCATCGAAGAGGATGGTTATTGGAATTCTAAGAACCGGGGATTTGGTAATCGTTGTACTTATGGTTCCATGTGGAATAACTATTTGGTCAATCCGGATTTCGTTGATACCTATGAGTGTGCGGATGGAAGCAAGTTCGACTGGTCGAAGATCATTCCCGAGTATTATAAGTTGACGGTCAATGAACGCCGTGTCTTTTTCTTGCGTGATAACTTGACGGAATCAGAAATCGCAAATGCGAAAGAGCAGGGGGCCAATATGGATTATTATCTGCCGAGTGGCAATGAAGCTCGTATTCGCAAGGCCTACGAACAGCGTGATCCGCGTTTAGAAATGAGTGTCATTACGCCGTATGCCACCTATTTAGGAGGTGACGGAGGTGCTGATAATTACTTTACAAACCGCTATCCGTTCCGTAGCCAGTGGATAGAAACACAAAATGCGGATGGTACGATTACGCGTGAAGCGAGTGATTTGCGTACTGATACGCAGGCGATGTTTTATTATCTGAACCGTAAATTCGTGACGGAAGGAGTCGGTGAAGGTAGCCAAAAAGGTACTGGTATTGATATGCCGAAAATCCGGTATGCTGATGTTCTGTTGAACCTTGCTGAGGCATTGAACGAACAGGGCAAGATAGACGAAGCGGTTACTGTTGTCAATCAGGTACGTGCTCGTGCCGGTGCCCAATTGCTCAACTCCAATGTCCCAACGACCGTGATGGGCCAAGCCGATATGCGTGAACGTATCCGGAACGAACGGTATTGGGAATTGCTTGGTGAAGACCTGATTTACTTTGACGAACTTCGTTGGAAGACTTGGAAGGACAAAAAGTTTGCCACATATGACGACAACGGCAAACAGGTGGTGAACGGTCTGCGACAGGTTTGGGGACAGGCAACTTATCATTATGCGTGGGGGGGAGACCATTATTGGTTATATCCGATTCCGTATAACGAAACGCAGATGAACCCGAATATGGAACAGAATCCGGGTTGGAAGTAATGATTTTGTAAAGAAGAAGCTGTTGCAAAAGTTTATATTTTTGATATGTACTATTGTAATAGCTTCTTCATAAAAATAGATAGAAAATGAAGAATGTAAAAAAATTTTTCTTGTTGTCTTGTGCTATTTATTGCACTGCTTGTAGTGGAAATGGTAATACTGGAAATTCGGATGGGCAGGATATTCCGAAAGTTAATGATTCACAACTAGCTTATCATAATCCGGTGATACGGATTGCTGCACCTGATCCGACTGCCATGCGAGCAAAAGATGGTTATTTTTATTTATATGCGACTGAAGATATCCGTAACTTGCCGATTTTTCGATCAAGAGATATGGTGAAATGGGAAGAGATAGGAACTGCCTTCACTGATGAGACTCGTCCAGACTTCTTGCCCGACAACGAGGATGTCAAAGAACGTGCTCATCTTTGGGCCCCGGAGATTCGCTATGTGAAAGGCAAATATGTTCTTTTCTATTCTTTGGCGCAATGGGGCAATCATTGGGTTAGCACCGTTGGTTATGCCGTTTCCGATTCTCCCGAAGGTCCGTTCACACCGAAAGGCAAAGTATTTGACAGCCGTGAAGTGAATGTAGAGAACTCCATCGACCAGTATTTCTATGAGGAAGACGGCAAGTATTATATGCTTTGGGGGAGCTTCTTCGGAATTTATATCATGGAACTGGACGTGACAGATGATGTGATGATCACGCCTAAACTTGACACCAAGCGCCAGATCGCTGGCAACGCTTACGAAGGAATCAACCTGTGGAAACGCGACGGGTACTACTACCTCATCGGCTCTATCGGCTCTTGTTGCGAAGGACAGAAAAGCACCTACACCACAGTTGTGGCGCGTTCGAAAGACCTTTTTGGCCCGTATGTCGATAAACAGGGAGGACAAATGTTGGATAACAAGCATGAAGTAATCCTGCATAAGAACGACCGCTTTGTCGGGACCGGCCACAATTCCACCCTTCTCGAAGATGACGAAAAGAACACGTGGATGCTTTACCATGCTTTTGAACTGGAACGTTTGGATGCGCAACGGCAAGTTTTGTTGGACCGCATTTTGTGGGATGAAGACGGCTGGCCTTACGTTGATAAATTGGAGCCTTCTTACGGTGCGTTTCGTCCTGTTATTAAATAATTAAACTGATGATTTTATGAATAAGAAATGGATTGCTTTATTGTTTTCGCTCTCCCTTTGTTTTTGCATGAGTTGTTCGGATTCCGAATCCGATAAAAAGGAAGAAGGAAAAGTAGAAGAAGAAAAGCCGGTAACCGTCTTGTCGAAGACGGTCCCTTTGGCTGATCCTTATATCTTGGTGTATGACAGCCTGTACTATATCTACGGGACGAATGTCGGGACCGGTTTTGATGTCTATTATTCCAAAGACCTCGAATACTGGGAACGTGCTTCGGCTTTGTCGCTTAGTCATACGAATTCGTACGGCGAATCGATGTTCTGGGCACCGGAAGTCTATTATGTTGAAAAAGATAAGAAGTTCTACATGTTCTATTCGACGGAAGAGCATATTTGTGTTGCTACGGCAGATTCTCCTTTGGGTCCGTTCAAGCAGGACGAGCATAAGCCGATCCGCGAGGAAAAGAGCATTGATACTTCCGTCTTTTTTGACGAAGACGGAAAAGCCTATCTATATTTCGTTCGTTTCAACGATGGCAATGTCATCTGGTGCGCGGAGCTGAAAGAGAACCTCAAAGACAACAAGGAACAAACATTGACACAATGTTTCAAGGCCGAAGAACCGTGGGAATTGGTTCTTCCCAAAGTAGTGGAAGGTCCTTCCGTCTTTAAACAGAATGGCGTCTATTATCTGATTTATTCGGCAAACGGCTATACAAGCCAGGACTATGCGGTAGGCTTTGCCACATCGGATTCGCCTTTCGGCCCGTGGAAAAAGTACGAAGGCAATCCCGTGTTGCATAAGTGCGACGGGCTGGTCGGTGTCGGTCACGGTGCTCCTTTTGTCGATATGGAAGGTAAGATGCGCTATGTCTTCCATGCGCACAAAAGTGAGTCTGAGATACATCCTCGCAATTCGTTTGTCGTAGATATGTTTGTCAAGGATAGTATTGTTTCGTTAGGAGGAAATATTGTTCGTCCGATGGTGGTAGACAGGCTGCCATCCGGTAAATAAGGTATAGAAAGTAAGGCATCGCTTTACAAGTGCTAACCCTATGAGTTACGATGGCTAATGCATAAGGTTAGCCATCGTAATGCAATTGATACAAAATCCGGGTTATAATTCCCTTCTTATCCTGATCTGGGAAGGGAGTTATTGTATAACATTGTTTCATTAACAACAAAACACATTCGTTTACTATAGGCAATTCTCCGGGAGTTCAGCTTTTCCACAATGTTAGGATATTCTGTTTTTTGAGCATAAAGGGATTTTGTTTTTCGATTTCCTGCTGTGCTCGTTTTGCTGGTTGCTTATTAATTCGGGTATAAAAGAGAAAAATGTCAGACACGGATTGCTTGGGTTTTCAATCCAAACAGTAAAACGTCCCAATCAGGGTTGTTGTTTGTTTTGCTAACATAGCTTATCCTCTTTTTTATGGCAAAGTTTTGAACCTTTCAAGATTATAACTCTCCGAAGCAAATATGGGTATATCGGATATCTTTTTCTTTCAAAAAGGCCGAAATGGATAATATTTAAGTATATTAGCCCTTTGAGCATTGTATGCCTTGAACTAATTTTGGAGTTATGAATAGATTAAAGCTATTAACGATTTGTATGTTTGTTTCTGGAGCCGTCTTTTCCCAAGAATGGAAGCCGCAAACATGGCCGGTTCTGAAACAATATGACCGGGAGCATCTTTACCAGGTGGCATTGCCTTTGGGAGGAATCGGGACCGGAACGGTCTCTTTGGGAGGCCGGGGAGAGTTGCGGGATTGGGAGATTATGAATGTTCCTGGTAAGAAATATAGTACGGTGACGACCGGCAATAATGCACCTTTCTTTGCAATTTATGCAAAACCGCAGACGGGAGAGGCTATGACTACCCTGCTTGCAGGTCCTTTATATCCGCAGGAGTATTTGCATTATGAGGGGCGGCCGGTGAACCATCACGGTATGCCGCGTTTTGCCGATGCTACTTTCGAGGCGGCTTATCCGTTCGGACAAGTGCATCTTTCCGACCGGCAGTTACCGGTGAAAGTGACGGTCAAAGGATTCAATCCGTTGGTACCGGGAGACGCAGATGCCAGTGGCATGCCGATTGCCGTGTTGGCTTATGAGGTGACAAATACGACCGACCGTCCTTTGGAGGTAGCCGTTTGTGGTTCGATGCGCAATTTTATCGGGAAGGACGGCAGTAAGTTCAGGACGGACTGGAAAGGAGATTACATTCCGACAGGCGCGAAAGACAATAAAAACCAGTTTCGTAAAAAGAACGGCTTGCAAGGCCTCTACCTATATTCGGACGGGGTAGATAAGAATGATCCGGCTTATGGAACGGTGGCCTTGACCACTCAGGCAGTAGAAGGGGTCACCTACCGGACTTCTTCGCGGGCGGATGACTGGAATAATGGTATTCTTAACTTTTGGGATGATTTTAGTGCTGATGGCGAACTGACGGAGCGGGACAGACAGGAGGATGAAGACCCGATGGCTTCGCTGGCGGTAAAGAAGACAGTTGGACCTGGCAGTACGGAAACGTTTACTTTCTACCTGACTTGGAATTTCCCGAACCGGAAAGCTTGGTCGGAAACAATTGTCGGGAACTATTACAGCACTCGGTTCCCGGATGCCTGGGAAGCGGCCGAGGCAATCGTACCTCAGATTCCGGAAATGGAAAGGCAGACGCTCTCTTTTGTGCATGCCTTCCTGAAATCGACTTATCCTGATGTTGTCAAAGAGGCTGCTTTGTTTAATCTGGCAACATTGCGTTCGCAAACGGTCTTTCGTTTACCTAGCGGACATTTGATGGGATGGGAAGGTGTGATGGACCGTTTCGGTTCTTGTGCCGGCAGCTGCACGCATGTTTGGAACTACGAGGTGGCGACACCGTTTCTTTTCGGTGAATTGGCAAAGACGATGCGTGATGTGGAATTCAACTATGCGACGAAAGAAAACGGGCTGATGAATTTCCGGGCTTCCTTGCCTTTATCGGAAGCAGCGAAAGGAAATTCGGCTGCGGCGGACGGCCAGATGGGATGTGTCATGAAGATTTACCGGGATTGGCAGTTGTCGGGAGACGATGAGTTCCTGCAAAAGAATTGGGGGCAAGTAAAGAAAGTGCTTGCTTATGCCTGGACCGACAAAGGTTGGGATGGCAATCAGGACGGCGTCATGGAAGGTTTGCAGCATAACACGATGGATGTGAACTATTTCGGTCCGAATCCTCAAATGGGCTTCTGGTATATGGGAGCCTTAAAGGCGGCTGAGAAAATGGCTTTAGCTATGAAGGATAAGACGTTTGCCAAGAAATGCAATACATTATTCCGGCAGGGAAGCACCTGGATGGATGCCAATCTGTTTAACGGGGAATATTATGAACATAAGATAACTGATCCCGAAACATTTGAATATCTGGATATGCGGAATTCGGACGTGAAGGTTCCGCCGTTTCAATTGGGAAAAGGTTGCCTGGTCGATCAGCTGGTCGGACAGTATATGGCCCATATATGCGGTTTGGGATATCTGGGAGATAAGGAGCATATCCGTACGACATTGGGAAGTATCATGAAATATAATTATGTGAAGGATTTCAGCCGTCACTTTAATAATATGCGTTCGTATGTGATGGGAGATGAGTCCGGCCTGCTGATGGCCTCCTGGCCGAAAGGACGTCTGGAAGTCCCTTTCCCTTACTTTGCCGAAGTGATGACCGGTTTCGAATATTGTGCCGCTGCCGGCATGATATATGAAGGCATGGAAGAAGAGGCCTTGACTTGCATCCGTGCGATTCGTGACCGTCATGACGGGGCAAAGCGAAATCCGTTCAGCGAGGCGGAGTGCGGACATCACTATGCCCGTTCGATGGCAAGTTGGGCGGCAGTAATCGCGTTGAGCGATTTCCAATATTCAGGAGTGGATCGACGGATGCATTTCACGGACCGGCCGGGATGTTATTTCTGGAGCAACGGTTATGCTTGGGGTACTTGTACCGTTACAGATGATACTGCTACGATCGAAGTCCTGAAAGGTTCTTTACAGTTGGACAAGTTGGTTATTGGAGATAAAGAGAAGCGGTTGAAGAATTTCAGACTTGCTTCAGGGGAAAATCGTATGATAAAATTATCATGAAAAATTCAAGAAGAACATTTTTCAAGCAGGGACTTGCAGGTGCGTTGGCTTTAGGTTCGGCATCTCTTCCCGTTTCTGCTGCTGCTATGACGGATGGGGTTGGTAAAGTGAAGGCCAAGCGTGTAGTCCTGATATCT
>ENA-UESD01002710-UESD01002710.1-human-gut-metagenome-genome-assembly--contig:-NODE-2710-length-12200-cov-3.905469_pt1 | contig 12200 bp, 5 predicted proteins | sample MGYA00242985_ERZ507986 | MGnify/ENA primary metagenome ERZ507986 (study PRJEB26167, sample SAMN06115408) | human gut metagenome | host: Homo sapiens | place: China:Guangxi | collected 2016-04-06... | reverse complement strand
ATTCAAGTAAAAAACCAACCCATACAAAAAGTCTTCGATGATTTGTCGAAGCAGACAGGATTAAAGTTTTTCTATGGAGAAGCCATCGCGAACCGGAACGTACAAGTTAACCTAAAGTTCAAGAACGCTCCCATCAACAGCGTATTGAACGAGATCACCCGGCAAGCCAATCTTTATTTTAAGCGAGAGAATAACACGATAGCCGTCAGTCTCGGAAATGCGGGCAACGCCTCCGTTCCAGTGACACAAGACCGGAAAGTGACCGGTATCATTACAGATGAACGGGGCGAACCGATCATCGGGGCGAACGTCGTGGTAAAAGGTACGTCCAAAGGGACAGTTACCGACCTGAACGGTGAGTATAGCATCGAGGCGAACGGTAAATCGATCCTGCTCATATCTTACATCGGCTATTTATCGGAAGAAGTGGCCGTAGGCAACAACAAGACCCTTAATATCCAGCTAAAGGAAGACGCCCAGAAGCTTGACGAGGTAGTCGTGATTGGTTACGGAACACAGAAACGAAGCAATCTTTCCGGAGCGATCTCGAAAGTCACCTCTGAGGTTATCGAATCTAAGCCCGTGACCAACGTGCTATCCGCCTTGCAGGGAGAAATACCGGGGATGGTTATCCAACGAAGCTCCGGCCAGCCGGGTAACGAGGACTTTAAGATGAACATACGTGGAGTCTCATCCGCTAACGGAGACAGTGCCCCGCTGGTTTTAGTAGATGGTATTCCCGGTGATATCAATATGATCAATCCGCAGGATATCGATGCCATCTCCGTCTTAAAAGATGCCTCCGCCTCTATTTACGGAGCACGGGCCGCAGGCGGCGTTGTCTTGATTACGACCAAGAAGGGAGCGACCGGCGCACCTAAGATCACTTACAATGGAAACTTGTCGATCTCCAAGATGACCGGTATGATGAAAGCGCCAACCAATTATGAGATGGCGATCATGGACAACGAGGCCAATATCCATAACGGCTCCGCCCCTATGTATACGCAAGAGCTTCTGGATAGGATCTTGTCCAACGACCCGAATCCGATCGATCACCCGTTGTATGGAGGATGGAAATTGTTCTTTACGAACACGGACTGGATGGACGAGCTGTTGAACAACGGCGTTCAGCATAAGCACAATCTCACTATCTCCGGTGGCGGCGAGAAATCCAATTATTATTTATCCGCCGGTTATAGCAAGCAATTCGGAGTCGTAAAATATGCCGACGACAATAACACCAAGTATAATCTACGTATGAACTACGATTATAGGATCACGGATTGGTTAAAGCTGGAAACCAAAGTAGCCTTGGACAATAATAAACGTACCGATGTAGGCAGCAACGGAGCGTGGGTAATCGGTGAGGCGATTCTGGATATGCCTAACCACCCGGTCTATAATGCCGATGGTAACTTCTTCACCCAAGGAGGCTGGAGCAATGCCGTAGCGTTGGCCAAAGAGAGCGAGACCGCCACGTTCAAGACCCGGGAGATGAATGGTAATTTCAGGTTAATCGCCAACATTATCGACGGGCTGACCTTAACCGCCCAAGCCGGTGTTAATTATAAGAACAAGAACAATGAGGACATAGCGAAAGCGATCCCTCTTTATACATGGGACAATAATATCACCTACTACACCGGAGCGGGAAGTCCGGAGCAGTCTGCCGTGGATCGCACGACAGAAGAGACCGTTTACCAAAATTACACGGCCTACTTGAATTACGATAAGAACTTCGGCCCGGACCACCATCTGGACGCCATGTTAGGTATGGCCTACGAGACGGAGGAAGTCCGCATGTTCATGGCACGCCGTGATAACTTCATCTCGGATGAGCTGTGGGAGCTTAACCTCGGAGGCACGGGAAATATGAAGAACGACGCCAAAGCCGAGCATTGGGCTACCGGCTCTACCTTCGCCCGCCTAGGCTACAGCTTTAAGAACAAGTACATTCTGGAGACAAACTTCCGTTATGACGGTAGTTCCCGTTTCGCCCCCGGCAACCGGTGGAGGATGTTTCCCGGAGTCTCCGCCAGCTGGCGTATCTCGCAAGAAAACTTCTTGAAAAACTCCAAGGTATTCAATGAGCTGAAGTTAAGAGCATCATACGGACAGACCGGAAACCAAGAAGGTATCCGCCTGTATGACTATATCCAGTTGCTAAAGTTTAGGGACGATGGCTGGGGAACTAAATTAATCTATCCGTTCGGAAACGGTTCCCAAAGCCAAGCCATGGGCTTAGACGTATTGGCCGGGGTAGACCGGACATGGGAAATTCTGGAGAATGTCAACGTGGGTGTCGATGCCGCTTTCCTTGATTCCCGCCTCGGCTTCTCGTTTGATTATTTCGTAAAAATGAATAATAATATGTTAATTCCGGTAACTTATCCCAGCATGTTAGGCGCGGAGGCACCCTACTCGAACTCGGGTAAATTACGCACGAACGGCTTCGAGTTGACATTGAACTGGACCGACAAGATCGGCAACGTTGAATACTCTGCCCAATTCCAGTTGACCGACGCCGTGAACAAATTAGTTGAATACGGAGGTGCCGATACCTATAAACTAGGATTGAACGAGACCCGGGAAGGTTATCCCATGAATTCCTATTTCGCTTACGTATACGATGGCGTGATCAAGGACCAAGCGGATCTCGACGCTTATAAGAAACTAGAGGGCGTACCTTCCAATATCGGCATCGGAGACGCGAAGTTCAAGGATTTGAACGGCGACGGTAAGATCTCCACCTACGGTGATAAAGATGGGGATGACGGCGACGCCGAATACGTTGGCTCCACCACTCCCCGCTATTCCTTCGGATTGAATCTGGGCGCTAAATGGAACAACTTCGATATCAGCGTATTCTTCCAAGGAGTTGCCAAGCGCACCTTGTTCCGTGAAGGAGACTTCGCCATGCCTTGGAGCGACTGGTGGAGATACCCGCCCCAGTTCTACTACGGCCAGACATGGAACGAGGATCGCCCGGACGCCTATTATCCCCGCTTGACGCATGGAGAAATCCGGCATTGGAATTATCAGGCATCCACCCTGCAAAAGATCAACGCCGCCTACATTCGCCTAAAGAATATCCAGATAGGCTACACGCTCCCCAAAGGTGCGTTACAGAAACTAGGCATCGAACGGACACGCTTTTACGTAAGCGGACAGGATCTATTCGAGATACATAACGTAAAAGGAGGATGGGACCCCGAGTCGGACAAAGCCGGATTCAATTATCCGTTCCAACGTTATTATTCTTTCGGTATTGACTTAACTTTCTAAGGTTCCACGAAAAAACAAATTAGCAGTATGAGACGATTTAATATAATTATAGCGCTATCGGCCACACTCGGGCTATCTAGTTGCGACTTGGATATGACACCTATGGATCAAGTGTCCGACGCCGTATTTTGGCAAAAGCCTTCCGATTTCGAGTTGGCCGCCAATGATTTCTACTTCAGCCTGATGGAGGCCTCCCAATATATAGATAAGAACTCGGATATCGCTTTCGGTTCGGGGGCGGACGACGTAAGCGATGGTTCTTATTTAGCACCGGTCAATTCGGATGATTGGGATGAGCCTTGGAAATTCATCCAATCCACTTCCTATCTGCTCAAGAAAGCGGAGGAGTCTGGATTGACCGACGACGAGATCGGACGCTGGAAAGCCGAGGCCCATTTCTTCCGGGCCTACAACTACTGGAAACTGGTCAAGTTCTACGGAGGGGTTCCCAAGATAGAGATTCCCTTGAATACCTCCTCGGAACAGCTTTACACGCCTCGCTCCTCCCAGCAGGAGATCATTGATTTTATCATCGACGATCTCGATAAGGCGATTCCTTTGCTTCCCAAGCAAAGCCAGTTGACTACCGAGGAATTGGGCCGTACCACGCAAGGGGCCGAGAAATACCATCAAGGCTCCAATGCCGATATGTATATCCAATCGGCTATCGATGCCGCCCAAGCCCTAGTGGATTCCAAGGAATACGCCTTGTTCCGGGATAAAGGGAAGGAAAGCTATAAATATCTACATATCTTAGAGGGGGATGATAGCAAGGAGGTCTTATTGGCAAGGCGTTATTATAAATTGAGAGTGACCCATAACTGGACACGGGAACTTTGGTTCGGTGCCATGGTTCCTACAAAAAACCTTGCGGATATGTATTTATGTAACGATGGTCTGCCCATCGACAAATCCCCTTTATTTAAGGGATTCCAATACCAGACGAGTGAATTCGAGAACCGGGACTCCCGTATGGAGCAGACGTTTATCGTTCCCGGTAGCGAGGTCTTTTTCGAGGGAGGTCTCTGGACACCTACCTATCCTGGATTTGTAGGGAATAGCGCTACACGCACAGGCTATATGATCCGTAAGTTCTTGGATGAGACATTGGATGCCGCTCAATTCATCGGCGAATACGACTTCAAGGAGTTTCGTTACGCCGAAGTCCTGCTGATCCTCGCCGAGGCTTTATACGAGAAGAACGGACAAATCACGGACGATCAGTTAGACATCACCATCAATGATCTGAGAAACCGGGCGAATATGCCTCACCTAACCAACGCTTTCGTCTCCGTCAACGGCCTGAATATGCTGGAAGAGATCCGGCGTGAGAGAACCGTGGAACTGGCATTCGAAGGATACCGCCGGGACGACCTACGTCGTTGGGGCACGGCGGAAACGGTTCTTCCCCTTGCGATCCGTGGCGTGAAATTCGTGGGTACGGAGTATCAACAGAAATTCCCGGAGTTGGTGATCGGGCAGGATATACAGGTGGATAGCGATGGCTTTATCATCGCCCAACCCGCATCCGCCCGCAAGTTCCAGACACCGAAGCATTGGCTATCCCCGATCCCTTTGCAACAGGTACAATTGTCGAAAGGAACCTTGGAACAGAATCCGGGCTGGTAAGGGTTTTTCCAAGAATAAGCGACTATATATATGAGGGTAGGCCCTACCTATACGAGAAGGGAGGGCCTACCTATCTGGGAGGGGAATGCCATTTAAATATGAATTATCTTACATTTTTATAGCATGAAGAAATACTTTTTAGCGGTAGCTAGTTTTTTTATTTATTCTCATATCAGTCTAGGCCAAGTGTATCCGGGGCAGATGGATTCCACGTTTGTCCCTGTACGGAGTCACCACTATGACCCGGAGTTAACATTTGATTTTTGCGTGAATGAACCCGCTTGGAGCAATCAGGCGGGTATCCATTCCGCCTTCGGATCGACCGACCGGCTTTATTTCCGGAAGGAAGTACCCGTAAACCATGACAACGATTTATCATCTTCCTACTCTACGACCGTTTGGAGGGGGGAAAGAGCGAATGCCCAGATATTGGTATGGTCGTCAGAAGCGTTGGAACAAGTACGTGTCTCTACACAAGACTTGAGGAGCGCCGAGGGAAACATCATCCCGAAAGATCGGATTACCTTCGAGTTGGTGCGTTACGTATTGTCCAATTATCCATATGCCGAGAAAAAAGCCATCTGCGGGGAATCTCCCTACAAATCCGGCTTCTTGATGCCAGACCGTTTCGAGACGCTGGACCGCTTCGATCTCCCTTCCCAAACCACCCGTCCGGTATGGATGATGGTGGATGTGCCGAGAGGAACCGCTCCCGGTACGTATAAAGGCAAAGTGGAGGTGCGGGCGAAAGGCAAGGCTCCTCAACTATTGAATCTGGAGATCGTGGTGCAAAACCAGTTGCTCCCCTATCCGAAAGACTGGAAATACCGTCTGGACCTATGGCAGAACCCGTGGGCCGTGGCATGGTACAATCACGTGGAACCGTGGTCACCAGAACATAAAATGCTTCTCAAGCAGCATTTGAAGCATTATGCCGATGCGGGTGGTACCTACATCACGACTTATGGAGTACATTCTCCTTGGTCCGATAACTCCTATATGATCGAGGGGGGTATGATCGAGTGGATCAAGAAAGCGGACGGCACATGGGCCTTCGACTACAAGATCTTCGACGAGTACGTAGAATTAGCGATGGAATGTGGCATCGACGAGGCAATCACCCTCTACACCCCGATTCCTTGGGGATTCCGTCACCGCTATAAGGACGAGGCTACGGGCGATTATTCTTATATCAACTGGGCGCCAAGCTCAGAGGAATTCAAGAAGATGTGGAATATCTTCCTCACGGATTTCAAGTTCCATCTAGAAGCTAAAAGCTGGTTGGACATCACCTATATCGGAATCAACGAGAATCCGATGGAAGAGACCTTAGCGGCTATCAATGTCGTGCGCAACCATGATAAATGCTGGAAGATCACTTACGCCGGCAATTGGCATAAGGAATTGGACGGACTGCTGGACGATTATTCTTTCCTTTACGGAGAGGAACCTACCATCGCCGAGCAAAAGGTACGGGCCGCCACCGGACGCACGTCCACCGTATACGTATGCTGTAACCCGCCGATCCCGAACAACTTCGTGTTCTCTCCTCCTATCGAGGGACGTTGGATCAGTTGGTATGTAATGGCGTATGGGTACGACGGCTTCTTGCGATGGGCTTACGACGCTTGGCCGGAAGATGCCGATCGCGACGCACGTCATGGCTCTTGGGCAGCAGGCGATTGCTACATGGTATATCCGGGAGGCAAAAGTTGCATCCGCTTCGAGAAAATGAGAGAAGGTATCGTGGATTTCGAGAAGGTCCGTATCTTACGGGAACTGACCGCCCAATCGGGTAACGCTCAAGCCCAAGGCTTATTGAAGCAGCTAGACCAACATTTGTCTATCTTCCCGAAAGAGAAAGAGTTCGATGAGAACAAGATCTCGGCGGATGTACGTAAGGGTAACCTCATCATCCGTCAACTGTCCGATCTTTTGGCGAAATAATGGGCTTATATAGCAGGAAAGACATGAAAGCATATCGTTTAATCCTATCACTCATGGCAAGCGTAGCCGCAGGGCCAGCCTTCTCGCAAACAACAGGTGTTGTTTGCGAGGAGTTCGACCAGATACAACTGACGCACGTATTGACGCCCACCGGCCCGCTACCGACCGCCTTGGACCCGAATGGCGTATACCCCTATATGAGTTATAGCGAGACCTCAAATCGTCCGGTACCTAAAAGGTACCGGATGATCTCGCTAGAGAATGAGAAAGTCAAGGCTATCATCTGCCCCGATCTTTGCGGGAAAGTAATATCCCTCACTCACAAGGAGAGCGGCAAGGAGGTCTTGTACAGGCCGGACGTAATCAAATACACACGGATATTACCCCGTTTCTATTTCGTGGCCGGGGGGATCGAGGTCAGTTTCCCGATCTCCCACTCTCCCACGCAAAATGAGCCGGTGCTTTATCAGATCGATCATACGGGAGACCGCACATATGTAACATGCGGAGAACGGGAATCTCATTACGGTATGCAATGGTCTGTAGAATATTCCTTAGGAGATAAGGACGAATGCCTTACCCAAAGGGTTGTTTACTACAACCCGGGAAAGCAAGCCTATCCATGGATGTCATGGTCCAACGCCGCCCTTCCTTGCGCACCGGATACCCAATACGATTTCCCGAACGGGACCGTATTATCCCATGCCTCCACGTTGGACACGATCGACTGGAAAACCGAAGGAACCCATCATGAACGGGATATCAAAGAGATGACCGGCTACTTCTGGAAAACGAAAGACGTGAATGCTTTCGGGGCCTACACTCCCTCCTTGGGCAGCGGGCTCTATCATATCGCCGACGAATCCAGTACGCCCGGTATCAAGCTATGGAGTTATGGCGTAGCCGGCGACAAGGAATGGTCCATGCTCAGTACCCCCGACCGGCAGCCTTACGTAGAAATCCAAGGTGGCCCAATCAGCGACCAGTCCATCAAGCTCGAATTGCGTCCCGGCGAGAAAAAGAATCACGTAGAATATTGGATACCGACAGATCAGCCTTTGGATATCTATTCCTTAAAGGTTCCGGCATTAAGGCTTCGCCCGATCGATCGCATCCCGCTATTTGACTGGGCCCGGAAGAATGAATCTTCCATCTGGATCGCCTTAGCCGATGCCTATAAGAATAAGTCCATGCTTCCCGCCGCTCCCTATCCGGAAGATGGGCAGTGGGCTCCATCCGGCATGGAAGATCTGGACGATGCTTTTCGTTGGGCGATCCAAATATCTCCCCGGCCGGAACGGGATTATTGGCAATTCCACTATGGGACTTGGTTGGCTGGAAGAGAACGTGTAGAGGAGGCGATCGAACAACTATCCATCCCGGATATCGATCTGGCGAAAGCTTTATTGGCAAGGCTATATGTTCGTCGGCAGGCGTGGGAAAAGGCGAGAGATACTTACGCCGCTATCCCCGAGACCTCGTGGTTGAACCTACATCCCCAGTTGGTTATCGAGCGGGATAAAGTATTAAAGAAGTTTGGAACAGAGGCTTTATCGGAACGGGAAAAATGGCTGGATAAGATAAACGCGTCCTCTGATGAATGGGTGGTCGAGCGAAAGGTACAGCTACTGATTGATAAGAAGCAATATCAAGAAGCCAAGGATTTATTACTATCCACCCGTTTCCAGAAAGTGCATCAAACTTACACCCGTACGGGACTTTGGGAACAGATCAACGAAGGCTTGGGCCTCTCCCCTCAACCTGTACCGGAACAACTCGGCGAGGATCGCTTAGCCCGGTTCGGTGCCTATCGGGAATATGAATAAAGGGAGGTGTGTGTTTAGAGCAGTAGCGTCATATAAGTCTCCGCATATTTAGCCAGAAACGCCCGGATCACTTTCAAGGCCGTAGAGATATGTTGTTGTACCGTATATACCGAGATACCCAAACTGTCGGCTATCTCCTTATGGGATTTCATATCTTTACGGCTCATATCAAAAACCCTTTTTTGTTGTGGGGTCAACGTTTCAAGCGCCTTATCCAACAATGCGTTTAAATCCGTATCCAATACCGAGTCCTCCGTCTCGTTCGTGCTATCCAATGAGGCGGACCGTATCTTATCCCTCAGCTCCAACTCACGATCCAGTCCCGCCAACAGGTTTAAGATCCGATTTTTCACGATCGTATACACATACGGGCCAAAAGGTACATTCGGGTTCAAGAAACGGCGATTCTGCCAAATAGAGGCGAAAGCATCCTGAAAAACATCTTCCGCCATATCCCGGGATTTAAGGAATTTCAAGGAAAACCACATCAAGCGGTCCTTATACAGGGCATATAATTCACAAAAGGCCGACTCGTCCCCTTCTAGCAAGTCTGCCACAAGTCTTCTTTCTTTCTCTGAATCAATGTCTGCCATTCGACTTAATCTCCCACTTCGATTACATAGGTTCAAATATATGCAAAATACCCAAAAGTAAAAACAAATTGAACCAAAATCAGCGACTCCATCATACAGCTTTATAAACTCGCGATAACAAACATCTTTGCTCATTCGGAAATAATCATGTATTTTTGTCTGTTCATTTAAGAAAGGATGATGTATTGATGAAAGTTTGTATCGCCGAAAAGCCGAGTGTGGCCCGGGAAATCGCGGAAGTATTAGGGGCAACCCAACGAATGAATGGGTATATCGAAGGAAACGGATATCAGGTAACTTGGACATTCGGGCATTTGTGTACCCTGAAAGAACCGCATGAATACGCGGAGAACTGGAAACGCTGGAGTCTGGGGTCGCTACCTATGATCCCTCCCCGGTTCGGTATCAAACTAATCGAGAATCCTACGTATGAGCAACAATTCAAGGTAATCGAGAGCCTGATGCAAAATGCCGAGATGGTCATTAACTGCGGTGATGCCGGCCAAGAGGGAGAGCTGATCCAACGCTGGGTCATGCAAAAGGCAGGTTGTAAATGCCCGGTCTACCGCCTTTGGATCTCCTCGCTTACGGAGGAGGCGATCCGGGAAGGTTTCCAAAAACTCAAAGAACAGACGGAATTCAATAAGTTATATGAGGCCGGGCTATCCCGTGCCATCGGCGACTGGTTGCTGGGGATGAACGCCACCCGCCTTTATACCTTGCGCTACGGGCAGAACCGGCAGGTATTATCGATCGGCCGTGTGCAAACCCCGACGCTCGCCTTGATCGTAAACCGGCAAGCCGAGATCGACAATTTCAAGCCGGAACCCTATTGGGAATTAAAGACCATTTACAGGAATACGACTTTCTCCGCCACGAAAGGTAAGTTCACGAAGAAAGAGGAAGGCGAGGCTTTTCTGGAGAAGGTAAAGGAACAGGATTTTACTGTTACCAGTATCACCGAGAAGAAAGGGAAGGAATTCGCCCCCCGCCTATTCGACTTGACCTCGTTGCAGGTGGAATGTAATAAGAAATTCGCGTTTACGGCGGACGATACGCTAAAGTTGATCCAATCGCTCTACGAGAAGAAGGTGACAACCTACCCACGTGTAGACACGACTTTCCTTAGTGATGATATCTATCCGAAAGTTCCCAATACCTTGAAAGGGTTGGTGGATTATACGGAGCTTACCGCTCCTTTGATGAATCAGAAATTGCCGAAAAGCAAGAAAGTGTTTGATAACTCGAAGGTTACCGATCACCATGCGATCATCCCTACCGGAGTCCCCGCCCGCAATCTTACGGATACGGAACGGAAGGTGTACGATTTGGTAGCCCGTCGTTTTATTGCCGCCTTTTATCCGGATTGCGAGATATCGACCACTACGGTCTTGGGTCAAGTGGATAAGGTAGAATTCAAGGTGACTGGAAAGCAAATCCTCAAACCGGGTTGGCGTGTCGTATTCGGAGCCGAGCAGAAAGATCCGGAGGCTGAACCTACCGAGGAAGAAGGCGTATTGCCCGATTTCGTGAAAGGAGAAAGCGGCCCGCATAAACCGATCTTGAAAGAGACTTGGACCCAGCCTCCGAAACCTTATACAGAAGCTACTTTATTGCGGGCGATGGAAACCGCCGGTAAATTAGTGGATAATGACGAGCTGCGGGATGCCTTAAAGGAAAACGGTATCGGCCGTCCTTCTACCCGTGCGGCGATCATCGAGACTTTATTTAAGCGTAATTATATACGAAAGGAACGTAAGAATCTTTATCCCACCGCTACCGGCGCGGAATTGATCGGCACGATCCATGAGGAACTGCTGAAAAGCGCAGAGTTGACGGGGCTTTGGGAAAAGAAACTACGCCAGATTGAACGAGGGACTTATGAGGCCCGTACTTTTCTGGATGAGTTGAAGCAGATGGTAAACGAGGTCGTCATAAACGTCCTTTCCGACCAAACCCGGCGAACGATTACGATTGAGGATACGTCTAAAGCAGCTAAAGAAACTCCCAAAGACGAACCCAAGGAGAAAAAGGAAAAGAAACCTCGTAAGCCTCGTGCCAAGAAAGAGAAAGCAGAGGCTACTCCTGAATTGGAGCTTCCATCAACGGATAAGCCCGTTTGCCCCATCTGTCACAAAGGCTCTATCCTCCGGGGCAAAACCGCTTATGGTTGCTCCGAATACAAGAACGGATGTACGTTCCGCTTGGATTACGCTACGTATGGAAATAATTTAACGGATGAGGAGTTAGGTACGGTTATCAGTAAATTAAAGTCTATTTAAAATATGAGAACAGAATGGTTTCCTCTGGTAAACGAGGAAGGTGAGACGATCGGAAAGGCTACTCGCAAGGAATGTCATAGCGGAAGGAAGTTGCTACATCCCGTAATCCATTTACATATCTTTAATAAGGATGGAGATCTATATCTCCAAAAACGTTCCATGAACAAGGATATACAACCGGGAAAATGGGACACGGCCGTAGGTGGGCATATTGATTATGGAGAAAGCGTGGAAGAGGCCCTGCGCCGTGAGGTTCGTGAGGAATTGGGCATTACCGATTTCACGCCTGTCTTCATCAAACGTTATATATTCGAGTCTTCCATAGAGAAGGAATTGGTAAACAGCTTCCGGACCACTTACGATGGCCCCATCACCCCCGATCCCGAGGAACTGGACGGAGGACGTTTCTGGCCGATCGAGGAGATCAAAGAGAATCTGGGGAAAGGCGCATTCACCCCGAATTTCGAAAAGGAATTCACCGCTATTTTCCTATAGGATAAAAACGCTACACTTCAGCTAGAATAGTTATTCAAGAGCCTGTTCATTCTTCGTAAGATACTGTTACATTCCACAAACCACGACGTGAACTGTACAGACCACAGCATGGTTTGTATAATTCACGTCGTGGTCTGTAC
>ENA-UESD01002709-UESD01002709.1-human-gut-metagenome-genome-assembly--contig:-NODE-2709-length-12210-cov-5.951207_pt1 | contig 12210 bp, 10 predicted proteins | sample MGYA00242985_ERZ507986 | MGnify/ENA primary metagenome ERZ507986 (study PRJEB26167, sample SAMN06115408) | human gut metagenome | host: Homo sapiens | place: China:Guangxi | collected 2016-04-06... | reverse complement strand
TGAAGAAACTTATTCTGTGTGTTATGATCTGTCGGTTTGGCGTGGGATTTGCTTTAGCCCAAACATTGACTTCACCCGACGGAAATCTGGTTATGGATTTTCATTTGTCGGCTGACAAAACTCCGGTTTATTCATTGAAGTATAAAGGAAAGGATGTAATAAAAGAAAGCAAGATGGGCTTTCAGATACGTCCATCGTTCGATTTCAGCAAAAATTTCCGTATTGTAGAAACAAAAGAGGATGCTTCCGATACGACTTGGAATCCTGTATGGGGGCAGAATAGTGTTATTCGTGATAATCATAAGGAATTGTTTGTTGCCTTGGAGCAAGAAGGTACAGGATGGTTGCTGAATATCCGTTTCCGTTTGTTCGATGATGGATTAGGGTTCCGTTATGAGTTCCCGGTACAGAAGGAATTGCGCCATTTTACTATTAATGAAGAAGTAACAGAATTCCAGTTGGCCGGTGATCATAAGGCATTCTGGATTCCGGCTGACTATGATACTAATGAGTTTCAGATAACGACTTCTAAACTGTCGGAGGTTCCGCAGTTGATAGACAAGGCACGTGATGAGGCTTTGGCCTGTAAATCGCCTTCACCTAATCTTGCTGTACAGACACCCTTGATGCTGAAGTCGGATGACGGACTTTATATCAACATTCATGAGGCTGCCTTAGTTAATTATCCAGCTATGCACCTGAATTTGGATGCACAGACTTTCCTGATGAGTTCACACCTTACTCCCGATAAAAACGGAACAAAGGGATACATTCAGACAGGTAGTACCAGTCCGTGGCGTACGATTATTGTAAGCGATGATGCTCGAAATATTCTGGCTTCGAATTTGATTGTAAACCTGAATGAGCCTTGCAAGTTGGAAGATACTTCCTGGATTAAGCCAACCAAGTATGTTGGTGTTTGGTGGGAGTATTTTACAGGTGGAGGTTCTACATGGGCTTATACTGATACGCAAGATATCGTAATCGGCAAAGCTGACTATACTAAGTTGAAACCGAACGGACATCATGGTGCCAATACGGCTCATGTGAAAGAGTATATCGATTTTGCTGCGAAAAATGGTTTTGATGCAGTATTGGTAGAAGGATGGAACGAAGGCTGGGAAGACAATTACGCTTATGCCAAGGAATTTATATATAGTTTCACTAAAGCTTATCCGGATTTTGATGTGAAAGAGCTTCAGCGTTATGCTGCATCAAAAGGAGTAAAAATTATTATGCATCATGAAACAACCTCATCGGTTGCCGATTACGAACGTCAGATGCATGATGCATTCCGCTTTATGAAAGAAAATGGTTATGATGCTGTAAAGACCGGTTACGTAGGTCCTATCATTCCGCGTAGCGAACATCATGACGGACAATGGATGGTGAACCATTATAATCGAGTAGCAGAAACAGCGGCACAATATCATATTATGGTTAATTCACACGAGGCTGTACGTCCTACTGGTATGTATCGTACATATCCTAACTGGATAGCTCAAGAATCAGCACGTGGAACGGAATTTGAGTCCTTCAATGGAATCCGTCCGGATCATCAGACTATCTTGCCATTTACCCGTTTGATGGGTGGTCCGATGGATTATACTCCGGGAATCTTTGAAGGTGATCTTTCTGTTTATGGCTCAAACAAAGCAAAATTAGGTACTACATTGGTTAAACAGCTTGCACTTTACGTAACGATGTACAGTCCGCTTCAGATGGCAGCCGATTTATATCAGAATTATGAAAAATATCCAGATGCTTTTCAGTTTATTAAAGATGTAGCTGTGGACTGGGATAATACATATATTCTGGAAGCTGAACCGGGTGATTATATCACTATTGCCCGTAAGGCGAAAGGAAAGAACGAATGGTATATTGGTGGAATTACTGATGAAAACAGTCGTGAAGCCGTTATTGATTTGAGTTTCCTTCCGGCTGGAAAGAAATATCAGGCAACTATTTATGCCGATGGAAAAACAGCTGACTGGCGTACAAATCCAAAGGAATATGTGATTTCTACAAAGAAAGTAACTAATAAGACAAAATTGAAACAACGTCTTGCTCCGAGTGGAGGTGTAGCTGTCAGCATTAAGGAATTGTAATTTGTTATCATAGTTTTTTGTAATCCCCGATTTCTTTAAATAAAAAGATGTCGGGGATATTTTTTGTCTTAATACCTGAATAATTCCTTAACTGTGCAGTAGCAAGCGGGATACTGTTTCACGGTCTGTATTCAGTTGGGTAATCAGCTTTTCCAGACTATCAAATTTTTGTTCTTGACGGATAAATTCGATAAACTCTATCCGCATATGATGATTATAAATATCACCTGAAAAATTGAGTATATGAACTTCAATACTTAGGTTGGATCCATTGTCAACTGTTGGACGATGACCGATATTCAGCATGCCGGCATAACGTACTTCGTCAATATACGCATATACAGCATATACTCCTTCTTTGGGAATCAGTTTGTCGGGGCAGGAGGGGAGAAGATTAGCTGTAGGAAAGCCTAACTTGCGTCCTACTTTATATCCGTCCACGACAGTTCCATCCAGGTAATAGTGATAGCCTAAATAATGATTTGCATGTTGTATATCACCGTCTTTTAAAACCTTGCGTATGACAGACGAACTGATAGACACTCCATCTTCTATCAATGCTTGTGCGCGAATTACTTCTATACCCAATTCCTTTCCATATTGGCAATAATCATCGAAACCTTCGCAGCGATTGTGCCCGAAGCGATGGTCATAACCAATAACCAAAACACGGACATTAAAACGTTCTCGAAGTAATTGCATGAACTCACGTGCGGAAAGCAGAGACAGTTCTTTGGTAAATGGTAGCATGATGCAGTAATCCGCTTCCGTTTGCTGGATGAGAGCTGTCTTTTGAGGCAGACAAGTAAGCCATTGAGGACGGTAACTACTTTGCATAACCTGACGTGGATGTATCGGAAAGGTTATGAGAGCACTGTGGAAGTTCCTTTGCCGGGCTTCTTTGCAAACCTGTTTGATGAGAAAACGATGGCCACGGTGTAGTCCGTCGAAACAACCTATAGTTGCTACGCAAGGTAAAAGTGTCTGCTTAATCTCGTCTGTTATGATTTTCATGTAGGATTTTATTTAAATAAATCGCCAAGATCAGTTCCTGGTGTGTAGTGGGCTACCTGTATACCTGTTGAGGCAGCTGCCTGACAATTGACTTCCGCATCATCAATAAACAGAGTTTCTTCCGGCTGAAGCTCTGCTTCTTGTAAGGCAACTTGGAATATCGCGGGGTCAGGTTTCGACAGATGCATACGATATGAGAGGAAAATACGTTCAAAATATGTTTTATAGTCCTTTCCGTTATGGCAGAAAGCTTGTCTGGAACCATATTCCCAATGAAGTTCATTTGTATTGCTCAATAAGAATAGCCGGTAGCTTTTGCTTAATTCAGCAAGCAGATGGAGCTTCTCTTCAGGAATTGTAAGCAGTTCCATATTCCACATCCGATCAATTTCCTCATCGGTAAGCGGTTGGCTGATGTACTTACGTATGGCTGCACGAAATTCAGGGGTACTTATATTTCCACATTCGTAATCGCGGAAAAAGCCCAGTTCATTAGTCCCTGTCAGCAGATTGCGTACATTGACTGCTCCCGCCTGTTCGAAGGCGCTGATACACCCTTCTAGATTCAGGTCTATCAATACGCCTCCCCAGTCGAAGATGATATTTTTTATTTGCTTATTCATTTTATAACCAATGTTTGTGACATCGATTTATTTGTTCCCCAGGCGTTTGATTCCTCTCCATATTTCCCCTATCCATAAAACAAATGATGTACCTCCGATGATATACAGCCATTCGTTTAAAGGAAGAGGCTCAGTACGGAATACTTTGCCGCCAAAGCTGACGATGAGTATCTGGCCTACAAGAATAATGATAGCGACACTTAGCATTCCTAAAGCATGGCTGGCATCCTTGAAGATTGAATGGTTAGTGCCGAATACACTTGCATTGAACAGGTTCCAGAACTGCAACATCACAAATATGGTGAAAAAGACTGTCAGATGATGTGTGTCCATTCCACCTGGGAGATTTTTGAAGTAGACCAGTAATCCCATCAGAATAGCAAGGAAGCCTAAGCCTACACCAAAGATATTATTACGCATAGCAGGGGTGATGATGAAATCTGTGCGACGGCGAGGCTTTTCGTTCATTACATCCATACTTGGTGAGATGGAAGCAAGAGCCATAGCTGCGAATGTATCCATAATCAGGTTTACCCAAAGCATTTGCGTTACGGTAAGTGGCAAGGCTGTTCCGAAGAATGCACCCAGCAATACACTTAACAATGCAACAACATTGATTGTAAGCTGGAATACGATAAAGCGCTGGATATTTTTATACAGTGAACGTCCCCACATTACAGCAGTTGCAATGCTGTGGAATGAATCATCCAGCAATGTGATGTCACTGGCTTCTTTTGCTACAGATGTTCCTGTACCCATTGACAATCCTACTTGTGCGTGATTTAATGCAGGAGCATCGTTGGTTCCATCTCCTGTTACTGCTACGACAGCTCCTTTTTGTTGTAACAACTGTACTAAACGCTGCTTATCCATAGGACGTGCGCGACTCATTACTTTCAGATCGAGTACGCGTTCAAGGGCTTCTTCATCGCTTAATGCAGCAAATTCAACTCCGGTAATACGGTTGCGCTCTGTATCTTCAGGTTGCCAAAGACCAATTTGGCGTGCAATTTCTGTAGCTGTTCCCGGAGTATCTCCTGTTACAATCTTTACTCCAATACCAGCGGACTGGCATTTTTTTACAGCATCGGGTACGTCTGGGCGAATCGGGTCGCTGATTGCAAAGATTCCCAAGAAAGTCATACCGCCTTCGCCGACTAGTTCTGCACAGTCGTCAGAAGCGTTTTCAGGAATAACTTTATAAGCTATACCAAGTGTACGCATAGCTTTATTCTGGTAAGCCAGCAACTGTTCGTTATACTTATCAATCTGAGCTTTATCCAGGTTACATTTGCCCATTACGATCTCTGGGGCACCTTTGATGTAGAGTATCCGTTTTTTCTGAATCGGCGAATCTACTAATGTCGCCATGTATTTGCGTTCCGTAGAAAAGGTCAATTGGTTAATGACTTTAGCCTCTTCACGCAGTTTCATGTAATTCTGTCCTTTACCATTTAACCAGAGTAAGAGAGCTATTTCGGTAGGGTTTCCTACGCCCGAAGGTTTTTCTCCTTCCACCTTTTCTTCAAGGAATGCAGTAGAGTTGGCAGCTATTCCTTCCGCTATCAGCTCAGGCTGGCTTTCATCGACCTGTGCCTCGTATACTTGCATCAGATTTTGTGTAAGAGTTCCTGTCTTATCTGTGCAGATAACAGTGATAGCACCCATTGTTTCACAAGCATGCATTTTTCGTACTAAGTTGTTCGTTTTCAGCATACGTCGCATGTTGAGGGCAAGGCTGAGCGTCACACTCATCGGCAATCCTTCTGGGACAGCTACAACAATCAAAGTGACAGCCATCATGAAATATTTCAGGACAATACGTGCTATTTCTAGCCATTGATGCCAGTCAGTAACTTCTGTTACCGTGAGATACTGGTATAAATCTTTGCTGGTGAATATGATAAAGGTCAGTGCTGCGATTGTAAACCCTGCTTTACCTATAAGGTTTGCTAATTTGGTAAGCTGAATATTCAGTGGTGTTTGTTCCTGACTTTGTTCTGTAGACTGACGGGCTACTTTACCGATTTCTGTAGCATCTCCAACACGTTCTACGCGCATGATACCATGTCCGTCTGTAATGGTCGTACCACGCATTACAGAATTCGAGGGGTATGTTGCTTCTTCGTCAAAGTGGGCTTCATCGGTGGTTTTATTTACCATTAACTCTCCGGTCAGTGTCGATTCGTTGACTTGCAAAGAAACAGCTTCTACCAACATTCCATCGGCAGGAACTTCTTCTCCGGTATTTAGGATGACGATATCTCCTACAACAATATCTTTACGCGGTATTTCCTTTATCTTTCCATTACGAATTACTGTTACAGGAGTTTCTTCGCCCACGGCATTCAGCAAATCAAATTTTTTATTGGCATCGTATTCAAAATAGAATCCAATTCCAGTTGCCAGAAAAATAGCAAAAAATATACCAATTGTTTAAGCATATTCATTCTCAATAATTGAAATGATAAGTGAAAAAACTGCTGCAACTAATAATACTCGGATAACAGGATCCTGAAATTTCTCCAAATAAAGTTTCCATATGGAGGGACGTTTGGGAGGAGTTAATAGGTTTACTCCATTTTTTTCACGGCTCGCAATGACTTCCTGGTCGGTAAGTCCGGTCAAATGAGATTCATTTGTGTTTTGTGACATAATGCCTAGTTATTAATTGATTAAGTAGCACAAAAATACAATATATATTGATATGCCTATATATATTTGTTTTTTTTATAAAAAAATCCTCTTAAATGTTGCAAGTTTCAAGCTAATCTATTACATTTGCACTCGGATTTAAGGGATTACCTTAATATCGGACTTGTAGCTCAGTTGGTTAGAGCAACAGACTCATAATCTGGAGGTCCCAGGTTCAAGCCCTGGCTGGTCCACTTTTAAAATCAAGGAGTTGCGAATTTCGCAACTCCTTTTTTCTTGCCCTTGCGTAAACAAACTGTTTGAGTTGAGTTTATTTACGCATTTGAGGGTCAATAAATCTATATGATATATCTATAAATTGACGATAGCGCTGAATCGGTACCATGCGTAGCACTGTAATCGGTACCATTGTAGCGCTGCAATCGGTACCGTCATGACGCTGCAAACGGTACCGCATTCAGTTCTGTAAGATTCTTTACAAATGTATATTATTTTTTCTTTCGCTGTCTCATAGACTCGCCTTTTAACTCAATTTTATTAGCGTTGGCCACGAGACGGTCCATAATGGCATCTGCCAAGGTTGGGTCTCCTATGTAATCATACCATTTTGAGATAGGAAGCTGTGATGCGATGATCATTGACTTTCGTTCATATCTCTCTTCCAGGATCTGAAGCAGAGCCAACCTGGTATTGGTGTCCATCGGCTGCAGACCGAAGTCGTCCAATATAATCAGGTCATTCTTCTCCAAGGAAGTAATCATCTTGAGGAAGGTGTTGTCCAGTTTGGACAGTGTGATTTTCTCGATGAACCGGTTCATATTAAGATAGACGGTTCTGAAGCCCAAGGTGCAGGCTTGTCTGCCAATGGCGCATGCCAGGAAGGTCTTTCCACAGCCGCATTTACCTTGTATCAGCAGATTCTCATGTCTGCGTATGAAGGAACAGTCGGCCAGTGCGGCCAGCTGTTCAGTTGTAATGTTGCGTTCTGCCCCACAGGCAACATCCTCAATCATGGCACTGTAGCGGAGTTTGCTGGTTTTGAGGAACATTTCTGTTTTACGTTCCTTCCTTTCCAGTATTTCTGCCTCTACCATCTTGGCTATGGCAAAATCAAATGAGGGACGGCTTTGCACCGGAAGAGTCATCAGGGATTCCACCGTATTCGCCATTCCCTTCAGTTTCAACCCCTTGAGTTGTATGACGGTTTCTTGTGTATTCATATAAATAAGAGTTTAAATGTTGGAAAACGCTTCTGCACCCCGTACATATTCATTGGTTGGGATACAGCATACATTGGATCGGTTTTCAGCTTTATCCAGATTGTTCTGAAGGATATTCTTGAGCATGCTGTAAGTTACGGTTCCGCTTTCAGACACACGCTTGCAGGCATTCTCAAGCCTTTCCTTACCATATTTTTTACGCAAGGACAATATACCTTCGCAAGAGCGGTAGGCATGGCTTACGTACCTCGGTGAAGCCAATACCTTTTCTACGGCTTTCAGTGTATACATGCCGATAACCTCTACCTCTTCCAGGTAAAAGGCGGCATTCCGTCCCTTGCTGTGCTGGTATTCCAGATGATTCTCAGGCATGTGCGCGTCCTCTGTAGAACGTCCGGCTATGAAGCTTCTTTTATGCAGGGCTATTCGTTGGGTGTTCAGATATACTTCCACGGTTTCTGTATCCCAGACCACGGTTACTCTTTGTCCTACATAAATGTATGGGACGCTGTAAAGATGCCGTTCTTCAAGCCGTCCTACGGTGACATGGTAATCACCGGTCAGTTTCACTTCCCTGCGGTAACGGAAGCGGAAAGGGGTGATGGGGAGCGGCCCAAGACAGCCTTGTTCTTCGGCTTCAAACATACTCCTGCGGCTTTTTCCGGTAGTTCTGGAAGGACGGTCATTAAACTGTCTGTCAATTCAAAGATACGGCTGTTGAGTTCATCCAAAGAATGAAAGGTTTCATGTCGGATGGCGGCATATATAAACTGGTAGAACTTGTATACGATTCCTTCTACAGGACCTTTGTCACGTGGCTTCCGTACACGGCAAGCCTCCAGGGTAGTATTGTAGTAGCTTGACCATTCCAGCGCAGCATTGTTGAATGTAGGCTCGTAACGGTCTGACTTTTTCACCCATTGGGTCATGTTGTCGCTCTTGCACACCTCAGGACATCCTCCAAAATAGGTGATGGCATCCGACAAGCCACTGAAAAAGTATTCCATGCTTGCATGATACATGGCTTTGGCATAGCCCATACCGCTGAACGGCAGCATACAGCAGAGGACAACAACAGGTATATGCTCTTGGATTTTCCGGTCTGTAACATAGAGCTTGTCACCAACAAAATCAATCTGCATCTCACATCCCGGGATGTAAGTGTTGTGGTAAGACAGGTTGTTGGCATACTGATAATCACGGATATGCTTCTTGAACTGCGTGTACGCATAGCCGTTGGGATGCTCCTTGAGATATTCCTCGTGTAGCAACTGTATGGTCAGGTGGCGGTGTCTGGCAAGATCTTCCGCATAGTCTGGCAGCAGCTCTTTCAACTCGTTTTTCTGTTCAGAAGGTTTGGGAGTTGGTGAAGACTGCAGCAGACTGTGGATTTGCTCTTCACTCATCCGGCCTATTGTGCCGTAATCAACTTTGGATTCATCAGCCAACTTCTTGTAGCGGTTTAAGACTCCACGGCCTATGTGCAGTTGTGCGCATATTTCCCGTTGAGGAGTGGAGGCCGACAGCATTTGAAATGCTCTTTTTAATTTTACCATATTCAACGTTCTGTTTGCCATATCTTAAAGGGTATTGATTGATCGGACCTTTAAGATATGAAGTTTATACAAAACCACAGAACTGAATTGTCAACCTTTTTGCTGGTACCAATTCCTCCGCTATAGCGGTACCGATTCATGCGCTATGATGGTACCGTTTCGCCGATACTATCAATTTTAGGGTATCCCCTTTTAGACGGGCGCCAGTCGGCACCCGTCTAAAAAAGAATCTACAAATTTAACGATTATTATTTGCATATTGTCATGGGAAGAAGGTTTTCGTAATCCGTTCTTCCCTTTTTTAATTCTCTTAGCAGCTTGCAGAAGTAATCCCTGAAGGAGACTCCTGCCTGTTTGCAGGTTTCTATAAAGGTATTATAGATTGCGGAGTTCTGTATTCCTTTCACGCTTCCGAAGAACAGGCTGTTCTTTCGTTGGACAGTGATTGGTCTTATCGCTCTTTCTGCTGCCATATTGTCTATGGAGTATTCACCGTCATTTCTGTAGGCGAAGATCTGATTCCAGAAGTTCTTCAGATAGTTAAGGGCCTTGCCCATAAGTTCGCTTCGGTTCTCATCCGGATTTGCCGGCAGATCATAAAGCTCTGTCCTTATCTTATCGATGATTTCCGTCGTTTCCTTACTGTTCCTTCTGCGGTAAATCTCGTCTGCGGTAAATTTTTCCCGGCGATAAGTATCTTCCATGCCGTATAACTTTGCTATCAGCTCAAGGAAGATTCTTGCCTGCGGGCTTCCCTGGTTGAAGGCATACTTGAACTTTGCCCTTGCATGAGCCAGACAGCAGAGATGATCTATATCCATAAGTTCGTTGTCAAGATACATATATACGTTATAACCGTCACTCTGCAGTGATTTGATTTTTGCATCACCAAGGAACTCCTTCAACACATTTCTGTTCCTGCCTCCATGTTTCTGTACACCTTCATCATCCGTTGTATCCTCATAAAAGAAGATGACTATACGCGCTTTTCTGTTTACCAGACACCACATATAGGTCTTTCGTTTCTTATTGTATGCGTGATAGCGGAGCCATGTCTCGTCCACATTCACGTTGGCACCATCCTGAAGGGCAATCTTCTTGAGGGCAGGTATCAGCTTATTGAGCTGCATGGCACCTTTGTCGGCCCAGTTCAGCAGGTTCTGCACAGAGGTGTTCCAGTCCATATCCGACAGACGGTTCTTCGCCTCCCTGTATGCCGGTGTTGACATCCGGTAGCGGTTAAACATCAGATACGAGAGCATGTTTGCCGTAATGCTTGTACCCGGTACTATCTCGTCATAAAGGCTGGCCCGGACGTCATCCTTCATAGGAAGGAACATGCTTTCAATCCTGCCGTCGGCATGCTTCACCTTAAGCACCTCAAAGTGATGTTCCTCAATATGGCTCACAATGTTTCTTATTTTACGGTAGCTTGACGATATTACAACAGAACCCTCAGGAAGCATTGTATAATCGGACTTGTGTATAATCGGTGTACCTACACAAGCCTTATTGTATGTCATTCCTTTCCTGTATGGTCTTTCCTTGGAAAGGGAAGCCTTCGGAGTATCCTGCGTGCCGCATGATGCGGAAGAGTCCGGCTGTGGAACCTCGCCTGATGGAGCAGTAGGAGTACCGTCAAAATCATCCTTGTCATCATGCTTCCCTTTTACGACCCTTTTACGGTCAATACCTTTGAGGCTTCCGGAAGAGGCATAGGCCTGGGTATTCATAATGGAAAGACGCTCAACAAGGGCATTATGCTTCTTCTCAAGCTTTCTGTATTCCTTGTCGCGAAGTTTGTATTCAATAGCAGCCTTCTCAACCTTGCTGTTTGCCTTAAGCAAGGCTTTCAAAAGAGAGGCATTCTCACGTTTGACTTCCTTCAGGTCTTTTCCTATTTCATCAAGTCGTGCTATCATTTCATCAAGCAGCCTGCTCTTTTTCTGATTCTCCTCAAACAGGAACAGGGCGAACCTCTTTATCTGCTCATTATCCATACCTTCAAGGGGTGTATGCTCCTTTTCGGGTCTGTTCATCATCTCTTCAAGATGCTTGCGTCTGAGTGTGTTTTCTATGAGTTCTTCCAGTTCCATGTTCTCTGATATTTTATGTAAAGATACTCATTTTCAATGAGATATACAAATATTTAGAGAACTTCTATCACTGATTGCCAGAGTTTTATCTTTAAATTCTTATACTCGTTATTACTGGAGTTTCAAGTATCGTGACCAGGTCTTTCCAGTCTATTTTATATACTGTCACATCGTCCTTGCGCTCTATTTTCATGAACTTATAGCCCTTAATGAAAGACTTCTCATGAAGGTAGTAGGCATTGCGCTCATAGTGTATCATACGAACCTTGCGCTGGTCTTTAGACATGAACATGTAAACATCACCATTCAATGGATCACGGTGGTATCGACCTCGGATTATCTCGCATATACGCTGAGCCTTGCATCTCATATCGTGAAGCTCAGGAAGGTAGTAGAAGTTGTGAAGACCGTTGATGCTCAGCATAAGCCCTCCAGTTTCCCTACCAGTGTTTTCAGCCCCTGATAGTCTAAGCCTTTCTTCTGTATGCACAAGCCCTCACGAGTTCTTATCGTCACCATAATGCTTCCTTTATGGGGAGTTGTACGTTTGGGCTTGTCTTTAGCAACCTCCTGTCGTTCTTCATTACCTGTCCGAATCAGCTCTTCCGGAATTCCTTCAACTTCTACAGGTACAACCTTTTTCTGTGTCTTCTTGAACCAGTCATAGAATGCCGTGTATGGAATATTGTTGCCAATGCAGGACGAGTTGATGGAAACTCCATTGGGCTCACCCTCGGTTTTGTAGAGGAACCACAGTCTTTCAAAATCTTTTTCGCTAAACATAATCTTTCGAGTTTTAAGTTTAGCACGAAGGTATGCGAAAGAGACATGCTAGTCAATACGCCAATTTTGGAAGCTTACTCAAAGAACGATTCAGATGCCATAAATTCGGTTTCGAAGATATGGTGATTCTTATTGCTTGTGGATTACACAACTTC
>ENA-UESD01002707-UESD01002707.1-human-gut-metagenome-genome-assembly--contig:-NODE-2707-length-12219-cov-3.428924_pt1 | contig 12219 bp, 14 predicted proteins | sample MGYA00242985_ERZ507986 | MGnify/ENA primary metagenome ERZ507986 (study PRJEB26167, sample SAMN06115408) | human gut metagenome | host: Homo sapiens | place: China:Guangxi | collected 2016-04-06... | reverse complement strand
GAGCTGGTCATCAGCGCGAAATAAAATACAAACGCCCTGCCGCGGCTCTCTGCGGCAGGGCATGAAAAACTCCGGGTCTTTCAGGCCCGGAGTTTTTTACGGTAAGACGCATGGCAGGACTGCACACCCTTCTCCGAATGGATGCTACACCCGTTACCCGGACAGCCAGCTCCGAAACGGCAACCTTGCGGCACACAGGGTAGACTGCTTAGTGCTGCTTGGTTCCCCACCTGACACGGTTCACAGAGCCCTATTGCGCAAGACCAGATCTTCAACACCGCTTATCCGGGTCAGACGACACAGCATACACCCTCGGTCGGGAATTCCTCCCCGCTGTAGCGGATTGCGGGTAACAGGGCACCGCTATCTCCCCAAGTAGTGCAGCCTTGCCATACGTCTCGCCGTTTTGCGTTCAGTCAAGCTTGCTCTCGACAAAATCGACCAGCTCGCCGACGGTCGCGATCTTTTCCTCCAGCTCCAGATCGACGCCGAGCTGCTCTTCCAGATCCATGACCATCTCGACGGTATCCAGGGAATCAATGCCCAGACTCTCGAAGGTGGTGTCCATCGTCAGTTCGTCCTGCGGCACATCCAGCTGCTCAGCCAGGTATGCGGTAATTTTCTCAAACATAGCGATTCCTCCGTTGAAAAGAATAGTGGGGTTCAGTGCAGACCCCAGACTGCCTATTTGCTATGATACGGTTTTTTCGCGTATTGTCAAGCGGTCAATTGAGAAAATCTTTCAGTTTTTTTGAGCGGGACGGGTGGCGCAGTTTGCGCAGCGCCTTTGCTTCGATCTGGCGAATCCGCTCGCGGGTGACATCAAATTCCTTTCCGACCTCTTCCAGTGTATGCGGCCGGCCGTCCTCCAGACCAAATCGCAGCCGCAACACCTTTTCTTCCCGCGGCGTCAAAGTTCCCAGCACATCCACAAGCTGCTCTTTGAGCAGGTTGTAGGAGGCGGCCTCTGCGGGCTGTGCGGCTTCCTCATCCTGGATGAAATCGCCCAAGTGGCTGTCCTCCTCCTCCCCGATAGGCGTTTCCAAAGAAACCGGGTCCTGTGCGATTTTGAGAATCTCCTCCACCTTTTCCACCGGCATATCCATGCTGGCGGCAATCTCCTCCGGTGAAGGATCGTGCCCCAGCTCCTGCAAAAGAACCCGGGAGGTACGAATTACCTTGTTGATGGTTTCCACCATGTGGACCGGAATTCGGATGGTACGGGCCTGATCTGCGATGGAGCGTGTGATAGCCTGGCGAATCCACCAGGTGGCATAGGTGGAAAATTTATAGCCTTTGGTGTAGTCGAATTTTTCCACAGCCTTCATGAGCCCCAGATTGCCCTCCTGCACCAGATCCAACAGCTGCATACCGCGGCCAATGTAGCGTTTGGCAATGGAGACGACCAACCGCAGGTTGGACTCAGCCAACCGCTGCTTGGCCTGCTCGCTGCGGGCAACCTCCTGCTCCAATTCCCGGCGGGTATTCTCCTCGGCATCCGGCGGAAGTGCTTCCAGCTTCTGCGCAGCCTCCTGACCGGCATTGATCTGTTGACCGAGTACCGCCTCCTCCTCAGCTGAGAGGAGCGGTACTTTGCCGATTTCCTTGAGATACATGCGGACCAGATCTCCCAGTGCCGGGCTGTCTGCCAGAACGCTGGGATCCTCCACTTTTTCCGCTTCAATCTTTTGAATCTCACTTTCAGAAGGTTCCGGTTCCTCAAGATTGCTGTTCTGTAGCAGATCCAGAATATCGCCCACATCGATCTCGATTCCGGCCGATTCAAGCGTATTGTAGATCTGTTCAGCCTGTTCCGGGGTCGCATCGATGGCGTCGAGCATGTCAATGACCGCTTTTGAGGAAACGGTACCATCCTTTTTTCCCTTGGCAATCAGCGTATCAAGGGCAGATTGCAGGGTCATACTCTCTTGTGTCTGGTTCTTATCCATTGGCATCAGTCTCCATATCCTTTGATCTTTTGCAGGCGGTCCCGCATGGCGAGCAAGTCGCCCTCATCCCGCGCCTGCCTGCGGTGGCTTTCTTCTTCAATCAGACGAATGTAATCGTCCACGGCTTCGTCCTGTACCAGGGTTTCTTCCCGCCGCACAATCGCCGTCAGGTGCCGGATTTCCTCCGGTGTAAAATTGCCCTCCAGCGTGGCGAGGGTGACGGAAAGTCCTGCCTGGTAGCGGGCGCGGAGTGCCTCAAATGCGCGGCCCAGAAGCGGTGAGGAGAACTGCTCCGGTTCCAGTCCGCCAGCCCGCTCCAGAAGCGCGGGTTCTGTCAGAATCATGCGAAGTAGGCCCTCTTCTGCCATCGCGGAGTGAAGATCCTCATAGCGCTCCCCGGCAATGGCCGGCTGCAACGACCGGGCTGGATCCAGCGCCTGCCGGGCCTGCTTCTTTTTGGCCGCAGCAGTCCGACGACGGCAGGCCTTGTCCACCTCAAAGCGAATGCTCTCTGCGGAGATACCGACCAAGTCCGCCACCCGGCCGCCATAGACCTCCCGTTCCACTGCGGTGGGCAAACTGGCCACCAGGTCAATGGCTTTTCGGGTAAAAGCGACCTTCTGGTCGTCGGCAGACAGGTCAAACTGCGACTGCAACATGGTGAGCTGATATTCAATATGGTTTTCCGACTGCTCCAGCAGCAGCTTGAAACGGTCAGCACCGTATTTTTTCAGAAATTCGTCCGGGTCCTTGGCGCCGCGCATCCTTAAAACTTTGACCTGTACGCCGGTACGCTCCAACATGGGGATGGCCCGGCGGGTGGCATTTTGTCCTGCCTCATCGCCGTCATAGGTCAACACCACCTGATTGGTGTATTTGGAGAGGATGGTCGCATGTTCCTCCGTCAGAGAGGTGCCCAGTGAGGCAACGGCGCAGTCGAAACCAAACTGGTGCAGGCTGATGGCGTCCAGATATCCCTCCGTCAGAATCAGCATGCCCATTTTACTCTTTTTCGCCACATTCAGCGCAAATAAATTTTTGCGTTTGTTGAAAATCAGTGTTTCGGGGGAGTTGAGATACTTGGGTGTGCCCTCGCCCAACACCCGTCCGCCGAAACCGATGACATTGCCGGAGATATCGATGATAGGAAACATGAGCCGCCCACGGAACCGGTCATAGATAGAACCTTTTTCCTTGCTCTTGACGGCGAGCCCCGCATCCAGAAGATCCTGCTTTTCATATCCCAGCTTTCCCATGGCGTCGATGAGACCGGACCAGCTGTCCGGTGCATAGCCCAGACCAAACCGGGTGACGATGGTAGGGGAAATTCCACGCATATTTACATAATCCTTTGCAACTTGGCCGCCGGGCTCCGTCAGGCAGCGGTGAAAATAACGCGCGGCATCCTTGCATAGGGCCCAGAGTCTGGTTTTTCGGTGATAGGCAGACTGCTGAAAGTCATCTTCCGGCACCTCCATGCCGGCTCGTTTGGCTAAAAACCGGACGGCGTCCGGAAATTCCAATGACTCCTGCTCCATAATAAAATTGATGACACCGCCGCCCTTGTGGCAGCCAAAGCAATAGTAGATCCCCTTGTCCGGAGCAACGGAGAAGGAGGCCGTCTTTTCAGCGTGGAATGGACACAGGCCGAACAGGTTGCTGCCCTTGCGGGTCAGCTGTACGTAACTGCCTACCACGTCCACAATATCACTGCGGGCGGTCAGCTCGTCCATAAAGCTCTGGGGAAATGCCACGGCTGGTCCTCCTTTCACGAATTAAATAGTCACGTTAAGTTATACCCCGCAAAAGGCGAATTTCCTCTTTTTTTAAAATAAAAATTTAATTTTTTTATCCGTGTGCCTTTACATGGGGAAAATCCGGCTGTAAAATAAAGAAAAATGGAAAAACAGACGAATATGGAGGGGAAATATGCCGATCCAGGTATGGCTGGCCAGAATGGAACGGCCGCTGACGGAACAGGAATACGGAGATATGATGGCCCTTCTGCCGGACGCGCGGCGGGAGCGGCTGGAAAAATTGCCGAAGGAAAAGCACCAGGAGGTGCTGTGCGCCTATCTTCTGCTGCGGATGGCGCTGTGGGAGCAGCGCGGCTGGCGGGATCTTCCCCGGATCGAGGTCGATGAACTGGGAAAACCCTTTTTCCCGGACCATCCGGATATCCATTTCAGCCTCAGCCACACGGCTGGGGCCGCAGCCGCCGCTTTAGCGGACACGCCGGTTGGGGTGGACATCGAGCGCGTCCGCCCCGTGAGCGTCCGGGCCATGGAGCGGATCGCCGGCGTTCGGACTGAGGCGGCCTTCTTTCGGAGCTGGGTCCGGCGGGAGGCCCGTGTCAAGCGCACCGGCAGCGGGATCGTGACCATGATGCGGACGGAAGCGCCGCTGAACCGGGGGGAGTTCTACTACGAGGTGGATGCCTTTCATGGCTACGCGGCGGGCGTTGCTGCCGGACAACCGGAGCCGCCGCAGCCGGTGCACCGTCTGATGCTGGACCAGCTCCTTTGACAGCTTGACTTTTGATGTGTATTCGATATAATAAATAAGGTTAAACACAATCAAACGCGGGATCGTTTCAGACAGGAAAATGAGGAGGCAATCACGATGACATATCCCATCGAAGTGGCAGGCTTGAAGAGAGAACTGCCCATCTGCAAGGTAACGGATGACCTGTATATCGGCGCATTTATCTGCTTTGGTGACGCAGAGCTGACTGTGGCCTGCGCACGGGAGCTTTTGAAGCTGGTGCCCGCCGACAGCTATGATTATATTTTTACTGCTGAGGCCAAGAGCATCCCGCTGATCCATGAGATGGCCCGCCAGTCCGGCGCTGCCAAGTATTTTATCGCCCGCAAGGGTGCCAAGGCCTATATGCCGGACCCCATCCATGTGGAGGACCACTCCATCACCACCGCCGGTACGCAGAAGCTGTTTCTGGGCCGGGACGATGCGGACCTGATCCGGGGCAAGCGCATCCTGATCATGGATGACGTGATTTCCACCGGCGGCTCTCTGAAGGCTATGGAGGCTCTGGTGCAGGAGGCCGGCGGCGTAGTCACCGGCAAGGTTGCCGTACTGGCCGAGGGTGACGCGGCGGACCGCACGGACATCAAGTTCCTGAAAAAGCTGCCGCTGTTCAATGCGGACGGCACCGTGAAGGACTGATACAGATTGAAAAGAACCAGCATGGAGCATCGCTCCATGCTGGTTCTTTGTGCGTCAACGGGTCAGGAACAGTCCCAAAACGGCGGAGAGCAGGATCACCTTGGGGATGCTGACCTTAAATTTCAGCAGCAGGACCGTGGCGGCCACGCCAATCAGAGCCGCACCGTAACTGATGCTGCCTGCGGCGTTCGTGTAGTTGGTCGCGGTCAATGAGCAGACCACCGCTATGATCAGGCCCAAACAGGCGGGGCGAATACCGTACATCACTTTCTTCATGAAATCGGATTCCCGGAATTTTTCAAACATGACGGCGGCAGCCGCGCAGATCAGCAGGGTGGGGGACAGGACCCCCAGACTGGCGGAGACAGCCCCGGCCAGTCCCGCCACACGGGTCCCGGCAAAGGTGGCGCAGTTCAGCCCCAGCGGGCCGGGCGTCATTTCCGCAATGGCAACAATGTCGCTGACCTCGGAAAGGGTCATCCAGCCGTGGGACAGCATTTCACTGTTGATGAGGGGGACCATACTCAGTCCGCCGAAGCTGGTAAAGCCGATCTTGCAGAAGGACCAGAACAGTTCAAGGAGGATCATGAGCGGCCTCCCTTCCGGCAATGCCAGACGGACAGCAGCCAGCCTAAAAATCCGCTGATGAGTACGATGAGGATGCAGCTCAGTCCGCCGAACAGGTACAGGGCGAAGGCCAGAAAAAGAAAGACATACCCTGCCCGGTCTGTCAACGCCGCCTTCCGCAGCTTCAAGGCCGCAGAAGCCACAACAGGCGCTACGGCGGCCCGGACGCCGGTCATGGCCCGGCTGACATACAGGTTATCCTTTACCTGAGTATAGCACCAGGTCACGACCGTCAGAACAATGAGCGAGGGCAGGGAGATCCCCAGCAGACAGGCGAGGGCGCCGGGAAAGCCCGCCACATGATAGCCGAACAGATAGGACACATTGCCGATCATCAGCCCCGGCAGGCTGCGGCCCACGCTGGTGATGTCCAGCAGCTCCTCGTCGGTGATCCAGCCTTTTTTCTGCACATATTCCTGCTGGATCTGGGCTACGATGGACCAGCCGCCGCCAAAGGTGTAAAAGCCAATTTTAAAAAAATACAAAAACAGTTCCAATGCCCGGCTGCATTGGGAAGGGGACCGCTGCGCCTCAGATTCCACGGGTATGCCTCCTCAATGGCTTTTCTTAAAGGTGAGATACCCCTCTAAGATCAGAGAGGCCGCCACAGCGTCCACTACCTTCTTCCGCTGTTTGGCGTTCTTGCCGCTGTTGAAGAGGATGTTGTGGGCGTCGATGGTGGTGCGGCGCTCATCCCAGAGGACCACCGGCAGGGCCGTGGCCTCCTCCAGCAGCGCTTTCATGGCCTTTGCCTTCTCGGAGCGAGGCCCAAGAGTGCCATCCATGTTCACGGGATGTCCCAGGACCAGTTCCTCCGCGCCGTGTTCCTTGGCTAAAAGTGTTACCTGTTCCACCACGACCTCCTGCCGACGGCTGTTGATCACGGTGGTAAAACCGGCCAGCAGGCCGGTGGGGTCGGAAATGGCGATGCCGGTATGGGCGTCGCCGTAGTCGATTGCCATAATGCGCATAGTGCAACTCCTTATGATAGGGGGATGAATTGTTCATCCACAGGATAGGACTGAGTGTCCGAATAGTGCCACCACTCGGCGGAATAGGGGCGGAATCCCGCAGCCGTCATGGCGCTTTCCAACAGGCGGGCGTTTGCGGCGGCAGTATCTCCGACGTCACTGTAATCCCGGTCTGCCAGAGCGGTGAAATCGTCGAAGTCTGTGGGCATTTCCATGGGCTGCCCATCAGCGGTGACCAGCGTCACATCGACGGTGTTCCCCCGGCTGTGAGAGGAAAAGCCCTTTTCCGGGTTTGCCACATAAGCGGGATCCGGACAAATCTCCCAGAGCCGGAACTGCGCGGAAGCAGGGCGGAAGGCGTCCCAGATCAGCAGGGAACAGCCGCTTTCCGCAACGGTCTCCTGCACCGCCGCCAGCTTCTGCACCGTACCGTACCGCAGGTAGGCGTCTGAAAAATCATAGATGGCCTGTCCGGTGAAGTTGTTGTCGGCGGCGTAGCGCAGGTCTGTGTATATATCAGGGATCCAGTCCGCCACACGGACAAAGTCCTCCGGTGCGGGGATCGACTCTGTTACCTCGGCAGGCTCGGAGCCTTCCTCCGGCTCCGCCTCGGCGCCGTCTCCTGACGCGGCGGGCGCGGGGAGCGGGTCAGCCGGTGCTTCCAGAGACGGTTCCGGCGTTGACGGCATGGGAGGTTCCTGAAAAGCGCCGCAGCCAACGAGCCAGCATAGGAGGGACAAACTGAGGGGCAACCAATGCCGATGCACCTGCTTCACCGCCCTTTCACACATTTTTTACATGGTATCATACCGTCCCTGTGGATGCAAGCCGGAATCTTACAGAAATTATCGAACATCTGTTTTTCTTGTTGCGGTTTGGCGGCAAGTTTGCTATACTATTTTCAATTGAGAAGAAAAGAGGGACACTGTGCGGATCTTAGGCATCGACCCCGGCTACGCCACCATCGGCTTTGGGCTGATCGAAGGGGAGCGGGCACAATACAGAATGGTGACCTATGGGGCCATCACCACCCCGGCGGGGCTGCCTCTGTCCAAACGGCTCTACCAGATCGACCGGGACATGGAGGAGCTTATCGGCCAGCTGAAGCCGGATGTGATCTCCGTGGAGGAGCTGTTCTTCAACACGAATATCACCACCGGCATCGCCGTGGCCCATGGCCGGGGCGTGCTGCTGTGCGCCGCAGAGCGGTGCGGCATCCCGCTGTTTGAGTACACGCCGGGGCAGGTGAAGATGGCCGTCACCGGCTACGGCAAGGCGGAGAAGCGGCAGGTCATGGATATGACCAAGCGGCTGCTGAAATTGGCGAAAACACCCCGGCCCGATGACGCCGCCGATGCGCTGGCGCTGGCGTTATGCCACGCAAGGAGTTCTACTTCACGGCTCCCGCAGATCAAGCCGGAGAAGGAAACTGTATAAGGAGAAAACCGTATGTTTTACTATCTGGACGGCACCGTGGCGGAGATCCTGCCGGGGCTGGCCGTCATCGACTGCGGCGGCGTGGGATACGCCTGCATGACCACCAATAACACCCTCTCCCAGCTGAAAAAGGGGGAAAAGAAGAAGCTCTACACCTACCTGAACGTGGGAGAGAGCATCTTTGATCTCTACGGCTTTGCCACCCAGAACGAGCTGAACAGCTTCAAGCTGCTGCTGGGGGTGTCCGGTGTGGGGCCCAAGGCGGCGCTGGCCATCCTCTCCGCCAACACGCCGGAGGGTCTGGCCATGGCCATCGTCACGGAGGACGCCAAGTCCCTGACGGCGGCCCAGGGCATCGGCAAAAAGATCGCCCAGCGGATCATTTTGGAATTGAAGGACAAAATGGCGAAGGAGACCGCCTCCGGACTGGATTTCTCCGGCGGAAAGGGCGCGGCGGTCCCCGCCGTGTTTACCAGCAAGGCCACCGAGGCTGCCGCGGCGCTGGCGGTGCTGGGCTATTCCACGCAAGAGGTGCAGATGGCCCTCAAGGGCGTGGATGTGGAGAATCTGCCGTTGGAGGAGATCATCCGCCAGAGCCTGAAGAAAATGGTGAAGTGATAGGGAAGTGAAGCTGTGAGCATCGACTTTGGAAATGATATTTACGAGGAGCCCATCGTGGCCAAGACCTTTCTGGCGGAGGACGCCCAGGAATCATCTCTGCGGCCCAAGACCCTGGCGGAGTACATCGGTCAGGAAAAGGCCAAGGAGAATCTGAGCATCTTCATTCAGGCCGCCCGGAAGCGGCAGGAATCTTTGGACCATGTTCTGCTCCACGGCCCGCCGGGACTGGGCAAGACGACCCTGGCAGGCATCATCGCTCAGGAGATGGGGGTCAACATCCGTATCACCTCCGGCCCGGCCATTGAAAAGCCCGGCGATCTGGCGGCGCTGCTGACAAACCTCAACGAGGGGGACATCCTGTTTGTGGACGAGATCCACCGGCTGAACCGCTCCGTGGAGGAAATTCTGTACCCCGCCATGGAGGACTACGCTCTGGATATTATCGTAGGCAAGGGGCCGTCGGCCAACTCCATCCGGCTGGATCTGCCCCACTTCACCCTGATCGGCGCCACCACCCGGGCCGGACAGCTCTCGGCCCCGCTGCGGGACCGCTTTGGCGTGACGCTGCGGCTGGAGCTGTATACCCCGGAGGAACTGTCGAAGATCGTCACCCGCTCCGCCGGAATTTTGAACTGTGATATTGTACCGGAGGGCGCCTACGAGATCGCCCGCCGCAGCCGGGGGACGCCCCGGATCGCCAACCGGATGCTCCGCCGGGTGCGGGACTTCGCGGACGTGAAGGCCGACGGCGTCATCACCAAGCAGGTGGCGGACGAGGCCCTCTGCGCGCTGGAGATCGACTATCTGGGTCTGGACCCGGTGGACCGGCGGATGATGGCGGCCATCATCGAAAACTACAACGGCGGCCCTGTGGGACTGGAGACCCTGGCGGCCACCATCGGAGAGGAGTCCGTGACTCTGGAGGACGTTTACGAGCCGTACCTCATGCAGTTGGGGTTCCTGACCCGCACTCCCCGGGGGCGGTGTGTGACGCAAAAGGCGTATCAGCACCTCCATAAGCCCATTCCCGGCGGCGCTGCAGAGGGTCCGCTGATGGATCAATTGATCTTTTAAAAGCGTCGTTGTGGGAAAGAAAACCTGAAGCAAACGATTTTCTCCATAATTTCACTAAAAATTTTCTGGTTTATTCACGAGAATTTTATATTTTGCTTGACATTTCAGCAACAAGATAGGTATAATACATTATGTGCAAAGTTCCAAATGAAAAATTGAATTTCCCGGAAGCATTGACCGATGAGGAGCTGTGCCGTCTGGTTGCCGAAGGCAATCGTCAGGCGGAGGAGATTTTAGCCGCCCGGTATATCCGGTTGGTTCGCACCTGTGCCCGCCCGTATTTTCTGGCAGGCGGTGACAGTGAGGACCTGACGCAGGAGGGAATGCTGGGGCTCATCAAGGCTGTGCGGGAATTCAATGGCAACAAGGATGCCTCATTCCGGACCTTTGCCGAGATTTGTATACGAAGCCGACTGTATTCCGCTCTGCGTTCCGCGGGACGGGAGAAGCATCAGGTGCTGAACCAGTCGGTCTCACTGGATACTCCCGACTTTGACAGCAATTCCTACACCTCTGGCACCAATCATCTGGCGCAGCGCGACCCTGAAGATGACCTTATTGACAGGGAACATACGGCAGCCCTCTTATCCGGTGTCCGGAAACAGTTGTCCGAATTTGAAGCGAAGATCCTGGGGTACTATTTAGACGGGCTTTCCTGCAGAGAAATTGCTCTGGAAGTGGGCAAAAGCGCGAAGTCCGTGGACAACGCTGTGCAGCGTATCCGGCGCAAGGTGGCACAGCAAATCCTTTCCGGCGAATTCAGCTCACGCTGAACGCAATATATTTTTCTTTTCAAAGAGAGGGTAAAATCATGTACGAAGACAAGACCTTAGTGTGCAAAGAGTGTGGCCAGGAGTTCGTGTTCACCGCCGGTGAGCAGGAGTTCTATGCTGAGCGCGGCTTCCAGAACGAGCCCCAGCGCTGCAAGGCCTGCCGTGACGCTCGCAAGAACGCTGCCCGCGGTCCCCGCGAGTACTTCACCGCTGTTTGCGCTGCCTGCGGCGGCGAGGCCAAGGTTCCCTTTGAGCCCAAGTCCGACCGTCCGGTCTATTGCAGCGAGTGCTTCGCCAAGATGCGTGAGCAGGGCTAATTGAACGAACGATTCGTTTTGTTTCTTGCTGAAAAACAGCGCCTGTCGAAAGACGGGCGCTGTTTTCGCTTCCTGATCTGATGACAGATCCAAAGTGTCACGATCCGGGTCCATATCTTTTCCGTGCCTGAAAATGCAAAATCATTGGGACAAGGGGGAAGCTGGGCGCTGGTGACGGATGAAATTTAAAGAAAACGCAGACTCTGCGCCGGATCTCACTTGCGGAATAACGAGATCTGCTTCTGATGATGCACGCGGAGCGGGGGTTTTCCGGGGAAAATGCCCTGAAAATGGCTGAAATCGGCAAATATTATTTTTTTCAAAGAACCCCTTGACAACTTCTTATTTTCAAGTATCATAATACCTGTTCGTGCGACATGAATGAGCGAATATAGCGGGTTTGTGTAAAGGTAGCACAGCAGACTCTGACTCTGTATGTGAGGGTTCGAATCCTTCACCCGCTGCCAGTTGAGAAAGCCTCGGAACTGCAATGGTTCCGAGGTTTTCTTTGCTCTCTCAGCGTGTTTGCTGAATTTTAAGACATCTGTTTTGGGCGCCTATGAATGCTTTTCGCGCTGTGCGCAATGAAAGAACAAGGAAACTGTACCCACGCTGCCGCACATAAAGCCGCTCCTGCGGAAGGTCAGCCTTACTCCGCTGTGTTTTCAGCATCCGGAGATACCGAACCAGGTGTTTCGTCCGATTTTATGCTGCATATCGGCCTGTTGAGGCTGGTATGCGGCATTTCCTTTTATCAGGTCGATTAGCCTACGCTCCCGGAAGGAATGTCATGGAACGGGCTCCCGACATATAGAATGCCGAGGGGACGTTCCTCCAGAAGAAGATCGTCCTACAAAGGTGGCCAATATGGATCACATCGGCTGCGGCGGTTCCCTGAAGATTACGCTGGCCCTGACAGCCGCTCCGGCAGCATGGTGGGGGCGATGTGCAACCAGCGCAATTTCAGGGCCCGCTTTATTGCCCACAATATTGCCCCTGATTAGCGATGCTGTGAGTTCGCTGTGACGCCCTGAGCTCTCTGACCGCCGCTCACCTGGGCGGCAGTGCATAGCCGCAACCTGAAGCGGATCGCCCCAGGCGGCTGATACTGCGATGAATACGACGGCACAAGGCTTTCAACCGCGGAGGACTGAATTACAGCCCTTTTACAGGTAAAGATCTGGAAGTTATTGTACCACAGGCTTTTTGGTTTTCCGCTTCGTTGCCGCTGCCTCGGGCACCCGGGAAGAGAGATGTGGTATTTTCC
>ENA-UESD01002683-UESD01002683.1-human-gut-metagenome-genome-assembly--contig:-NODE-2683-length-12317-cov-5.174592_pt1 | contig 12317 bp, 10 predicted proteins | sample MGYA00242985_ERZ507986 | MGnify/ENA primary metagenome ERZ507986 (study PRJEB26167, sample SAMN06115408) | human gut metagenome | host: Homo sapiens | place: China:Guangxi | collected 2016-04-06... | reverse complement strand
GGGCATTTCAGGAAGAAGTTCAGGCTGTTCGAACTGGAGGAGGAACCGCTGCCGGTAGTCGCGTTCAGGACGGAGAAGGAAATATCTGACAATTATACCAAAATACTGAAAGATATCGAGAGGGTACTTGGGATGGAAGAGATAGATGTAAACTCTTTATTCACCGATAGATAGAAAAGCTGTATGTGTTCGTCTTACAATGTATAAAGTATAAAAACATATATACACCATAACAGAATTTCGGCGACTGTTATTTTTGGGCAGGTTAGTATGAACAGCAAGGCAAACTAAAGTTAACATTCACCAATGGGATGAAAAATGAAAAAATTACGTTCCGCCACAGTCGAATCGGTTTTAGGCACATTGCTTGATTTTAGGACCATGAGAAAAGTACATACCAGAGGTATAAAATTCGCGAACAAACATGTCTTGTTGGCAACTATGGCTTATAACCTAAAAAAGTTAATGAACCATGTTTATTATAAATTCTCAATCTTCAATCTCGCTTGCCAACGTAATCAACAATTGGTTGGATTATATGAAATCAGTAACGATCTTTAACTTTGACAAAATAAATTTGTTTGCAGATATTTCTTTCCGCTTCCCATATTCGAGTGATATGTTTCTGCTCGAATATAGGAGGCAGCTCGTTTTGTATTCCTTTATCTCTATAAACTAAAATTGTACTTTTAGAATCTATTTTTGGTATTTTCTAATAAATTCCCTACATTTACACCCGTTTCATTTGAATTAATCTTAATAATGATTGTAGAACCGGAAGTTGTAGGAGAATTTGCCTCTGGCAGCCATGAAGCCTTTCATAAGATATTCAAGCTGTTTTATCCTAAGGTATATGCTTTTATACGGGGATTTATAAAAGATTTGGATGATTCTGAGGATTTGACTCAAATTGTCTTTATAAAACTATGGAATAAGAGAGCGATTTTTCACAAGGTACATCATTTTGATTCTTATTTGTTCATGCTTACCAAATATACTGTTTTCAATTATATCACAACTAAAAAAGTTTCCCGATTTACAAGCGAAGATAATGTTCCCGAGATTTCTGATGAATATACTCCTTATGATAAATTGATAGCGAAAGATTTGCAATTATTAATTGATATGGTAGTGAATGAGATGCCTCCTAAAAGGAAAATGATATATAAGTTGAGTCGGATAAAAGGACTTTCTAACGAACAAATAGCAGAGAAACTGGGGATACAGAAAAAAACGGTGGAGAATCATTTGAATATCGCTTTAAATGAACTGAGAGACGCTTTGGCTCTTTCTATTTTAGTTTATTTAATACTGCCGGTTTAGGTGTATCATAAGATAGAACTGTCTTTTTTATATAAAATGTGAAAATGAATAATTATATACATAAGATAATAGACTTTTTCTTTCATCATGAAGTTTCTGATGAGATAACGGAACGTGTTTATAATCGTATGGTTTTTCCTGTGGAAGATAAAGCAAGAGAAGAAGCTGTTTCACAAATTTGGGATAAACTGGACGATGCTTCTTGCTCTGACGAAAAAATAGAGAAGGCTTTTTATAATTTGGAGACCTCTTTAGGATTTAAAAAAGAAGAACAGACTATCGAATTTGTACATCGGGAACATATAAGAAATACGAAAAGAATAAATAGGGGGAGAGTAGCTGCTATTTGGACTATTCCTTTCATTATGGTGTGTTTTTCGGCTTACTATTATTATTCTGCAAAGGATTATGTGAAGGAGACGTTGTCCGAAGTGACTTATATGCAGCGTTATGCAGCTATGGGTACACGTGAAGAAGTAGTTCTTCCTGATGGGAGTAAGGTCTGGCTTAATGCCGGTACTTTGTTGGTATATCCCTCCAGTTTCATATCTGAATCTCGCAATGTTTATATTGCGGGAGAAGGGTTCTTTGAAGTTTCAAAAGATAAAGAGCATCCTTTTATTGTCACTACCAACCATTTAGAGTTGGAAGTGCTTGGTACGACATTCAATATTTCGGCGTATCCAGACAATAATCAGATAATGGCTACATTGGAAACCGGCAGGTTACAGGTAAAGGTAAATAAACAACCTGAGAAATATTTTCTAGAACCCAATGACCAGTTGATATATACTCCTTCCACAGGGATAGTACAGCAGCATAAAGTGAATGCTGTTTCCCACTCCGATTGGCGTATGGGAGGGTTGTTCTTTGGCAATGTGCCGTTTAATGATGTTCTTCATACTTTGGAACGTGTGTATGGTGTGAAATTCCATGTGCGTACATCTATTTACCAGAATCAAAGTTTGAGAGTTCATTTTAATAGAAATGAATCGTTGGAGCAAGTACTTCAAATCATTAAAATATTGGTTCCCGGTATAGAATATGAAATTGTTGGCAAGAATATCTATTTAAGATAGTGGTTTAGCATTTATTAACATAAAACCATTGGGTGTAGTATTTATTTGAATTGTCTTTCTCATGTACGTACACCTTATGTCGTTAATAAATCTAATATGAAATGAACAAGAAATTTATTCGAGTGTTGGGGTTTGGTGTTGGCTTATTTCTGGCCGGCAGCCTCTCTGTTAATGCACAGAAAGTTTCCTTCAATGGGGAACGTCTTTCTTTAAAACAAGCGTTTGAGAAAATTGAATCTGTTTCGAAGTATAAGATTGCTTATAACACTTCACAACTGGATGTCAATAAGCAAGTTGTCTTGAATCAAAAGAATCAGGATGTATTGCAAATTCTGTCGGATTTGCTAAAAGGAACTAATTGTGTTTATCAAGTGAATGACAATTATATTGTTATCACTCTGAAAGATGATGAGAAGGTTAAGAAAATTAAGGGTACTATAAAAGATTCGGCCGGGGAACCTATTATTGGTGCCAATGTAATTTTAAAAGGAGATGCCACTGTAGGAAGTATTACAGATATAGATGGTAACTTTGATTTGTCCGTTCCAAGCAATGCTACTTTGCAAGTTTCTTATATTGGTTATAATACTCAGGATGTTCCGATCGGAAATAAATCTTTCCTTAATATTACTCTGAAAGAAGATACGGAAACATTGGATGAAGTGGTGGTTGTAGGTTATGGCTCGCAGAAGAAAGTCAATGTGATTGGCTCTATTGCATCAGTGGACAGTAAAGCATTGGAATCTCGTGCAGTGCCTGACGTTTCTAATATGTTGACCGGTCAGATGTCGGGTGTTACCATTACACAGGAAAGCGGTAATCCGGGACAGGATGCTGGTACTATTCGTATCCGTGGTGTCGGTTCGTTTGGAGCAACTCCTAGTCCTTTGGTTCTAGTAGATGGACTTCCCGGTTCTTTGAGTGATTTGACTCCGGCCGATATTGATAATATTTCAGTTCTGAAGGATGCCTCTTCAGCAGCTATTTATGGTTCTCGTGCTGCCAATGGTGTTATTTTGGTAACAACCAAGAAAGGAAAGGAAGGTAAAGCCCGTATTATTTATAATGGTTCCGTGGGTATGAGTCAGGCTACAGAATTGCCGGAATTGGCTCATTCTTATGAATATGCAGAATTTTATAATAAGGCGATTGGGACAGAAACCTATACGCCTGAGATGATTCAGAAGTATCGTGATGGTTCTGACCCTGACAACTATGCTGACGAAATGTATCTTGATGATCTTTTGGGCGGTCATGCACTGCAAACCAAGCACGAGTTGAGTGTAAGTGGTGGTACGGAAAAGGTACAATATATGGTATCATTGGGATATTTGCGTCAAAATGGTTTGTTGGACAATAACTATTATAACCGTTACAATGCTCGTGTAAACCTTGGTGCGGAATTGGCTAAGAACTTGAAACTACAAGTGCGTCTGAGCGGTATGACTTCTGATCGTCATGAACCTTCTACTCCGGGTTCTTTGGATATTGGCGGATTTAAAGGGATTATTTCTAATGCCGTTCGTTTTCCCGGTTTAACTCCGACTTACTTGCAGAATGGTGAGGTCGGTTTAGGACCTAAATTGCAAGGTACACCGGTGGCATGGGTAGACTGTGCGTCTTCATATCGTGAAGACTATGACAAATTTAAAAATAATATTGAATTGTCATATCAGCCGATAGATGGATTGACTTTGAAAATTTTAGGCGGTTATAATTATACATTAAGTCACGTTCGCCATTATCGTTGTGATATGATTCTTACGGGTGACAAGAGTACTGGTCCTTCTACATTGAGCGATGAAATGAAGCGAACTGTTTATAAGACCTTCCAAGCTGTAGCTGATTATAATAAGTCTTTTGGTAAACATAATCTTGCTGCATTGGTAGGATATACTTGGGAAGATGAAGGTCAGCGTACTTTATCGGGTAGTCGTAATAACTTTCCGTCTGATGACGTACCTTTCTTAGGGGCCGGAGGAGCAGACGGTCAGACAAATGGAGGTGGAGGATATGATGGCGGGTATCATTTCAAAGCTGTTAAAAGCCTTGTGTGATGAATTGCACTATCATTCCATTGCAGAGGGAACGGAGAAGAAACTGTTAAGCACAAAATGGTTTCAGCTTAATGAAGCTCAACTGAACCTATACAAAAAATTATATAAGATAATTTGCAAATGGGATAATGCTTGGTATAAGTCGTATGCAGGAATTTATTCCGATGATTTGGTATGTTTTATAGGACTACTTGGTTATATGGCTCATTTTGAAAATGCAGAACAGCTTGTCAATGAAGAACTTGAAATGCAGGGCGAATATTTTAATGGATATGTTTGTCAGCAGTTATCTGATTATTTTAACCGCAGGCGAAGTAAATTACCGATAGACCTTATTGATAAAGGTGATGAGGAGTATTTTCTAAACCGTCGTGGAGCGAAAGTTTATTTTGATATTACGAAGCAACCTATTCTTCAAATTGCTGAAGGCAGTCAAATGGAAATGGTTTTATCTGTCGGAATGGATAAATCAGGTATTCCGTTGATTACGATTTCAAATGATGGCAATCCAATTTGTTATCGTTTGCCGGAAGAATTGAGCGATTGGGCATTGATGGCTGTTGGAATGGCAAATATGGGAGAGAATTTATTCCCGTCACAAGTTGTATTTACCAAAAAGAAGAACAGATATTTTGCTGATATTTTATAAAACACAGAGCGTATAAAAGGAGTGAACGCAATGGCAAATTTTAATGAACACGCATTGGAAATGTCAATAATGGAGTTGTTCAAAGACGAGGGATACACCTATGTCAGTGGCGACCAGATACACAGAGAAAGGACGGAGGTTCTGCTTACGGACGACCTGAAGCAATACCTCTATAATCGCTATGCGAAAGATGGTATCACACCGAGTGAGGTGGATAGTGTCATTCTAATGCTGCGTAATATTTCCGGTACAATTTATGAAGCAAACAAAGCTGTATTTAAGTTGCTCTGCGATGGATTTATTCTTAACCGTGAGGATAGAACGCAGAAAGACCTCTATATTGAACTTATTGATTTCGACACTCCCGAAAACAATATTTTCAAAGTGGTTAATCAGTTTGAAATTGAAGGCGTAAATAATCAGTTGCGTATTCCGGATGGCATTGTGTTCGTAAATGGTATTCCTGTTGTTGTTCTTGAATTTAAGAGTGCGGTACAAGAGAATACGACCATAATGGACGCATATAAGCAGCTTACAATTCGTTACCGTAGAGATATTCCGGAGATTTTTAAATATAATGCGTTTGTTGTTATCAGTGACGGAGCAAATAATAAATATGGTTCTTTCTTCAGCCCGTATGATTTCTTCTATGCGTGGAGAAAGATAAACTCAGACGATAAAGAACTGGACGGTATCAATTCTCTTGTAACAATGATAAAGGGACTTTTCCGAAAAGACCGTTTACTTGAAGTTATCAAAGATTTTATTTATTTTCCGGATAACTCAGATAAGGATTTGAAGATAGTGTGCCGTTATCCACAGTTCTTTGCGGCAAATAAATTGTATGAGAATATCAAGGCTCATCTTCGCCCTGAAGGAGATGGTAAAGGTGGTACATACTTCGGAGCGACAGGGTGTGGCAAGAGTTATACAATGCTGTTCCTTACCCGTATGTTGATGAAAAGCAAATACTTTTCTTCTCCGACTATTCTTATTATTACGGACAGAACAGACCTTGATGACCAGCTTTCCAAACAGTTTGTAGGTTCAAAGAGATATATCGGAGATGAAACTGTTGTAAGTATTGAGTCCCGTGAGAAACTTCGTGAGGAGCTTCAGGGACGAGAGAGTGGCGGTGTTTATCTGACTACCATTCAGAAATTTACAGAGGATTTGCAGCTTCTTACAGACAGAACGAACGTTATTTGTATTTCTGATGAAGCACACAGAAGCCAAATCAATCTCGACCAAAAGGTTAAGATTACAGAGTCAGGTGTTCAGAAAACCTATGGCTTTGCCAAGTATCTGCACGACTCTTTACCAAATGCAACTTATGTTGGATTTACCGGAACTCCGGTTGATGGAACAATCGAAGTTTTTGGTGGTGTTGTAGACGCATATACAATGACGGAAGCTGTTAAGGACGGTATTACAGTTAATCTTGTTTACGATGGTCGTGCAGCTAAGGTTATGCTCAATCAGGACAAGGTAAGACAGATTGAAGAATATTATGCACAGTGTGAGCTTGAGGGAGCAAATGAACATCAAGTAGAAGAAAGCCAGAAGGCAGTTGCCAAAATGGAAGTTATTATTGGCGACCCTGACAGACTTCGTGCTGTTGCGGAGGACTTTATCAAACATTATGAAACCCGTGTGGCAGAAGGTGCAACCGTAGCAGGCAAAGCAATGTTTGTATGTTCCAACCGAAACATAGCATACGATTTCTATAAGATAGTAAAGGAACTCAGACCGGAATGGACAGAAAAGAAAATTTGTGATGACGGTGTTGTTCTGAGCGAAAAAGATAAAAAAGAGTTGAAGCCAATGGAAAAAATCAAGTTGGTTATGACTCGTAATAAAGATGATGAAAAAGACCTCTTTGATATGATTGGCACAAAAGAGGATAGGAAAGAATTTGACCGTCAGTTCAAAAATCCGAAGTCAAACTTTAAGATTGCCATTGTTGTAGATATGTGGCTGACTGGTTTTGATGTGCCGGAGCTTGATACGATTTACATTGATAAGCCTATTCAGCAGCATACCCTTATTCAGACGATTTCCCGTGTAAATCGTGTATGCGAGGGCAAGGATAAAGGCTTGATTGTTGATTATATAGGTATTAAGAAAAATATGAATACCGCCCTCAAGAAATATACGAATTTTGAGAGCGAAGAATTTGAAGGTGTGGAGCAGTCTATCACGATTGTAAAAGACCAGTTAGAAGTTCTTGGTCAGATGTTCCATAACTTTAACAGCAGTGATTTCTTCAATGGTTCGCCTACCGAACAGCTTGCCTGCCTGAACCGTGCGGTTGAGTATGTGCAGTTGTCTGAAGAACTGGAAAGAAGATTTATGGCAGCAGTCAAGAGAATGAAACAGGCATTTAACCTTTGTAGTTCAAGTGAGAAATTCTCTGATGAAGATAAAGATTATATCCATTTTTATTGTGCTGTCCGTTCTATCCTTTTCAAGTTGACAAAAGGCGATGCACCGGATATTGAGCAGATGAACGCTCGTGTCCGCAAAATGCTTGAGGGTGCAATTCAGTCTGATGGCATTGAGGAATTATTTGAAACCGGAAAGCATATATCGGTGGATATTTTCAGCGATGAGTATATGGATAAGATAAATGCTATCCAGTTGCCGAATACGAAAATTAAGATACTTCAAAGACTTCTTTCTCAGGCGATTGACGAGTTTAAGAAAGTTAATAAGATTATGGGTGTGGAATTTGCAGACAGACTCAAGAAAGTTGTTGATGAGTATAATAACCGTCGTCGTGATGAAGCGTATGCCAACGAAGTTCTTGATGATGTTGCGGAGCAGCTTGCACAGTTGTTGTCTGAACTGAAAACAGAAAAGAACTCCTTCAAGAATATGGGTATAGATTATGAAGAAAAAGCTTTCTATGATATTTTGAAAGCAGTTTCCAAGAAGTTTGAGTTTGAATATCCGGACGATAAAATGATTGAACTATCCAAGAGGATAAAGCTGATTGTTGATGATAAGTCACGCTATACCGATTGGTCTGCCCGTGATGATATTAAGGCAAACTTGCAAGTGGATTTGATATTGCTGCTTGATGAGTTCGGCTATCCGCCAGTAACCATTGATGATGTTTACAAGGAAGTTCTTGAGCAGGCAGAGAATTTCAAGAAATATGCGAATTAAAAACTGATTGTATCAGGAGTAATTTTCAGAAGATAGAACTTAGAAGAGAAAGGAATTGGGTTATGTCAAAATTAAATGTTGACCAAAAAACAATAAAAGATTTATTTCAGAGTAAAAAATCGGACTTTTTAATACCAGATTATCAAAGACCTTATGCTTGGGGCGAAGCTGAATGCAGAACGCTTTGGGATGATATATTCTCATTTGCTATTCCTGATGAAGGAAAGACAGAATTTGATAGTAATAGCGAGTATTTCCTCGGTCCGATTGTTACTTTTAGAAATGAGGATAAATTAGAGGTTATTGATGGACAGCAGAGATTGACAACTCTTATGTTGCTTTTAAGAGCGTTCTATTCTAAGTTCGGTCATATGCAGGACAAGGCTTCTATATCAACAAAGCAGAACATTGAAAAGTGTTTATGGAAAACTGATGAATTTGGCGAGCCTGATATGTCACAGCTCAAGATAGACTCTGAGGTTGCTACTGATAATGACAAGGAAGAATTTCTTGAAATACTAAGAACAGGAATTGTTAATAAAGAAATGAAAAGCAAATACGCTTGCAACTTCAGATTCTTCCAGAATAATATTGATGAATTTTTGTCCAAATACCCTACTTACTTTGCTTATTTACCTACCCGTATTATGAATAACTGTATTCTCCTTCCGATTGAAGCTGAGTCGCAGGATACAGCGTTGCGTATTTTTTCAACGCTTAATGATAGAGGAAAGCCGCTGTCTGATGCGGATATTTTTAAGGCACAGTTTTATAAGCATTTTTCTAAATTGGGTAAAAAAGAAGAATTTATTGCTCAATGGAAAAAGCTCGAAGAACTTTGTGAGAGAATATTCCATCCGATTTCTGGTACACCGATGGACGAATTGTTTACACGATATATGTATTTTGTCCGTGCAAAAATGGGGATTGTATCATCTACAACAGAAGCTTTAAGAAAATTTTATGAGAAAAATTCTTATGCCCTTTTGAAAGATACTAATACATTAACGGAATTGATTGTATTGGCTGAATTTTGGGAAGATGTTTCCAATCAAGATACCGAAAGATTTTCAAATAGAGTTTTGAAGCAATTTTTTGTATTGAACTATGCTCCGAACGGAATGTGGACATATTTTGTATCCGTATATTTTATGCAAAATAAAGATGATGAAGGTTTGCTTGATGATGAGAAGTTCTATACATTCTTGCAAAAGATAACTGGATTTATATGGACGTATGCTATTACAAATCCGGGTGTAAATGCACTTAGAACACCAGTGTATGCTGAGATGGTAAATATCGTAAATGATAAGCCTGTTGAATTTTCAAAATATAAGTTCGATGCAGATACTATAAGAAGTATGTTTGATAATTTCAGCTTCAATAATGCACGCCCAATTACAAAAGCAATGATAGCTTGGTGGGCATATCAGAATGATAAACAGCCACTACTTTCACTTGAAACTACTTTTGAGATTGAACATATTTATGCTCGGAATAGAAACGAGAAAGAAAATTCATTAACAGATGCTCGAAATGTAGAGTCATTGGGCAATAAAGCATTACTTGAGAAAAGAATCAACATTCGTGCTTCTGATTATCGTTTTGCTGATAAGAAGAAGTATTATGAGGGATTTACGAACAGTAAGGGTCAGGTAAAAGAGGGAACAGGTGTTGTTGAACTTCTTGACCTGACAGCTACATCGACTGACTTTACGGAGAATGATATTATTGACCGATATAAAAAGATGATTGATTGCTTTATCAATTACTTGCAGAAAAACAGTTTGATTAAATAGTATTTTAGAAAGGTCGGGCTATGGAAACAAAGCCAAGGATTTTATATTTACAAAAGATTTTACTGGAAAGAACCGATGAAGAAAATCCTCTTTCCACAACACAGTTAATCAATATATTGAATGATGAATACGGAATATCTGCACATAGAACGACGGTCACAAAAGACATTGCAGCACTTCAGGAGTTTGGAATGGATATTGTTACTATCCATTCTACTCAGAGCAAATACTTTGTAGCCAGTCGTAAGTTTGAATTGCCGGAACTGAAACTGCTGATAGATGCAGTGGAGTCATCGAAGTTCATTACAAAGAAGAAAAGCGAAACTTTGATTGAGAAGATACATACGATGACCAGTCCGGGGCAGGTGGCAAAGTTGAAGCGTAATAACTATGTGGTCAATCGAATTAAGCCGGATAATGAGCAGATATATTATATCATTGACGCTATAAACGATGCCATCAATACAGGTAAACAGATTTCTTTTCAGTATTATGATTATACCGGATTAAAGAAAAAGGTTCTGAAGAACAAGGGCGAAGTGTATAAGCTCAGTCCGTATAAACTTCTCTGGTGTGGGGACTATTATTATGTTCTCGGATATTCAGAGAAGAAAAGCAAGGTCATCAATTTCAGGGTAGACCGTATTGCATCCAAGCCGGAGATATTGGATAAGGACATTATTCCTATGCCTGATGATTTTGATATTGAGAATTACACAAAGGAAGTTTTCTTTATGTTCTCAGGCGAAAAAGTCCTTGTGGATTTACGGTGTGATAACAGCCTGATGAAAACAATGGTTGACCGTTTCGGAGAAGATGTGACAACCCTTGCGTATGATATGACTTCTTTCAGGGTACAGACCGAAGTATCAGCCAGTCCGACTTTTTTCGGTTGGGTGTTTGGCTTTAATGGCAAGGTACAGATACTTGCACCGGAAAGTGTGAAAGAACAGTACAGACAGATGATTGCACAAGCTGATGAGGGTATGCAGAAAAAAGAAAACAAAGAACAGGAAATCTAACACTCCAAAGCATACGATGTCAAAAAACGGCAGAATTTTCCCGCAAAGCTCGCAGTATGAATATGCCGAAGGAGTGGAGTTTGAAGTTTATCCGTCTGCGGATACAACCGCCCCAAACTATCATTGTGAAATTAGGGTAGCCGTGAATGAAAAAGGCGAGCAATAAGGACAGCAACTGCAAGTTGCTTGTTTGAGATAATGCGTGAGACTATAATAAAGGTGTAAGGGAGGTACTGCATAATGGATACAAAACAGGTTATACTTGAACTTCGTACTCAAAAGGGAATGTCGCAGGATGAGCTTGCAGAAAAAGTTTTTGTTAGTCGTCAGGCAGTTTCACGTTGGGAAAACGGAGAAACAGTTCCTAATACGGAAACATTGAAATTGCTGTCAAAAGTATTCGATGTTTCCATAAATACACTTTTAGGCTCACCGAGAAAGCTTGTTTGTCAATGCTGCGGAATGCCGCTTGAAGATGATAATATTATCGGGCATAATCACGATGGTTCTTTTAATGAGGACTATTGTAAGTGGTGTTATGCTGATGGAACATATACTTATAATGATATGGACGATTTGATTGAAGTTTGTGTTAAGAATATGATAAGCGAGAATTTCACAGAGGAACAAGCCCGTTCTTATATGAAAGAGCTGCTTCCTACTTTGGATTACTGGAAGAAATATGATGAGCTTAGTGATAATGGTCAATTTGAGAAATTCAAGAAAAAGTTAATCAATGAGATTAACGAATTGGATGTTGACGGAATGCCAAAGGTGGAAAAATTGAATGCCCTTGTGGGAAAGTACGTGAATCTTGAGTACCAGCTTCCGAATGGGCAAGTGGTTAAGTTTTTGAATGAGGCAAAGACATATCTAGGCAATCAGCTTGAATGTGAATACGGCGGCGATAGATGTTTCGGCGTTGTTGCAGATATGGATTTTATTCTTATTTGCACTTATGAAAAAGATGGTAAAAATCCAGAACTTGTATTGTATAAGAAAAGATGAGAATGGAGAAAAATAGTAAGCCATTGGAGTTTATGATTTTAGTGCAAGCAATAAAAATCCGCATAATTAGTACGATGTATGGGGAGTCCTGAAATATGGATTCTCCATTTTTTAAGCAAACTGAAATACAAATCGGAATACCTCCTGGTTGAAAACAATGAACATAACGAAATAATTATAAACGGTTATATCAGACATAAAAAAAGATA
>ENA-UESD01002655-UESD01002655.1-human-gut-metagenome-genome-assembly--contig:-NODE-2655-length-12404-cov-4.950028_pt1 | contig 12404 bp, 17 predicted proteins | sample MGYA00242985_ERZ507986 | MGnify/ENA primary metagenome ERZ507986 (study PRJEB26167, sample SAMN06115408) | human gut metagenome | host: Homo sapiens | place: China:Guangxi | collected 2016-04-06... | reverse complement strand
ATGAATCTGTATGACGGCAAGAGCGACAACGTGGAGTGCGATCTTGTTAGTGCTTATATCAACAAAAAGAATTAAGGAGGAAGAAGAATTATGCTTCGTGAATTTCGTGTAAATTGCGCCGACGCTCCCGCCGCTGATTTCAAGGCTGAGGTCGAGCTGAAGACCGGCATGGGTGTTGTGAAGGATTACGCAAAGAAGACCCTAAAGCTGCCCACCGCAGCAACTGATAAGAATATTTTTGTAGTTCAGAAGGTTCCTGTTCCCGAGGGCGTTGAGGCGTCTCGTGTGAACTTCTCTGATTACGAGGACGCATTCAATACTGTAGCTGCTGGCGAAGGTGCCGTTGCATACAGCTATCGTCCTGACTCTGCGTTTGGTACGGATCAGTTTGATGCGTCTACCGTAAAAACTGAAAACGCAGGCAAGTGTGTAAACGTTGGCACAGATGGTAAGTGGGTAGTTTCCTCTACTGATACCAAGTACATCTTCACTGGTCTGTATAACGATGCCGGTCATGTTCTGGCTCGTATTGAGGTTGTTGAGGCACCCGCTGCCGCAGCATCATCCACTGGTGACTAAATTATTAAGGAAGGAGAATTAACTTATGAATAACGTAGAAGTTGCAGAGATTCTGAACTCTGTTGATATGTTTGAGCTGGCCAGCAAGACTGTGAACAACGCTGCTCTGAATGACACCGAGTCTGTCGCAGTGGCGGAGCTTGACCGCCGTTTCAAGGAAATCGGCAAGGCTGGCTATGATAAGGATCATGAGATCGCCGCTTTTGTGGAGAAGACTGTAACCCAGGAGATCTATAACGCTCCCGACGAGCTGCTGGATGAGATTTTTGAGCGTGATTCCATTGGCGAGTTTGATGACTATGAGGCTGCTTTCCTGCCTCCGAAGAATACCCTTGTTGCATATGAGGCTGTGAAGGGCGGCAATGTTGACCGTTCTTTCCTTGACGTTTCCGTCCTGAAGCCCACCTGGAAGAACTACCAGGTAGAGTTTGAGCTGAGCTTCCGTGACGTGAAGACCAACGGTTGGAAGTCTGTTGCGCTGTTTACTGACTATGCTGTTGCAGCTTTCAAGAACAAGATGTTTGCTGAGGTGTTCAATGCAATCGACAACGGTATTCTTATGGGTGCTGAGAATTACATTGCTGAGACTTCCGCTATGCCTACTCAGGCATCTATGGATAAGATGGCGCTGTACCTGATGGATCAGGAGGGTGATGTTCGGAATATTGTTGGCCTGTCTAAATACATCCAGGCCGCAAGTAAGCTGACCAACTTTGTATCTGACGAGCTGATTAACGAAGTGAATCGTAATGGTCGTCTCGGTGTTTATGATTCCTGCTCCATGGTTCCCATCAGCTCTGCAAAGAAGCTGGGTAGCGGTGATCTGCTTATCCCCGATCACAGACTCTTCGGCATCGCCGGTAAGATTGGTTCTCTCACCATGCGTGGCGATATTACTACATATGAACACGAGGACACCAACAAGGAGAAGTTCCACTTTAAGCTGGCTGGCTTCAACTTTGGCTATGCCTTCAACAAGGATACTCTGGAGAAGGTTTGCGTCATGCACCTTGGTGGCTAATGCGTCCTGCCTCTGAAAGGCGAGGTAACCAATGAAGCAATATTTTTATTGCTATTCTACGAGATTGAAACGGGCGTTGTCCGCAAACGGATTCCAGTATATCTGCATTGGAATTAACGAGCGGACAAACTCCCGCTTTTATTTGTATGAAGGCACAGAAGAACTGAACTATTATAAAGACTGGATATACCCAGTAGAAAGGGATAATTTTAAGGATGCTGAATAAATCGAGTTATATGGTTTTGAATTACAACACAAGTCCCGTGAGCATTAAGACACGTTTTTCCAGTGAACTGATCCCAGCTGGAAACGATGATACCCCCTCTGGCGTTCCGCTGTCATTGGATGACATTGTGTACGCTAACAACGCTGGTAATGCTTTTAAGATTGGGCTGCTTCGTTTTGATCCTGAGTACGAGGAGGAGCTTTACCAGGAGCTTCGCATCAATAACTGGCATGACATTCTGACGAACAAAGAGATCTACCAGATCATTACTGACCCTGATGTCGCTGGCCTGGAGCGTCTAATCGCCATCCAGGATCCGATGTATTTTGACCGAGTGTACGGTGCATTTATTGGTCTGCGCAACGAGGGTGCTACTATCTCGACGAAGGTAGACGATATCATGCGTATCCGTCGTAAGGAATTGAAGGAGAGAAAGCGTAAGTCTGAAATCAAGCTGACGCCTGTTACACATGATTCCGAGGAAGATTCCGCCGCTCAGATCGAGGCCCTGCGTAAGCAGATTGAAGAGATGCAGAAGTTGATGGCTTCTGTGATGAAGTCTTCTGACGAAGGAACCACCGAGCAGGAAACGGCAGCAGAAAAACCGGCAACAAAGGCGAAGGGCACCAGAACCAAGAAGACTGCTGCGGCTGCCGAGACAGCAGACGTTACCACTGAAACGAATTGAGGTGAATGATGGGGACTCCTTATTCTGTAATCGTTAATTCGTTCCTGCGAAAGGTTGAGCTGGATCGCCAGTTCTTCTTTTACAACAGCCTCTCTGATGAGGAAGCGATGCGAGTTGCGAAAGAAAGAGCATATGTGTTCCTCGAAGAGGCGTGCGATAGAGTTATGATGGACTGTATGCCAGTCGTAGACTTTACGCTGTCGTATGATGACAACGGAGATGTCGATCAGAATGGAGCGTTTCCATTTGATATTGTACCGCAGGAGCGGCTGCTTTTGTCATCGCTCATGTATGAGGAATACATGGCTCGTGATATTTCACGGCTCAAAACTCTGGACGTAAATTTCACAGGAACAGAGATGCGTGTGTTTGATCCGTCAAATGCGAGAAAGACATTCCTGAGTATGTACGAGGCGGTAAAGGCAGAGAACGCAATTCTGATTGACACCTACAAAAACTCAGATCGTGTGACCAGGCGGTACAATGCCATTGATTTTGCCCAGTATGATACGAAGGTCGGTGATTAAATGCCGCTGGACTTGAATTATTTCCGCACCGTTCAGAGCGGTATTGGCTCTGATTCAGAGGGACAGTATAAAGCATCACTCGCAAATGATAACCTGAAGCAGCTTTTCCGGACATCTATCAATCGTGTGGACGACGCAAAACGAAACGGTGTTGTACAGCCTATGATTATCACGGCTTCAGAGGTGAAGTACAAGTATAACATTACTGTTATGCCCGATGATGAGATTTACCCTGGCGATATGATTGAAGCGTATGGGGAACATATGATCGTGGTGAATACCCGCTATATTACCCCAACCTACAAGGTTGCGCTTGCATGGTTGTGCAATGTGAAGTTTCGCTTTCAGAATTTCTCGCCTGATGTTATTGAACGGTATGCAGTGCTTGACTCTGGTGTATACTCCACGACCGTCGGCACAGACGGCACAGTTACGTACCTGAAGCGGCAGTTCAAGATTTATATGTCCAGTGACCCAGATACGGACAAGATCTTCATAGATAAACGTTTGGCGACCGGAACCATGTATGACCAGAACGGCAATGAAATACTGGAGGCATATAGGATTACAGGACGAACCAAACACGCAAAGGGTGCGTATGGTGCAGGAACTCATTTGCTGGAGCTTTCTGCAAAGAGTTCTGAGTCTGTTGGCGTAAGGGATAATATCGAACTGTTGGTGTGTGACTATATCGCCCCTGGCGATGAGCCGCCGACGCCAGATGAAAAGCTGCTGAACTGTGAGATAAAAGGCAGATCCAATATCGCTATTGGAGGAAGCAGGACTTACACTGCTATATTCTACGACGCTGACGGAAATCAGGTATCTGTAGACGATGTTGTGTGGGAGATAGATCTTCCGAGCGGCATCACGAAGCAAGTAAGCGGTGCGACCTGCAAGATAACAGTAACAGACGATGATTCGTTGTCCGGTGTTTCTTTAACTCTGACCGTGGTGGATGCAGCCGGAAAGTACAACAAAGCTCAGTTTGAAGTGGGGGTGTTTTAACTGTTTGAACCTACTGGTATGCACAAATACTCCGACATAGACGAGCTGATTAACTTCACGTATAAGGCGAGACAAAGTATTATCAACGACCAGCAAATCATGTCTCTTCTGGCGGATGTTCCGAACATTGATTTAGACAGTGACGATGCTGAGGACATTGTGGCTCGTGTCAAAGACCACGACTATATTGATGAAACCTGTCTTACCGCAAATACCTATATCATCATCGAATCAGAGATTCTGAATCTCGATACTACGTCTATGAAGAGCATGGCGTTATATGTACAAATCGTATGCTCTAAAAATCACATGGATATTAGCCCAAGGCTGTTCCCGGGCGTCAAGGGAAACAGACGGGATAATATTGCACGGTTAGTCAATAACATTTTAAGCGATGATCTCGGGTACGGTGTTGGCGGCTTGAAGCTGACCAGTGCCACGATAGCATCTGTACCGACTGGATATACATCCAGATTACTGACTTACAAGGTGCCAAGTTTTGCGTAACGAGATACCGTATGAGGATTTATTGTGCGGAGACGTTGTTCCGGTGGATGGAATCGGACACGTTCGCTCTCCGCAGCTGAAGGAGATGTTCCCGACATCCGGCATCGGGTGGATGCGATATACATTATATATATATGTACTTCGAGCAAATATTGATGAGCTAAAGAAGCTGGACGGAACTGCTGGGGATAAAAATACCGTTTATGATGCGGTTATATCATCTGAAACGTTGAGGACTCTGTATGCAGAAGCCCTCTCTTTTTTTATGGCTGAAATGGTTTTGTTTGAACAGTCTCGTCAGATTTTTATCACCTATACGAAGAACGAAGATGAGGATGTCAAATTGTCCGGCATTATCAACTCCGAGAACTTTGAAGAGTTACGAGCATCTGTACTCCTTATGAACTACATCTCCCCTACTAAGGCGAACGTAGATGTTCAGTTTGCGTCGGAACGCGCAAAGGAGCTATGGGAGAGAGCACAAAAGTATTTGGCCGCACAGGAGACAAAGAAAGAATCTAACCCAGCAATGACAATGGGAAATATCATCTCTAAGCTATGCACAATTCACCCGTCCTATAACCTATTTAATGTTTATGACCTAACCGTATTCCAACTATATGACGCATTTTTCCAACTTTGTTATATGCGATCCATTGCTTTCAGCGAAGCTGTTGTCAGCAGCAACGGATCGAAAGAGTTCAAATATAGCGACTGGATGAACCCAGTCAAAAATTACACATGATGAAAGGAATGATAAATTATGGCTCTCACTAATACCACTCAGTATGCCAACAGAATGGGCATGGATCTGAAATTCTACAAGTTTGGAACTGCTATTGAGGAAGGCACCACCCAGCCTGACCTGACCGTAGATTTTGCAAACGAGATCAAGGTTGAGCTGTCAGGCGGTAATACTTGGGCGACCGGCGGCAAGAAACACGCCAACAAGATCGCATTCTCTGATCCCATGGAGGGTACTATTACCATCTCCACTCAGCTGATGACCACAGCTATGCTTGGCGTAATTGCTGGCAAGGATCTTACTCAGCTCAAGGACAATGAGATTATTTTCAACAACAACGACGAAACCCAGTTCTGGGTTATTACCGGCGATACCATCTGGAAGGATATCGGTTCTGCCAAGGTGCCCGAGAAGATCAAGGCGTTTAAGGCTTCTCCTCAGAAGGCATACAATATTACATACAATGGTTCCGGCGATCCTACTTCTATGGATATCGTATTCGATCTTGCCGAAGATGATGACGGCAATGTGTTCTCTACCAAGAAGGAAGAGGCTTAATCGCAGACAAATAAATCGGCATAGCTTCGGCTATGCCGATTTTTGCGCTGTTCAAGGAGGATACTTGTGGGAAATGTATTGAGGCTTGTCTCTGCCGTTCCACCATCTGTGAACCACTACTTGGCATACCGTGGGGTAATGCGTGGCGGTAAACCAATGGCGATGAGCTATGTTACGAAACAGGCGCTGGATTATAAGAAAAATTTTGCCGAATATGTTGAGCAGGAAATCATCCGTCAGGGATGGGATGTGGAACCTACGAAGCATCTGCATTTTTATGTAGACGCTACGTTTTATTTTGCGAGGGTTGACCAGGACGCAAATAACTACTTCAAGGTATTGCTAGATGCTATTACGGATACAAAAAAGATTTGGCTGGATGACAATGTTGTGTGCGAAAGGGTGCAAAGAATCCTATACGACAACGTGAGCCCGAGAATCGAGCTGACGATTCATCCAACCGGGTATATTGGTATCTTTGATGATGTGTCCCAGTACGATAAATTTATTAGTCGCTGCGTCGGTTGTGTAAGGTACGAACGAAATTGCAGTATTTTGAAGAAGGCATACGAGGGAAGAATACAGGATGACGTTGCACAGAATATGTGCAATAAATACAAAGCTAAAACGAAGGAGATTTGATTATGAGTAATGAAATGCAGTCTAACAAGGTGCTATTCGCAGATTGGCATAAGGCTGTAGCCTTTAATATGGACGATGGCGAAGTTTCTGTGAATCTTATTGCGGAAACTGGGCCAATTGAGTTCTCCGTACAGCGCCGCATTCCATACGAGAGAATGTACGATCTCTGCTACGATGTGGCCGGTCTGTGCATTAAAGATGGCGTATGCCATTGGGAAGTATTTGACCTTGCAGTAAATTACTTTATTGTAAGTTATTTTACAAACCTCGACTGTGATGTTCCGCTGGAGCAGGTATATGAGTTGCTTCACTATACGGATGTAATTGACGTTATTCAAGGTGTGATCGGGAAGAACATGTATCAGGATGTCCGTGAAATGGCGAAACGTACCTGTAAGAGTTCGCTTGGTATGCAGAAGAACGAACTTGAAATTCTGGCTGGTCGCATAAATCGGTTCCTTGATGATGTTGAGGGACAGATATCGACAGATGGTGTATTTGATGAGGAAAAGCTTAATGCAATTCTTCGCAGTCTTGATGAACTTTCTAGCGGCATGAAGTCCGGCGATGATTCAAATGATTATGAGACAAGCAATGTGATAGAGATGGAGCGCAAATGAGCACTCAGTCGGTAATGGATAAAGTAAGGCAATACCTCGCTTCTTCATCTGGTCTATCGGATACTTCAAAGGTAGCTGCCTCCGGCGCTATCGGTCAGCAAATCAAGAAAGCCGCAAGTGAGTTGCAGGTGATGATTGAAAGCAGTATTCCAGATTCGATCAGAAGTAGTGTACTGGTAAGTCTATCTGTTGTATTCAATGCAGATTGCACCGCCAATATCAATATTGATATTGGCGGATCTCTGTACCGTTCGTCCTTGCAGCCTGAGACATATGGCGGCGTTGATAATATCGTCGGACTGTTTTCAAAAGGCTGGTCATATCCACGCTGGGCCGCACCGAGTGGATATTGGCATGGACAATACACATATGCAAGAAATCAGAAAGAAGCCAGCCCGTTTATCAATGATGCGGTAAATCAATGGGTTGGGAAGAATGGCGGCACCCTGAAGATCAGGAGTGTGAACGTGAACAGTATGTACACATAGTGACATATGAAAGAGTGGTGAAATGAATGGCAGATGTCGAAGTAAGCGTAGGATTTGAAGCTGGTAATCTACAAACAATGGAGCAGCAGCTGAATGCGCTGATGAACAAGAAATATAAGCTACAGATCGACACCAGCGATGCCGCAGCAAAAATAAGAAGTATATTCAATAATTTGAACGGTGGTTCTGGTGGCGGCTCTAGTGGGCCGTCTATAAAAATCAATACAACTGCCGCAGAGCGGACGATGAGTGTTCTGGAGAAAAAGATTGAGACACTCCAGAACAAGACTGCGAAGATGAAGCTAGCCGGGTTGGATACTGCAAACCTTGAAAAGTCTATCACCAACCTAAATGAGCAGAATAACCTTTGGGCAACAAACAAATCGAACGCAATAGAAGCACAGAAAATCTACCAGACAGTACGTGAAGAACTTACTGCTTGTGCGGCAGAGATGCAGCGGCTCAATTCCGGTAGTTCTTTGTCTAATACATTTACGTCGTTTGAGAGTTCCTTGGACTCCATGTCTTCCAAGCTGGCTTCGCTTGGCAAGAGTGATATGTCCGGTGCTACCAGCTCACTCAAAACTGAACTTGAAAGCATCAGCTCAGAATACCAGAAGCTGATGGCTGACATTAAAAATCCGAATACAGCTACGACGTTTGTCTCTGATGGTGCAAAGAGTGCGCTTAAATCACTCTCTGATAGACTCGATGATGTGAAGGCGAAAGCATCAAACCGGAACATCAATATGGACGGTGTAATTAGTCAGATTGATGCGTTACTCGAAAAGCTCAAGAGCGCTGGGCCAGGGACAGATTCGATTAAGACAAAGCTGGAGGGCTTAAAGGCATCGCTCAATAACGGATCTTACGATGGAAATCTGACTAAGCTGAAGAAGACACTGAGTGATATCTCGAAAGAAGTTGACAGCTTAACACCAAGCCTTTCCAGTAAATTGTCCTCACTGGTAAGCGGCGCAGTTGGATCTGTGTCTAATATCGTAAAGACATTTGCACTGAATAAAGTACGACAGGTAATCACTCAGGCGATGGAGCAGATCTATCAAAATGTCTTGAATATTGATACATCTATGACGCAGCTTAAAATCGTAACCGGCGCTACAGACAGCGAGATGGAATCGTTCTTCAACAAATCGGCAGAAGCTGCGCAGAAATTTGGAGCCAGCGTTACTGATGTTTTGGACAGCGTTCAGACATTTAGCCGACTTGGTTATGGATTGCAGGACTCTCTTGATCTGTCAAGCTATGCTACGATTCTGTCAAATACCGCAGGTGTTAGCATAGATGAAGCGACTACTGGCCTTACCTCTATTATCAAAGGATACGATATGGAAGCCAGCGATGCGGAACATGTATCTGATGTTCTGATTGACGTAGGTCAGAAATACGCAATTTCCGCCAATGAGCTTATGGAAGCATTCCAGCGTGGCGGTGCTGCTTTGAATGCAACCGGCACATCCTTTGAAGAATCCACCGCTCTGTTTGCCGCTGCAAACGCTGCGATTCAGAATGCCAGCACAGTCGGCACTGCGTTGAAGACTGTTTCAGCTCGTATTCGTGGCGCAACGTCCGAGCTTCAGGAGATGGGCGAAGAGACTGAGGACGTAGCAAATGGACTCTCTAAATATCGCACTGAGCTTATGGCTCTTACAAATGTAAACGGCTCCGGCGGTATTGATATTATGGAGAATGTTGAGACAGGTCAATATAAGTCTATTTACTCTATCTTCACGGAAATCAGCAAAATATGGGATAGCCTGTCCGATACAACGCAGTCCAGAGTATCTGAAATTCTTGGCGGCACCAGACAGCTCTCTGTAATTAGCTCTATTATCGGAAACATCGCCGACGCAGAGGGCGCTTATACAGTAGCACTAAACTCCAACGGCGTTGCACAGCAAGCCAATGAAACATACCTTGACAGTGCAGAGGGAAAGATCAAACAGCTCAGTGCTTCGTGGCAGACGTTCTCGAAGGATTTTATGTCCAGTGATATCATCAAGGTTGGCGCTGATTCTCTTAACTCAGTTGTAAAAGTTCTTGACGGCATGGTTGGCACGATTGGAGCAATTCCCACTGTGCTTGGCGCTGTCAGTCTGACAAAGCTCATCAAAAATTTTGGTATTACAAACGTATTTGCCCTCCATGGGTGTGAGTCCATGGCTGCATAAAACCTCAAACTGCGGGGAACCTCTAACGGCACCGGTGCCACAACGTAATCCTAACGGGTAGGCGTGATGGCAGCCGAAAGGCAGAAAGAAACTGGTGCATGGCCTATGCTAAAACATAATGCTAAGGGCTTGGATAATGAGGTAGTCCGCCACCAATCCCCTCCCCTATTGGGTTGTGCTGCGTTGGAATTTGCAGCAAACGGGAAGGCACACAGACTACAAGGGGTTTCTCTATTGATATAAAATACAAAGGAGGGTGCGCTAACACCCTCCTCGACACACCGTGTTATCCACGACGTATACGGACTCTAGTTTGAGTCGTAACCTTGATCTTGACTTGCGTCTTAATCTTAGCCATTTCAAACACACTCCTTTCTGGACTACTTTTCTGTCCCGTTGTCAAACATACTAGGTAGCCATACGAGAGCCGTGTGTAAGAATATTATAACACATCTTGTCATTTCGTATCAATAGAGTGAAGTATAGTCGAGTTAGTCCTGCTGTGGTTACTATTTGAGCAGCAGGATTCTATGCTCGCCGGAAAGACCGGCATGGTGATCCAACACTGGAAGCAGTATAGAGCCTTCAAAATAGAACGTGGCCTCCCACCACGAATTGCAGAATGGGAGATTGTAAGAACTGCCTTATGATGATATAATTATCATGGGGTGATTAAAGTGAGTAAAAATGAACATGAAGTAACATATGAGATTTCCTCATTGCATGATGGAAGCAACAAGTGTAATGTAGATAAATTAAACAATATTAAACATGGAGGAATTTCACGAATTGGAACTGACACTGGAGATAATTCAAAACATCACCGTAATCATGGAGCTTCTGATTCCAGGAGTAATCTTTCTAGCGATAAATAAAGTATTAACCGGGTGCTACATTCAGAATGTTTCTCTGAGAGTAGTCACGTCCATTGCTATCAGCTTCATAAACAAATGTGTTTTCCAGCACCTGCACAGATTCATAGTCCCTTATACTGTATTCAGCACAGAAAGTAAATTCTGCTTTTTGATTGTGATTGCAATAATCGAGGCTATCCTTTGTGGCCTTGCTTACCAAAATAAGCATGTTGAGAAAATTTTCAATCATATATTCTTCAAATCTTTTCACGGGAATATATGGGAGAGTGTTCTTGATTTTAGAGAAGGAAATATGCTTGCTCTTGGAATGAAGAACGGGACCAAAGTATATGGCACATTCCATGAGATCGAGGAGAAAGGAAATGACTCATGGATTGTACTGCGCGAATATTCTGTAGATGCAGACTCTGATGATCTAAAAATGCTGGAATGCGAATTTAACTCTTATGAATACGACTCTTTGCTAATGGTGAGAGTCGCTGATATTGTTCAGACACAAGTGTTTAGTACCTTGCCAACTAAGAGTGATGATAAGGCTGACGTTCCGTCATAGAGCATGCAGTTCTTGTGAATAAACGCTGACCATGCAAGCCGAATTACCAAAAGTGGCGTAAAGCCCCTTGCTTCAGCTATGGGGATATAAGCCACACCTTGTACGGAACTATGATCTGATTGCAATTGAGGATCTGGCTCCGTCCAACATGGTCAAAAACCATAAACTTGCGAAAGCAATCTCCGATGCAGGTTGGGGCGAGTTTCGGCGGCAGTTGGAGTGCAAGTCAGCATGGTATGGAAAAGAGGTTGTCACAGTAGACCGATTCTTCCCATCCAGCCAGATTTGCTCATTCTGTGGCACTCAATGGGCGGGAACAAAGGATCTGTCTGTGCGCAAGTGGGTCTGCCCGTCATGCGGTGCTTCCCACAACCGAGATATCAATGCAGCAAAGAACATTTTGAACGAAGGATTGCGCCTGCTGGTGTAAGCAATATCTACGGTAGGGCGGGACACGCCCGAACCCATACGCTCATGGAGACTATGTAAGACCTCGCAGGTGCAGGCAGCAGTCGCTGAACTGAGAATCCCCCTGCCTTTGGGCATGGGGAGTGTCAATCATTACCATGTGTATTTGCAATCATTGTTCATGCACTGGAATACACTTTCTTCGCACTTAAATCCAATCAGTTTGAATGCTCTGATCTGTTTGAATCCGCATATTGGACATACGATATTTGTGTGTTGACTTTGGTTATCCTCCACGCTTCCTTCGCCATTGTGAATCGCGTGACCCCAGTCGATATAATGAACATCCATTGTTTTCACATCCTGTTTTGTAATGTAAATATTATACATTATTATAAATATGATTGCAATACTTTGTATTGCAAGGAAGTGATCTCATGCTTGAAATTCCAGAATATGTAGACCATATACCGCTGTCTACATGGGCAAGAGGAATATTCTATGAATTCAAGATGAATGTCAAGTAAGATTTATTGGACTGTATTGACAATGTTTTTGTCGCACCTTATAATGGTGTTTGTAGGAGGTGAGCAGTATGATTTACTCAAACAAGAGAAAACTTACATTATGTGGATGGCTAGAGAGCAATAACAAAGCCGAATATTGCTCGCCATTGAAGCTGCAAAAATTCTTGCTTCTATATGAATTGTTTTCAAAAGTAGATGGCGAACCAGCTGACTTCAATCGCCTTTGTGGGTATAAGCATG
>ENA-UESD01002651-UESD01002651.1-human-gut-metagenome-genome-assembly--contig:-NODE-2651-length-12423-cov-6.974081_pt1 | contig 12423 bp, 9 predicted proteins | sample MGYA00242985_ERZ507986 | MGnify/ENA primary metagenome ERZ507986 (study PRJEB26167, sample SAMN06115408) | human gut metagenome | host: Homo sapiens | place: China:Guangxi | collected 2016-04-06... | reverse complement strand
CTAAAAATAATTAGCCTTAAGGATAAATATGAAGTAGGAAAACATCCCATTTATCGGAATGTTTCAACCAATGATGATAATATTTAGAAATATCACAACACCCTGCAGGCACGGATACCTATCTGGGATGGATGTTTCTGCATATAGGTATAAAGTGTCATCGGTTCATCAATCACTTTTTTGTGGATACTGCTGGCATTAAGCAGGTGCAAACCATCCTTGTGCCAGGAAGCAATGCCGATATGCGTGGTGTCCAATCCTTTCTTACGGGTAATCATCAGAAGGATATCGCCATTCTTGGTGGTATTTCTGAAAAGCTGGTTGTTACGAATTGCCATTGATGCTCTGTTCCAAAGCCCGGATGCCCGACTGCCACTGTGGATGAGCCGAAAGCATCTTGTAGCTGGATGGATGGGTAGACATCCAGTTTACGCTGATGGTCTGCACAGCCGTGAAAGGTGGATTGTTCTGAATATCCTTCACGATGCCTTCCTTTACGTTGTCATCTACCCAGAGTGTGAAATAATGCTGGCGCTTTACATACTCCACATCGCCACCAACATAGCGCACATGCTTGAGATGATTGCAGAAGGCAGCAAAACTGGTTTCGTGATTCTTGGCACACATCGTCAGAGCGGTCACGATTTCTACGTAGGTGGTGCAATCCAGTTCACGGGTATTCACCACGAGCTGCTCCTCCTTAGTTCTATCCAGGGTGCCGCCCACATAGGGAACACCCACAAACTGCTTTCCGAACCACATCATCCAGTTGGCAGGTTTCTTCTTCATCGCCTTTGCCTGTTGGAGCAAAGAAACAATCCGCATACTATCCTGGCGCTGATACACCACGCCCGACTTTGCTAAAGCCGGCATCACCATCATGAATGCCGCTGCAAAAAACAAAAACCTATGCTTTACTTTCATTGTTTTACATTTTTATATTCCCGCTTCTTACCAAAATTCACGCCCACATAGATGTTCAGGGAGCCGAAGGAATTGTTGGTAGAGAAATGATCTTTATGATAATTGTAAGAATGAATGACAGAACTGATACCCGCATACCATTTGTCATTATTCCATACCACACCAAAACGGCCCACACCATCGATGTTGAAATTCTTGAAGTTGAAGTTCTTCAGGTTAAACTTGTCCTGCTCCGGATCGTCTGATCTGGAATGATTGTAGGCAAGTCCCACGGAAAGCGAGGCGTTGAAGAGCCAGTTTTTGGCAAACACCCAGTTGTAGCCATATCCCACCGTAGCGGAATAATCGCTATACCTCACCTTCGAGAACATCAGGCTGCTATCAATCTTCGCTTCCGTCTGAATCTCGCCTTCCTGATGCAGCTGAGTCCTGGATTTCTGATTCAGCCGTTCATCCACGATATTCGAGAGTTTATCCCAGTCCACTTCCAGCTGATGCTGGGTATATCCCAAGCCTACCATCCATGAACCGGCGCTCAACTTCTGCTTTGTGCTTTGCGAATAAGCTGCTGGATATGAGAACTTACGATGATTAAAGATGTAGTAAAGGTTCAAACCCTTGATACTTCCTTTGAAACCATCGAAAGATACCTTTTTGAGGGCATCCGTATTCACTTCAGCTCCCAGATCCATTCTTTGGATATGATAGTCGTTACCTGTCTGCCGCCAGAACAGATCCACTCCGAGCAAACTGCTATACAGGCTCAGATTGAACTCCTTCTTGCTACTGTGGTTACTCTTCATATTGATGTGCTTCAGGTCGAACGTATAACCCAGGAACACCCATCGCCATCCTAGATAAGGGCCCAATCGCCATGAAGGGTCAGGTGCAAACGAGATGCGCTGTCCTTCCTCACCATAAAGGGTATAGACCTCATAGGTATTGGTATTCTGGAGCATCACGGTATAATTGTAATGCTGAGGCTCGATATACTGTTCGTCGATATTTGAAAACTCCCGAAAGAAATTCGTAAAAGTCTTTCCCAAACGGTGGAAGAAGGTTTTCTCATGTCGGGCACGCGTCAGGCTATCCTCAGAGTTTCCCTTGAACATCGTAGAGTTGAAAAGCGTTTTCATCAAAGAAGAATCGGCAACAGTCTTGTTCTGGTCAGTCTTGCTTTGGTCTGTCTTGCTTTGACCAGCAGGCAAATGAGACGTTTCCCGCTCCACCGCCATCATTGGCAGCAAAGCGAGCAACCAGACTCCCACTAAAGACCAAATTCTTCTTTTCATCTTATTGACTCTTTGAAATTCTACAATTCAGTTCTTCAAAACACACGTTAGCACTTACAAAATCAAACGTTAGTTCTTCCAAAGCACGCGGTCGAGCACCCAGTTTACCGGAGTAGCCGAAACGCTGGTGCAAGTACAGGTGCTGATACCCTGCAGGTGTTCTATCACATTCTTGATGATAGGCAGCTGCACATACGGCGGATTGGAAACCGTGATGCTGGTTCTACCCTCGCTTGTTATCAAGACGATAGGCTGATAGGTGAACACGGAGAACGAAAGCGAACCCTTGTCACCGATAATCTCGATGCAGTCTTCCTTGGCACTCTCATGTCCTACGAAACACCAGCTGCCGCTACCCGTCACGCCACTCTCGAAGAAAAAGCATGCCGATACCGTATCTTCTGCCTTATAGAGATGCGCACGGTTGGCAGGATAGCCATGGGCACGGGTAATCACGCCAAAGAGGTCTTGCAACAGGTCTATCTGATGAGGCGCCAAATCGTAGAAATAGCCGCCACCAGCAATGTCTGGCTGCACACGCCACGGCATCTCCTTGCCGCTTTTGTAATCCAAGTCACGGGGAGGCACAGAGAAGCGAACCTGTACATTGACTATTTCTCCGATAGTTCCACTGTTGATAATCTCCTTCACTTTCTGAAAGTAAGGAAGATACCTGCGATAGTATGCCACAAAGCAAGGCACACCGGTCTGCTCGCTGATTCTGTTGATGCGGATACAGTCGTTATAGCTTGCTGCCAAAGGCTTTTCTACGTATACAGGCTTGCCTGCATGCATCGCCATGATGGCAAAGGTGGCGTGTGATGACGGTGGCGTAGCGATATAGACGGCATTCACGTCAGGGTCGTCGATGAGTTCCTGCGCATCGGTATACCATTTTCTTATATGATGGCGCTCGGCATAGCTTCGCGCCTTCTGTTCGCTACGGCTCATCACCGCAACAACCTGCGATCCCTCCACCTCGTTGAATGCCGGACCGCTCTTCTTTTCGGTTACTTCACCGCAGCCGATAAATCCCCAGTTAATCTGTTTCATTCTTTTCTTCTCTTTTTAGAAGACATCCGGCAGTTACTCTCCTGCCAGAGACTTGTTGATTTCGTCGATATAGTCGAGCACCTCGTCACGACCCGTCTTCTTCTCACTGCTGGTGATGAAGTATGGAGGGAGTGCCTCCCAACGGTCTTCCAGGGCGTGCATCCACTTTTCTGCATTCATGCGAGCCTTGACAGGACCCAACTTATCAGCCTTGGTAAAGACGATGCAGAAAGGCACATTGCTCTCGCCCAACCAATCCACGAACTCACGGTCTATCTTCTGCTGGTCGTGGCGCACATCGATGAGTACGAAGACGTTTGCCAACTGTGGGCGCTGCAGGATATAACTGCTGATCATCTGCTCCAACTGCTTCTGCACGGTTTTGGAACGCTTGGCGAAGCCATAGCCAGGAAGGTCAACCAGATACCATTCGTTATTGATGATAAAGTGGTTGATGAGCAGGGTTTTACCCGGAGTGGCTGAAGTTTTAGCCAAACCCTTGTGGTTGCAGAGCATATTGATGAGGCTCGACTTGCCCACGTTACTTCTGCCGATGAAGGCATACTCAGCCTTGTTATCTTTAGGACACATGCTCACTCGTGGAGCCGATATTGTAAATTCAGATTTCTTAATTTCCATTCTTTCTATTTTCTTTTATAAATGTTTAATTATTAAAGGCAGCACACCAACTTATCATCAAGTTCGCAGCACACCAACTTATCATAAAGTTCAATGTTCAACGCACAAAGTTCAATGTTCAATGTTCAAAGTCTAGAGCATTTCTGCCAATTCCAGCCATCTCATTTCCTTCTCGTCAAGTTCATCCTTAATTTCAGGCAGGCGCTTGCTCTTTTCCGTCAGTTCCTCTACCGAGAGGGTGCCGCTGCAAAGGGCCTCTTCCAACTTTTTCTGCTCTTCGGTGAGCTTATCTATTTCCTGGGTCAGCTGCTCATATTCACGCTTCTCCTTGTAGCTCATCTTGCGCTTGTTCTCAAAGTTGGCATCACGCTTGGCGGTGCCGGCTCCATCGTTTGTGCTGGCGCTGTTGCTGACTGTGGTTTTCGCTGCAGCCGCAGCTTTCTCTGCCTCATCCTTCTCCTGCAAACGGCTCCAGTCACGATATTGCGTATAGTTGCCAGGGAAATCCTGAATCTCGCCCTCGCCCTTGAACACCAGGAGATGGTCCACCACCTTGTCCATGAAATAGCGGTCGTGACTCACCACGATGACGCAACCGGCGAAATCCTGCAAGTATTCTTCCAATACCTGGAGGGTCTGGATATCGAGGTCGTTGGTAGGCTCATCGAGCACCAGGAAGTTAGGATTTCTCATCAGCACCGTGCAGAGATAGAGCTTGCGCTTCTCACCACCACTCAACTTATATACATAGTTGTGCTGCTCCTCGGGAGTGAAGAGGAAGAACTGCAGGAACTGCGAAGCCGTCATGTGCTTGCCGTTTCCCAGGTCGATATAGTCGGCAATCTCGGTGATGACATCGATGACCTTCTGGTCTTCACGGAACTTCAATCCCTCCTGCGAGAAATAGCCGAAGCGCACGGTCTCTCCGATATCAAACTTGCCACTATCGGGCTGCACCTCGCCCAGGAGCATCTTGATGAAGGTAGATTTACCCGTACCGTTGTTACCCACGATGCCCATCTTCTCGAATCGGGCAAAGTTGTAGTAGAAGTTGTCGAGAATCACCTTCTTCTTACCCCTGTCGTCGAACGCCTTGCTCACATACTGGCACTCGAAAATCTTGGAACCGATATATACGGTAGAAGCCTTCAGGCGAACCTGTCGGTCTTCGATGCGCTGCTTTGCCACCTTTTCCAACTCGTAGAAGGCATCCTCACGATACTTCGCCTTATGACCGCGAGCCTGAGGCTGTCGGCGCATCCAGTCCAGCTCTCTGCGATAGAGATTCTTGGAATGCTGGATTTCGGCACGCAGGTTGTCCATGCGCTCCTGTCGTTTTTCCAGATAGTAGGCATAATTGCCACGATAGGTGTAGATGGTCTTATCATCGAGTTCCAGGATGGTATTGCACACCTTGTCGAGGAAGAATCGGTCGTGGGTTACCATGAAGATGGTCTTGTTGCCACGGTTCAGATAGCCCTCCAGCCACTCAATCATCTCCAGGTCGAGGTGGTTGGTAGGCTCATCGAGCATCAGGAAATCGGGCTCATCAATCAGCACATTGGCAAGCGCCACACGTTTCTGCTGACCGCCACTCAACTGCCCCATCGGCTGATTCATGTTGGTGATATGCAACTGTGTGAGAATCTGCTTAGCCTTGAGCACCTTTTCGGGGTCATCCTCGTGGTTGAAGCAAGCCTCCAGCACGCTCTCTTCCGGGTCGAACTTCGGCGACTGTTCCAGATAGCCCACCTTCAGGTCGCGGCGATAGATGATGTCGCCACTCTCATGTCCCTCCTTATCCATGAGCACCGACATCAACGTAGATTTGCCGGTGCCGTTTCTCGCCACGAGTCCCACCTTCTGTCCTTCAGCGATAGAGAAGGAGATATTATCAAAAAGAACCTCAGCTCCAAAACGTTTGGTGAGGTTTTGAACGTCTAAATACGGTATTTGACTAGCCATTTTTGTTATTTTTGTGTGCAAAGTTACAAAAAAAATTGGCAGAAACAAAATTTTTTGGCTATCTTATTTGGCAGAAACAATTTTTTTAGTTATCTTTGCACCGAATTTAATCAAAACATCTAGTGTTTCCATTCTCGAAACGCTACATTTCATAGAAAAATCATATAATATACAATATATAATAATGTATAGCAAAGACGAATTATCAGCAAAAAGTGTCCTTCAACTGAAGGACCTTGCAAAAGAAATTGGCGTCAAGATCAAATCTGGCGACAATAAGGAGACGATTATCTATACGATTCTTGATGCTTTGGCAGAGGCATCAGCAGATGGTGCTGCGCAAAAGCGTAAACGCACACGCATCGCCAGCAAGAAAGAAGATCGAGTATATTCTGTTCATGGAATCGAGGGAGAAAACTTCGATGTTATGAAAAACCAGGTTAACGGCCCTGCCGCTACTGATACAACCACTGAAGGAGACACTCCACAAGCTATTCCTGCTACCGTTGACCCACTGGCAGCTTTCCCTAAGCACAGAGGGCGCAAGAGCAAGGCAGAACTGGAAGCCATTGCGGCTGCTAAAGCGGCTGCCATCAAAATGCAGCAGGAAGGAATGAAGGCAGCAGAAAATACTGCTGAGCTACCAACCGAAAATGCAGATCATACAGACAATACTGAAAGCCCAACAGAGCAGGCTACTGTTTCTGAGGAAGAAGCTATGGCTACAGCTCTGGCAAGCAATGAGCAGCCAACCGAAGAAGCTCCTGTATCTGACAACCAGGAGACAGAGATTCCTGAGGCGCAGTTTACTGCCGACGGTTCGGGCAATGACAACAGTGAGTTGATTGCCATGCTCCAGGCTAAGATGAATGCTCACAACGAGAATAGTACTCCTGCAGAACCAAAAGAAAACAATACTCCAGAGTCAGCTGTAGCCGAGACTACACCAGATGGTATCTGGTCAGGCGACCCGGGCGATGGCACCGATTTCATTACAGTGGTAGATTTACCTATCGAGGATCAGGCAGCCATGCCTACATACGATATCTTCGACCGTCCGATGACTCCGGCAGCAACTGCAGCACCAGCTTCTGCACAGGCCCCTAAGGAGGTAAGTCAGGAACCGGAATATGATTTTACAGATATCATCTCTGCCAATGGCGTACTCGAAGTACTCTCTGATGGATATGGTTTCCTTCGCAGCAGCGATTTCAACTATCTCTCATCTCCAGATGATATCTACGTAGCTACCAATTTTGTGAAGCGCTACGGATTGAAGACTGGTGATGTCATCCAGTGCCACGTTCGTCCACCACATGAGGGTGAAAAGTACTTCCCACTCACCAGCATCGACAAGATTAATGGTCGTGACCCATCGGATGTAAGAGACCGTGTTCCATTCGAGCACCTCACCCCACTCTTCCCTAACGAAAAGTTTGAGCTCTGCGGCGACCGCCGTACCACCAACCTGAGTACCCGCATAGTAGATCTCTTCTCACCTATCGGTAAGGGACAGCGTGCACTCATCGTGGCTCAGCCTAAGACCGGTAAGACCATCCTGATGAAGGATATTGCCAATGCCATTGCAGCCAACCATCCAGAGGCATACCTGATGATGCTGCTCATCGACGAACGTCCTGAGGAGGTTACCGATATGGCTCGCACCGTGAATGCCGAGGTAATCGCTTCTACCTTTGATGAGCCAGCCGAGCGCCACGTGAAGATTGCCGGTATCGTTCTGGAGAAGGCAAAGCGTATGGTAGAATGCGGTCATGATGTAGTCATCTTCCTCGACTCTATCACACGTCTGGCACGTGCCTATAATACTGTAGCCCCAGCATCAGGTAAGGTGTTGACGGGTGGTGTGGATGCCAATGCATTGCAGAAGCCTAAGCGTTTCTTCGGTGCAGCCCGTAATATCGAGAACGGCGGTTCACTCACCATCATCGCTACAGCCCTTATTGATACAGGTAGTAAGATGGATGAGGTCATCTTCGAGGAGTTCAAGGGTACAGGTAACATGGAGTTGCAGCTCGACCGCTCACTCAGCAACAAGCGTATCTTCCCTGCAGTCAACCTCGTGGCTTCTTCTACCCGTCGCGACGACCTCTTGCAGGATAAGACAACCCTCGACCGTATGTGGATTCTCCGCAAGTTCATTTCCGACATGAACCCGATTGAGGCGATGAACACCATCCACAAGAGTATGCAGCAAACCCGCAACAACGAAGAGTTCCTCATTTCCATGAACTCATAACGATAAATGTCACACAAAAAAGAGTCCAGTAAGTCCATTCATACTTACTGGACTTTTTCTTTCTATTTGACAGGTAAAACAGAGCATCTCTGTACATAAAAAGCCAGATTGCAGATTCGGTATATAAGCATGACAGCAATACCGGGAATATACTATAAAAATGTCATTTTCATCACATATCTGAAGTAGTTGATGCAGGTCAAAAAATACTTGTTGCATTTATATTTCTTAGCATAAAATGCCGTTATTTGATAAAAAAGTGTTAACTTTGCACTCGTATTAAGGAATAACAGTAACAAAAAATTAAAAAGATTTAAAGATTATGATGACTATTTTTACAATGGCAGTAGCCGCAGTTATGTTTTCAGGTATGGTACTTTGCATGGGTATGTTCTTGAGAGACGTAATCAACTCAATCCCGGAAATGACTAATATGAGCCACTCTGTTAGTTTGAGCAAGTAAAAATAGAAATCTCTATTATATTTTTACAGTGAGAGAGATTTAAATATGAGAAAGGGCAAGCTCCATTTTTGGAGTTTGCCCTTCTTGCTTTCTAGTTCTTCATTAATATTCCATAGAGAAGGTGATGCCTCTTCTCATCATATCCTTTACGGTTGGCTTCAAGCGGGTCAGGAATCCCTCCCATGAACGGTTCTTCTGGAAACTCCAGCCTGCCTCAGCCAAAGCCAGCGAACGAGGATAAGCCTGATAGTAGATACGCTCTGGCGAATTGATACACTCGCTCCAAAGGGTTCCGGCTACACCGAAGAGATTGTTCTTCTCAAACTCCTCGCCCATCCCCCAGGCAGGATCCAGACTATAGGCTGCCTTCAGAGATGTTACAGGCATACCCCAGTTTACCTCAGGCATATCGCCCTTTGCCATCGGATAATCAAAATAGCAATGCTCTCCAGGACAAAGCAGGATGCGGGCATTGTTCTCAACAGCCGCTACCAATGCTTCCTTTGTCAAACCGGCACGCCAGGCAAAGGTAACACAACCAGGCTGAATCTTCTTGAAATCGGTCTCATACCAGAACATTGGAGTCTTGTGATACTGGGTACGAAGCAAGTCTATCACCTTATCAAAGAGATAGCCCTGCAACTTCCAGTTCTCAGAGCGGTCGGTTGTGGTAATACCCAGCTTCTTCTTCAATGCCTGGCACTTAGGACAGTTGGTCCAACAGTCGAGCGCAGGATTTCCAGCCTCATCACCACCCAGATGGATATATTCTGAAGGGAAGATATCAGCCAACTCCTTGAATACATTACCCAGGAATTCGTAAGTGAAGTCATTACCCGGACAAAGCAACTCATCCGATACACCGCAGGTGGTACGGATAGGTTTCTGAACACCCTGACAGGTCAACTCCGGATAGACACTGATGGCAGCCACCTCATGTCCCGGCATTTCAATCTCAGGAACCACCTGGATATGATACTTGGCACAATATGCCACGAAGTCGCGCATCTGCTCCTGGGTATAATAGCCCTTGATAGGCATCAGCATATCGTCCATTCCCCATCGGCTACTTGCCTCGGCGGTAAGTCTAGGATATTTCTTGATTTCGATGGTCCAAGCCTGGTCATCTACAAGATGGAGATGAAGCATATTCAGTTTATAGCGGGCCATCTCCGGAACAAAAGCCTTCAGATCCTCGTATGGAACGAAGATACGGCAAGGATCCACCATCAACTCTCTCACATGGGTGCGAGGCTGGTCTTTCAATGTCAGCTGTGGGATGGCATCGCAACCTACCTTAGAGGCATCGCCACGGAGCAACTGGTCGAAAGTCATCAAACCATAGAAGACACCAGCAGCAGTCTTACCCTTGATTACAACCCCCTTCTGCTGCACATCCAGGGTATAAGCCTCATTGTCAGCCAGCGTCTCATCCAGGGCAAGCGTCATAGTGAGCTGTCCGCCCTTTTTCAAATCCTTATGCTGCTGCTCTACTCGCTCCTTCAGGATTCTCTCGGCATGTTCCTGCTCATTGGCAAGACCATCGGCAGCTACGATTTTCCAGTTTCCTGCCACCTGCAAAGGTGCCGCCTTGGCATTTACTTTCAGGTCCATCGGGGTAGGAATCAGACAAGCCTCAGGATTGCAAACAGATCTCGCCTGTTTCACCTCGCCGAAGAAGTGATTCCATCCCGGCGCCTTGCGATAGAGTTTCTCGCTACCTCTTGGCATCACCAGTTTAACGCCACGCATATTTACACCCGAAAAAGCGGTAGAAGCTGCCTTTGGCGGAATCTTGGAATTCACCTTGATGACCTTGACACCTTCCAGATTGGCAAAGGCAAACTCTCCCAACTCCGGCGTTCCGTCTATCGTGATGTTTTTCAATGCCTTGCAACCAGAAAAGGCTGCAGCTCCCACCTTCGTCACGCTCTTAGGAATCACTACATCCTGCAGATTGTCGCAGGCAAAGAAAGCCTGACTACCAATCTCCTGCAACAGGTTTGGCAGGATGATACTCTGCAGATGATGACGGGAATGGAAGGCGTTCTTTGGAAGAACAGGACAGGTAGCCTCGCTCAAGTCCAGAGTTCTCAATTGCCAGCACAAGTCACGAAGCTGTCGGAAATCCGAATTTCTCGTGGTTGTTAATGTTCCTGTCAATTTCAGGTTAATAGCAGCCGATTTTTTCTCAGCATTGAGGTCCTTCATATTGGCGACGGTTTGCGCCGACAGCGAGGTTGCCAACAATGCAAAAACTGCAAAAGAAATCATTTTTCTCATACACTAATGGTTTTTAAAGGTTTATATACTATTATTCAAATTAATATTAAACAAAATTTATATTCTTGCCCTTTTCTACAAATTCAGCATTCAGGACATCTATGTCTTTCCATTTTTCCCCGTCAAGGTTCTGCTCAGCAAGTCCCACAACATCAGCCCCATAGGTAAAGAGTCGCTCTATCATCGCTCCATAGGTAAGATGATCGATCTTCTCGATTGGATGCAGGATGATCGATTCCTCGAAACTACCCTTCTTCTCGCTTCGGATTTCCACCAGCAGCTTTGCCTGCAGCAGTTCCTTCACGGCGTGATTGATGATCTGCTGCGGAATCTTCGTCACCTCATGGATATCTTTCGGCGTAAATGCCTGCTCACCATCATTGAAGCGATAACACACCTGATGCATCACCACAGCACAGACCTTGATACGCTGTTCCAACTTCACATGGTCGTACTTCAAGTCCAGGTCATAATGATGCAGGTTCTGGTTGGTATAGCAGAGCAAGGCACCGAACACTACGATTGCCCACGAAATCTGGAGCCACAGAAGAAACAGCGGAATGGCAGCAAGCGAACCATAGATTACGTTATAGCTCGAAAGGAATACCTGCAGATAAATATATCCATACTGCAATGCCGTCATGCTGATGCCCGCCAGAAGCGAAGGCACCAGCGTACTGCGAAACCGGATATAGGTATTAGGTATCACGCAATAGCAGAACACGAAGAATAGGAACATCGGCACAAATGCAGCTACATGCAGGATGAAAGCCGGAATGGTCTCTCCCATATCAGCAATCCTATCCACATCATCTATCACATTCACCGTCCATACATTAAAGAAAGAGGCGAAGAGAATCATCATACCCAGTCCGAAAAGAATGGTAGGATATTCTGTCACAATCTGCTTCCACGAACGCTCACCCGTATGCCAGATGTCATCAAAGGTGAGCTCTATCTTCTGCATCAGTGAGATGATGGTATAGAGAAACATCACGATACCCGTACCGATGATATAATTGCTCTGCGTGTTCTCGATATAATTGTGAACGAAATTCACGATAGTCTGAGCCACAACGGGTTGCGCCTCGAAAGTGGTAGATAGCCACGACTCCAGCATAGCCGTATAACCGAAACCGCGGGCAATGACAAACATCATCGCCATGAATGGAATCAATGCCATAAACGAGGCAAAGGTCAATGCCGCCACATCCCTGGCCCACATATCCTTGATATAGAAGATACGACCGGCGAGCATACCCATCTTGAGCCAAGATTGCATCTTGCCTCGAAAATCCTGGATATTCGAAGAATTCAACTCCCTGATATCCTCGTAGAAACCTACTATTTTATCTATCAATCCCATAAACTCCGGTTTTTTGTTATCAAGCAACAAATCCCCTCACAACACCCAGAAGATGCCGTGAAGGGATTTGTCTTAGTATTTTGCTGATCAGATTCTACTACTCTTTAGTAGAACTTGAAGTAGTTGCGAGCGTTGTTGTAAGAGATGTCCTCTACCATGCGAGAGAGGCTCTCCATGTCGT
>ENA-UESD01002630-UESD01002630.1-human-gut-metagenome-genome-assembly--contig:-NODE-2630-length-12528-cov-7.438198_pt1 | contig 12528 bp, 8 predicted proteins | sample MGYA00242985_ERZ507986 | MGnify/ENA primary metagenome ERZ507986 (study PRJEB26167, sample SAMN06115408) | human gut metagenome | host: Homo sapiens | place: China:Guangxi | collected 2016-04-06... | reverse complement strand
TCGACTAACCCATTAAAAAGTATTATTACACAAAAATGGTTGTCAATGTTCTTATCTCAGGGACTTGAGGCATTCTTTGAGTTTAACCGTACAGGTTATCCCGACCATTTTACTGTATCTAAAAACTCAATTTTAGTAGATAAAACTGCTTTTGTACAGCGATTGGTATTTCCGGAGTATGAGTTAACTTCTAATAAGGAAAATGTTCCTCAGCGTGTAGAGCCTGATGTACCGCTTTGGTGGGCTGTTAAATGATCAACTAATAAAGAACAAAAAATATGAAGAAGATATTATCAATCATTATAGCTCTGTGTAGCATCACTTTAGTTTCATGTGATAAGGAGACTGAAGGAATATCTAAATTAACTGCTTTCCCGGAATTCAAAATGGAAGGCGCAGCTTTCATGAATGTAAAACTGGATCCTGCGGGTACGTTTACTGATCCGGGGGTAAAGGCCTTCGTTGGTGATGAAGAGTACCCTGTAAAAGTTACAGGAACTGTGAATATCCGGGAGAAAGGATTGTACACACTGAACTATGAAACAGTATCCAAAGAGGGTTTCCCTGTGACTACAAGTCGTATGGTACTTGTTACTCCTGAACTGGTACAAAATGATTATTCCGGTACTTATACTTTGGTTCATGCTACAAAAAAGAAGCAGATCACTGTTGATTTGGTTACCGGTGAGTTGGGATATTACAAAGCAAGTGACTGCTGGTGGCAAGCAACTGCCATTCCTTTGTATTTCTTGGATATGGGGGGAACAGAACTGTTGGTTCTTACCAATAGTTGCGCGTATGGTCCTATTTCAGTGGTAGGGACAGTGGACGTTGCGACTAATACTATCAAATTTGATGCAGTATTTACCGGTGGGGTAAATGCTGGCGTCACTTTCAGTACGTCATGGGTTAAAGAGTAACAATATAAAAAATGAAGAATATGATGAATCGTAAATTAATATACTTGTTTATTTGTACGCTGTTTGCTTTTTGCTCATGCAGCGATGATGAAAAGATAGATTACACTGCACCCGGTATTTTGGCCGGTGAATGGTGGGTTACTTACTATCAGGAAACAGCTCCCGGTAAATGGGAAGTTATTGGTAATTATAAGAATCTGCCTTTGTATACATATAATTCGGCTGCAAACAAAGCTGATGAATTATTTGTGGATGACCAAGGAGAGTTTTGGGATTTTAAAGTGAAAGCATTTGCCAATCCCGGTGCGTTGAGTTTTGGTTCTGATGCAGAGTTGCCCAATTTGAGTTATGAAGATTGCAATGTAGTGATTACTGAAGGAAAGGTAATGTTCAATGCAGCCAAATCCAAAACAGGTATTGTGACAGATAGTATTTGTTTTAAAGTCAAATTCTCCGATGATCCCGATCAATTGGTTTACAAAGTAGAGGGACATAAGCGTACAGGGTGGACTGACGACGAATATTAATCGGCTTTATGCCAATATAGATTTAAGAGTGGTTATCGAAAAGATAGCCACTCTTTTTATTTATCATTGTTTTACTCTTTAATAATCTATGGCAGTTAGATGAAGATTCTTTTGAAAATCATTATATTTGCCGCCATATAACAAAAGTATACATATATAAGTAAGGTATAAAATAGAATGAAAGAATTTGTAATTTCCGAAGCACTGGTTGAAACCGCGGTATTGGTAGGTCTTGTCACAAAAACTCAGGATGAGCGTAAGACAAATGAATACCTCGACGAGCTGGAATTCTTGGCTGAGACAGCCGGGGCGGAAGTAGTGAAAAGATTTACTCAGAAGTTGGATCAAGCAAACTCTGTGACGTATGTCGGTAAGGGTAAGCTGGAAGAGATAAAAGAATATATCCGTAACGAAGAAGAAGCCGAGCGTGAGATCGGTATGGTGATTTTCGATGATGAACTTTCGGCAAAGCAGATACGTAATATTGAAGCAGAACTGAAAATCAAGATATTGGACCGTACTTCACTCATCCTTGACATCTTTGCAATGCGTGCGCAGACAGCCAACGCAAAGACACAAGTTGAGTTGGCGCAATATAAATATATGCTTCCCCGCTTGCAACGCTTGTGGACTCACTTGGAACGTCAGGGCGGCGGTTCGGGAGCCGGTGGAGGTAAAGGATCGGTAGGTCTGCGTGGTCCGGGTGAAACACAGTTGGAAATGGACCGCCGTATCATCCTGAACCGTATGTCATTGCTAAAAGAACGTTTGGCAGAGATTGACAAGCAGAAGGCCACCCAGCGCAAGAATCGCGGTCGTTTGATACGTGTGGCATTAGTGGGATATACCAATGTCGGAAAATCCACTTTGATGACGTTGCTTTCCAAAAGTGAAGTCTTTGCGGAGAACAAGTTGTTCGCTACGTTGGACACTACGGTGCGTAAGGTCATCATTGAGAATCTGCCGTTCCTTTTGTCTGATACGGTTGGGTTCATACGCAAGTTGCCCACTGATTTGGTAGACTCTTTTAAATCTACCCTGGATGAGGTACGCGAGGCCGACCTGTTGCTGCACATCGTAGATATCTCTCATCCTGATTTTGAGGAACAGATAGAAGTGGTAAACAAAACATTAGCGGACATCGGTGCATCCGGTAAGCCTATGATACTTGTATTCAATAAAATAGACGCTTACACCTATATCGCGAAAGCGGAAGACGACCTTACCCCCAGAACCAAGGAAAACTTGACACTTGGAGAACTGATGAAGACGTGGATGGCAAAGATGGAAGACAATTGTCTTTTTATTTCTGCCCGCGAACGGATCAATGTAGAAGAACTGAAGAGTGTGGTTTATCAGCGTGTAAAAGAACTGCACGTGCAGAAGTATCCCTATAACGATTTCCTTTATCAGACTTACGAAGAAGAAGTTTAATCAATGAAGAATTAAGAAAATTCTTCATTCTTAATTTAAGTGTTATGACTTACAGAAACTTGACCGAAGACGAAGTACTTCGGTTGAAGAGCCAGTCGTGTCTGGCGGATGATTGGGGGAAAGTAACCGTTGCAGAAGAGTTTTCAACGGAGTTTGTGCATCACACCCGCTTTTCGGGTGAAGTGCGTTTGGGAGTATTCCAATTAGAGTTTACTTTGCCGGGCGGAATAAGGAAACATTCCGGTTTGCGGCATGTGACGCTTCATAATGTAACGGTGGGTGACAACTGTTGCATTGAGAATATCCAGAACTACATTGCCAATTATGAAATCGGGCACGACACTTTCATTGAGAATGTGGATATTATCCTTGTAGACGGTTTGTCCAAGTTCGGTAATGGTGTGGAGGTGTCTGTCCTGAATGAGACCGGTGGCCGCGAGGTGCTTATCAGTGATAAGCTCTCTGCACATCAAGCATACATCATGGCGCTTTACCGCCATCGCCCGGAGTTGATTGCGCGGATGAAGGAGATCACCGATTTCTATTCCAATAAGCATGCATCCGCTGTCGGTTCCATCGGCAGCCACGTGATGATACTCAATACGGGTTCTATCAAGAACGTGCGTATCGGTGATTATTGTCACATCTGTGGTACGTGCCGTTTGTATAACGGAAGCATTAACAGTAACGAGATAGCGCCTGTGCATATCGGTCATGGCGTTATTTGCGATAATTTTATCATATCGTCCGGTTCGCATGTGGACGATGGGGCTATGCTGACCCGTTGTTTTGTGGGGCAAGCCTGCAAGCTGGGACATAACTATTCTGCTTCGGACTCCCTGTTTTTCAGTAACTGTCAGGGAGAAAACGGTGAGGCGTGTGCCATTTTTGCCGGGCCTTATACGGTGACGCACCATAAGTCCACTTTGCTTATAGCCGGTATGTTCTCTTTTATGAATGCCGGTTCCGGTTCCAATCAAAGCAACCACATGTATAAGCTTGGTCCTATTCACCAGGGGACATTGGAACGTGGCGCCAAAACCACTTCGGATTCTTACATCCTGTGGCCTGCGAGGGTAGGGGCATTCTCCCTTGTCATGGGGCGTCACGTTAATCATTCCGACACTTCCAATCTGCCGTTCTCCTACTTGATAGAGCAGAATAACACGACTTATCTTGTGCCGGGTGTCAACCTGCGCAGTGTAGGTACTATCCGCGATGCCCAGAAATGGCCTAAGCGCGACCAGCGTACCGATACCAACAAGCTGGATTTTATCAACTACAACCTGCTGAGTCCTTACACCGTACAGAAGATGTTCAAAGGAAGGGAAACGTTGAAAAACCTGCGTTATGCTTCGGGCGAACTATCCGACATCTATTCCTTCCATAGTGCCAAGATACGCAATTCAGCATTGGTGAAAGGCATCGGTTTCTACGAAACCGCCATCCATAAGTTCCTCGGCAACTCTGTCATCAAGCGTCTGGAAGGCATTGATTTCCGGACTAATGAAGAAATACGTGCCCGTCTCAAGCCCGATACCTCTATCGGTAGCGGTGAGTGGGTTGACATTTCCGGACTGATAGCTCCGAAAAGTGAGATTGACGCCTTGATAGACGGGATTGAATCCGGTACGGTGAACCGCTTGAAATACATCAATGCCGAGTTTGAACGGATGCATCAGAACTATTACACATATGAGTGGACATGGGCATACGACAAACTGGAGGAATTCTACGGTATCAATCCCGAAAAGATAACGGCGGAAGATATTATTCACATCGTCGAGAAGTGGAAAGAAGCCGTTGTCGGTTTGGACCGTATGGTCTATGAAGATGCAAAGAAAGAATTCTCCCTGGCTTCCATGACCGGATTTGGAGCCGATGGTTCGCGCCTTGAGAAGGAACTTGACTTTGAACAGGTACGCGGCGACTTCGAGAGTAATCCTTTCGTGACTGCCGTTTTGAAACACATTGAGGTAAAGACTGCATTGGGTGATGAGCTGATAGGGCGTATGCAGCACGTCCGCTAAGTGGCGGCAAGGCAGTTGCACTTGCAAGTTTTCACCTTGATTAAAGAAATATTTCGATAATAGTTGCTACCTTTGCTGTGCGAAGACAGGCTGCACCTCAGCATGATGCAAATAAATTTGTTTCTGCTTTCGGTTTGCACTGTCTTTGTGTCACGAATCACTTTTAAACATTAAATGAACAAGTAATTATGGCAACAACACCTCCGTTCAAGTATCAGCCCATGTTCGAGAAGGGTAAGGATACAACTGAGTATTATCTGCTTACGAAGGACTACGTGTCTGTAAGCGAGTTTGAAGGAAAACCTATCCTGAAGATTGAAAAAGAAGGTTTGACTGCAATGGCCAATGCGGCTTTCCGGGACGTTTCGTTTATGTTGCGCCGTTCGCACAACGAACAGGTTGCTAAGATTTTGAGCGATCCCGAAGCAAGCGACAATGACAAGTATGTGGCTTTGACTTTCCTGCGCAACGCCGAAGTTGCCTCTAAAGGCGTGCTGCCTTTCTGTCAGGATACGGGTACGGCCATCATTCATGGTGAAAAAGGACAGCAGGTGTGGACGGGTTACTGCGATGAAGAGGCCCTCTCACTCGGTGTCTACAAGACATATACGGAAGAGAACCTGCGTTATTCCCAGAATGCGCCTCTCAATATGTACGATGAAGTGAATACGAAGTGCAATCTTCCGGCACAGATCGACATTGAAGCCACCGAAGGCATGGAGTATGAGTTCCTTTGTGTGACTAAGGGTGGAGGTTCTGCCAACAAGACCTACCTTTATCAGGAGACCAAGGCTATACTGAACCCCGAAACACTGGTTCCGTTCCTCATCGAAAAGATAAAGACGCTGGGTACGGCTGCTTGTCCGCCCTATCACATTGCATTCGTCATCGGCGGCACTTCGGCAGAGAAGAACCTGCTGACGGTGAAGCTGGCGTCCACTCACTTCTACGACAACCTGCCTACTACCGGTAATGAGTTCGGTCGTGCTTTCCGCGACGTGGAATTGGAGAAGCAGGTATTGGCAGAGGCTCATAAGATTGGTCTTGGCGCACAGTTCGGCGGCAAGTATCTGGCTCACGATGTGCGTATCATCCGTTTGCCGCGTCATGGTGCTTCCTGTCCTGTCGGTTTGGGCGTTTCCTGCTCTGCAGACCGTAACATCAAGTGTAAAATCAATAAAGAAGGTATCTGGATTGAAAAGCTCGACAGCAATCCGGGAGAACTTATCCCTGCCGAACTCCGCAAGGCCGGCGAGGGTGATGTGGTGAAGATCAATCTGAACCAGCCGATGGAGAATATCCTGAAGGAGCTGACCAAGTATCCGGTTTCCACCCGCCTGTCTCTGAACGGTACTATCATCGTGGGTCGCGACATTGCTCATGCCAAGCTGAAAGAACGTTTGGATCGTGGTGAGGACTTGCCGCAGTACATCAAAGATCATCCCATCTACTATGCCGGTCCTGCCAAGACTCCGCAGGGTATGGCTTGCGGTTCAATGGGCCCGACAACTGCCGGACGTATGGACCCCTACGTAGACCTCTTCCAAAGTCATGGCGGCAGCATGATTATGCTTGCCAAAGGTAACCGCAGCCAGCAAGTCACAGACGCCTGCAAGAAGTACGGCGGTTTCTATCTCGGTTCTATCGGTGGTCCTGCAGCTATTCTGGCGCAGAACAATATCAAGAGCATCGAGTGTGTGGAATATCCCGAACTCGGTATGGAGGCTATCTGGAAGATTGAAGTGGAGGACTTCCCGGCATTTATCCTGGTGGATGACAAGGGGAATGACTTCTTCAAGCAGTTGAAGCCATGGAATTGCAGTAAATAATTCGGGTGCTCCGAATATAGATAATGAAAGCCGCTCCGGAAATAGTTCTGTGAGCGGCTTTTCGTATTATGACAAGCGGGCTGCATGGGAAAGTGACGGAATTTCTGCTGCTTGTTTCTTTTAGTACCGACGTTTGGTACAAGCTGTACCACTGTTTGGTAGGTTCCCTACCAATCGTTGGTATAGTCGGTACCAATCATTGGTATTTGTCGTACCAAACGTTGAAACTTGTTGGTATATGTATGCTCTTGATAAATAACAGCTTAGTTCCCTATCCGTTTTTTCCACTGTTCGTACTTTTTCAATACTTTCAATCCGGTATTGTTGTACCAGCTATAACCGTTACGGCGCTCATAGCCTATTTCGGAAATGTCGTACTTCTTCACTCCGTCGCGGTCGCAAAAGAAAGGACGGTTGTCTTCAAGGGTGTAGAAACGCGCCCAAAGTACGGGGCAGGGATAATCATCCTGCGGACAGGGAATCATCCGGTAGTCTGTCCGGCCTTCGCTGTCGGTGAAGTTCTTACGCATGATACCGATAATCTTACTTGCCTTGAACCACGCAATGGCAGCCTCTACGGAAGCGATAATCTCGGCCGAGGGATCTGGAATGGACATCAGCAGCAGAACGATGTTGTCCGACTCGGCGCCGCTGAGTGAGGGAAGTTCGTAGGCGCGGGCTTTGGCGGGAGCGAGTGTGTGTTCGTCATGCTGGGCGCACCACACAGTTAGCTTTCCATTTTGTTTCACTTGAGTCTTGAGGATACATTCCACGCCTTTGTCGAAGGCGGTGCGGGCGCGTTGGCAAAGGCTGTCCGGTACGTAAGTGTACGGCGCTTTCCTGCTGTAAACATCGCGCAGTAAGTTCATCACGTTCACCATTGCATTGTCGTTGTAGGTGATGTGGGTGTAATAACCCTTGGATCGTGGCCAGAATTGGGGCCAGCCGCCATTGGGATATTGGGCTTTCAGCAGGTAACGTATTCCCTCTAAGGCGGCATCCTTGTACTTTTCTATGCGGGTGGCCAGGTAGATGCGGGAGAGGTAGCGGATTTCCGTACTGGTGGCGCTGTTGTCAATGGTGCTTTCATTGACGTTGTTCTTGGCGGCAAGGACTTTTTTATACTCATCGGCTGTCAGTTCGGCCGGCATATAGACATTCTTAGGCCAGCCTCCGGTAGTGTGCTGATAGAGTAATACGTTGTCGGCAATGCGGATGGCTTCGGGAGTGGTGAAGAAGGCATCATCCAGCTTAGGAGCTATTTTTACCCAGTCCTTATAGGGATGTTTCTCTTTGTAATTGGTTGTTTCCTGTGCATTGGTTCCCATGAGGAGGGCGAGCAATGCACAGAAGAGGATTGCTCGTTTCATACTATTATTGCTTTTTTAGGTTCTTTGAGAGCAAAAATAGGGAAAACTCTGAAGAGAAGATGGCAATATTTGTTTTTTAAGGGGGTAAATATTGTGATTTATTGGATATGCCTACTCTAAATACTGTTCCACTTTTCCGCTGATTTGCAGCAAGGATATTTCGCATAGCTTGGTATCGTACTCTGCCGAGAGGATACGCTCTTCGGCATCCAGCAGACTCTTTTGCGCTTCGCGCATCTCAATACCGGAAAGATTACCGAGCATGTAGCGTTCCATGGCAATCTCATGGTTCTCTTTGGCTGCGACAAGGTTCTGGCGTTCAAGGTTCAGCATCTGGAGGTTATTCTGATAGGCTTGCCACAGATTACTCAGGTCGGCACGCAGGGCTTGTTCCAGTTGCTCTCGTTCCAAGCGGGCGTTCTGCACAGCGATGCGTGCGTTGCGGCGCTCACGACGGCGGTTGCCGTCGAAGAGGTTGAAGCCGACAGTGACGCCGACATTGAGTCCGAGATTGCTGCGGCGGCTGTTGGCGGAGATGTCATATTTGTTGAGAGTATAGCCGTAACCGCCGTTCATCTTCACGTATGGGTAGTCTCGTGAGCTTACCTTTTTATAGTCCAGACGTGCCAGGGTGTTGTTCTGTTCCGCTTTCAGCAAAGAGGCATTGGCCTGCAAGGTGGCATTCCAGAGTTCCTCGAAGTTCAGTTTGTCACTGACGTCGATGAGGCTGTCCCGGATAATGAAAGGCTGGTCCACATTCTCGCTTGCCATGAGTTCGTTCAGCTGGATACGCGAGGTGTGGAGCAATTCCTGCTGCTTCATGTATTGCGCACTGTCGGCGTTGAAGTCCACTTTGGCCTGTTGGTAGTCCAGACGGGAGAAGTTACCTATGTGATAGCGTTCTTCTACGATGCGCAGGCGCTCCTTGGAGAGCGATACGGCATAGCGGAAGTTGTTCAGACGGATTTTGTGCTGTACATAATTGTAATATTCGGCGGCGATGTTGGCTATCAGGTCTTCGATGGCGATGCGGGTGTTGGTCTCGCCTTGTCGTTCCAGTTCTTTGAGCTTTTGGTAGTTGGCAGTGATGTTGAAACCATCGAAGATGGTCCAGCTCAGGTTGATACCGGCATCAATGGTCTGGTCGAACACGCCGTTCTCTTTGGTGGTTTCGCCTGTGGCACGCAGCTTGGTTTCGGTATTGTCCAATGTCCCCCGGTAGCCGGCAGAGAGGTCGAGCGTGGGCAGGTAGCCGGCATTGGCAAGGGTGGCGTTGTTTTTGCTGACTTGCTGCTCGTTGCGGGTTATGCGCAGGGAGTAGTTGTTCAGCAGTCCCTGTTCCAAACAAGATTTCAGGGTATAGATGGGTGCAGGTTGCGCTTGAGCGGCAAGCGCGGTGCACAGAATGATTAAGAAAGATAAAATCGTACGTCTCATTCGTTCTTTAGTTTACTTCGGTTGGTGGATACATAACTATAAATGGCGGGGACGATGTACATCGTGAGCAGAGTGGATACGAGCATACCGCCTACTACGGCCGTACCCATGGCGATGCGTTGGTTGCAGCCTTCGCCCGTTGCGAAAGCCAGCGGTATCAATCCCAGTACGGTAGAAGCGCTTGTCATCAGGATAGGACGCAGACGTTGCAGGGCGGCATCTTTGATGGCTTGCATCTTGTCCTCGCCGGCTTCCTGTTTCTGATTGGCGAACTCTACAATCAAGATTCCGTTCTTTGCTACCAGACCAATCAGCATGATGATGCCGATTTGGCTGAATATATTCATCGTGATGTCTCCGAAATACATGAATACCAATGCTCCGGCAATGGCAAGGGGTACTGTCAGCATGATAATCAACGGATCCTTGAAACTTTCAAATTGGGCGGCAAGGATGAGGTAGATAAGCAGGATTGCCAGGATGAAGGCAAACATCAGGCTGGAAGAACTCTCGCGATACTCTTTGGAGTCGCCGGTGAGGGCGGTGCGGAAGGTGTCGTCCAGCGTTTCTTTGGCTATCTTGTCCATTTCGTCCAATCCTTGTCCGATAGTCTTGCCATCGGCAAGCCCGGCAGAGATAGTGGCGGACACAAAACGGTTGTAACGGTATAGCTTGGGCGGAGCGATGCCGTTTGTCAGTTCTATCAGGTTGTCAAGTTGCACCATGTCTCCCTGAGAACTGCGGATGTAGATACCTTTCAGGTCGGCGGGTTTGTTGCGTTGCTGGCGGTTGATTTCTCCTAATATCTCGTATTGCTTTCCGTTCATGTAGAAGTAGCCCATGCGCTGGCCGCTTAATCCGTATTGCAGGGTTTGGGCGATGTTGCGGGTGCTGACACCCATGATGCTTGCCTTATCGCGGTTGATGTTGATGCGTGCTTCCGGTTTGCTGAATTTCAAATCTACGTCTGCCATTTGGAACACAGGGTTCTCGTACACTTTTGCCATGAACTTAGGCAGTACTTCCTGCAGCTTTTCAATATTGGTGGCTTGCAACACATATTGCACAGGCATGCCGCCGCGTCGTCCGCCGAATGAAGAAGACTGCTGGACGAAGGAACGGGCCATAGTCTTTTTCTGTACTGCTTTCGACAGCTTCTCTGCTACTTCCATTTGGGTGTAGTCGCGGTCTTGCATATCTTTCAGGGTGATGCGTATGTTACCGCTGCCGCTGGATACGCGGGCGGTTACTGCTTCGGCATCAGGCGTAATTGAGTCTACAAGCAGGTTGATGTCTTCCGTATAGTCACGAATATACTCGTAGGTGACACCTTCGGCGCCGCGTGTGTTGATGCTGATTTGCGAACGGTCTTCCAGCGGCGCCATTTCCGCGGGAATGTAGTTCCATAGAAAGCCAATGATCAGAATGGTTGCTGCCGTAAAGGGCAGTGCAATCCAGCGTTTGCGTAGGAAAGCTGCTAAAGAACGGCTGTAAATGCGGTTCATGCCTTCAAAGAACGGCTCTGTCTTGCGATAGAACCAGCTTTGCTTTTCTCTTTTTATCAGTAGCTTGGTGGCCAGCATCGGCGTAAATGTCAGTGCGGCGAAGGAAGAGATTATGACAGAACCGGACACCACGATGCTGAACTCGCGGAACAGGCGTCCCGTCATACCGTCCATAAATACGATGGGGAAGAATACTGCTACCAGCGTGATTGTGGTGGAGATTACGGCAAAGAAGATCTCTTTGGCTCCTTCGATACCGGCTTCTTTCGGAGGCATTCCTCTTTCGATACGGACATAGATGTTCTCAGTCATTACAATGGCATCATCCACCACAAGTCCTACGGCAAGCACAATGGCAAGCATGGAAAGCACGTTGATGGAGAATCCTGCCAGGTACATGACGAAAAAGGCGCCGATGAGTGAAACGGGGATTACGATGCAGGGAACCAGTGTGACGCGCCAGTCGCGGAGGAACAAAAAGATAATGATGATAACGAGTATGAATGCCTCATACACCGTCTGTTTAACCTCATTGATAGAGGCGCGTATGAATTTGGTATTATCGAAACCATATGAGTAGTGCACGTCTTCCGGGAGGTCTTTCTTCATCTTCTCCATACGTTCGTATACGGCATCGGCAATCTGGATATGGTTGGCGCCCGGTTGCGGGATTACTACGATACCCACCATGGGCACTCCGTTCATTTTCATATAGCTTTTGATGTCTGCCGGACCAAGTTCGGCGCGGCCGATGTCGCTGAACCGGACAATGCGGTTGCCGTCTTCCTTTAGGATGAGATTGTTGAATTCTTCTGCTGTGTGCATCAGTCCGAGGGTACGGATGGTGAGTTCAACGGTGTTGCCTTCGATACTGCCCGAAGGAAGTTCCACGTTTTCATTATCCACCGCATTCTTTACGTCGATGGGGGTAATGCCGTAACCGGACATCTTGATAGGGTCGAGCCATAGGCGCATGGAATAACGTTTCTCTCCCCAAATGCTCACACTACTTACGTCGGAAATGGTCTGTAACTGCTCCTTTACGGTGAGGTCGGCTATTTCGCTGAGTTCCAGCAGGGAACGTTTGTCACTCTGCAAGGCTACCATGAGGATAGGCATAGCGTCCGCATCGGCTTTGGATACGGTGGGCGGGTCGCAGTCGCGGGGCAGATAACGTTGTGCGCGTGAAACTTTGTCACGCACGTCATTGGCGGCTGTCTCCAGGTCTACGGAGAGCTCGAACTCCACCGTAATGCGCGATGAACCTTGCTGGCTGACACTGGAGAGGGAACGGATTCCCGGAATACCGTTAATGTTCTGTTCCAGCGGCTCTGTAATCTGATTCTCGATAACGTCGGCATTTGCTCCGGGATAAGAGCAGGATACGGAAATGATGGGGTTATCCACTGACGGATACTCGCGGACACCGAGGTAGTTGTACCCGATGAAACCGAAGAGCAGGATAATCAGTGTCAA
>ENA-UESD01002621-UESD01002621.1-human-gut-metagenome-genome-assembly--contig:-NODE-2621-length-12551-cov-3.660654_pt1 | contig 12551 bp, 8 predicted proteins | sample MGYA00242985_ERZ507986 | MGnify/ENA primary metagenome ERZ507986 (study PRJEB26167, sample SAMN06115408) | human gut metagenome | host: Homo sapiens | place: China:Guangxi | collected 2016-04-06... | reverse complement strand
CAACGCTTGGACGTATAACAAGTCAACCGACTCGTATTACCTGCATTATTTCTCCCGGAAACAACCCGACTTAAATTGGGAGAACCCGGAGGTACGCCAAGAGATTTTCGATATGATGCGCTTCTGGTTCGATAAAGGGATAGACGGTTTTCGCATGGATTCCATCTCTCTTATCGCCAAAGATCCCTCATTCCCTCTCATAGATTCCAAGAAATATCCGGATATATTTTCTTTCTATGCCAAAGAGCCTCGCCTGCACCTCTATCTTCACGAGATGAATCGGCAGGTATTAAGCAAATACGATTGTATGAGTGTTGGAGAAGGTTCGGCCGTGATGGTAGATGATGTCGCTAAATTTGTCGATCCGGCCCGGGAAGAGTTGAATATGCTTTATCATTTCGACGCCGCCCGTATCCGGAATACAACCCTACCGGACAATCCGGAATCCGGTATAGACTATAGCTTGATCGCCCTAAAGAAGATGTTTACGGAATGGGATAAGGCGGTAGATAAGGGTTGGCCCTCGATCTACTTGGGTAATCATGACCAGCCCCGTATGGTCAGTCGCTTTGGTAGCGATAAGGATGAGTTCAGGGCCTTGTCCGCCAAGATGCTTATTACTTTTCTGCTTACGATGAGAGGAACGCCTTATTGGTTCGCCGGGGACGAGATAGGTATGCGTAACATTCGGTTCGACCGTATCGAGGATTATAACGATATCGATACGATCAACCGCTATAAGAAAGCGAAAGCAGAGGGTAAAGATCCGCAGGCGGTATTGGACGAACAGAAAGAGACCGGACGAGACAACGCCCGCACTCCTTTCCAATGGGATCGCTCGCCGGAAGCGGGATTTACGGCAGGAACCCCTTGGTTAAAGGTAAATCCGGATTATACTTGGATAAACGTAGCGGACGAAGAAAAAGATCCGACCTCCATACTTAATTATTTTAAGAAAGTAGTCAGTTTCCGTAAGGAGAATCCGAGTTTGATTTATGGCAGTTATCATTTGCTGGATGCGGAGAATCCCCAATCCTATACCTTCTTACGCAAGACTGGGGCCGACACTTATCTGATTATGCTCAATTTCTCCCCCAAGGCGGCAATCTCCACTCCGGGGATAGATATGAGTAACGCACACGTCCTATTGGACAATTACGGGGACCGAAGTCATATGGCGCCTCAAAAAGATATCACGCTCCGTCCTTTCGAAGCGATTGTCTTTCAATTGAACCATCCCGTCTATGAATCCTTCATAGATTCGCTAGATCTTTTGGAATGATTCGTTAAAAAGAGGTACAAAACGCAACCCAAAACTTTTCGGATGTGTTTAAATACAAAGCATCAGAACTTTTAAATAAAATATAAAACTATTCGTTATGGGATTTATTTGGTCTATTATCATCGGTATCGTTGCCGGCTATCTGGCTGGTAAGATTATGCGTGGAGGAGGTTTCGGGGTCATTGTTAATTTGATCCTAGGTATTATTGGAGGTGTATTGGGTGGCTGGGTATTCAGTTTACTAGGCATATCGGCCGGTGGTATCTTAGGGAGCTTGATAACCTCTACGGTCGGAGCTATTTTGTTATTATGGATCGGCTCGCTATTCAACAAATCCAAAGAGGTTTAAGAAGGCGTGCTCAATTATCAAATCATATATTACATGGCAACAAGATCTCACGAAACTTTAGTTACGGCATAATATAATGTAAAAGGCAGTCCTTGCCGGACTGCCTTTTTATTTAGATCGTTTCCACTTTTTCTTTAGGTAAAACCCATTTCAATACCAGATAACCGCAAAGACCGGATATAAACGATCCCGTGAATACACCCAGCTTCGCCTGATTCAAGAGATCGGCACCCGCCGCCGTACTGCCGTCAAAGGAAAGATTCGCTATGAACAAGGCTACCGTGAAACCGATTCCTCCCAACATGGATACTCCAAATAAATTACGCTTGCTCATCCCTGTAGGCATGGAGGCAAATGGCGTACACGCGAACAAGTAAGAGAAAGAGAATATACCTAATGTCTTTCCTACAAATAGGCCCACGAACACCGCCAACGGTACATTAACTAATGTCTGGGGTTGGATATCCCCGAATGTCACACCGGCATTCACGAAAGCGAATAAAGGAAGTATCACATAGTTTACCAAAGGATGCAACTTATCAGCGATGGTCTGCAACGGACTGATCGTTTTATCCGCCAACGTATGGATGTTATTCAATACCTGAATTTGTGTAGGTGTAAGTACTTCCGCTTTACGGGACTGACGAACCTCGGTATAGTCCAGCATATTCAAATACCCGGTCATATCACACGTGAAATCATCTAGCTTAACAACCGGACGGGCTGGAACCGTAAAGGCGATCAACACGCCGGCGATTGTCGGATGGATTCCTGACTCCAGAAATAGCAGCCAAACGATAAAGCCACCGATATAGAAAAACAATCGGTTATGTACCCGGAACTTTCCTCCCACATACAACAAAGCGAGGACTATCAGGGATATCAACAAAGGCTCGAAAGCGATATGCCCGCTATAAAACAGGGCGATAATTATGATACCTCCAATATCATCCACCACAGCCAAGGCGGTCAAGAAAATACGCATGCTCAACGGCACCCGCTTCCCCAACAAGCCCAATACGGCCAAGGCGAAAGCGATATCCGTAGCCATCGGAATAGCCGCCCCGTTTACCTCGGGAGGCGTATTACATACTAACATATAAAATAAGACCGGCACGATCATTCCACCACAGGCGGCGATAATAGGCAATAGCGCCTTCCGCACGGAACTCAACTCACCGATCAAAACCTCTTGCTTGATCTCCAGACCGATCACGAAAAAGAAAACCGCCATAAGGGCGTCGTTCACGAAAGCCAGCATAGACATGGTCTCGCCATGATGCGCGAAGAAGTTAAACTGCCCGGCTTGCAGATCGATTGGAAAAGCTAATAATAAATGATACTTATGTGCCCAAGGCGAATTGGCCAAGACCATAGCGATGATGGTGGCGGCGAATAGTAAAAGACTGGCGTTCGGCTTCTGTATAGCGAAGCGACGCAACGGTTTAAGGATAACATTAATCGTACGGTCCATAAATAATAAGTTAGATGAAGGTCTTCAACAATTGATCGTACTATGACTATTCCCGTTCCCTCCCAAGAGGGAAACGGGATATCATCTTGAAATACCTTCAAGTGTTTTTTCTATTAATTGACTGCTTTGGCTTTTCCTGCTTGCTCCAGGTTATAAGCGCTGCGTGTGAGTTTCTCTACCCAGATGACAAAGATACCAGTTAAAATTAAATTAAACACAATAGTTAACACAGAAATTATCAACATAGGGCCACCTAATCCATATCCCAAGGCTATGAAAATAACGCCGGCTCCTACCTCTCCACGGGTAAACATACCGATAGACAGCGCCAAACGCTCCCGTTTCATCCGGTCACGGTAGAAAAACAAAGGAAATAGTTTACCGATATTGGATAAGAATGAGACGATTACGACGTGTAAAGCGATCATCGACCATGACATCATCGGCTGGGAACCTGTCACCGTAGTTACTTCCGCCGCTTGCTGAGCGAAATCCACGCCCATAAACACCGGCATGCTCACTCCGACAAGGAACATAAAGAGATAAGAGATAAAATCGGACACTTGGTGCTCGATCTTGGTATCGATATGCTTATGCCGCATGATCATACCTACGACAAACGCAGGTAAAAGTACCTCGATATGGATGCTAGCCTCCTCCCCGTACATATGTTTCGATACCAGATAAATCACTTGCGTGATACCAAACGTCACGACGGCATAGAACAAGATGGCTTTCCAGTCTTGACGTACATTATAATATCCCATTTTCTTCCAGCCCAGGATCAAGAGCAATACCACAACCAGAATAATGACCCCCAATTGCCAGCGCAAGCCGATCATCATGATTTGCAACGGGATCATCAACAGGATCGTATCCAAGTCGTCGAAGATCGCCAATACCTGTACTTTCTTATATACCCAAGAGGCTTTTAGCCCGGCGGCGGCCAACATCGTAAACAAGATACCCGCCGAGGTAGGCGCGGCGAACCGGCTTAGCAACAGGTTCTCCTTCCAAGCGTCCCAACTTCCCCATAAATCGCCCGGAAGCAAGACAAACATATAATATAAAGCCACGAATATCCACGGAAACGCAGCCGTAGCCATCGCTATGAAATAATCTTCGGTATAAGACTTCCACCGGGTCTTATCAATCTCGAACTCACGCCCCACATTAATCATGATAAACGCAAGGCAAATAAACAAAAATGTATTAGAGATCGTCTTTACCAGCGAATACTGTTCCCCCACCATAGCGGGAAGCATTTGCGACACGACCAAACCCAACACTAGAAAAAGAGAGAATAAAAGAACTTTTTTCATTCAGATAAAACTATATTAATATTTACACAATAAAATGCAGGGGCAGGGTTCCTCATGAGCCTTGTCTCTACAAAAAACAATTGAAAATTGAATTAGTTGATCGCTTGCTACTCTTTTAGATAAGCGGTCTCAACCTTTAACAAACGATTTTTGAGGCGTTCAGCCTCTCCTTTACGGATACGAAGCGTCATCTCGCAATCCATCTCGAACTTCTGTGAGATGATAGCGGGGTTATCCTCTTTTACGATACGCATGATCCCGTTCAGGTATGGGTATTCGAAAACGACCGTGATGTCCTCGTCTACCGTACGTTCCTCGATCTCGGCGGCGGCGATAGCCTCGGCGGCGGCCGTGCGATAAGCGACGATCAGCCCACTGGTTCCTAACTCGATTCCACCAAAGTAACGTACTACGACAATCAATAAATCGGTCAGCTCATTCGAGTTGATCTGTCCGAGGATCGGTTTCCCGGCCGTGGAAGAAGGCTCCCCGTCATCGTTGGCCCGGAACGTCTGCCGCTCTGGACCTAACATATACGCCCAGCATACATGGCGGGCATCATAATATTGTTTACGGTATTTCTCCAGTTGCTCCTTCACCTCTTCCACCGTACGCACGGGGATAGCATACGAGATAAAGCGGCTGCGCTTCTCGGTATAATATCCCTCGGCTACTTGCTTGATGGTCTTGTAACTGTCGTCTGCCATAAATCAATCCGGTATTTTAGTGTTAGACACTTCCTCCCGGTACGCCCGGAAATCTTTCATGATCTCTTCGATCTCCTCGATGAAATAAGGATCTTTCACCTTATTCCTCACCTCCTCATAATAGGTCTCTATGGCAGCCAACGCACATACGTCCTGCCCTCTCAGCACGAAGTAAGGTTCCTCCTTCTCCACGCACTGCTTGATCATTTGTATAGGATTCTTCATTTTTTCTTATTTGCTATATCTAACTCTTCTTTCAAGAACGGAGCCGTAAACCCGACGCCACTCTTCGCTAAAGCCTCCGGAGTCCCGGTGAAAAGGACGTTACCTCCACGGCGACCGCCCTCGGGGCCCATATCGATCAAGTAATCGGCGCTTTTGATAACATCGAGGTTATGTTCGATAACGATGATCGTGTTGCCTTTATCCACCAACTTGTTCAATACCCCCAGCAAGACCCGGATATCCTCGAAGTGCAGACCGGTGGTAGGTTCATCCAATACATAAAGCGTCTTTCCCGTATCCCGCTTCGCCAGCTCGGTAGCCAGCTTGACACGTTGGCTCTCGCCACCGGATAAGGTAGTAGAGGGTTGCCCCAACTTGATATATCCCAGACCTACATCCTGCAGGACCTTGATCTTGGATAAGATAGTCGGGATATTCTCGAAGAACTCCACTGCCATATTAATCGTCATATCCAAGATATCCGCAATTGATTTCCCACGAAAACGAACCTCTAGGGTTTCCCGGTTATATCGCTTGCCGTGACAATCCTCGCAAGGCACCAGCACGTCCGGAAGGAAATTCATCTCGATCGTCTTATAGCCATTTCCCTTACAGGTCTCGCACCGTCCGCCCGATACGTTAAAAGAGAAACGTCCCGGTTTATACCCTCTCACCTTCGATTCCGGAAGTTCCACGAACAGATTCCGGATATCCGAGAATACCCCCGTATAGGTAGCCGGGTTGCTCCGGGGGGAACGACCGATCGGAGATTGATCCACATTCACGATCTTATCGACATGCTCGATTCCCTCGATGGCGTCGTATGCCAAGGGGTCTTCCAGCGAGCGATAGAAATGCTGGCTCAAGATCGGTTGCAGCGTGCGGTTTATCAAGGTAGACTTTCCGCTACCCGACACACCCGTGACGCAAATAAGAGTACCCAAGGGGAAAGACACGTCCACATGCTTCAGGTTATTGCCGCTGGCTCCCTTGATCGTAATAAACTGCCCGTTGCCTTTCCGACGCTCGGCAGGAACGGCTATCTCCGTGTTTCCATTCAGATAGGAAGAGGTCAAGGTATCTACACGCAGCATCTCCTTGGGCGTTCCCTCAAAAACGACCTCACCCCCCAGACGGCCCGCTTTAGGCCCCATATCCACCACGTAATCGGCACTCAGCATCATATCCTTATCATGCTCCACGACGATCACGGAGTTTCCCGTATCACGCAATTGCTTCAAGGAGTTAATCAGACGGACGTTGTCCCGCTGGTGCAAACCGATACTCGGCTCATCCAATATATAAAGTACGTTCACCAATTGGCTTCCGATCTGGGTAGCCAAACGGATACGCTGGCTCTCGCCACCGGACAAGGTAGCGGAACCCCGGTTCATGGAAAGATAATCCAATCCCACATCCAGCAAGAAGCGCAGGCGGGAGCGTATCTCCTTCAATATCTCCGTAGCGATCCGAAGCTGTTTCGGGTCCAGCTTCTCCTCGATACCCTCCAGCCACTCGTATAATTCCGAGATATCCATGGCCGACAACTCGGCGATATTCTTTCCCGCTATCCGGTAGCTCAACGCCTCCTTATTCAACCGCCAGCCGTTACATTCCGGACAAGTGGCCATCTTGATGAATTGTCCCGCCCATTTCTGCGCCGAGGCGGATGCCTCGCTCTCCTGTTGCATCAAGATATACTTGGCGACTCCCTCATACGACAAGAAATAGTTAGACGATCCTAACGAGTCATTCTTGATCTGCAACCGCTCGTCCGTACCGTTCATGATCTCGTCCATCGCCTCCTCGGGAATATCCCGTATAGGCGTCTTGATCGTCACGCCATGCTTTTGGCAAAGCGCCTCGATCTGCCAGAATATCAACGAATTCTTATATTTACCCAAAGCGACGATGCCACCGCTATATATACTTAAGGATGGATCGGGAACGATCTTGTCCATATCCAACAAATTGACCTGTCCTAAGCCTTTACATTTCGGACACGCTCCTTGAGGGGAGTTGAACGAGAAATTATGCGGAGCCGGCTCACTGTAAGACAATCCAGTCACCGGGTCCATCAAGCGACGACTATAATGGCGAACCTCGTTAGTCTCGGCATCCAGTATCAGCACAAGGCCATCGCCTTGCTTCATGGCGATCTTCAAGCTCTCTTTCAAACGACGCTCGTCTGCCTTGGAGACAATCATCTTATCGATCACCACCTCGATGCTGTGCATCTTATAACGATCCAGCTTCATCCCATGGAAGATCTCTTTCAACTCGCCATCGACACGGACGTTCAGATATCCTTTTTTACGTATCTGCTCGAAAAGTTCCTTATAGTGCCCCTTACGATTACGGACCAACGGAGCCAAGAGATACGTTTTTTTCCCGTTGTACTCATCCAAGATCAGCCGTAAGACTTGATCCTCGGTATATTTCACCATCTTCTCCCCGCTCAAATAGGAATAGGCCTCTCCCGCCCTAGCGTAAAGCAAACGGAAAAAGTCATAGATCTCGGTAGTCGTACCGACGGTGGAACGAGGATTCTTATTGGTTGTCTTTTGCTCAATGGAGATAACCGGACTCAGACCCGTTATCTTATCCACATCGGGTCTCTCCATATTCCCTAAGAAATTCCGGGCGTAAGCCGAGAATGTCTCCACATACCGCCTTTGTCCCTCAGCGAAAATCGTATCGAACGCCAATGATGACTTGCCGCTACCACTCATGCCGGTAATCACCGTCAACTTATTCCTCGGAATCTCTACATCTATATTCTTCAGATTATGAACACGTGCGCCAAGTATGGATATGCGCCCGCCTTCCAATGCCTGCTTATCTTTTATCATCTTTTACCTATCTGGTTTTAGGGGCCGTAAAGATACGAAAAAAACAGAAGCCAATCAAACTTTCCAGCAAATCATAGTGTAATCTCAGCCACTTCCTTCCGCCTATTTACTCCCTTTGTCCTTCACCTCTGGCTGGGGAGAAGGAGCCTGTATGTTCTCATAAAACCTCTTTTTCTCCTCGTTACTTTTTTGGACAAGGCTTGTCACATATACCGTAAATATTGGAAACATCATCATGCCCAAAGCAGCCAATACGACTGAGAGGACTCGTCCCGTAACCGTAATAGCGGATATGTTAGAGCCAACCGTCGTCACATCCATAAACGCCCACCATAGAGCGTCCCCATAATTAGCCACCAACGGGTTCACCTTATGCTCCAAGACAAAAAATATAAGACTTGAGAAATAAACCGTGGCCAACAACATCGTCAAGTAAGAACCATCCCACCACGATCGCCAACGCATACCCGCCCCGTACCAAAGGAACGAAACGTAAGAAATAACTAAGCTCGGGTGAGGTGATAATATGATAATATTCTATTATATTTTGGTAAGGGATCGCTACGAGCAAGAAAATAAAGTGCGTTCGCAAATAACGTAATTTATCTTTCGATAGGAAAAGTTCCAAAACAAAATCGAAAAGAAAAAACAAACAGATCCATAATTGAATCTTCTTATAAGAAGTTTGCGTGTAAAAGGGAATATTCTTAAATGTATCGATGGAGATACTGATAACCAAGAACAGCGACAACAATAGTATAATGATATGTAACACACCATATACCCCCTTCTTTCTCAATGCGAAATCAAATACGGCCATTTTCATAAGCGTTACTATTTATTTAATTATAATCCTTTTCATTTTGGTTTATGACAACAAACCTCATATACCATTTGTTTAAACAGCGAAATGTGTTAATTAACCAAGTTTTACGTAGCAAAAACAAAACATCTTCTTTGATTCGCTGTTATAAACTCAGACTTAAACGAGAGAAGTAATTCTCATTTTTAAAACATAAATCTATGGCAAATATCAACAAGACAGTAAAGCTAGGTGTGTTTACCCTAGCAATCATGAACGTGACGGCAGTAGTATCTTTACGCGGACTGCCAGCAGAAGCCGTATACGGACTAAGTTCGGCTTTCTATTACTTATTCGCGGCAATCGTATTCTTAATCCCGACCTCTTTGGTGGCAGCGGAATTAGCGGCAATGTTCCAAGACAAACAAGGTGGTGTATTCCGTTGGGTAGGTGAGGCCTATGGAAAACGTCTAGGCTTTCTGGCTATCTGGGTTCAATGGATTGAAAGTACGATCTGGTATCCTACCGTATTGACATTCGGTGCCGTATCCATCGCCTTCATCGGAATGAACGACGTACATGATATGTCGCTGGCAAACAACAAGTATTACACCCTCGTCGTAGTTCTTATCATCTACTGGCTGGCTACATTCATTTCTCTGAAAGGTATGAGCTGGGTTGGTAAGGTAGCCAAAATCGGTGGTATGGTGGGTACGATTATTCCGGCCGCTTTGCTGATTATATTAGGTATTATCTATCTGGCAACTGGAGGACAATCCAATATGGATTTCCACAGCAGCTTCTTCCCTGACTTTACCAACTTCGATAACGTCGTCCTTGCTGCCAGTATCTTCCTGTTTTATGCCGGTATGGAAATGGGCGGTATCCACGTAAAAGACGTAGAGAACCCTTCCAAGAACTATCCGAAAGCCGTATTTATCGGTGCGCTGATCACTGTTCTTATCTTCGTATTGGGAACCTTCGCATTGGGCGTTATCATCCCTGCTAAGGATATTAACTTAACTCAGAGTCTGCTCGTCGGTTTCGATAACTATTTCAGATACATTCACGCTTCCTGGTTGTCACCGATCATCGCTATCGCTCTTGCATTCGGAGTGTTGGCAGGTGTGCTGACATGGGTTGCAGGTCCGTCAAAAGGTATCTTTGCCGTAGGTAAAGCAGGTTATATGCCTCCGTTCTTCCAGAAAACAAACAAACTGGGTGTACAGAAGAATATCTTGTTCGTGCAGGGTATCGCTGTGACTGTACTGAGTTTGTTGTTCGTCGTTATGCCTTCCGTACAGAGTTTCTATCAGATTCTGTCACAGCTGACAGTGATTCTTTATCTGATTATGTATCTGTTGATGTTCTCCGGAGCTATCGCACTGCGTTATAAGATGAAGAAATTGAATCGTCCGTTCCGTATCGGTAAATCCGGTAACGGTTTAATGTGGTTCATTGGTGGTCTTGGCTTCTGTGGTTCATTGCTCGCATTCATTCTGAGCTTTATCCCGCCCAGCCAGATTTCTACCGGTAGCAATACCGTTTGGTTCTCCGTATTGATCATCGGTGCATTGATCGTAGTCGTTGCTCCGTTTATCATCTACGCATCCAAGAAACCGTCTTGGGTAGATCCAAACTCTAATTTCGAGCCGTTCCATTGGGAAGTTCAGCCTCAGGCTGTTACTGTCGGTGTTACTGCCAACAGTGCAAATGCCGCTCGTCCGGCTTCTGCTTCGACATCGTCTGCAAGTCCGGTCAGTTCCGCTACTGCCAGACCAGCAAGTACCCCAACTTCCGGTCCGGCAAGCGCAGGCTCTACAACCTCCGGTTCTACTCCGACAAGCAATCCAGCTCCTTCCGGTGGAAATACCGCAGCAAGCAACGGATCGCCAGATTCCGGAATTAAAGATGCGGGTGCACCTAAATCTTAAAAGCTAAACATATTGTTTACATAAATAATCCCACCTTGAATATTTCCTGATTCAAGGTGGGATTATTCATATCTTATCATTTGTTATTTCTTTCTTCGTAACCAAAGGCAAGATGAACAAAAAAGTACTACCCTTACCGACTTCCGATTCTACACCGAATCTTCCCCCAAGATTATGAACAATTGTTTGCGAAAGTGTCAGTCCAAGCCCTGTTCCCTGCATCTCCCGATCAAGCTTCGTAAAACGGGAGAATATCTTTTCCTGCTCCTCCTTCGGAATGCCGATACCGGTATCCGATACATAAAAATAGACTTCATCCGTGCCTTCCATACGACATCCGAAACGGATTTCACCTGTTTTAGTAAATTTCATCGCATTATGAAGCAAGTTCGTCAATACCTGAATAATACGCTGCTTCTCCGAATGCATCATAATCGGTTCCAGATGTGCTTCACAGACCAGTGTCACCAAAGGATTCTCATTCAGCCTCATTCCGAAAAGTCCTTCCAGCTCCCTCAGCAGATCATTGGCATCAAACTCCGAATATACAAAGTTCAACACGCCTGCATCTATTTGCGAAAGATCGAAGATATCATTTACCAGTCGCAATAACCGCTCATTATTTTCAGAGATAATATCGGTATACATCTTCTTTTCCTCCTCGCTGGTAGCCGTAGCCATCAACCCAGAGAATCCGATAATGGCATTCAACGGAGTACGGACTTCGTGACTCATATTAGCGATAAAGGCAGACTTAAGTTTGTCGGCAGAAATCGCATTTTCTCTTTCTACATCCAGCAGGCGCTGCATATTTCGAAGTTCCGTCACATCATAGACTGTCAGCACCATACGTTCTTCACCATTTATTTTCAGATAAGTGCCCGAAACAGAAACATCACAGGGAATAACCGTCTTTTCATCCTCACTTAAAAGTTGCATAGAGGCATCCAGTTTCTTAAAGCTTCTCTTCTCATAAAAAGCCTTGCTTATAGATGTACGTATACAGCACAACTTACACTGTTCATGTTTCCCGCATTCTCCGGCTACTATCGCATTTCTGCAATGCAATAAATCTCCGACTCTTTTTTCTTCTCCCTGCGCAGGAGTCAAATGATTCAGTGTATAATAATTGGTATTGTGGACGATGAGGTCTCTGTCAATCAACAGATAGTAAACGTTTATATTCTGTAGTATGGAAGTCAACTCTTTGGATTCATGCAGCATTACAGATGTTTCCAATATCATTTTCTTCTTAACCGACTGATACTTAATCAGTAGATAAATGAATCCAGCTAATAAAACAACTGTAACAAACTGTAATGCCATAATAATATATTCTATTGTTTGTAGTGCCCTGATCGTTTTGACTCGTAAAAGTATAAAATATACCGAATAAATGATACTACATTTGCATATTTATTCTACCTAGAAAGAAAAGTTTTTTTTCTTTCTCCCTAAGTAGACGAAAAATTCTCTCTAAGTTATTGCAGTATTAAAAAATATACTTATCTTTGCACCCGCAAACGAGAAAGGTGCCATAGCTCAGTTGGTAGAGCAAAGGACTGAAAATCCTTGTGTCCCCGGTTCGATTCCTGGTGGCACCA
>ENA-UESD01002613-UESD01002613.1-human-gut-metagenome-genome-assembly--contig:-NODE-2613-length-12574-cov-5.731296_pt1 | contig 12574 bp, 7 predicted proteins | sample MGYA00242985_ERZ507986 | MGnify/ENA primary metagenome ERZ507986 (study PRJEB26167, sample SAMN06115408) | human gut metagenome | host: Homo sapiens | place: China:Guangxi | collected 2016-04-06... | reverse complement strand
AAATATCCTATATCAATCATAATTTTTCATTTAGACTTCCTCCATCCGAACCGCCGTATCCAAGGCAATTTCCATCATCTGGGTGAAGGTATTCTGCCGTTCCTCGGCTGTGGTGACCTCGCCCGTAATCAGATGGTCGGAAATGGTAACAATGGTCAGCGCGCGTTTGCCTGCCCTTGCCGCCTCCAGATACAGTGCGGTCGATTCCATTTCCACTGCAAGCGTACCCATTTTCGCCCAGGAAACGGTTTCCTCCATGCCGCCCTCGTTATAGAACGCATCGGAGCAAAGCAGATTGCCAACGTGCATTTCAATTTTCCTTGCCTTCGCGCAGTCCACCGCTGTGGAAAGAAGCGTATAATCCGCTGTGGGGGCTAAGGTGCCGGGCATGTGATATTGCTCTGCATAGCTTGAGGTTGTGTTGGAGCCGATGCCTGCCACGATATCGCGCACCTTCAGCCTTTCGGACAATGCCCCTGCGGAGCCGATGCGGATGATGTTTTCCACATCATAGAAATTGAACAATTCATGGCTGTAAATGCCGATGGAAGGGCAGCCCATGCCGCTCGCCATAACAGAAACCCTTTTGCCCTTATATAGACCCGTATAGCCGAGAATCCCACGGGTGTGGTTGACCTCCACGGCATCGGTCAGAAATGTTTCCGCAATGAATTTCGCCCGTAAAGGGTCGCCGGGCATCAATACTGTTTTTGCAAAATCGCCTTTTTCGGCAGAAATATGAGGTGTTGCCATATCCATTCCCTCCTTATTGTTATTGAAGCTTGCTATTGAAAATTTTTCTCGTTTCTCAAATCGTTTCTTATTTTTCCTCGCGCAGGCTTTTTAAAAGAGAAATCTCTTTGGCGTAGCCCGCCGCCTCGTTCGGTGTTTCCAGATAAAACGGCAGATGGCACAGCTTCGGGTGGTTGATAATATTTGCAATGCCTGCCAGACCAAGCGTACCCTCACCGATTTTCTCGTGTCTGTCCTTATGACTGCCGATGGGATTCTTGCTGTCGTTCAGGTGAATGGCTTTCAGCCTGTCCAAGCCGATGATGTCATCAAACACCTGCAGAACGCCGTCCAAATCCCCGATGATGTCATAGCCGCCATCATACACATGGCAGGTATCCAGACAAACGCCCATGCGCTCCTTCTGCTCCACTCTGTCCAAAATGGCGCGCAGCTCCTCAAAGCTTCTGCCAACCTCACTGCCCTTCCCTGCCATGGTTTCCAAAAGGACGAGGGTTTTGCCTTCCGCAGAAAGAATTTCATTCAGCGCATCCGCAATGAGGGGAATTCCGATTTCCGTCCCCTGCTTCACATGGCTGCCGGGGTGGAAATTAAACATCACATCGGGCAGAAGCTCCAGCCTTGCCAAGTCCTCCTTCATGGTATTTCTGGCGAAGGTGCGCAAATCCTCCTTCGCGGCACAGGGGTTCATGGTATAGGGTGCATGGGCAAGCAGTGTGCCGAAGCGGTGCTCCGCATGAAAGGCATTATATTTTTCGATATCCTCCAAATCAAGTGCCTTCACCGAGCCGCCTCTGGGGTTTCTGGTGAAAAACTGGAACACATTCGCCCCAAGCTTCACTGCCTCCTTCCCCATGGCAAGATAGCCCTTGGCGGCGGATAAATGACAGCCGATATAAAACATAGTTGTCCTCCTTAGCCGATATAATACACGATATTGGTAAATTCCGTCATGCTTTCCCCGCGGTTGCAGTAGGTATGGGGCTGGGTGCAGTCAAAATGGATGAAATCCCCTTCTCTGAGGAGATATTCCTCGCCGCCGTAACGCAGAACCATTTCCCCTCGCGTCACCAGAAGATATTCATGCGTATTCATGCCATGCCCTTCGGAAGTGTATTCCTTATGTGCATCCAATTCGCCGTTGAAAAACTCAAAATCGCGCGCAGGGTTGGCTGTATTGTAATGATAGGCACGATAGCCGTCATACTCCGCAATAACGCTTTCCTCTTTTCGAATCAGCAGAGGCGCATCAATCTGCTCATCAATCAGCTTTGTATAGGAAACCTGTAAGCCACCTGCGATCTTCCAGAGAGTGTTGATGGTAGGGTTGGATTCGCCCTTCTCAATCTGGCTGAGCATAACCTTGCTGACACCGGAAAGCTCCGACAGCTTTCCCAAACTGAAGCCACGCTCTGCGCGCAGCCGTTTTAAATTGACAGCAATAATTTCATTCAGATTCATGGAGGAACCTCCTTTCTTCTCTTTTTTTATTTTACCCTGTTCTTCCTCTTTCCGCAAGCAAAAACAACGCTTGCGGCTTTGCGTCTGCCGCCGTATAATTGTCTGAGCTGAAACAAACGGAAACAAACGGAAAAAGAAAAGGAAAAGAGACCATGAAGGAAAAACTGCTTACATTTTTCAAAAAAGAAACGATACTCTGCATCGCCTGCCTGCTGGCGGCGCTTTCGGCATACATTGTGCCGCCCGATGCAGCGTATCTTGGCTATGTTGATACAAGGGTGCTGATTCTGCTTTTCTCGCTGATGGCAGTATTGGCAGGCTTTCGTGCGCTTGGCATCTTCGACCGCATGGCAAATCTGCTTCTGGCAAGGGCGAAAAAAATGCGGCAGCTAGCGCTGACCCTAGTCATGCTGTGCTTTTTTTCCGCGATGCTTGTGACCAATGATGTGGCACTGATTACCTTTGTGCCGTTCACGATTTTACTGCTGCAACGCGTGCATTTAGAGGAAAAGTTAATTCCCGTTATTGTTCTGCAAACGATTGCCGCCAATCTTGGCAGTATGCTGACCCCTGTTGGCAATCCGCAGAATCTCTATCTTTATACCATTTCGGGGATTGGGGTCGGGGCGTTTTTCAGAATTACCCTGCCGTTTGTTCTCGTGTCCTTCTTTCTGCTGCTTCTGCTCTGCTTTTTGCAGGGAAACACCTCCTTAGCCACACAGCCGCAGGCAACGCCGCCCACACGGACAGGAGCAGAAAAACAACAGCTTTTCGGCTTGACGGTGCTGTTTTTTCTTTGCCTGCTGGCAGTTTTCCGCATCCTGCCCGTTCTGCCGCTGTTGGCGTTGGCACTGGTGTGGTTTCTGCTGTTTCAAAAAGGGATTCTGAAAGAGGTGGATTACTGCCTGCTGCTCACGTTTGTATTTTTCTTTATCCTGATTGGGAATCTGGGACGTATTTCCGCCATACGGGAAGCCCTTCAAGCACTGCTCTATGGCAGAGAGGTGCTTGTTTCTTTTCTGAGCTGTCAGCTCATCAGCAATGTGCCTGCGGCGGTTCTGCTTTCAGAATTTACCGACCGCTATGACCTTTTGCTTGCAGGGGTGAATATCGGTGGTCTGGGGACATTGATTGCCTCTATGGCAAGTCTGATTTCCTATAAATATTTTGCACAGATACCGAATGTCGGAAAGGGGAAATATCTGCTCTGGTTTACCCTTGCGAATCTTCTGTTTGCGATAGTTCTGCTGGGGCTTGCAGCTTTGCTCCCCTCCTGACTGCAAAGGGCGATTTTATTGCATTTTATCATAGCCTCCTCTGCCCAAAAAGTATTCCAAAAGGCAAAAAGCTATGCTAAAATAAAAAAATATCAAATCCCTTTGAACGAACGAGGTGTATCGCATGCCGAAACGAAAGCAGGATTTTAACACCATATACATATCTGAACGATTACAGGAGGCACTGCGCCCAATTTCGCGCTGTGCGCTGACAGCTGTGGTTGCGCCAATGGGCTATGGCAAAACAACCGCTGTCAACTGGTATCTTGCGGAGCGCAGGAAAGAGGAAAACGCGCGCATCATCCGTATCAGCGTCTATTCCGACAATCTCGCAATTTTCTGGAAAAGCGTACAGGATGCCTTTTTGCGTGCAGGGCTTTCCATTTTGCTGGATTATCCCTGCCCGACGGATGCTGCCGGCGGCAGTCTGCTTTCAGATGACCTTTGCCATGCGCTTGCAGGAGAAAAGCCATGCTATCTTTTCATTGACGATTTTCATCTGCTGACAGATGTACACACCGCTGCCTTTCTCTGCACGCTGGCGAACCGTCTGCCCGAAAATGTGCATGTCATTGTAGCAAGCCGCGACCGTTTTCTGCCCTTTGCGGCACAGGTACGTCTGGGCGGCAGGCTCTGTCAGCTTGGCACGGCAGAGCTGCGTCTGAACCATGCAGAGCTTGCCGTTTATGCACACCGCTGTGGCACTGCCCTTTCGGATGCAGAAATTTCCTCCCTGCTTTATATGAGTGAGGGTTGGTTTTCCGCAATTTATCTGCATCTGCGTACGCTTGCGGAACGCGGCACTCTGCCCAACCGTAAATCCGATATCTACACCATGTTTACCGCCGCAATGATTGCGCCCCTGCCTGTGGATGCAAGAGAATTCCTCGCGGTTATGGGGCTTGCGGATGAATTTACGCTGGAAATGGCGCACTTTATTACAGAAACTCCCCATACAGAAAAGCTGCTGACCACACTGACGGAGCAAAATGCCTTTGTGAAGCGTCTGCCCGATGGGAAGGTCTATCGTTTTCACCACATGATGAAGGAATGTGCAAAGCGCACCTTTCACACGCTGCCGCCCGAAAAGCAAGCGGTGTACCGCAGCCGTTTTGGTATCTGGTATGAGGAGCACCGCCAATATCTGCATGCCATGGCGGCGTATCGGCAAGGCAGAAATTATGATGCTCTGCTTCGCATTGTGGAGCAGGATGCAGGCATCCTGCTTTCCTCTCTGTCGCCCAAAGCAGTGCTGAAGGCAATCGAGGAGTGTCCCGTTTCGATTCTGAAGGAGCATCCGCTCGCAATTCTCGTGCTGATGCGCAGTATGTTCAACTGGCGGCTGATTCCCGAAATGATGCGGATGAAGGAGCTTCTGCTGACCGCTATCGCAGAGCATCCGGAGCTGCCGGAGCAGGAAAAGGGAAACCTTCTGGGAGAATGTGACCTGATTCTCAGCTTCCTGATGTATAATGACATCAGTGCTATGAGCAGGCTCCACCGCAGCGCAAGCAAGCAGATGTCCCGTCCTGCCGTCAGCATACAGAACGTCGGCGGCTGGTCATTTGGCTCGCCCTCGGTTCTGATGATGTATCACAGAGAGCCCGGCGCACTCAAAAAGGAGCTTGCCGAAATGGAGGAATGTATGCCCCATTATTACAAAATCACGAATGGGCATGGACAGGGGGCAGAAAAAATCATGTCCGCCGAAGCCTATTTTCTACAGGGAAAATTTACAGACGCGCAGATTGCTTTGGAGCAGGCGTATGCCCAAATTGAAGGAAATGGACAGGAAAACATTGCCCTCTGCTGCGATTTTCTGGCAAGACGGCTTTCCCTCTGCATCGAAACAGAGGAACGAGCTTCCTTCGCGGCACGGCGTGCGTATCTTCTGAAGCAGCATAATATCGCATGGCTGAATATTTTCAATGCGACTGCCGCCTATTACTATGCCCTGCTGGGGGAAACAGAGGAAATCCCCGAAATTTTCCGCACGCACACGCTTTTCTCCGTCAATATTCTTGTTCCCGGCAAGCCCATGATAGAAATGGTTGAAAATCAGGTTTATCTGGCGCAGGGTGCTTATGCAAAGGTCATCGGGCGGAGCGAGGGATTGCTTGCCGCCTGTGCAGGGCTACAGTATGCCTTGGTGGCGCTGCATCTGCGGATACAGACCGCGGCGGCGTATGCCATGCTCGGAAAAACAGAGGAGGCGCAGGCGCTTCTTTTGCAGGCATTGCAGGAGGCAGAGCCCGATGAGTTTCTTCTGCCCTTCGTGGAAAATTACCGCTATATCAAAAAAACGCTTGAAAAGCTGCCGCAAACGCCCCTTCTTGCACGCATCCAACGGCTTGGAAAGGCATCCGAACAGCGGCAGAAGCAGCTTTCCACGCATCGTCCTGCATCCCTTGCCGCGCTGACGGAACGAGAATATGAAATCGTGAAGCTGATGGCAAGCCGTCTGCGGAATCGGGAAATTGCGGAAAAGCTGTTCCTTTCCGAGGGGAGCGTCAAGCAATATATCAATCAGATTTATTCCAAGCTACAAATTGAAGGGGATACCCATAGCAAGAGAAAACAGCTCTTTCAATTACTGGAAGAAAAAACCTAACTTTTGGTTAATAGCCTTTTGCCTTTTATCCATCGTACAATAACAGTACGGTGGATTTTTTATTTACTTTTTTTGAAGAAGGGAGGATATCCGAGGGGAAGAACTGTGATTGATTCAGCTAAAAAGGAGGAATACTATGATAAAACGAATATACAGCAGCCTGCTTGCGCTGGTTATGGTGGTAGGGCTGCTGCCGACGACAGCATGGGCGGATGAGCCCGATGCCGGTTCCGGCACGACAACCACAATCAGTCGATTTAATTGTCCTACAGACGGTTGTACCGTAACAACAACGGACGGTACATCATTCAGCCATAGTGACAGCAGTTGTCCATACGCAGATGACAGCCGATACTGCTCGGAATGTGGCTATTTGACACATGATACAGAAACTGACACCTATACACACAAAGATGACTGCTCGCTCAAAGAGACTACCCAGCCACCTGTAACGTGTATCAGTTGCGGTGAAACAGAAGATAACCATAAGAAAATCTGTCGTTTCACCTGCCCGACCACCGGCTGTACCGTAACGTATGACGGAACAGACTACACGCACAATGCTTCAAGTTGCCTCTATAAAGACCCCGAAGTATATTGTACAGAGTGTGGGTACATGACCTATTCCCAAGAGGACGATGATTATTACCATGCTGATGATTGCTCCATCGGCAAGGAAAATCAGGATAAACCCAGCATTGGGGGCGACGATGCCCCTGGGCCGATTGATCAGGAATATCTAGTCAATGGTGTTACCTATTTCGGCGTAGACAGCGACCATTTCGCAGACAGTACAAAGCTGTTTATTCAGGATATGCTTTCTGCAAGAAACAAAAAGCTTGACAATAAATCCACTGCGGCTTTATGGCAGTATCTGGCTTATTGTATTCAGGATGACCACGGCAGAGGTACCGGCACAGGCAAATTCAAGCGTCAGTTTGATGATGTACTGAAAGAGGGCTTAGCTTATGCCACAGGCAGCACAGGCACCTATGCTGTTAATCACCACAGCGGAGACAACAACTACAACGTTCGTTCCAGCGGACTGATTTATGCAAACTCTGTGGCAGCGGCAACAGTTGCTATGGAAAAAAATGTACACGAAGGTTATAAGGATGCCGGCGGCAAAAGAGGTAGCTCTGTTAAAGAGAACGAATCCCTTCGCAATGATACCGATCCGGATGATGTTTTCTGGATGGCAACCGGTGCATATAAAACCAGCGGCAAAAACAAAAAGGGGCATTATCAGGCATTGGGCGTATTGTTCAGTGATTTTACCATTACAACCATTCTGCCCGAGGATGATGGAAACTTCTATCAGACCACTACCAGCACCCCCAAGGCAAACAGCAATACCTATGCTTCCAATGTAAAGAACATGACGAATGTTCCTGTCAGCGCACAGCAGGAGATTTCCAATACAACCTCCACAACAGCAACAAGTACGATTAGCGGCAGTAAGTCCTATGGCTTTGAAGAAAGCCTGGAGGTCGGCTATGAAGTCGGTCTGCTGGGCGGCAAGGGTCACGCAAATCTCACCTTTACCGCTTCTCAGACCATCGAAAGCGGATGGTCGGAGGAAAAATCCAAATCCGATGAGCAGACAACAACCTATAACGTTGGCGTTGAGCTCCCTGCTTACACAAACATCATGATGAAGCAGAACGAAAGCGAAGCCACAACAACAACGAAATATAACTGCCCGGTTGCGCTGAACTTCAACGTAACGATTGTAGAATATACATTAGATCCCAGCTACAATAACGCAGACCCCCGCACACAGGTGCTTGCTACCTTCGGTGCAAATGCAAGAAAGAACCTGCGTCAGCGCGGCGTGGTTGAATTCACACTGACAGACCCCAACGGCATTACTTGGGAAAAACTGTACAATAATCATAGCGGCTTGCGGAATATTGTAGAAACTCAGCTTGCAGCAACTGCGCCGATGGCTTCCGCAGGTGCAACCTTTACCGTTGTGGATAAGGCAGTGACAAGCGAAATCAGCGGTCTTGCACCCATTTATTCGCTGAGACAGATCAAAACTATAAATGATGTGATGGAATATAATCTTTCCACCGGAGAATATCTATATGTGGATACCATTGGACTGGAAGGTCTGAATGCCCAAAATGCGGTATATTACGGCTTCAATCCGGAAAAGGGTCACTGGATTCTGGTGGATGCAAAGGGTAAGGAACTGAACGATGTCTCCGATGACTACATTGCTAAACTGGATACCGATTCCGTAACAGGCTACACGAAGCTGATTGCAGGTAAGACAGAAGGCATCGTTTATCTGAAATATGTCATTGACGAGGATGTTTATGCAACGGCGGAAAAACCTAAGTCCTATGCTACGAATAATAGCCTGCATTCCACAGCTATGATTGCAGTCAATGTCTCCAGAGAAGCATTTAACGAAGGAACAATCACCATTGCAGGCGAATTAACAGGCATTGCCGGTGACCCTGCAAAGGCAATCGAAGGCAAGGATGGTCTGACGGTTGAAATCAGAGACCCCAGTATGAAAAAGCATAGCCGCCCTGTTGTATGGGATGCACAAGAGTTACCCACTGACGGCATTACAGTTAAAAATAACCAGATTTCCTTTACAAAAGAAGGCACCTTCCATGTACGCGCAAAAACAGGAGAGGTTTTCTCGGATTGGTATGAAGTAACCGCTCTTCCCGCAAGAAAACTGACAACGATTACAATTCCCGAAATGCTTACAGTTGACTATAAACTTGAGCATACAGTTAATCTTGCCGCACTTCAGGTTTCCTATAAAGACCAGTATGGCGCAGATTGGACACCGGTTCCCGCTCTGACATGGTCCTGTGCAGATGAAGGCGTATCTATTGATGAGAATGGCGTACTTACCATTCCTTCTGTTGGTACGTATACCGTAACAGCAGAGGGTGGCGGCATTGCCTCTAACACCATGACCATCACTGTAATCGACAGCACCACGAAAGTGACTGCTTTCACCCCCGAAGCAAGAACACTTTCCTCCTCCGGCGGTTCTGTGGAATTTACAATCACTGGCGTATACCTGCCGGATACCGGTATCTTGATTCAGGCAAATGATTCCATCAAAGCCATGACCACCGGTACAGCTACGGAACAGAAAGCTACATTGACTTTCCCTGCAAATGATACAGAAAATGATCAACCCTATACCGTTACAAATAGTCTGGACAGCAGAACTGCTGCTGTAACCGTAGCGAAGAAGTACTCCGGCGGCTCCTCCGGCGGTGGCGGTGGCGGCGGCGGTGGTGGCGGCGGCGGTACAGCCAAATCCGCTTATATGATTACCGTTGAAAACACCAAAAACGGTGAGGTGGTCTCCAGCCACAAGACAGCCGACAAGGGAGATACCGTTACATTGACTGCTACTCCCGATAAGGGCTATGCTATTCGACGCATAATCGTTACAGACAGCAGTGATCAGAAGCTGACACTGACCGAAAAGGATGGCAAATATACCTTCACAATGCCCTCCTCCAACGTGACCGTTAAAACCACATTCATCATGGATAAGTCCAAAGATGAAGTACCAAATCCCTTCGCGGACGTTTCCGCAAACAGCTACTATTATGATGCAGTCCAGTGGGCAGTGAAGAATGGCACTACCGGCGGCACATCTGCCACAACCTTCTCCCCCGATGCTCCCTGCACACGCGCGCAGGCGGTAACCTTCCTGTGGAGAGCGGCAGGCAGTCCTGCACCTAGCAGCACAGAAATGCCCTTCGCAGATGTACCTGCGGATGCCTACTATCGTAATGCGGTACTGTGGGCAGTCGAAAATGGCATTACCGGCGGTACCTCCGCTACAACCTTCTCCCCCGATGCTCCCTGCTCCCGTGGACAGATTGTTGCCTTCCTGTGGCGCAGCAAGCAGTCCCCTATGGTTGCGGCAGAAAATCCGTTTATGGATGTGAATGCAGCGGATTATTACCATGATGCAGTGCTTTGGGCGGCAGAAAACGGCATTACCGGCGGCACAGGCGCAAATACCTTCAGCCCCGATGCCCCCTGCACACGCGCACAGATTGTAACATTCCTGTATCGCGCATTGCATAAGTAACCCCTTTCCCCAACTGCCTTTCTGTTGGGATATAAAAAACGGCGTAACCGAAATCGGTTACGCCGCTTTTAGTATAAACTATTTTATTAACATCTTTTTATTTCTCTGCCGGAACTTCCTTATCCCCGTACAATTTACGGATAGCAAGAATTACAACAACCATGGAAACGATTGCGATAGGCAGGTTGATCATCCAATTCTGGATGAGTGCCGCCAGAACGTAGTTCACAGCGGAAACGGCCGCTACAGTCAGTGCATAGGGCAGCTGTGTGGATACATGGTTGATGTGGTCACACTGCGCACCTGTGGATGCCATGATGGTGGTATCGGAAATAGGAGAGCAATGGTCACCGCAAACCGCACCTGCCAATGTAGCCGCTACGGTAATGGTCAGCATTTCACTGCCTGTCTGCATAATAGGCACAACGATAGGCAGGAGAATACCGAAAGTACCCCAGGAGGTACCTGTTGCAAATGCAAGGAACACCGCGATACAGAATACGATAATGGGGATAAAGACCTGCAAAACGCCTGTGCTGTTTGCCAGAATACCCGCAACGAATACATCCGCGCCCAAAAGCCCTGTGATACCGGACAGTGTCCATGCAAATGTCAGAATCATGATTGCAGGAACCATCGCCTTAAAGCCTTCGGGAAGCGCTTCCATGAACTGGTGGAAGGTCAGCACGCGGCGAGGGATATACAGCAAGAAGGTAATCAGCAGTGCCGCCGCAGAACCAAGCAGAAGGCCTGTAGGTGCAGAGCAGTTTGCAAAGGCTTTGATGAAGCTTTCGCCGTCAAAGAAGCCGCCTGTGTAAATCATGCCGATGATACAGCAGATAATCAGCACGATAACGGGCAGAACCAGGTCGATAACCTTACCATTGCCCACTACCTCGGATTCTGCCTCTGCACTTGCAAAGGGTCTTGCATCTGTGGTATAGAGATCATTGTTCAGCTGTGCATTTCTTTCATGCTCCAGCATAGGGCCGAAGTCTGTATTGGTGATAGTCAGTGTCAGCATTGCTACAATACTCAGCAGTGCATAGAAGTTATAGGGAATGGCTCTGATGAACAAATCCAAGCCGTTCACGCCCTCAACTACGCCGGCTACTGCCGCAGCCCAGGAGGAAATGGGAGCAATGATACAGATAGGAGCCGCTGTTGCGTCGATAATATACGCAAGCTTCGCTCTGGAAACCTTATGCGTATCCGTAACGGGACGCATAACAGAGCCTACGGTCAGGCAGTTGAAATAGTCATCCACGAATACCAGAACGCCCAGCAGGAAGGTGGACAGCAGTGCGCCCTTTCTTGTTTTGATTGCCTTAACTGCCCAACGGCCATACGCCGCAGAGCCGCCTGCCTTATTCATCAGCGCAACCATGATACCCAGAATAACAAGGAAAATCAGAATCCCCACATTGTCGCTGTCGGAAAGCTTTGCCAGCATACCGCCGTCTGTGATATCAGTGAAAATCGTCAGATAGGTCAGCTTGGGGCTGAAGTTCGCATAGAACAGACCGCCGACCACGATACCGATGAACAAAGAGGAATAAACCTCCTTTGTAATCAGTGCCAGAATGATTGCAACCAGCGGAGGCACCAGAGACCATGCGGTTGCATACATTTTACTTGTGTGCTCTGCCGCTTCTGCATCGCCCGCAAAAACGGTTACGGACATGGCTGCCGCTACCAGAACAACCACAAAGAGCGTTCCCAGCCATGTTTTTTTGATGTTGCTTTTTGTTTTCATAACCCTTCTCCTTTCAGAAAATCTTAAATGATAAAAACAGTAATAAAGGAATAAATAAGATGATATCGGTTGTCCCCAAATTTCGGAAACAAAAAAGCCCTGCGCAAAGCGCACGGCATCAGAAACATAAAAATATGCTGAAATTCCGATAGCGCTCCACATCCGTGACAGTACATTACATTTTTTGCAATGTCCCAGCAGCTTCTTCCCTTGGGCAGAAAAAGCCACTTCGGCAACGCCGCCTTTCCCCCTCCTGCCGCCCACGGCTCTATTGGGAGAGGATACTCATCGTCATTGCACCTCTATCTTCCTTATTTGTTGTCTGACGTTTCCGTCGGACTATTCTTCATTCATAACATACCGAAGCACTAAAGTCAAGCCTTTCTGTAAAAAAGAACAGGTTTTACGGTTTTTTGTTGACTTTTGCGCGAAAACAAGGGCAAACGGTTTTTCTGCGGATACATTCCTTCTTTTGCATCGACAATACACGCCACCTCTGTTTTTTATTCACATATTCGCGCGAATATTGCATAAACTATGTATACAATACACATATACACAGCTTCTATCGGAATTATCAAAGCATTTTTCTGCAGAACAGCAGCAAATTCTATATAGTTTTCGCAGAT
>ENA-UESD01002596-UESD01002596.1-human-gut-metagenome-genome-assembly--contig:-NODE-2596-length-12612-cov-7.400798_pt1 | contig 12612 bp, 10 predicted proteins | sample MGYA00242985_ERZ507986 | MGnify/ENA primary metagenome ERZ507986 (study PRJEB26167, sample SAMN06115408) | human gut metagenome | host: Homo sapiens | place: China:Guangxi | collected 2016-04-06... | reverse complement strand
GTGACGCTGGCCGCCGAATACGGCGTGACGGCGATCGTGCAGCCCGGCGGTTCGGTCCGCGACGAGGATTCGATCCGCAAGGCCGACGAGAAAGGCATTGCGATGGTATTCACCGGTGAACGTCACTTCAAACATTAGACCTATGAAAGTATTGGTTATCGGCGGCGGCGGCCGCGAACACGCCATTGTCGATGCGCTGACGCGCTCGCCGCAGGTCGAAAAGATCTACTGCGCTCCCGGCAACGCGGGCATCGCCCGGCAGGCCGAGTGCGTGTCGATCCGCGAGACCGAGGTGGAGCGCCTGCGCGATTTCGCCGCGGAGCAGGGCGTCGGACTTACGGTCGTGGGACCCGAGGTGGCGTTGGCGGCGGGAGTCGTCGATTGCTTCAAGGCGGCCGGACTGCGCATCTTCGGCCCCACGAAGGCCGCGGCGCGCATCGAGTCCTCGAAGGAGTTCGCCAAGGAGCTGATGGCCAAATACGGCGTTCCGACGGCGGGGTTCCGCGCGTTTACCGACTACGCCGGGGCGTTGGCCTACGTGCAGGGGCGTCCCCTGCCCGCGGTGCTGAAATACGACGGACTGGCCGCCGGCAAGGGCGTGGTGATCGCCCGGACGATGGCCGAGGCCGAAGCGGCGCTGCGGGACATGCTGCTCGACGACAAGTTCGGCGAGGGCAAGGTGGTCGTCGAGGATTACCTCGAAGGCCCCGAGTTTTCGTTCATGTGCTTCGTCTCGGGACACCAGGTGTGGCCGATGGTGCTGGCGCAGGACCACAAGCGGGCCTACGACGGCGACGAAGGTCCCAATACGGGCGGTATGGGCGCCTATTCGCCCCTGCCGTTCATCACGGCCGAGGACGAGCGGTATGCCCTGGAGCGGATCATGCAGCCCGTTGCCGACGCGATGGTCGCCGAGGGGTGTCCTTTTGAAGGGGTGCTTTACGGCGGGCTGATGAAGACCGCACGGGGCATCGAGGTCATCGAGTTCAACGCCCGTTTCGGCGATCCCGAGACCGAAGTGGTGCTGCCGCGCCTGAAGAGCGACATCGTTGACATCTTCTGCGCCGTGGCCGAGGGCCGCGACACGCAGTTGGAGTGGCACGACTTCGCGGCGCTGGGCATCGTGCTGGCCTCGAAAGGCTATCCGGGCGACTACGAAAAGGGACACGAGATCGAGGGCCTCGACCGCGTCGGGGGGACCGTTTACCACATGGGCACCAAGGCTGACGGCGGGCGGATTCTCACCAACGGGGGCCGTGTGCTGTTCGTCGTGGGCACGGGCCGCGATCTGGCCGAGGCGCGGAAGAATGCGCTGGCCGACGTAGCCCGCATCGACTGCGACAATCTGTTCCACCGCACCGACATCGGTCACTGGGCTTTCGACGATTTGGAAAGATAATACGAGCGATATATGGCAAAAATCATTAGCGGAAAAGAACTCTCAGCGAAACTGAAACTCGAAATGGCGGACGAGGTGAAGACCTTCCCCGCGAAATACGGACGTGTGCCCCATCTGGTGGTGATCCTCGTGGGCGAGGACCCCGGCAGCGTGAGCTATGTGACGGGCAAGGCCAAGGCTTCGGCCGAGGTGGGCATCCGCAACACCACGATCCACAAGCCGGAGTCGGTCACCGAGGCCGAATTGCTGGACATCATCGCGGCGCTGAACCTCGACGACGAGGTGGACGGCATTCTGGTCCAGCTGCCCCTGCCCAAGCACATCGACGAGGACAAGGTGATCGCCGCCATAGACAAGTCGAAGGACGTTGACGGCTTCCACCCCCTGAACGTCGCGGCGCTGTGGCAGAAACAGCCCTGCACGCTTCCCTGCACCCCGAAAGGCATCCTCAAGATGCTGCGGACCGCCGGGGTGGAGATCGCCGGCAAGCGCGCTGTGGTGATCGGCCGCAGCAATATCGTGGGGCTTCCCGTCTCGAAGCTGCTGCTCGACGCGAATGCCACGGTGACGATGGCCCACAGCCGCACGCGCGACCTGGCCGAAGTGACGCGCGGGGCGGAGATTCTGGTGGTGGCCATCGGGCGTCCGAAGTTCGTCACCGCCGACATGGTCTCCGAGGGCACCGTGGTGATCGACGTGGGTGTCAACCGCGACCCGGAGACGGGTAAGTTGTGCGGCGATGTCGATTTCGCGGCCGTCGAGCCCAAGGCTTCGGTCATCACCCCCGTTCCGGGCGGTGTCGGGCCGATGACGATCTGCTGCCTGATGGAGAACACGATCGAGTGCTTCTTAAATAAAAAGAACCGGAGTTAAGCTCCGGTTCTTTTTTATTTGCGGTAGGTTGCCGTCAGTTTTTCGGGCAGCGGGGCCGACGGGTCGCGCCGCCAGACCATCGCCAGGTCGGTCGTCGTGTCGCCCGTCCCGAAGTCGAACCCGTCCGGGGTGACGAACTCCGTCGGCACGGCCCCGTCGAATCCGAAACGGCCGTAAAATCCGTGCAGCCACTCCTGGCCGGGCGTCGGGATGAGGAACGCCGCGTCGTCGCCGCGCTCTGCAACCGCCTGCATCGCTTCGCGCATCAGCTGCGACGCCAGCCCGCGGCCCCGGAATGCGGGGTCCGTCGCCACGGCGTAGATATAGGTCGTGCGCCCCAGCTCCGTGTCGAACGGCACGAGGTGGAGCATCGCCGCCGTGCGGCCTTCGACCTCCGCCGTCAGCATCCGTTCCCGCGAATAGTAACGCATGATGAACGAGTCGGCGAACTGCTCTTCGTCGCCGAAAGATTTCAACCACAGATCCTTGCAGGCCAGCTCGTCGGGGTGCAGGCAGATCGCCGTGAACTTGTGCTGGAGGAATGCCGGGTGGTAGGAGAGTTTGGCTTGCCGCAGGCCCTCCAGTCCGAGGTCCTCCTCGCGGTTGATGAGCGTGAAACGCTCGGGGAGGTGCTGGGCGAAGAGCTTGTTGATGATCGTGAAGGCGCCGTCGAACTCCGTGTCGGCCTTTTCGACATGGGTGTCGAAGGTGTGGTCGTTGACCGCCGAGCCGTAGGTGAAGGCCGCCAGCCGGTCGCCGACGTAGATGCAGCCGCCGATCAGTCCCAGTTCCCCGAAATGCCTGAAGGCCCGCTGCATGGCCCGCTGTTCGGCGCACAGCTCCGAGGTGTGCCCCTCGTGTTCCCGCCGCCAGGCGCGTTCCAGGGCCATGCAGGCTTCGAAACGGTCGGGTGTCAGCTCCTCGTAGCGATAGTCGGGGTATTCGGCCTCGAAACGGTTGATGTGGTTGCGCTTGGGCTGGTAGCGGCGTCCGGCGAGGTTGCGCAGGTCGTCGGCGTTGTAGACGTAATCTTCCAGCGCGCGGTCCGATTCGAAGGCGAAGCGGCAGGGGTGCACCCGGGCGATCGTTTCGCGGCCCTCGTCCGTCAGTCCGATGATCCGCAGCCGCTGCCCGTGGGCGTGGGCGTCCTCGCGCAGGCTGGGGATGATGGCTCCCAGGTCGCCCGTTCCGACGGGCTGCATGTAGCCGATGCGCTCGCCGCCGTCGATCTGGAAGCGGATGACGAGGAATCCGTCGATCTCGGCCCACGCGCTGTGGAACACCTCCTGCCAGCAGTACATGTTGGCGAAGGCGAGGTCGCAGTTGCAGATGCCCAACGGCATGGTATAGCGCTCGATGACCGCCCGGTCCTCGAGGCGCACGGGTTTGAATTCAATCATTGGGGGTGTAACTCTTGCGTTCGATATGGCTGTAATATTGCTGGATCAGCGCCCGGAACGACTGCATCAGGCTGTCGGCGGCGGGCGTCGCCGGGCACTCCTGCACCTCGGTGCCCGAATCGTCGAGCACGACGGCTCCGTCGTCCGTCAGCGCGCGGAATTTCCCGTCGTACGACACCGACCAGCGGGGCCGCTGCGGCTCGTTCAGCACGTCGCGTCCGAAGGCGAAGTAGGGTTCCGTGTTGCCCGTGAGGCCCAGCACCGTGGGCATGATGTCCAGCTGCTGCGTGACCTCCCGCACCTCGCCTTGCAGGGCGCCGTCGGGAGTGTGGATGAATCCCACGATGTGCATGTTCCCCGGGTAGGAGCGCGTTTTTTCGGCGAATTTCTCCGACGAAACGTGGTCGGCGATGAATACGAAGATCGTGCGGCGGAACCACTCCTCGCCGCCGAAGCGGTGGAAGAAGCGGCGGAACGCCTGATCGTCGTAGGCCACGCCTTTGTGAATCCGGGTGTATCCGTCGGGCAGCGTGGCGGCGTACTGCTCGGGTACGACGAACGGATGGTGCGACGAGAGGGTGAACAGCGTGGCGAAGAAGGGTTCGGGCGTCGCCGCGAGCTCCTCGCCCATGAATTGCAGGAACGGTTCGTCCCAGATTCCCCAGTACCCGTCGAAATCTCCCGTGCCGTGGCGGGCTTCGTAGTCCTCGCGGCTCACCAGCCGCTCGACGCCTGCCGAACGGGCATAGGCACCGAATCCCATCGAGCCGTGTTCCGAACCGCAGAAGAAGAGCGTCGCATACCCCTTGTCCGCCAGCATGGCGGGCAGCTGGCGGCTCTCGCCCAGCGACTGGGGCATCAGTACGAAGGGCGTGCGGAACGACGGGAGGCTGCCCAATACCGAGGGCATGGCCTGGATCGACCGCGTGCCGTTGGCGTACATCCGTTTGAACACCAGTCCGTTCTGCATCAGCGAGTCGAGGAAGGGCGTGAATCCTTTCACCTCCCGGTCGGCGTAGACCTCCGGACATAGGTAGGCCGAGTGTTCGGCCGACATGCTCTCCATGATGAAGACCACGACGTTGCGGCCCGCGAGGTTCACGGCTGCGCTGTCCGCAGGCTGGTGCACGGGCGTGAAGCGCCGCGTCAGCTCCTCCGGGGCGAAGTGTTTCTTGTATTTGACGCTCCCCGCGCTGCCGATGGTGCGCAGGATGCAGAACGGATTGCTCAGGATGAGGTTGGCCTTGCCGCTGTCGGCGGTGTAGAGCGTGGCGTTCGACAGGGTGATCGGGCGCGTCATGCGGGTCATGCCGCCGCGCATCCCGGCGACGCTCAGCCCCGCGGCCGCCGCGAAGATCACCGTGTTGCCGATGTAATAGGCCCATCCGCGGCTGAAAATGCTCTCTTCCCGCACCCTGCGGCGGTAGCCCCACGCCAGCAGGGCGGTCAGGGCGATCCACAGAAGCACCAGATACCAGTTTTCGGCCATGAATTTCCCGACCAGCTGCAACGAGTTGTCGTTGTCGGCGAAGAAGATTTCGTCGGCCGTGAAACGTTTCTGCGTGTAGCGGAAATAGACCGTGTCGGCGAGGTTCGTCGCCACGACCAGCACGGCGTTGACCGCGACGTAGTACCAGAACAGCACGGCCCGGTACCAGCGCCGTTCGCGCAGGGGCAGGGGCAGCAGCGACAGCAGGATGAACACCCCGTCGGCGTAGACGACCGAGGCGGTGTCGAATTTCAGCGCTCCGGCCAGCAGCGGCCACGCCTCGGCCCACGTCAGGGGGCCGAGCACGGCGGCGTTGTAGAGGTAGAACGCCGTGCGGCAGAGCATCAGCACCGCGTAGAGCAGCACGATGCGCCACACGAGCAGCGCCAACGGGGTATGGAGCAGACGTTTCATCCGGAACGGGTTATTCGCAGGCTTTGAGCGACATGTCGAGCGACTTGATTTGGTGCGTCAGCGCGCCCACCGAGATGAAATCGACGCCGCACTCGGCATAGTCGCGCATCGTTTCGAGGGTGATGCCGCCGCTCGACTCGGTTTCGCAGCGTCCGGCGACCTTCTCGACCGCCTTGCGGGTCATCTCGGGGGTGAAGTTGTCGAACATGATGCGATCGACGCCTCCCGCGGCGAACACCTCGTCGATGTCTTCCAGCGAGCGGACTTCGCATTCGATCGGGATGATCTTGCCCTTGGCCGCGAGATATTCGCGCACGCCCGCGATCGCCGGACGGATGCCGCCCGCGAAGTCGATGTGGTTGTCCTTCAGCAGAACCATGTCGAAGAGCCCCATGCGATGGTTCTCGCCGCCGCCGATCTTCACGGCCATCTTGTCCAGCACACGCATTCCGGGCGTGGTCTTGCGGGTGTCGAGGACCTTGGTGTGCAGTCCTTCGAGGCGTTTGACATAGACGGCGGTCTGGGTCGCCACGCCGCTCATGCGCTGCATGATGTTCAGCAGGATGCGTTCGGCCTGCAACAGCGAGCGCAGGCGTCCCGAGACATAGAACGCCACGTCTCCGGGCGCGACGCGGTCGCCGTCATGCAATATCTGTTCGAATTTCATTTCGGGATCGAGGCGTTGCAGCACCAGTTGGGCGATCTCGATGCCGGCGATCGTGCCCTCCTGCTTGCACAGCAGGCGCATGCGTCCGTGTTCGTCGGCGGGGATGCACGCCAGCGACGTGTGGTCGCCGTCGCCGATGTCCTCTTTGATGCAGAGTTCGATCAGTTCGTCTACGAAAGGTTTGTATTCGGGTTTCATGGCTTGTGGATATTTGGTTGTTATTTTTTGATGATCAGCCGGCCTTCGTATTCCATCCGGTAGGTTCCCAGTCTGGGGACGTTGCAGGTGAAGCTGACGCGGCAGTTGACGCCGTCGATCGACCCTTCGACCTCGGTGAGCGTGTAGGAGGGCAGGGGCTGGTAGCCGTCCTGACCGGGCAGGATTGCTTCGGGAACGATGCTTTCCTCGGAGAAAGCGATCGAATTGTCCATGCCGGTGTAGCGCGTGTGCGGTATTTTCATTTCGAAGGGCGGCATGCCGGCTGCGAAGCGGGTCTTGTGCATGTAGAGGGAGAAGTATTCCGAATCGCCCGAGGGACCTCCGGCGAATTCGAACAGCGCTTCGTCGTCGGTGTAGGCGTTGCCCGCGTCGTCCGTAGCGACCGCGCTGCCGTAAAAGAACATGTTGATACCCTGGAGATGTCCGTCGATGATGCCGTCGTTGGTCGAGGCGTAGCGGATCTTGGGTGCGCCGTCGTCGTCGTTGCAGGCCGCGAAAGCCGCGGCGGCGAACAGGAGGAAGAGGAGTTTTTTCATGTGTCGGTATTGTTATATGTTTATGTTCAGGGTGATGCCGAAGGTCCGGGGGCGTCCGCGCTGGACGAACTCGTTGCCGATCGACTTGAAATAGAATACGTCGTAGCCCGTTCCTGCGAGGTTGCGGCCCCAGAAGTCGAGCGAATAGTGCTTGTGTTCGATCCGCACCGAAGCGTCCGTCAGCGCGTAGAACGGCTGCGAAAGCGTGTTCTCCTCGTTCCACCAGATGCGCCCGGCGCAGCGGACCCCGGCTTGCAGCACCAGGTCGCCGAGCCACTTCACGCCCGTCGGGAGGGTCCATGCGACCCCGGCCGAAAAGGTGTGCTGCGGAGCGTAGGGGATATGGTTGTCCTTGAAATCCCCGATGCCGTTGTCGTAACGCACGAAACGGGCGTCGGTGTATCCGTAGGCGGTGTTTATCTCCAGCGACTGCCACGGCGCGAATTGCAGGGCGGCTTCGGCCCCGACGCTGCGCGTGCGGCCCGCGTTGGTCATCATGCGCCCCGTGGCCGTCCCTGCGGGAAAGACCGTGAGCTGCTGGTCGCGGACATCGATCCAGAACACCGCGAAATCGCCCCGCACGGCGCCGTCCATGCACGAGAAATGGCCGCCCAGTTCGTAGTTCCAGCTGTATTCGGGTTCGTAGGACATCAGGTCGGGTTCCTCATAAGGGATTCCCGAGGCCATTTGCCATTTGATCTTTTCCTGGAGGATGTCCGAGAACATCTGCGTGTTGAATCCTCCGGCCTTGTAGCCCCGGGCCACGGAGACGTAGAGGTTGCGCACCTCGTCGAAGCAGTACATGACCGAGAATTTCGGGAGTATCTCGGTGTAGGAATGGGCGATCTCGTTCGTCTCGTCGATGTCGATCCGGATGGGGGCCGGCGCTCCGCCGTTGACGCTCAGGGAGCAGTCCATGCCGGCCTTGCTGTGGTAGCGCAGCCGGGTGCACTCGTAATCGGCGCGGATGCCGGCCGTGATCCGCCAATGCCCCAGCGTGAAGCGGGATTCGTGGTAGAGCGCCGCGCCGTACGAGGGCATGCGGAAATCGGAACAGAGCGGCAGTTCGTCCGCATCCATCGTGTAGTGCAGGTCCGGGGAGGTGTTGGCGTTTTCGAGGATCAGCTTCTCGATGCCCGTGCGCTTGAAATGCACCGGCGCCTCCATCGTGCCGCGGCGGTAGAACCCGAACGCCCCGAACAGCCACCCGTAGCGGCGTCCGTCGCGCGAGCGGAACACCACGTCTTCGGTGACGGTGTGTTCGCGCCGGGCCTGTTTGAGCGTGAAATAGCTCAGGGGCGTGAAATCCTGATCGAGGATCATCGCATCGTCGGAGTATTGGTAGGAGGTGATCGACGAAACGGCGAATTTTTCGGCGTCGTAGCGCACCGTGAGTCCGTCGCTGACGGTCGTCCGGCGGTAGGAGCAGGGATCGTTGTAGCTGATCTCCCCCTTGCGGATGACGACCTGCCCGTCGTGCACGATCTCTTCGCCGACGTAGGCGTAGGGATAGCCGCCCTGGTCCAGGACCGAGAACGAAAGGGTGTTGTCGATGCGCAGTCCTTTGCGGTTGCGCCATTGGAATTTCCAGCGGCCCCCGCCCAGCTGCTCCCGGTCGCATTTTTCACCCGTGTACAGATTGTCGAAAAAGCCGCCCGTGCGGGTGTAGTAGCCCGTCACGGCCATCCCGAGGTCGGGCGATAGCTTGCAGTAGGACGACGCCCGGAAGCGGTAGGAATCCCCGCTGCCGTATTCGGCCGTCAGCCGCACCCCCTGATACGCCAGCGGCGAGAGGGTGTAGACGTTCACCACGCCGCCCATCGTGTTGCGGCCGTAGAGCGTCGATTGGGGACCGCGCAGCACCTCGATGCGCTCGGCGTCGGCCAGCTCCGTGTCGAAATTGTCCTTGTTGAGCACGGGTACGTTGTCGATGTTGAGGCCGATCACCGGCTGGTCGATGCGCGCCCCGAGGCCCCGCACGTAGATCGACGAAGTCATGCGCGACCCGTAGTCCGGGGCGTGGAAGTTGGGAACCGTCTGCGAGAGCTCCTTCAGCGCCCCGATGCGGCTGCGCCCGATGGCGCGGCTGCCGACGATCGACGCCGCGACGGGCTGCGACCGCAGGACGAGCCCCTGCTTGATGGTCGTCACCTGCACCTTGTCCACCACGATCACCGTATCGGCCGCCTCGTTCTCCTCCCCGCCGGCGGTGCGGCCCGCGGCTGCGGAGGCCAGCAGCAGGAGCGGTATGGCTATCAGTTTACGGTGCATGGCTGAACGGGAATTTGTCGAGAGTGCAAAGTAACGGATTTATTTCGAACGGTGCAATCCTAATTTATGAGGAGCGGCCTACATCCCGTCCGGATCGGCATAGCCTGCGGCCAGCGCGTAGACCACCAGTCCCGCCACCGAGCGGATGCCGAGTTTCTCCATGATGTTGCGGCGGTGGGAGATGACCGTCGTCAGCCCGATGCCCAGCCGGTCGGCGATCTGCTTGTTGATGAGCCCCCGGGCGACGAGCGCCAGCACCTCGGCCTCGCGGTCCGAGAGCGGCTGCCCGGTCGGCGGCGGGGCGGGCAGGGTGTGTTCCGGACGGCGGACGCTGTGCTGCATCTGCACCAGCGCGCGCACGAATTCCTCCTCGTCGGTCTGTACGTCGATGCAGTGCATCCCGGCATGGGACTGTCCGGCGGTGAGCAGGATGGTCTTGTGCTGCCGGGCGCGGAAGTAGGCGTTGTGGGCCGCGAAGGTCTGCGCCGCGACGAAGTAGTGGATGAACCGCTCCGGCTCCGCCTCGGCGAACTCCTGGAAATCGCGGAACAGCTCGATGGAGGCGTGCGGAATCACCTTTTCCAGAATGGAGCGGAGCCCCGCGCCTACGAGGATGTTGGGGGTCAGGACGGCTATGGCGGGGCGCTGCTGCATTATTCGTGGTGATAGGGTTCGTTGTTGAGGATGGTGAAGGCGCGGTAGATCTGTTCGGCGAAGATCGCCCGCACGATCTGGTGCGAGAAGGTCATGCGCGAGAGCGACAGTTTCGCATCGGCGCGCCTGTAAACCTCGTCCGAGAATCCGTAGGGGCCGCCGATCACCAGTACCAGGCGTTTCACGCCGCTGTTCATCCGTTTCTGAAGCCAGTAGGCGAATTCCACCGAGCGCATCTCCTCGCCCCGCTCGTCGAGCAGTACGACGTAGTCGCCGTCCGTTGTCTGGCGCAGGATGGCCTCGCCTTCGGCCGTACGCTGTTGTTTTACCGTGAGGTTCCTGGTGTTTCGGACGTCGGGCAGGGCCGTGACCGCGAACTTGCAGTAAAAATTCACACGCCGGGCGTACATCTCGACCAGCGCTGCGATCTCCTTCGAATCGGTTTTACCTATGACGATCAGTTCGACGGTCATTGCCTACAAATCCGAATTCCACTCGCCGTCGGCATCCGCACAGATCACCGGGCGCGACTTCTCCACCGACTTGAGCCACTCATAGGCTTTGTACATGTTGTATCCGTTGCCCGATTCGCCGCCCAGCGCGAATGCGATGACGCACGAATGGTTGCGCGAACGGTAGTACATCGCCTTCACGCGTTCGAGGTATTCGTCCGCCAGCGACGGGTCGTTCGACGGCGTGCCGCCGACCTTCCGGTCGTCACGCTTTTCGGGTGCGTTGATGTTGGCGCAGTCGATGACGTAAAGCCCCAGCTCGTCGCACAGGTCATAGAACCACCCCGGCTGCGGATAGTCGGGGCATATCGTATTATTGCCCTTGGCCTTGAGCGCTTTCAGCTCCGCGAGGGTCGTCTTGCGGTCGGCAGCGGCGTTGTACCCGGCCTTGACCAGTTTCAGCTCCTTGTCGAAGCGCGTGAGGCGCCCGTCGACGAGCTCCGTCTTGCCGAAGCCCATCTTCAGCGGCATGTATTCGCGGTAAGCCCCGTCGCGGCGCGTGAAGAGCATCACCTTGTAGAGCGGCGGGTTCTTGGCGCCCGGCTCCCACTTGTTGGCGTTGGTGCCGTAGATGAAGGGCGTGAAGCGCACGGTGTCGGTCGAACGTCCGGGAATCGTGACCTCCTGCATGTTGAACTCGAGCAGCTTGCCCTGCGGCGAGTAGATGTCGTAGCCTACGGTCACGGGTTCGTCGTAGTTGAAACCGTTCTGCGCGACGATCGCCAGCTCCAGCACGCCGAATTTGCGTGTCGAGTCGGGCACGAGCGCGATCTCGAAATCGCGGATCGAACGTTTGGTCTGCGTGTAAAGGTAACAGTTCTCGAAAGCCTTGCGCGAGGCGGGGACGGCGTTGATCCGGTCGGCGGCACTGCGGCGCAGCGTCAGCGCGATGGCGTTCTTGCCTTCGCGGATGTAGGGCGTCAATGCGAATTCGGCGGGCGTCGAAGGGTCTTCGACTTCGGCCACCTTGCTGTCGTTGACCGTGAGGGTGTAGGCCGTGCCTATGTTTTCCAGATGCAGGTAGACGACCCCGTCCGTCCACACGTAGGGTATTTCGACCACCTGCCCGACGGCAACCGCGTCGCCCGATGCGGCGAACGGTTCGGGCGTGTAGGCCATATATGCGTCGGCGCCCGCTAAGTTGCGGGCATCGGCGTCATGGCGCTTGTCGTAGGGAATGACCTCCGTGCGGTAAATGCGGCCCCCTTCGACGGGGCGGAGCGCTACCGGGGTTTCGGGCTCGGGGATCAGCAGGTCGTATGCCTCCTGCGCCCGGGTGCCTGCGGCGCAGAGGATGGCCGCCGTCAGCAGTATCGTACGTTTCATGCGTGTGTTCTTAATATAGGTTAGGCAAAGGTACTTTTTTTTTGCCAAATCGCAAATAATGGATATCTTTGTAAGTTCGAAAAAGAGCCGTTAAAGGCATAGATAAAATTGATCATATGAAAACGCAGAGAATCGTAGAAATTCTGAAGTCGGGCGTCGTGGACACCGACATTGTCGTCAAGGGATGGGTGCGCACCAAGCGCGGGAACATGAATGTGGCGTTCATCGCCCTGAACGACGGATCGTGCGTTGCGAACATACAGGTGGTCGTCGATCTTTCGAAATTCGGCGAAGAAGAGCTCAAACCCATCACTACGGGTGCCTGCATCCGCGTCGACGGACGGCTCGTGGAGTCGCTCGGGTCGGGGCAGCGGGTCGAGGTGCAGGCCGCGAAGATCGAGGTGTACGGCACGGCCGACCCCGAAACCTATCCCCTCCAGAAGAAGGGGCACTCGCTGGAGTTCCTGCGCGAAATCGCCTACCTGCGTCCGCGAACCAATACCTTCGGTGCCGTGTTGCGCATCCGCCACGCCATGGCGTATGCCATCCACGAGTATTTCAACAAACAGGGCTTCTATTATTTCCATACGCCGCTCATCACGGCTTCGGACTGCGAGGGCGCGGGCGCCATGTTCCAGGTGACGACCCTCGACCTGAACGATGTCCCCAAGACCGATGAGGGCAAGGTCGACTATGCGCAGGATTTCTTCGGCAAGTCGTGCAACCTGACCGTCTCGGGCCAGCTCGAAGGCGAACTGGGGGCCCTGTCGCTGGGACGTATCTATACGTTCGGCCCCACGTTCCGCGCCGAGAACTCGAACACCCCGCGCCATGCGTCGGAGTTCTGGATGA